>Ga0123355_10004075_pt1 | contig 21188 bp, 10 predicted proteins | sample TergutEmb28metaG_3_FD_89872 | JGI IMG/M metagenome (GOLD analysis project Ga0123355, IMG submission 89872) | Embiratermes neotenicus P1 segment gut microbial communities from Petit-Saut dam, French Guiana - Emb289 P1 | ecosystem: Host-associated > Arthropoda: Insects > Digestive system > Gut ...
CAACCTTTCAACTTAGGTTATAAATTTTTTTTCTTATATCAATTTCATTTTACCCAAAAAACTTTCTCCCAAAACCTGGCCCCCCCCCCCCTCCTCAAAAAAAAAAAAAAAAAAAACTGCCCTAGTGTCTGTATATTTATACACGATTCCACGAAGTACCTAAGGAGACAACAGTGCAGGATAAAATCCTTCATAGTAGGCAAAATTTAATTAAATCACTCGTCCTTGTATGTACTTAAACCCTCAGTAACTTTGAAGCAATAAAATTTGTGTTTCGATTTTTTTTCTGATAGGTAAATGCGTGTATATATTAGGTTGTGTGTCCTTTGAGTTTGTCAGATTATGTTTCCTTTCTTTACGTTTTATATATAATATCGCCATAAATAAATTACAGGGAGGTAGATGCTGGAATTCGCTCGGGGAGATTGACAACCTATACAAAACTCCAGGCACTGGCTGATATTCAGCTCTGGTAATTAAATAGTGCAAGGTAGCGTATTTGCTGGTAGTAATATACGTGTATTTTGGTTACTTTCTAAACACACGGGTAAAACCCTCGATGTATGTCATTGCTGTGGACTCTAGTTCTGCATGAACCAAATACGAAGTCAAGGAATTTAATAATTAATCCAGAAAATGTTAACAGTAAGTTTGCAAGGAAAAACAGGTTTGTGGTATCATTGTGTCCGAGTTTCTCTGTCCTGCTATAAGAGCTTTTTAAAGATTTTACGGGTTTTCTTAAAACTATGGATGTACATACGAAATCAGAGGCTGCTTTACTTTCCTATGATCTAATCCCCCACTCTTAATAATACTAATGTGTCAGTCCTATGAACGTGAGAGTTGACAGAGATAAATGTGTCATTTTGTTACATGTAGAGCCCTGAAATTGTGTTGTGCACAGCTCGTAAAAATGCAGGCTGTGTTTTCAGTGTAAGTCTAGAAGATGGTGACGAAGGTGCTTCCACACTATTAAAAGTATAAACCCACCTTTACAAAACCGGTACTAAGGCCTATGTAAGACACGTGTAATGTCTCGGTTAGAAACGCAGCATTGTGAAAATTGCCTGTGATTCTTTTATCAGTTAATTAGGAAACCAACTCCTTGGTTTAGAGACAGACATTAGCTCCACATCATAGGAAAATAGGTCTGGGTTTATAATTATAGTTTATGTGGGAGACAGGACCAATTTTCGATTTTTTTTTTACGAATTTGAGATATGGAGCTGCCAAACTTATATGACAAGTTTATAATAATAATAATAATAATAATAATAATATTTATTTACTGCAATTGTGTTGTTACCCGGTGGCAGTGGTTATTTTACATGTAAACAAAACATGAAATTGGTTACTACTAAATTTAAGTCGGGAGGGCTACATGAGAAGCATGTAGTGGTAACTTGGAATCTTGGGTACCATTTCAGCATTTGCTTTTAGGCACAAGGAAACCAAGAAAAACCTGTGTCGAGAAGAAAAACCTGTGTTAAGCAAATTTTGCAACGTGAAGGGGATATATGTTTAAAATGTTTGTTTTCGAGAACATGTGAGAAAGAAATATCTGCTATATGTACTAATCATACGTAACCCTAAAATTCACCATACCAACAGTAGACGATTCTTTGTTGAAGACTTTTTGGACATGTGAGAGTACGAAGGGTGTTTGAATTGCATTTCATTTCTCTCCGCCTTCAGTGTTTCATTGTCATTTCACACGTAGCTGATTTAATCGCAAGAACGCACGTAGTTTGGAACACGTGGCTCCACCCAGTTTCATTTTGCTTTGTGTCCGACACTGTTAGTGATGCGTAGTGATCGTGAATAATGAGTTTCTGTCAGGTTAGACAAAGATGTGGGCTGTGTCAGGCACCCTTGTACACGTATGCATGCTGAAATATCAAATCATAGAAACTTTGTGCAGAGTATAAACTGAAGACTGTAGGAAGAAGGTTATACATATTTAAAACAGATTTCTTTCTCAGTGAGGCAAGGTTCTGCCTTGGCGAAAAAAAAACTATGTTTTAAAGTCCATGGGACATGCGGCATGGATGCAGTACATAATTCATTCTGTATCTTTGAACCAGATGGAGGTGAATGGTTGGCTTTGCGCTTGAAGCGACTTACCCCAGGAGAGAGAGCCTTAATACATATTGGATAAGGATCTGTGTGGGCCCCAGAGCTGGTTTGAACGTGGTTGTTATCAATGATATTTATTCTTAGCTTTTTATATTCTTGAAGATTTCTAGGGGGAAGGGTGATGGAGCTCAGGGATCTCTCGGTCTTCTCAGTGGTCACTCATCTTGAGGGGTTCCGTCTCGAGGACACAACCCTAATTGGTTTGGAAGCTGGCCTATGATATCTGAATGAAACTGACGGTGGTTGTTCTTTTGAGTTGGACCTAAATGAAATAGTATATATAGGTAGTTGCAAGTAGATAAAAATTGTGTCCCTGGCTAGCGGAAGAATGACAGCGTATGTCCTATTGTCAGGCTGTGGCTTATGGACTACTTAATATGTGGATGGTTTCGTCCAGAACGCTACAAAATTCCAGCTGAATGGGTGAGTTTGTACACAGTGCCATCTCGTATTTACATATATGAGTCCCTTAAGGATGTTGAATGTGAGCTTATATCGGTATCATCCTTATGGTCGTCAGCTCGGGTTTCCGTAATTCATGCGCTCCTACTGCCTTTCTTGGTTATTTTAAGTTATGTACGGACGGTGAGTCAGAAATGAATGAGACGAAGCGATCATGGCCTGTTCTAAGAAACTATTTCAGAATTGGCTGGAGATTCATTCTAAGCCTTTAAATAATTCAGGAGACGAAACTTACGGGCTAACTTTCTACTTATCAACACGGATTAGGCTTGCACAAACACAGGAAAACTAAAAAAGAAAACGAAAAAGATAAAAACTGAAACTCGAGAACGCGTCGTGTTTGAAATATTTGAGGCGTGGATGTATGTGGAAGCTTTCCTGTCTTTGTGTTGTCTTGTGTTGGTCTTGGCCTTCCTCTGGACCGATCCCGCATCCGAGGAGTTAAACAGCTGCTACAGCTTCTCAGTGTAACATTAATTCTGAATCGGAACAATACCGAGGTTCTGGTCTGTGAAGACTGTGAAGCAGATGGTTACAAAGAATTTAAAGTGTCACAGCTGAAATCTCTGTTATCTAAAGAGATGAGCAACAAAATAAAAATCCGTTCACTTTTGATAAAAAGTGCAGTGTTTTTTCGTTGACTTTTATGACCTGTTCATTACCGTAAGTCGTATGTGGACGAGTCTCACGCGTTAGCCTAACTTTTAATCCATTAAAGAGATTCGAATTATATTTAAATACAATTGCGTTATACTGAGTGGAATAAATAAGAAAGAAGAGAAATTGGCTTATTTAGAGACCTGTCAGGTAGATACTTCATAAACAGGAGGGTTTAAAACAGACACGTATTTTATGTTGATCTTGTAATATAATTGGATCTACGCTGTAGCCGAAGGGTGTCTTGGTCAACTACGTGGGCCTATTCTGTGTATCTGTTTTAAGAAAATAAAATGTAACTTACTGTAAGCTGGGAAATAAGAATTGGAATTGTGACATTACAGGCATGTCTTAAACATTCACGATTTTTTATATTGTGAAGTATCAAGTTGGCGGCTGTACTAAATTTTCTAGAGATGCGTTACCGTCCCGACGATTGGTCTGAGCTAACTGTTACGTCTTTAGTTTACGGCTCACTCGTTAAGGATTGTCGCCATTCTCATGCAACTTAAGTCAAAACGGCACTTCAATAAAAATGTATTATAATTAAGAATAATCCAATGACGTTTCCTTTTTTCTGTTTGACTTACTATTGTCTTTTCCCTCATTTGTATGTGTGTTTGCCTGTTTTTATGTTTCTTTCTTGTCTGCTCCTGTACTGTTATCTTTCTTTGCTTCATTAATTATTCTCTTTAACCTTACTTTTGTATTTTTTCATTTATTATCCTTCTCTTCCTTCTTTGTTTGTGAACTTGGTGTCTTCGCTTATTCCTGTAAGCAGTAGAAATATAGTTTAATATTATTAAAATGTTATGCCTTCCTACTCTCCGGTTCCTTTAGCATGAGTGATGGCTGCCTGTCGCTTTGTTCGTATCCGTAGACTTTCAACTATTTTTGTTTCTCTGAATCAAATAACAGATTACTTTGTACCGCCATGATCGGCCTGCCCACATCATAAGCACGAAACATCAATTTTGTGAGAGAATTTTCTTTATAATTTTTTCCTGTAATTATAGGTTGGGGTGTGATTTATATGCAAGACAACAATACTGCAAAATACAGGATTCACCAGCAGGCCATACGAATGCAAAACAACAGCAAATCATTTAGGAGGAATATATTAATCACTGTTAAACTGGAGTCACAGTGCGACGAAATTTGACATTTTTTGATGACTTGTTGGCCCAAACGTATACTACTGTGTTTCTTATACGAATACATTTCATTCTTCCAGCTGAAAGAGAAGTGCTGTATGTTAAAGTAAAGGTAAAAGTAAAGGTGTCCTGTGTTTCGTAAGAGAGCCGAGTTAACCTTAAACTTCTTGGAATTATGCCTGAAAATGAAGTTTTTGTGGAATTCTGAAAGTACAAGAAACGGGGAAATTTGTTGTGTAATTATGTTCTGACAAGATTTTTTAAAAATAATTTCAAAAATTACTACGGGGTACATGTAAACAAACATGCTGTAAAATAGTGAATTTATTATGGAATACGAGACGTAAACTGAAGGTGAAATATGCTTACCTAGATCAAGGATAATCATACTTGTAGTTGGAGAATGCCATGATTTAGATATGAAAGCCACGTACTAACCTCAAATCTTGCAGAATACATAATGAACGAAGAGGCCGAGTCATCCCCCCTCATGCGTTAGTAATAATTTATCATTACATGTCACGTTCCTACATTCTCATACATAATGACCCACCATTAAGGTAGCTGATGGTAACAGCAGACACGACGACTAAGGGGCTCAGAGACAAGCAGCATTTCGTTCTTAAGTTGTTTCTGCTTGGAGAATATATTCTAGTAAAAAGGAGAATGATAGACCTAATACTTGTCATAGATCAACGCTTCAGGTTGCAAAGTTCAGAACATAACTGCTTACATGTAACTGAGAATCTACGGGGTTATTCGAAATGATTGTCGGGGTTTTAACAACTGCCACCTCGTTCTTCAGATGCAATCGCATGTGATTTCTTTCTATGGGGCTACGTCAGGGATCAGGTTTATGTTCCTCCTCTTCCCACAAGTATCCCGGAACTGAAGGTACGAGTCAGAACCGCCATTGAAACCATCACCGCTGACATGCTACAAACAGTTTGGAACGAACTCGATTATCGTGTTGATGTTTGTTGAATCACAAATGGTGCACATATAGAACACCTGTAAGGTATGTAACAAAAACTTGGAGTGTTGTTCTGTTAAATAAAAAATACATAACCTCCTATCTCAAGTGTATTGTGCATGACAAGTTGTTAAAACCCCGACAATAATTTCGAATAACGTTGTATTGGAGGTCCCAGAAAGATAAGCTTGTTAAAATGTGGAATGGAACAACAGTTAGGGCATAAACGGAATGCTTATTCTTAATTCTTGAATAAGTAATTATAACAAATATTGGGAACTTAGATTTTCATTCTACATGTAGAATGACGTAGATCGTCGTGATATCCTGCACCTGCAGTGTACAACTACATAAATGTCACTAGGAGCCGATAATGCGCTCCTAGCGGCCCATTCCGAGACACGTTAATGAAAAAGGATATTTAGCCACGTAGCAATAATGAACAATATTTGATTTGTTCAGTGGACCTTCAGTGTAACTCATGGATAAGTTGCATTACCTGAAAATTTAATGTTTCCTACAGCATTATTTTCTTGACTGATAACAAAACAGCGATAAAACATATTTTTTTTTATACAAGTCTCTTTCGTATTGTAGAACTACAGATGCAGAGAAAGGAATGCCACATACGGCGTGAGAATTTTGAGGACGCTTAACTTCACTGATTCACGCATTTTCTTATTCATAGTCACTTATTCAAGAGCAGACATATCAACAAACAAACAAACAGACAGACAAACAGACAGACAAACAAACACACAGAATAACTAACGACATAACAAACAAACAAACTAACTAACGTATTATTTCTAAGAGGTGCTCTGCCTTCGTGATAACAGGAGGCTCAATATCGTCTTCCCAAATTTTGCCAGTGGTCTGTATCCTAAAAAGATGAAAACAATCTTACAGAGACGATGTCATTATTTGTGGTTTAATTTACTACTGTGGTGTCGAATGTTAGGATTATTGGCGAATTATGAAATGTAAGGGGCCTTAAAAGAAGCCGTTTTATCCTAATTGATGTACTGTTCCGGCAAATACTAAGAGGGACTGAGGTAAAACAAGATAAATCGCAGGCTGGCCGTTGTCCTAACCGAGGTCAGAAGCAAGCACCTTACGAATGCAAGTCGATAGTTTTATCATGTCAGACAACTGTTCCTGCCACCTTTCCTTCTTGTACCTTGTACTGTACGTTGTTTGCCACGATTTCAAAACTACTTGTGTTTCGTTTGTCTTCTGCAGCCAATGTATAATTTTACTAATATTTGCCTTTCAATTGAAGTGTTAGTTTGTCTCCAAAGGTCAGTTGAGGGCCATCATGTTATTTCCTTCTCAGTTCAGAAGTGCTGAATTATGACTACTTTTGTCATGGCTTTGTACTGGAATAGAATACATGTATCTAATGCCATTAAAATCCCCATATATCGGTTAGTTTCCCAGCTTATTCTTTTCCATACAAACCCTCTCCTCATCTCATGCTTTTTCCCTCTCCAGGTCTTATATCCTTCCCCTTCCCACATTCATCGAAATTGCAGCTTTTCCGCCATGTTCTCTCTCCTCCACCGCCCACACAACCCGCTCTTAATATCCCCCCTCTCCACCAATACTAACAAATCAGAAAACATTGGAATCGTTGCGGGCAGACGATGATAACTACCAGTTTTACCTTTCCTTGAAAAGGGTACAAATTTTATATCTGCAATGCTTAAGGAAGAGAAGTTCCGGTTATGAATTTCCACAAGGAAAGCGGCTGTAAATTGGGGTGTGCAGATATTGAGCCAACGTGAGTTAGATTTGGGTGTCATCATAGGAGGTACAGTGGAGACACAGTTTTGGTTAAATTATTTCGTAGGAGTGTAACGGATTACTATGCATTTCAGCAAACAATTTAATGTGTTTTTTTATTGTATTCCAGCTGAAGTGTTCAATGAAAACCGCAATGAAGTGAGAGTTTTGAGGTTGTCAACGTGATGATTTTTAATCATACTCTCACGTACCACACTACAGGGCATAACATCGCCGAAAAGACGAAGCACAAGTTCGGACTCGGCAGTAACCCTATTTTTACTTAACTCTAAGTTGTTTAAAATCTGTATTTTCTAAGGAAAGTACATGTATGAGATTTCCTGGCTGTGCGTGGCAGAATTTCTCGCAATTAGGTACAAAGATTATTACATAATAATTTCTTATACTCTGTGATAAGAGTGCGCGAACGTCTAAGGTGGAAGCGATACAGACACCATTTGAAATAATATAGGAGACAGGTTTTTAATTAAGACAGTCTCTTTGTAAATATAAAGCCTGTATTCAGCTGTTGGTTTCATGATGTTAGCTTACAAAACACTGGAGCCAGGAATCTGATATTCGGTATGACCATAACTTTAAATCTACCTAGAAATTCTAGATGGACGACACTTACAAACAAGGCGAGGAGCAAAGCTTGGAATTGATGCGTGATGAAGTTATCATGCACGAAATTTGTGCTAATAAATTTGTTCCCAAAATAAGAGAAAAGAAAAGATAAAGGCAGCAACAGCGTGTAATGCATATAGGACAGATAAAAAATAACGTATGGAGTTTGCATCGAAAAAGGAGGATCCACTAGGAAGACGCCATCTTAAAATAAATTATGGTACAGTTGGAAGTATTTTTAGATAATTTGAGTCTTTTTTTTGAATGTCGAAAGAAACATTGTGGTTTCATGAAGCGAATCTTTCAGAACAACTTGAGCAATATTTGAGAAATATTCTCTTCCAAGCATTATCGCTATCTTTTGATTGAGTAGAGTGTAACTTCCCGTTCTGAGCAGAAAAATTTTCACTGGAAATGAAACGTAAGGCGTAGAGAGAAGCTCACAGTAGACACAACACGTTCCTTGCTTCGTGAAGTAGATTCTAAAATACAGATCGTATTCGACGTGCGTGAGGGTGTCACTTTCCAGAAGCAGTTAAAATGACTTTGTAATTTGTAAGTGCTTGTGTTTTCTGATTAACCTCCTGTCCTTACCACGTATTTAAACCGCCGTATATTTCCAAGAACTGTACTACCGTCATGTGTTGTGAGTGGGATCTTGTGACAAGCTTTGTGGACGTCGAAGTAGTTGAATCCTAGAAATAAACGCTTCGCCTGAAATATTCTGTGCAGGCTGTATGCGTTACGCCAGAGTCAGAGAATTTGCCGCATTGTCACGGCAAAAAGAACGTTGCTGTTGCAGACGATGATAACTGAAAAAGCTGTGTGTGTAGCCACAATTCTTTTTGCTTCAGTCTGCAGCTTTCAATAACTTGCCATTTTACTTTTTTTTTTACTTGGCTGCGAGAATGAACAGCGAAATGTATCGTAAGCGGCTTTAAACGAATTATTTTGTAAGTAACGTACAACTTATTTTCTTCGATGTAGAAGGCCATCTTTTAAATTTTATTTCAATTAACTTTACTTTAAATGGTTAAAACTGATCTTGCCGAAAAATAATAACGGCTTTTAAAGAGATAGAACAGTGCATGTGGAGTGGGTTCATTGGGCTCAGAATTACACAACACTGACGATATCTTGTGAACACGGTAATGAAACCTTTGAGTTCCTTAAAATGCAGGTAATTTTTTTTCCCTTCTGAGGAAATGTGAGGACTTTGCTACACGGAGGTAGTTGATTGTTGGCTAGTTCATGAAAAAAGTGGTAAATAATAAATCAGTATTCCGTCAGACCCTTATGACTACGCATTATATGGCGCTCATTGCTTTAGATGACCCGCACACATTTATCGCAGGTTTGAATGCCGCTTTGAGCGTGGGTATTATTTCGCGTTTTCTTGTGTTTTTATATATATTTTTCAACAGTAGATTCAGGGCACTCCTCACCGTATGTGAAACATTGAACATACTTGCATTAATTCCGAATCGGAAGAGGTAATTGGAACGATTTTTACGATAGTAGGCATGTACTGTGTAAGTGAGAATTTGAATCTGTTTCTGTATGTATTTGCTGCACACACGTTTTGTGTGCTGGTCTGTATTCCACCTTTGCTTGGACATGCCCATTCTTCTGCATCCCATAGCTCCTTGTTGCTCCAATTGTTTGTGAAGAAGAGAAACCTCCTTCGCGAGATTATGCTAGAGAGTAGTTTTCGAAAACCATTCTTCTTATTGAACGTAAAATATGGGGTGGCGGGACATGTTCCGGAAATTTTGCCAATGACTATTATTCTAAGACTGCGCGTCTTAGTAGCACAAAAGCGACACCCATCCGATCTTTAAAGGTAGTAGATCCGTTTTGTTTGACATGTCTGTATGAATATAGAGCTTAGTGCATAATTTAAAGTTTAATATCACGTGTTTGTGATTATGCGATACAGATCATACTTTCTGCGTGAATAAAATTTTTTTCTAGTTGGATTTGACTAATCCAAACAACAAATTTCTAAACGATTTGCTCTACGCTATGCATTTGTCTGTGCGTACTGGCAGACTACATCGTTCTACCAGACTCAAGCAAGACGTGGCCGTGATATCACTCAGGTTTATATTAATAATTATCCAACGAGATGCAACACAAAGCAGTCTATTTATTATTCTGCAAGTTCACTCTACATGCTTTGGGTGCTAACCACACCCATCATCAGGAGTACACAAAACTGTAACTACAGCCTCCAGTACTGGTCATATTTTTTGTGCAGCTACCTCCCTCCAACGTAGCCAAGACTTTAAAGCCTAGCTTGGTCACGCTGGAGGGAGGTAGCTGTACTTAAGTAGCTCAAGGTGTTGACTTTTTCGCTTTCGAATAATAGGAATTTTCGAAGTTCTTTTACTGTAGATTTATTAGCGTTCTTACGTGCTGATGGATATCCTCCCATCTTAAAATGTTTCTCGGTTTCCAGTATGGTATTTTTAAAAATAGCAAATCAGCTTTTACAACCTGAAGGTGACATGAAAAGAAGTTCTCTTGTCATCCAGGTTCTTGAAAATCCATCATAGATTCAGACGTTCTGAAGAGCGACGAATGTAACACTAAACGTGGAATTCTAAGGTTACTTTTTCTTAAAAGCAAGGAATTGCGTTAAATCTGAAAACTTTTTACGTTTAAAAGAGTGGTGTTCTTTAAATTATTTCCCTTAAATTAATGATAGATGAGTTATTTTTTAGACGTCCTGGAAATGGACATTTTTCAATCACATTTTGGCTTATTATATAGGGTTGTTATATATATATATATATATATATATAGTTCTATGAACGGGAGTCTTGTTTGGACAAAATGCAGTGTGATGTCAGATGCATAGAAAAGTACGTGATACTAGATGTGTGGGACAGCTTACACGTGGACTATGTAGTAGTATCAGATGTTTGGAAGAGTTCAAACGTAAATAAAAATATATGTGATACCATTTATGGAAGAACTCACAGGTTTGCGTGATATCAAATATATGGAATAGATCGTACATAGCTATGTGTGATTTGCGATGTATGGAAGATCTCATGCAAATAGATACTTAGTATCAGATGGATGGTAAGGCTTGTTCTTAAAGATTTGTGATATCAGATGAGCGGAATGGTACACGTGTTATAATTTGTAAATGATTAAATTTTATCCCCATGAAATACAGAGATGCAAGGTACTTTAGTTATTTATAATGTTTGCAATTCTACAATTTTATATCAAGATTCTTGTTGTACTTGTGTGAACTGATGTTTCGGATGACAGTTGTCAAATCACGTGGGGCAGTGCAGTGTGCATCTGTAGAATTTATTTGTGTTGGCAAAGGTTGCATTTCTTTTATCACCACATGCAGCTAAGGAAAATTTTTGCTTGAAGGCCGCTGTTCTGAACGGGTTCGAATGAATGAGGGGTCAAGATCCCCGCCCACCGCACCCTAGCTTTGTGCTGTAGTTTTGTGAAACGGAGAGTAGGAGCACTGAGCGAGCAGGCCAAGACAGCGTCGACCCGCGTCTGCGCGTCTCTTCTGCTCCATCCGAACACCATTCCTGTAGTGTACGCGGTGCCTTAGTGCTGCGACTGTCCCACAAAACAGCCTGACTAGTTTCATCGAACCTACCCTCCCCTCCCAGCTACCACATGCACTAGACATTTCCATTACTCACTCCTCCAGCCTTAAACGTGTATTATTTTCTACTCTGTACTGATCGGCAGTAAAGATTTAGAATTCGTCGCGTGTGAGAGTGGAATTACGTTAGAACAAGGAAAAAATATTTCGGTGCTGTGGCTGGGTTAGGTACAATGGGTGACATAATACTGTGGCGCGTGCGCGGGGCGTCGTATGGGCAACCATATCTCCTCTGCTGTCTGTGGCTCAGCCCTGCTCCAAGGGGTTAGTTGGTTGCCAGTGGGCGCCATGTTTTGCAGTGAATGTGTGATTCAAGCAATGACATATATCAGTTAAAAAAAAGACAACCCGGAAAAGGAGTTGAGACATCTTTTTTGCTTGTGCATTTCATAATTTACAATGAAATAAACGTAGAAGATCGGCATGAAACATGTCATACAGTAACCTACAATCGAGTGCGTTTTGAAAAAGGGGGCAGTGCTTTCTTGTTTCATTCTCTGCAGTAGTATTTTATGATTCCATGATGCAGCCGCCAGTTGTGTATAATGTTAAAGGCATTCGCTCCAAGCAGGCAAATTCTTGCGGTTGCTGCACCAAGGAAGAAGTGGCTTTTATTTATTCGTCTTTTCCTATGTTGGGGGTTGATGTCAGTGTTACAGACACTCCTAATTTAATCCCCACTCTTCCACTGTCAGGCCTACCGTACCTTGCTTAAAATGTTACTGATGTTACGATGTAAAGCATTTGGTAATCATGAAGCTACACACTCACCAGCAACGACAGCATAAATCGCCTAAAAACATTTACTACATTCTATACGCGTTAATTATTATGCCCTTTAGAAACAATGTAATCAATATGGGTTATATACATTAGTTCATTTTGTACCTATTAACATAGTAGATGTTTTGAATATAATTTAGTAAGATTCAGGCCTACGTACTGGACACTGATGTGTTATGTTTGTGTTACTGGATGCAAAGTAGGCCTACAGTGTTTTTGCAAGTGAAGTGCCGGTGCTACAGTGGTGCGACAGTCGTCAACATCGATTTCTCTTTGGATATACATTTGTGTACTTTACAAAGGATCTTAATCTGCAGACCCAGCCATGGCCGTCATATCATTCACTGAATCCCACTACCTGCTTCTGCAGCAATCCTCTTCAACTCTCAGCTGCTCTGTTGCCGGGAAAACAACTGCCTTCATGGGACACCGGGAAGGTAGGCTTCTTCAACCGTTCAAAAATTGTCACACAAAGTTTCGATTTACGGCGCATGATTTCCATTACTTTGTTTATGAATGATTTATCGTCGGGTTGGTATTTCTTGTAGCTAGAAGGCATACCGCTTATACAGGAGCAGCGATTGTTTGGGGACCTGTATATGTGAGAGAATTAATCACTTATTGATATAAATATAACAACTTTTCTTTGTAGAACCCAGGTCTAATGTAGCCTGTGTAGTTTTGTCACGCTTGAACAACGGTGGACATCACAATAAAATTAAATTATTATCTGTGCCTTTAATTTTTGGGGTGGAAAGTAAATGCCAGGAATCAAACTACCACAAAAGCCGTGATGTGCGAGCTTTATATTAAAGACTTTTCAGTGATCATTTGACTTTTCAGTGTATGATAACTCTTTATTTTGTTGTTCTGTGAACCCAATAACGCATATTGAACTGTTCATTTTCAGGTTCAGTGATATGTTTCTGTATTAGTTTATCACGATGACCACGTGTCATGATTGCCGTTTTATTTCTGGTGTGAACCAAATAATACAGGTGCATAATCGGTTGCATTCAATGAAGAACTATTCGTAGGTCGTTTCGGTATATATTCATGGTCAATTAGCCCAAAGTTGGTAAAAAGAGGCAGGAATTGCTTAAATCACGTATCATGTTTTTGGTAACATTTAATTGAAGACACAAGCCAGATGGCGGCCGCAGCAGTTCTTAACCCTTTGGAATGTGGATTATGAGGGCATGACATGTACAAATTCATTTTATATCTTACAGTAAATGTAAAGTGTCTACATTCCTAGGAACCCTCACTGTTCTTTCTTGTGAGAACCACGTGAACAGGAATTTATTGAGTGACCAAGACGCAAGATTTTCAGGATCTTAAAGCAGCTGGTATTTGTAGTGGCCACTGTGTTTTAAAGTTTAAGAAAAGAAAACTAACTAATTGCGCTATATGGAGATTTTTCAGGAAAGTTCTTATTACTCACTGACAGTTGAGTTTCTAATTTTTTTTTACGTGGCCGTTATGTTGAATAATTTGATGTACATTTTTAGCATAATACATTATAGGAAACAAACCGACCGAAACCATTACATTTTGTGAATTGGCCATAAGAATAAATTTTCGTGGAGGAGCAACACGGAAACAGATGACATATCACACGAATTTCATTATTTTTTCATTCCTCCTCAGCAGAGCAGAATCCTTCAGAAGGTGAAATTAATCTGGTTAAAATATTCTATTTTTACGAACCCGAAGATTGATTATTGTATTCAAATTAACTAACCACAGGATCATATGCAGACGAATCCATTCTACTCACTTATTGCCTGTCCTGGAAAGAATAATTTCAACATTACCCTGCAATGTTTCCTTTTGTGTCTCAGGCAACCTTATCTGTTCGGCTTTGAACTAAAGTACTGTACGCGTATATGAACTTCCCCTTGCTAAATGCACCTTCGCCCCTCTCATCTTCCATGATTCGATCACTCTGATAGTATTTAGTGGAAGTTACAAATTATGAAGTTCATTATTACATAAATTTCTCCGTCTCTCATTACTTCATTTTACACTAAAACATTCTTCTCGACATTCTGTACGAAAACCTTTTAATCTCTCTTCTTTTATTACAACAAGACACGAAGTTTCAGTTACATGTACACAGAAGATGTAATTAGGCTCATTATTTTAGTTGTAGATGCTTGTGCCACTTGTACCGACGTGTAACAAGCACTCTCGAATATAAATTGTTATTGAGTAATTTGTGAACACATTTCTTTAGAATATTTCGTTGTAAATATTTCATTTATGTTTTCTTCGTCAGATACGACTAAAAACGTCTACACGGCCGATATATTACGGCTGTTCACCTATATTCAAGGTCGTCAAAATACTCAAAATCGAACTGTTGGATTTGGAGGGGAACGTAATATGTTTTAGATGCATAAGTGGGAGAAAGTATTGATATTAGTTTGAAAGTAATACAATGGGGAGACTCTTTGTTTCAAAACATATTACCCGTTTCTTATTGTTAAGATGAATTTTTCTTTTCATAATTAATTTATCGATAAATATTTTATGGCGAATTTGGACGCGGGATGTTATGAGTTTTGTGTGACTCCCCACGTGATTAAGATTCATACACGAAAATAACGGGATCTTGTGATGCGGATTTAGTGGTTATTTCTTCTTTATATAGTTTCCATGCACAGAAGATTAGGTTCTTCTTATACATTTTGTCACGCGAGATTGAAAAGTTGTGATGTGCCCGCTCTGCTACATGTCACAAGGTATTTCTTGATCTTTTCTCCATTTTATCGTGTTTTTACCACACACCGTATCTATTGTTACTAACACTACAAATAGAATGTTAAATGCGTTTCAGTTTTGTCACATATCGCTAAGACTAAGGTAAGATGTGCATTAAAACTTCAAAATTCTGATGTTCTTAAAAATAAGAGATTATTTACGAATGGGTAGGGATTTAGGGCTAGTTCTGAAATATTATCCTATTAGGACAACCGTATTTTTGTTTATTTAGCTTTGAAACGAAATAGTAGAAGAAATGTAAAATATAAGGCAGCAAACACTCTGATGCCGAGAACGCCTTTTTAGTTTCCATACATACGTGGCACATCGGCAGGAGATGGTACACGTCGGGCCTTGACTTACTCGTGACTGACGATTCAGCATTTGTCGTTCTGTGACACCATTTATGTATCCCAGCCTGGAAGAAATCAGTTTCAATAGTCTGTGAGCAGGAGGTGACAGTTTTACGTCGGCGTGTGTTGTAAACCGCTTGCCATCCAGGTCCTTCGTAAGGAATACCAAGACCTGGAAAACGCTGGGCCCTTTACTGCCAACCGGACTGGTTCCGACGCAGTGGTTGGAGGTTAGGGACTACCCTGCCTACAGTGCCAAACTTATGGTCAGTGATTTCCATCTCTTTGGATCCCTTACGAAACACCTGGCTGGGAAGCGATTTACAGCAGACGCCGACATGAAGCATTCTCTCATTTCCTTATTACAAACACTTGAGTCTAGTTTATTTGAGGCCGGGGTACATTCTTTGGTGCCACGGTGGGACAGACGCATAAATGTCAATTGCGACTACTTTGCTGACTACTTGTAGGTCTGATGTGTACCATGTGTTGCCCACGTGCCATGTGCAAATCCAGGTCAGAATAAAAGTTCTTGGCATCAGAGTGTTTGCTACTTTATTTTTGATATTACAGCTTTTTTCACAAAGACAATTATAAATTTGGATTAAGCCTTTCAGTAAATTGACTTGCACAATGATAGACAAGTGAATTTAAGTTCGTTATTGTAATGTTAATGACGCTCTGTTGTCTGTTGGAAACACAATGACCGTTAGAAGATGAACTGCTTAAGAGGAAGGAAGTGGAAAGAAGCAGTCGTTGCCTGTTGTGTTTCAGCTCTAAAAGAAGGAGTATTATGAAGATGACAGCATAACTTGTCGTGTTAGAACAGTGCAAGAAAACTGGACATTACAGCGGTGTTGTTGGAATATAACTCTGGGATTTTTGGAGCTGTTTGCACAAAGTGTCTGATATGCCCTCTCAACTGTAATATTATGTGTTATGGCAACTCTTTATTCGTGTTATTGGAAGGGTACCTCCTGGCTTCTCTGCTTTTCTGATAGGTTTTCGGGTTTTATCCTCTCCCTTTCTTAGGTGAATTCAGGGATGATGTAAGAGACTGGCAATTAGCCAACCTAAAATGGACGAGGGACGACTGGATAATAGTAAATGTCTTATAATACACTAGACTAATGAAGAAGATGGGGAGTAAATATAAATTAGTTGTGTAACGGAAATTTTTGTTGAAATACAAATAAAATGTTGTGAGGCATCGAATAAAAATAGCTCACAAAAGACAACACAAAGTAACATAGTGTAAATTTATAAAAGAGGATATTTTGTAAGGAAAAAGTAATGGGCCTTTGTTACTGAGTCTCCTGTGCGTTTTTTTTTTGTTTGGCTAGGTCACCCAGCGCCTGAAGAGTAGGTCGTCTCTAGAGGTCACTTCCCTTTCTTGTTCGGCATGTGTTAGTGCGATCTCTGTAGCCTTCAATTCCTCACTGTACTCAATTTATCAACTGTCTGTCATCTTTCATTATCGTCTTACAAATGGTAATCGCCAGCATGTCTAGTAATGTCTAGTAGGCTGTTAGCTGCTGTTCTTCCTCTCGATATAAACATTACTCACATTTTCACGGCATGGAGTAAGATATAGGAAAGGAAAACATTTTCGCAGTTTTCTTCCAATTTTTATGTTTATTCTTATTTCAGTAAGTTCCTCCATGAGAGCGCCGTTGTCTTTGCTCGATATTCTCCCAAGATTGGGCTGTCTATTAAATCGCGTCTATTGTGCTTATTTCCTTAAAATTTCTAACAGGACCGCGTCTTCTTGCCTGATGCTTGCAAGGAACAGGTAGTCAACGCAGGTATTTTTCTTCAATGTTTCAATGCATTGTGCTCCATAGATTGAAACCCTGAAGTGATATTTCAATCTTATATGTCCTTGGGATAAGAATGCTCATAATCAGCGACAAACATTTCTATGCTTTTAATGTTTCTTATAGAGAAGCTTCTATTGAAGAGGCGAACTGAGAAAAAACAATCTTAGAAAAGTTTCTAAGTCCATCCACGTATTCTTTTGGTACTTACAGCGAACTGGAAATACTGTTGGAGCTGTATTTTTGAAGGGACGAGTTTGCTTTGATTTTTCGATGAAAACAAATTTTAGTTTATAATTATCCAAGGCCTTAAATCAGATAGGAACCATTAGTTCTTTGCTTAATTTATAGCCAGGAATTAATTCATCGCCAGGGGAAGACAGAGTTTTTTGTGGAATAATTTTGGATTTGAAGCTGATTTTATCACATTTATCAAGCTGGTCATGTGTGAAAATTACTCTTCATACGAGAATAAAGTTGTATTATGAATCTGACAAACTATTCTGAATCTGCCGACAACACTCTTATTTATGTTCAGATGTTGAATTGCCTGACGCCGTTACGGTTTCTCCAGCGATCTGTACCATCTCTACTAGATCTCACCCCAGATGTTTCTTTGGTGAAATCCTTGTAAAAAGTCGGAGGTTTCTCTTGTAAAGGAAGTCAAGCGATAGGGGTGTCTTTCTTTTTATGTTGCGCGAATCACCAACATAAAACTTCACGTACCTCTTCACATTTATATTAATCATTGCTTTTGGTTTCTTTGTGTCTTTCAGATCGTCCTTTGAAGCTCTGGCAGAATATCACCTTCCAAGTTTGCTTCTGTTCCCCTCCCATTGCCCGAGAGTAACCCGATCAAAAATATATGACCCATGAAACGGCAAATTTTCTTAACCCACACAATTAGTCAAACCGAAATTCCGCATTTCCAGACAGCTGGGTTACAAACAGAACTTCTGTCAAAATTGTGTCCACAAAAAACTGCTTGTTCTTATATTTTCTTGAAAACCTAACATGCTGAAGTTTTGGTTATAGAGGCCCGGTCATTTTTTTCTGTCTTCTGAAATACAACTGCACTCGTGTAATCGAAACTAGTATAGTAGCATACTAAGGAAACAGTGGTGAATATTACAGTGTAAGCAATAAAAAGTGTAAGCATATAAACGTAAAAAAAAACTCCGTGGCTTTAGTCCGCGAGCGAACCATACCGACAGAGCGGCCGCCGCCGGTAGGCGAAGTTAATGCCAACTTTTGCGGAACGTAGACATTTAAACTATGCAGGTACAAACGTGGTGCTCTGTAATTTATTCACACGCTGGATATGTTATTGATAAAATATGATAGTTGTAAAATGGCCTTTTGGTAAGTAGAAAACGCCTTTCTGACAAGGCAGCACAACGGACACAAAGCAGTGTTGGATAATCGAATGTTGAATCATCGAGACTGTATTGTTGTTCGAAACTTTAAACAACTCACTGCCATCACATACCTAGTCACCATACATGGTCATGATTATTCGTATATCTTATCCAATGTGCTGTGTTCTCTTCAGTTGAAAAAGCTTCTTTAATTCAAAATTTATTATTATTATTATTATTATTATTATTATTATTACTAACTGCAATGGAGTTGCCACTCGGTGGCAGTAGTCCTTACACTAGTACAAACAGATCAGATAAGAATAAACATACATAAACGAAACAATACAAAAAACACAGTACCAACAATACAAAACACAGAAATACAGGTACACATATTACTAAATCAACCACACATTACAAAACCCACACATACACACACCCACTCATTACCAAACAAGTTCAACAACCACAGTACAAGCTAAAACACAGTACGAGATACACACCAAGTGAAATAATCACAATACAATCAAGTACCCTCTGTAAACGTCACCCTAATATACATGACACTTTTATCTCCAAGAACTTCACCGTAACTCACTTCACTTCAGTTCACTTCAAAACAAAATCACTTCACATAAACCATAGCAGTTCACTCCACATCACTAAACTTCACCTATTTACACTCAATCTGCAGTTGAATTCCCTTGCTTGTAACTACATTCTTAACTTTCTTTCTAAATGTGTTAATTTTACAGGGGAAAGACGCTAGTAAGCTTGCAGGTAATTGGTTCCAGCCTTTAATGGTCCTAATTACGAAGGTATATTTACTAATATCTATTTTAGTTTCATAATCAGGAACAAAGAAATTGTTAAAATTCGTGCCTTCTTGCGAGAGAGTGTCTTATTGTTGCAATTCGTATGTGCGATTTATATTTAAGGATCTTATGCTCAGAAAATACGATAAGTACGGTAGGCTTAGATATTTTTAGGTTTCGCAGTATTTACACCTTTTTTGAAATTATTGTAGAGTGCACAAATTTAAAATGATAATTAATAAAACAGTCGAAGTACGTTAGAAGATTGCCGTAATCCTCACTTGATTTATTTACAGATTTACTCGATGATGGCCTAGCACAGGCCGAAACATTTCGTGAGTAATGTTTAAATGAATAAGTAGGGTTTAGTAATAGGTGTAGTGTTCTGAGATGGTGTCTTATTATCATTAAAAGCTTTCGTTTACGTATCGAAATACGACAGCTTCAGGCCAAATACTGCGCAATTATGAAACAGTACTTACAAATAGAAATTAGTAGCACGTAACAAATTACTAAATGCGGATGTTATGTTTCCTGCATTAAAATGAAAGCTGACTGTACCGAAATGCATGTGATTGTTTCCATCCTGGTATATTAAGCCCGAGCCACTCTGATAAAACAGACCAGTGTACATTCAGAACTTTTCCCCAGTCCATTATCTTATCTTCATGAGCGTTGTAACAAAATGATGTGATTTAACACCATAGGAACATGCAGGAAGAGTATCTGGGTTAATACTGATATAACGATCTGTACAGATGTTATCAGCTGAAAGAAAGGTGGAGCACATTAATGTGGATTTCAGCACTGCTTTGTTGAATTCCATGTTACGTGAACAGTACACATTGCAGCGCCAAAACATTGTATTTGTCTTCAAATCTGCAGAATTCTTAAGACGGTTACTGTAAAAGACAAGCATTATGTTAAGGACATTATCTGTCGTATAAAGCTAAACAAAACCCAAAACATTTGCAGAGTGGTTGTGGAGGTAGAAAGGGAGAAGTAGAACTTGCTTCCAAAACCTTCTTTCTGTTGTAAGTACATATATGAATTTCTACACAACAAAATGAATTCATGAAACTACGTGATGCAGACAAAACAATTTTTGATATTATGCCGGCTGGTAGGAGGAACATGCTGCTTCTGTCGTCAGGGTAGATGAAAGTAATGGACCATATGCTCGATGGAAACGGTAGTTTCAAATTTTCTGAACACACAGCGTTATAACTCATAGGATTAGAACATTAAACCAGAAAATCTGACAAATTTTATGAAGATTATAGAACAACAACAACAGCGACAACAAAAAATAAGTACATTGTAACAAAGCATAATATTTCATCATCATCATCATCATCAACAACAACGACAAAAGCAAACATAATAACTAAAAAGAACACGGTAAAAAAACCTCATAACACAAAATCAGCAACCACAACAACTAAAGTGGACATGGTAACAAAGCGTCATAATGAAACAACAACAGCAGTCAAAACTAAAAATAACATCTTAACAATGCGTCATATCTCGAAGATATCAGCAACCACAGCAACAAAAAGAGCATGGTAACATAACGTCATATCCCAAAAACATCGGTAAGCAAAACAGCTAAAAATAACATGGTAAAAAAGCGTCATATCTCTAAAACATCAGCAACCACAACAACTATTAATAACATGGTAACAAAGCGTCATATCTCCAAAACATCAGCTAGCACAACAACTATTAATAACATGGTAAAAAAGCGTCATGTCTCTACAACATCAGCAACCACAACAACTATTAAAAACATGGTAACAAAGCGTCATATTTCTACAACATCAACAACCACAACAACTATTAATAACACGGTA
>Ga0123355_10004076_pt1 | contig 21188 bp, 9 predicted proteins | sample TergutEmb28metaG_3_FD_89872 | JGI IMG/M metagenome (GOLD analysis project Ga0123355, IMG submission 89872) | Embiratermes neotenicus P1 segment gut microbial communities from Petit-Saut dam, French Guiana - Emb289 P1 | ecosystem: Host-associated > Arthropoda: Insects > Digestive system > Gut ...
AAAAAAAAAAGACAATTTAAATTGTAGGTGGGGTAATGATTGATAATTTTTAAGAAAATAAGAAAATATAATGGGCTAAAAAAATTTTTAATGGGGGGGGGGGGGCCTCTATCCGTGACTTTTGCCACTTTGTATATTTCCACAGTACACATTCAAAATGGAAGATTTATAGTCCGGTTTCCCTGGTATGGGCTAAGGTAGGAACAAACGTTTGCAAGTAATGTGTTTAAGGGATTTCAAACCGCTTCCTCACGTTCCACTGTAAGGATCCTTTTCTTTAGTTTCTTAATTTTAGCACATACTTAATATCCTACCATACCATTGTATTTATGATAGCTGGCATGGATATGCAGTGAAGTCCGCGTAAGTTGTTTGAATAATTTACTGTCAAAACTTTTGCATATGATTAATATATACGTTTCCCGTTTAGAAGTATTTCCCGCCATTGAAGCACGAGACGCAACAAATACTGCATCCATTCATTACGCTTTCGTATCAAAATCTTAAGCAGTATCCCATGTATTCCGATTTTTACCAACGTACAGTGATGAAATAACGCTCTGAGTTCGAATCCACCATCGCTCAGAGGTACAAATAATCTATTCAACGTTAATCCGTGGACACTTTTTGGCGGGAAATGACGTCACATTCGAACTGTCCTATGCTGCGCATTTTACACGGTGTGCCGCCAAGATCGTGGTGTTTAATGTAATATACAGCGTGATTACGCATCGGTTTCGTGGAACGAGCTGTGACTGTTCAAGTATAATTTAAATAATTTGGCGTGTTCTGTGTGCAAAATTTATACATATTTTGTGTGTGTGTCAAGTGTTCGTCCTGTAGAGCGTTTTGTTACTAAGTAGGCAATCGGTATGGCTGCTTGTCAAAGGCTGGCAAAAAATGAAGCCGCTCAGAATTCAAGATAATCGGGATGTTATAATCACGGTTTGTACTGCTGAAATTTTCCTCGCAAAAAATGTCGCTGAAGAATGTAGAATTTATGTGTCAGTGTAAAATGTGATACCTAGTACCCAAAATGAGCACCTGTTCCACACAAAGGTGAGGACGGCAAAATAGAGTAGGATGGAGACCTTATTTGTGGAATTGTGCCGGTAAGTACAGACTGTTCCTCTGTCGGTTGTGCTTGGAAAAAAAAATCTTGTGTGATTTTCAAATATATCAAAATCACTAAAGAAGGAATGTCTTCAAATTTCCTTTGGTGGTGACATGTATCATTTAATATGGAATTTAGGTGGAATTATACTCTAATAAAGGGAATGTCAGTTTCAGTACAGAAGTACAAAATCATGCTTACAGGATAACCCTCTTAAGAAATTTTTCTGCTTAATAAGCCTGAAATGTGGAATTGAAAAAAAAAAAGTCCTTCCACACTTGCTGATGATGATGTGAGATTTTTATCATGATAGGTGTGCATTCCAAATTGTACTGCATTATGAATAAAGTATTTTACGGTATACCACCTCATCCATTGGTGTCAGCAGATCACAGTACTGCATATCAGGCATGTTTTATTATATCTGTAGTTGATATGACATACTATAGTAACAATGAAGCTTAAGAAGCAGGGTGTATCCACATAATTAAAAAAGACTGGGATTGAGGATTTGAATCAGATCCAAAATCTGTGATGCAGCACTTTCACATTGCTTCAAAAATTCGCAATGCCATTCATACTGGTAAAGGTGTGAAGTAATTTTCATATTGCATATTCTCTGTTAGATCTATGATTTTAAAAACGGAAACTGACAAAATGGGAAAGTTACAATTTTAAGGGGACTGTATTTTACTGGCAATTATGATGTTAATTTCCTCCTTGCATGTGGATAGTTATCTTAGTGAGTTTACATTAACATAAGATGAGAGGAATTGATAGCCAACAGTTGTCAGATAAAATGATGACCCCATATAAACAGTAGGTTACTTTTCATGTGCAGATTATGTGGCAGATTCATTGCAAGTATGAAAATGAGGTGTCTGACAAGGTTGACATGACTTGTTTATTTAATGTCTATGATTGAAGGAACTGAGGAAACCACAGAGGAGTCATATTCAAGATAACTACCCTTAAGGCTAAGATTCAGACTGGGGACCAAGAAAACAAGAAGCGAATTTCAATAACAAAATGCTGTAATAAGGTTTATATTGTGTCAGTTTCAAGCCGTTCTTTACTAAGTAGACAAATGAATGCCTTCTGTCAAAACCTCTTCTATATATCTATCTATGTATGAACCATCAGTGACAGCATTCTTTCTTTGATTCTCATGACAATCATCTGGGTGTTCTTCACTTTACATTTTGGGATAAGCATCAGTTTCATATGAATATCTGCTTAGTGACCATAATACTTGCTTAAGAGTCATAAATGTATTTTAACTGTACTTCCATGTTCAAATGATTTTGATGAAATTGGGTATAGGAGATCCCCACATAATGCTGCTGAGTAATCTTTTCACAGAAATGCTTGCAGTGAAAGCCATACTTTGCTGTCAAGCATTTGAATTTTGTGAAAATTGGCACAGGGGCAGCCATACTTTTGTTATGTGTAAATGGAGTTAATGATTACATGTGTACTGGGAAACTGTGACATTTTTAGAGTAAAGTACAACTCAGTAAAGTGTTTTCAGTAGGGGGTTTCAACTATTACTACCAGCGCCAAAATATATTTTATTTGCAGAGGACCAAAGTTCATACTATGTATATGAGGAGGGTTTTGTGTACCTTTACTGGCACAGTGAATGTATCACCTAAGTGGTTTGTTTTGAAGGGATGACACAGTTAACAAATCTGTCAGTGACATAAAATTGGGAGTGTGTTTAGTTGTATCTGAGGTAAATGTTTAGTAACTTTTGTGCTTTACGTTTTAACTTCCAGGTTTTTGAAAATCTCATGACTGCTATACAGTATCATCCTGAAGGACACCCATAGTGTGGGCAGTTCTTTTTCTTACCCCTCCCACCCCCATATGGGGAACAGTAACAAGCAGGAGAACTAATTCACAGTATGATACTTGAGGGTTCCATAGCAGTGTTGCTGAAGATTCAAGTTGCCTGGGACATGCTTTGTCCACAGGTACACAGCTACTGACATATCAAAGGATCATAGTGCCTACATATTCATGATCAAGCAGTCCAAAGACTCTTTCTTTGAAACACGGTAACTGCTGACCAGTTAGCATTGCCCAATATCCCAAAAGACTTGAATCTTCAAAATATACACAAATTCATCATAAAAAAATTAAGGTTTATGTAGCTCAAGCACATTACTGCTGCAAGTGAAATAATATTCTTAATTGTTTTAACCTAGGTATGTAGATAGCTCAAAAACAACAAACTGGACAGCCTGGCAGAAGTGTTAGGCATTACATCTTTGCTACCACATCCATGTGTTGTGGTTTCATCGTATAATTTTTGAAGAGCATTACAGTTGCCAGATTGGGGCTTCCACAGTACTGACATTGAGCATGCAGGTCATTATGCCAAGCAGTAGGTTTATTGATTTTGAATGTTTCAGAGAAATGTACCACTTTCATTATCAAGGGTTTGAAAAGTCCCAGGAAGTAGAAATTAATAATCCAGCTCCTTAGCATAACAACTCAGTTGATCTGAATCCTCAGTATGAGTGTTATGTATTGATGGCTTTCAGGAACAAATTATATGTGAAACTTCAGCTTTTTGGGTTTAGCTGTGTAACATTGACATAGTTCCAACATAATTTTGGTATACATTGCAATCACCATGTGCAGGGTCAATATGAGTTGGATGGGGGAAGTGACAGATACATTTGAGTAAGGGTGTTCTAGTCAGTTGGAAGAGGTAATGTGATTTTGAAGTAGAAGTTTGTAGGTAAAGAGATTAAACCAGACTTGTTCAGTTTATACCATTCTGCATGATTAAAGGTGCAGAGGTGTTTCACAAAATGTTGCAGTCTTGTTAGGTCATTTTGTTTTTCTAATTCATGACATCAATAGTTCAGTTAACACACTATGTTTAGTAAGATGATAAAGTGTCAACATGTTTCAGCTTTCTGTCATAATATTCAAATACACAGTAAATATTCAGTCATAAAACAGTGCCTAGAGTCTATGAGAAAACAAGGGATCCCAGTGTTTCTTTATATTTTAAGTTTCACATATGAAATATTGAAAATTTATATGACAACAGTTTTTCTTTCTTCTGCATTTTAAACTAGGTAAAATTTATTCAAGTAAAAATCTTAAAATGTCATTAGTTTCTTTGAATATATATTACTTTTATGTCTGTATCTATGACCATGACTTGCTAATAATAATTATTTTGTGTAGTATTCTAGCCTATGTAGAAGGTATATGTTTTAATGAACACAGTAATATAATTAATATTTGTTTTTATTTTCTTCGAAAATTTCTAGTTTTTGTAATTCTTGGCTTAATAGTTGCAATTTTTGTCTTTGGTAGGCCTATCAAATTTATAGTGTATGGCAGATAAGGGTGTTTGTTATTCCAAGACGTGTGAAAACTGTAAATTCTGGCGAATGAACGAAGTGCAGGACATGGTAATATGAGCCAATTTAAAAGTTGAAAGATATAAAAACCATTTTTGGTTTCTTTTATTTGTTGGCATTGTACATGTGTGTGTGTGTATCAGTATGTGTGTGAACTATTATCATCATCATCAGTAGCAGTAAGCCATTGTCACACATAGAGGTTAAATAAGAATAAAAATAATATACACAAGACTGATCAAATTTTGGCTTGGATTAATTTCAAACAAGTTAAAAGGACTACATACAAACAAGGGTACAGCATATATTTGTAGTACTTTACAGTGCAAAGAAACACAGGAAATGCAAGTTTTCTTGTGTGTTATAAAACATTATCATTAGCAAATATGTCCTGTATATTTAACGTTCCCTGCATTGGCTTGATGATGGCTCTGATAGGAGGCCAAAACATATAGCCACCTTATTCTTAACAAACACGTCGTGTCAAATGATTTACTGATTTTCAGAATTTATGCACTTAAGTTGCAGAGATCGGTGTTCATTCAGAGGGCAATTCACATATGATTTCTCCAAGTATACAGAGCTTCCCCTGCCAGTTACATCACCAATACCTATCTGTGAGTGCCCCATAGATGTTGCCTGAGCAGCCAACGAATGCATTAGCCAAACCTCTGCCCTTAATCCTGGATTCTTCACCAACATAACACTCAGCCAGATTTTAAATCTCTCTTTCAAGGGGGTGGGTAAACTTTTCACTAGGCGATTCTTGAGTGTTTTATAATATGAGGTGACTACACAGATAGATTCACTGGTTTGATGTTATCATTATGAGACACAAATCCATTCAGATGCTGCTTGAAACTCTTAGTCCAGCCATATCATGAGGTGTACAAAGGAACTGAAATCTACTTTATTCATGTAACATTTCAGTCATGCCTGTAGTCTTTGACATTGCTTGATTCCACCCCCTTCTCAGATAACTGTGAAGTACGCACATACGTATTTGAGAACTAAAACACTATACTCACTCTATTTTGACGCAGTGAGCATGAAAACGTATTTTTCGATTCAGAAAAAAAATTCCAATGAATTTTACATGCTTCTGTTTAAATACTTTTACCTCCGAATGTAACCTTTATTTTCAGAAAGCACTTGAGAAGCGATTTTTTTTGCACATGCCCCTAATCCCCATATCTTGAGAATTAGATTTTTGATTGCATAATTGACTTTCTGTGTTCTTGACTGATTTGTAATGAAATTCCACCAGAACAATTTATTTAAGAAAAACACAGACCTATTTGATATTGCTATCAGTATTTTTACATTTCAGAAGTGCCTTTATTTTTGACGGGTTTTTAAATATTTTGTAGCGTACTACAAACGCCTGGTCCGCCCTTGTTTCTTATCAAAGTTTTTGACTACTAAAATGTTCGAATAGGTTACGTACACCTACTGTAACACACATTTCCCCAAAATCACTACGTTGCAAGACATATCGATTACAGTGACACGTACTTAGGTTGTGGGTGAAGTTGGTTTAAGCTGTATTCAACAGATGGCACAAGTGGTGCAACAATTGGCATTCTGGTGGCAGAAGTTCAAAATTAAATCCACTTGTAGCGAGGAAATACGTCATTCTTACTTAAATGTTGGCAAGTATGAATCCTCCATTTTGAAAACGCGGTTTGTTTCATTTCGTACACATGCGAAGTTACTCGTGTGACATGCGAGTTTTTTTAAACTTCGCAATTGGAACATGTGATGTCTTCTTTACGAAGAGAGCATTCCTGAAATGTAAGTAACACGTCTAATAATTACAGTTTCTTATGTTCCATCGCGTGCTGATTAACGCCATATATTTACTTTATATTTGAATCCTGCTTTCATTCCTTACATAGGAACAAGTAAGGTTACGATATAATCACGCTGTGTGTGTGTGTGTGTGACAGAGAGACTGAGTGAGCGAATGGATAGGTTGCGAGTGTTTCATATGAATGATTAAAACAGTTGACCGGTTATCACGAAACCTGATATGAACGTGACACATATGGACACCATTCCTGAGTCATACTTTCTAGTGTTAAACACTCAATAATAATAATAATAGACAATGAATACTAGTATGATGATGCACAAAAATTAGTAGAAAGAAATGAAGGTGAGCTAACCATGTTATGGAATCAACAAGTGCAAACCAGCAGAACCATCCGTAACAGTAAACTGGACAATGTAATCAGTGATAATGAAGAAGAAACCCATATGCTATTAGATGTCGCAATTTCAGAAGACAGGAATATGATCAAGAAAGAAACCGAGAAGATTCTAAGATATAAAGATATTACGATAGAAATACAGCGAATGTCGAATGTAAAAAAAACGAAAGTGATACTGCTACTACTACTACTACTACTACTTCTAATAATAATAATAATAATAATAATAATAATAAAGGCAACTGGGGCTATCTCAAAATCCTCTAGAGACTACCCGAACAACATACCGGAAAAGCATGAAATAAAGGAACTACAGCAAACATCCCCACAGGGCACTGCACATATGCTTTGGAAAGTATTAATATAAACAATTAAAACATTCAGCATGAGAAGCAGCATTACATGTGCTATGAATTGCAACGACAGAATAGCTGCAACTCTATATACTCTAGAAATATGGTTTCTTTCAGGTATTTAATTGTAAAGACCGTGCATAAGGCTTATAAATAATAATAATGCAGTGGTCGCGGGAACTTGTGTGGCTGGGACTACATTTTCGAAAGTTAATTTACTCTCCTGAAATGATGTATTGCAAGAGGTACCGGGGAAGTATGCAACTTCTCTTAATATAAAACTTTGTAGAACGTAAAATAGTAACAGGGCAGTCGAACGGAAATTTTGTAAAGTTTCTGGTTTGATGGCGATAGCAACAGAACATTGGTGTCCCCGCACGTCAGGTTTCGAATGCAGACAGATACGTGCTGTGTGATATATTATTTCGTAAGACAACATTCACAAACGGGTGAGGATGTGAAACTTTGAAATTCTGTTTTTCCACGTAGAAAATACATACGGAATATGTTTAAGTAAATTTGATATTGGAGTATTTTTCGAAAATAAGTCGAGAAAATTCAAGTTTCAACAAAATCTGACAAGAATAACGGGTACTTAACGTGAAGATCTACACACAATTATAATATCTCGCTCAAGTCTTCTTATAATGATAAGGGTTACAGAGAAATGTTGTAGAAAAAATCAAAACCCAATTTATGTTCAATAGATTCCCCCCCCCCCGAAAAGTCGTGCCACTTATGAGATAATGTGGGAAAATGTGTAGAGCCAGACAAGCCACAGTTTACAGAGTAATATGGCGCATGCGCTTTGCGCGCTGTATAACTAAGGCTACACACACCCACTTGGAATATGTAGTACTTATTGCTTTTCCACGGTAACCATCGTTTCGAGAAAGCACCTCAATCTTACTTTTATATCTACTGTGCCTCTTTGGTTTCTTTTGTCTGAGAGATAATACAATTTACCAGTGCGTCACAAAATCAGCGGGACTCCTTTTTTCTTCATGTGCCCAAGAAGTTCTGCACGAATGCATAATTACTCGATTTAAGATTTGATAATGGAGCGTGAAGTTAATTTTACTATGTTGTTACAACATAGTAAGATTATGTACCAAGTATGTATGTAACGGATTTCATTTTTAACGTCTTTGAATAATACACCAATTGTTGCCATAAATCAATAGGTAGTAATGTTTAGATACACGGCTTGTCTGTTTACTATTTCTAATTGAAAGTATTATAATGTTGTATGTGGTTTTGTATGAGTGTGAAACTTGGTCTCCTATATTGAAGGAGGAAAGTAGGTTGAGAGTGTGCAAGAATAAGGCGCTGTGGTAGGTGTTTGGGCCTAAGAGGGGCGAGGTAAGAGGGAACTTGAAGAATTTGCGTACTGAGGAGCTTCATGATCTGCGCTCACGATATATTATTCAGATAATCAGCTCAAGAAGAATAGGGTGGGCAGGGTATGTATCACTTATAGGACAAGAGACGTGCATGCAGGGTTTTAGTGGGGAAACCTGAGGGAAAGAAACCACTTGGAAGGCCTCGGGGCAGGTGAGAAAATAATACGAAAAATGGCTATTCAAGAAATAAGATGGAAGGGTATGGACTGGAGTGATATGGCGCTAGACAGGTGCAAGCGGCAGACCCTTGTTAGCGAGCTTTTGGGTTCCATAAAATGCGGGAAATTTCTTGACTAGCCGAGGAAATGTTAGCTTCTGGACTCTGCTCCATGGAGTTATTCATTCGTGTATTCATTTGTTGAGTGCTTCAGGTATTTAGACATAATATCGATTTCTCATTGGGCTTCAGGAATGTGGATAAGTTGTTTTATTCAGCATTTTAACGTCTTGAAGTTTTAGGTAGTGTTTATAAAGGTTACTCTGTCTTGGGTGTGACGCAGTGCAGTGCGGCATATAGGCCTAAGTACCGACGTTTCGAAAGAACACGTTGCCTCCATTTTCGGAGTGTAATGCGCTCGTGTGTATGTGTGTCTATTTATGGGACCATACTGAATCATATACTAGAAGAGAGCCAACCCTTATTTTAACGTGTGTTTCTTCCAAGGTTCGGGAACGTTAAACTCAGAAAATAAATATTCGTTACTGAGCTTCTTCCTTTAATTCACCATCTAATTTTCCCCCGACCCGTTCTAACACGTTTCACCCTTTATTACCTGATGCCGTTCTCCAATTTTTCATTCTGATTCCATAAATCTGAATTCATTGCACATTTGTATGTGACTTACATTTAGTTTATTGGCTTAACTAAAGTTACACACTTCCCCTTTTGTGTGGCTACTCTTCTCCATCCCTCCCTCGGTTCATCTCTCCGAAGTTCTTAACAATTTATTGTGAAATATTTGCATTGCGTATTCTTCATTTTACTCTCTCCATATCACAAAGCCACAGTGAGAGGCCTCGTATTAAAATCATGCATGACAGTTTATACCCGCAGGATGTTTTCGTTACGTCATTTCATAATCTTAGACTGGGATATCCCGTTATATATATATAAAATAAGGATCAAATATAATGGTGTATTAGTGTAACAAGCAGTCTGTTACAGTATGTCGAAAATTGTTGGTCGACTTATTTCGGCTTAAATGTTAAAAGTCGTCAAGTCAGTTACAAGAATTATGTGTGCAGGAAATATCGCGATGAAGTTATTGTACGAGTGAAGGTGCTGAGATCCGAATTCCTTTTGAATTCAGTGTGTTATATTATAACATTGGAAAACTTGTTTTCAAACTGGTTTCATATGTCCATTAAATGTATTGAAATGTATATGATATTTGGTTTCCTTTTGAGTAGGCCTATAATGGTGAATTAACTGTTGTGGTATTTTCATATGTACACATTTTTGTGCCGAATTGTCAGATCTGATTAAAATGTATTTATGGATAATATTATTTGCAAAACTTTTGTCTTGCCTCACTTAGTGGGTGGGTGATAGGGAAGTGCATGCGTCAGAGTTATGGGGAAGTCCCGCTTGTCAGCCAAACATATTAAAAATAATCACGAATAAGTCACACTAAAATACGAGGTTAAGGCGTACTTCAGATTGCTTTTTAAGTGCAGAGGTGACGTACATATTTGAAGCAATAAACAAACATTAAGTAAGCGTTTTACGCGCCCTATACTTAAAACACAGAGCACAACACGCCTTTGTTTCTGAAACTTTATTTAAATTCGAACTTCCTCAGCGTGTTTATACATTCTTGCGCACAGTTTCCTCTATCACAGTGGTGTACAACCTAAGATTCGCAAAACCAAGCAGGACAGTCATTTCTGTCAGAAATTATACTTCTCATCATTTTCACAAATGCCGAAGGAGAGTATCAAAATCGAGTATTCAGGTTCTTGCCAACATTTCGTGACAAAGGACAAAGTCATTAAGTTGCATGTACACAGCATCAGGTTTAGTTTCGATCCACACAGCAAAGTCCTCTTTGTTGTAGTTCGCTTTACAACGCTGATATAGTCAATGTACGTAACGTTGTTGGATGGGGGACTGGTGAGCCATTGCTCCGATTCTGATTGCGTCTTTTCCACTGAAAGATATTTCCCAAAGGAGTTCGCCAGAAATGTTACGCTACGCCTAAGGAACATTTTCTAACTTAAATTAGTGGCCTTTAAACTTGTGTTTATGTATTCTGATGTGATACATATATAAAGAGGTAAGAAATGAACCATCTATTACAACTCAAATTTTTAGTTAAATCTTATTTAATATCAAAATACAAAATGTTTCGTCCTTACGAAACCATCGTTAGGTATCACAATGATAAAATACTTTGAAAAAATTATATACAACCACAAAATTTAGTGATTGTATATAATTTTCTCAAAGTGTTTTGTAACTGATACCTGACGATGGCGTGTAAGGCCGAAACATGTTGTATTTTGATATTAACTAACTAAAAATTTGAGTTAGAATCGACGATTCATTTATTATTTCTTTATAAATGTACCTTTATTGATACTTGGTGTAACCCCACATTCCCCTCTACAAACAAGATGGACCTAAGTGCTTCTCCATCCTCGGAGTCATTGCACCCAGATGATGTGTCCTGTTTTGCTTCTAGGCCTAACGAGAAACATAAAATATGGAAGAGTTTACCAACTTAACAATAATATTGGTGGGAATTTTATTGCGATTCTGGGAACTTGCAGAGTGAAGAAGCCATTTTAAGGGCGCCTCGTGGTAGGTCCGACTTGGAAACACTAACATTTGGTAAACAGAAATCGTAAAAATGTTAACAGACGTCATTGGTGTCGTAACGACGGCGTAAACCAGCTTTAGAATCTTCAATTTTATGTATGAAAAAAATCCATTAAAAGAAGGGTGTCTGCTGCGACGCAGTTTACTTACATGCCTCCATTTTGTTGGTCCTTTGCACAGTTCAGAGCATGACTGTGCTCAGTATTTCTTTACTGGAAGTGTTTTCACAAATGACTTTACAAAACCGTAAGATTATTGCATAACTAATTTTCTGATACACCGCATGATATTACTTGAGTGACAGTTCGTCTAGTTTGGATACTCATATGGTAAAGGTATAGAATGGAGCCGTATTTTATGGAACTCAATAGTTCCATTATACTCACATATCGCTCATTTGCCACAAGAGTGTCACAACTCAAAATTTGGCATTTTTGAGTTATTGGTATAGAAAGAAATGTCTGTAGATGCACTTTTAACAGGTATAGTGCCATAACGCAGTTTGCAAAACTCGCCGCTGGAGAGGAGTTGTGACGTCGTTGCACTTATAGAAAATTATAGCACTTCAAATCGCTTAAAAGTTTCCCCTAAAAATAACAAATTTTGAATTGTGACACTCTTGTTGTAAATGAGCGACATGTACTCAGTATCACAATTCTACCACCTCTTGAACGACGTAATCCAAAGTGTAGTTTCCTACCTATCCAGTTTAAGAGGGTGTTTTGGAGAGTACGTAGAACACGGAAGAAGAGGTTGAAGAAAACTGCATAATGGGAAGCTTCATTACTCTTACTCTGTGCCGGATATTGTGAGGGAGATTAAAGTAGAGAAGAACGAGAATAGCTGGGCATGTAGCACGATACATACTACGTTTTATTTGAAGGTCTGATCAAAAGGGGCCATATTTAAGACCTAGTCTCAGATGAATAGATTATATTAAAAAGGATATTAAAGAAATTATCTGTGATGTTATCTTATTAGCTTGTATTTTTTACCGCGTCCTCTGTCTCAATTTATTGATACATACCGACAAAAGACACAAAAACCTTAACAGATATTCTTATATTTCAAACTTCTGAAGATTCTCCAACGTGTTTCAGCTTGTCAGATATCAGGTAGATCCTCAAAAATCCGTTTTGTGGGTAGCACCCAAAGTTTTTTTTTTTTTTTTTTAAGTGTAGACGCTGTGAACATTTTGTATGCAGGTGATATGGTTTATGTAAAAATGCGTACATATAAATGTAAACATATTTCTTAAAACAAAACTCAAGTTCGATTACCACGAAGTGTTTATGAATTTGATATCTCTCAGTATGGCATTTATTGCATGGTTTATAAAATATAATTTATTGGGCCTGTCATATTAATCCCAAATTGTGTAGTGTGTATACCTTTCCGTCTCTGCTGTTCTCGAATTACAGATTGTAACTGTCTTCAGACACCTGAATTTGTACAACACGTGTTATTACGTTTCATGCGATATCCGCCTAACGTTTCGTGTACTAGTTATTGCCTGCCAGTGCGCAATTGGTTCTACCGTCACTGGGTCCTTTAATCTGTAATCGCCCTCCTTGATGATAGCTGCCAGGCCGAAATATGTTGGAGAGGCTTGAGGAGAAGCCTGAAATATAAAAACATCTGTTAAGACTTTTTTGTACTTTAGTGGTACGTACTTAAAATTTGATCTGTTCGAGATTAATTTGGTTTAGGATAGAAAGAAGTGGCGTTCTGTTGTGAATAAAGTAAAAAAAAAAAAATGTATAGTCAAAGCGTTGTGCCCCAACTCTTTTTCATCACATTTGAAAGCCGAAAAAATATATATATTTTTTTAAATCCTGATGAATCTGTACCCTTGAAGACGTTCACAGTGCCAGCAGAGTTGATATTTCGGAGTGCAACTCAATTTCTGCCAAATTACTGTAAGAAGCTGCTACCTATATGTCGACTTACATTACAAGCAAAAGTTCAAGCATTTTTCATATCTTTTTGTACCATCTAATCTTTCTTTAAATATCAGGCCATGAACGTGACTCCAGTAGTACCAATTGCCAGACAAAATTTCCCGCGACATTTCAAAGGATGTTTGGAATTTTTCGCGGAACCCTCGTTGGGGGAAGAAAAAAAAAAGCGTGTTAGAAGTTTGCCTGGCTCAAGTTAGAAACCAGTGACGTGCTGTTGTAATGCGGTAAATAAACGATCTGATGAAAGTTTCCCTGTCTCAGGATGCGAACCAGTAATATGCCGGTGTGAATAAGGGAAGTAACCCATTGGAGGCTTATCTGGCAAGGACAAGAACAAGTATCGTGCCGTTGTGAATAGAGTAAACAAATGATCTTCTCGAAATTTATCTGGCAAAGACGGGGACAATTAGCATGTTGGTATGAATAGGGTAAATTGACGATATGCTGGAGGTTTATCTGACTTTGTATAGGAACCAGTAACGTGTTGCTGTGAGTACGGTAAATAAGTGATCTGTTGGGCGTTTATCTGGCTCATGAAAAGAACCAGTGGCGTGCAGTTGGGAATAAGGTTCACAAGGACCAGAGGCGTGCTGTTGTAAAAACAATAAGTAAATATTCGGTTAGTGGTTTGTTTAGCTCGTGATATATAATAAGTGATGTGTTAGAAGCTTGTATCAGGATAAGAGCCATTACATTTATGTAGTGATTGTCGTAAACGAATGGTTCGTTCGACCTTTATTGGGCTCATGATAGCCAGTGGCGTGCTGTTGGGAATAGGGTAGATAAGGAACCAGTGACTTGCTGTTGTGAATTCGATTAAATAAGTGATTTGCTAGAAGTTTTTTCTGGCTCAGGATAAGAACCAGTGGCGTTTTGTTGTGAAGGCAGTAAATAATCTGTTAGAAGTTTGGATCTCCAGGAGGTGGGATGTGGGTATATGGACTGGATTTGGTTGGCCCAGGATAGACACAGGTGGCGAACGCTTGTGCGTGCGGTAATGAACCTTCGGGTTCCGTGAAATGCAGGGAATTTCTTGACTAGCTGCAAACCAGTTAGCTTCTCAAGAAGGACTCTGCACCATGGAGTAAGTAAGTAAGTTAGAAGTTTGTCTGGCTCATTACATAAACCAGTGGAATTCTGTTGCATATAGGGCCTACTATAAGTAAGTAATTTGTTGAATGTCTACGTGACTCAGGACAGAAAGCAGTCGTGTTCTATTGTGAATGTAGTAAAGAACTTGCGGTTCCATAAAAGGCGGAAAAAATCTTGACTATAAAGTGACTACCGGCTTCTCAAGAAATATATCCCATGACTGAAGTATAAAAAACCAACTAGATGCTGCTTTTTATTTTATTGTACTTCTTATAGGCTCAACATGTTTCGGGCATTACTATGCCTATCATCAGGAGCTCGCGACTATAATGTCGATTACCACATTGGTCGTTTCGTTCTTCGTTAGCTGTATGTTGAAGTTTAGGTGCGGTTAGGCTGGAGTTTCCGGGCTTCAGGCTGAAGTCGTGCTTTAGCCTGCAGCCCGGACACTACTCCAGCCTAACTGCACCTAACCTCCAACATACAGCAAACCAAGAACGAAACGACCAATGTGGTAATCAACATTATAGTCGCGAGCTCCTGATGATGGACATAGTAATGCCCGAAACATGTTGAGCGTATAAGAAGTACAATAAAATAAGTGGCATCTAGTTGGTTTCTTATTCTTCAGTTATCACAATGATGCACGGTCCAATAAACGTCATATTCCATGGCGTTAATTAAAATGGCATTTATTTTCTTCGCTTGAAATGCAGTCGCTGTTCTTGTTATTAGAAAATCTTTTAAATAATAATATAAACAGCCAACCAGATGCAACAATAAAATTATTATTGTTGCATCTAGTTGGCTGTTTCTGTTACTGTATCAGTGATGCACGTTCACACAAACTTCAAGCTGTTTAGCATTTACGAGTTCGTGGGCAGAGGTCACATGTCTCCTAATTAGATATAAAATTTAACAGACATGATTTTCCTTTCTGCAACAGAACGCAGATTGGGAGCCCGACTGATCAACGTGACACTACTACAGGACACAGTGACATATACAGCCTGTTGGATACTTTCCATCGTCTTTTTATTCTTGTGGTAAAAACACCACCATTCGGAAGCTGAATAAGAGATTAACCCTTTAAAGACGAAGCACAGACTGCTTTGTTTAAAGCCCCAGTTTGTACCGCGCTGTAAACGCTTTTCAACTCGGTTACAAAAACCAATCAGTTTATGATATAAGTGGCAAAAGTCGCGGTTTCTTCTCAGATAAATAAAAAAATACATAAATACAGTGTGGGCAGAAAGTACAATTGTTGAATGTTAAACTGTTGGTGCATCACGCAACTAGTAGGCTTTAAAAGGTTAATCACTCCCAAAACAAGACGCCGACGATATTTTTTTTATACTGAACCAATCTGTACTTCTGCATATACGTTAGTTGAATCTAATGTACGTAACGGAATAGCAGTTATATCTTTAATTTTCCAACTAAATGCACAAGTACAATTGAATATTTTTATTGTTTACTAAATACCTCCTACATGTTTCGGCGCTCACTGCGCCATCCTCAGGGAGAACTCTTATCACTTCTCAAAACTATCTGCTTATTTTAAGTTTGTTATATTGGTTGTGTTACAGAGCATGAAATCATTATATGTGGGTTATTTACAAGTTGTTTACAATTGTTAAACAATACTGTCTCGTAGTTATGTCTTAAAGGGTTTTTTTAAATATTAAAAACCCTTCTCTAAATAATGTTGATGCTTGTTTGCAGAGAAAGGCTACTTTTTATATTATGTCACAATGTTGTGGCAATATATGTTGGCGTCCGTTCTCCCTGAGGACGGCGCAATGAGCGCCGAAATATGTAGGAGATATTTAGTAAACAATACAAATATTCAATTGTACTTGTGCATTTAGTTGGGAAATTAAAGATATAATTGCTATATGGAAATGCACGGAATAGAAAGCTTAACGTTAACGGCATAGGTTTCATATTAATGTCCGAAACATGTTGAGCACATAAGAAGTGAAATAAAATAGCAAGTCACATCAAGTTGGTCTTCTATTCTTCAACTATACTGTAGCCTCAGGTATATGCCGTAGGAGACAGGGTCAATAAGATTTCAGACTTCTTCAGACCGTTCAGTTTTAAGTAACCAACCCACCCCAACACACACACATAAATTGTATTAGGATTTCTTACACCCTCACTTATATAGGATTTATAGTACGAGCGAATACAACATATTTTCACTGTGGCCAAGAAACTCGCTTTATAGAGGTGTCCAGTTTGCACCAACTGGAAGTGTGAAACCCAGTTTATGTGACACCAGAAAATTTAAGATCGATGTTTTATAGGGTGTAGCAGAACATCCCAGGAGACATTGATCTTCAGCACTCACTGCAGTAAGATCTCTTCTTAAACACACAAGTATCTCTACGCTCGCGACGAATCCACGTTATGTCTTAATGTTGCTTAGTTCAGTGACCGTAAAATTGAGGATTTTACAGGATTTTCTACTTTTAAACCTAAATTAATTCTATTTACTGCAGCTCGCCCTCGTAACACTATTACATACCGTGTCAAGGTTTATATTAATAGGAGTGGGGTAGTCTTCAGTAAACAATGTTTACCTTGGTTCCTTCATCACCATTTCATTTCCCATTTAATTTCTAAGAATAAATATACATTTGTCACATTTAGGAATATATCAAGAATTTGCAAAAATAGGCCTATTGACTTCACCCTCTCTGTTCTTCTGTTTTTCTGTAGGCCTACTAAGTAAAGTAGACATTAAATATGAATCTGGGTGACATAACATTTTTTTTACACATCCCGATTTTTTTAAGTGAGAAAAAAAACTAGTCAATGTACGCATAACCTAACATTGAGGCGCATTCGTGTAAGCATTTTGACAGTGGAGCGCTCTAAGCTGGACGGTCCGGGGATCGAATCCCGGTGAGGGCGAGCTTTTCCGCGCCTGTCCAGACCGGCCCCGGGGCCCACGCAACCTCCTGTACGTTGGGTATCAGGTCTCTTTTCCGGGTGTGAAACCGTCGGGGCATGACATTGACCATCCACTCCTATCTAGGCCCGAAGTTAAAGAAAGAGCAGAGCTATACCTCTACTCCACCTGTGAGCCTTCATGGCGTGCTCTAGGGTGAACGTTCGGTTGCAGTAGAATTGCAGCACTGCGTTTTCTGTGTGTTGTTGAGCTACTTGTCACTGTCAAGACTGTAAACATAGTGTTGCACAGTAGGGCTCTTAAGGCGAATTTATGTCGTCGGTGACTATAAAACCCACTTGGGTCGTCATGTAAAGTGTTCGATAATACTGTCCGATTTTGACCAAATTTGGATTTTCTCGACAGATTTTCGTAAAGGGTCCCATTATCAAACTTCACGGAAATTCGTCTATGGGAGCCGCGTTGGTGTATACAGACAGACGGACAGACATGACGAAACTAATTGGCTTTTTTGCGACTGTGCGAACGCGCCTAAAAACACATATTTTACTTGAAGACCTTCATAATTTTTTTGGCGAGCATTTCGAGCGTATCTCGTTGCATACTTGCCGTAACTAAAAATTCTTCTCACAAAAGTAGTAGAGAAGAATTAAACATGTTTTAGAACCGTTGAACTTTATTCAACATTCGAGGGTTAAAAATGTATATGGTAACAAAACTATGCTTTTATTTCCTAACTTGTTCAACATCACGCTGACCTTTCAGGAATACCAAGGAATTTGTACAGACAGGTATCCCCATAGCCCATGTGAAATCTTCTTTAAGTTTTATCCCTGTGGAGCCACCACTGGACATGCATTGCTTGTCCTTCTTCTCCCCTCAGCGTCGGCAATATGTCCTTTACGAATATGTCAAAGGAAGCCCGCGAAATTTTTGGAAATCTCATCCATCACAGGCCCCCATGTCAGTGCACAAGAATTATACCGTAGACGGGTCAGAGGCCATCTCATTACGGAGACTTAATGAGACTCTACAGCTTCATCGCTGAGAGTCTGCAATATCTGTGCGGTTTCGTGAAGTGAGTGCAGCAGCGGGCTACGGCATACAACCGTTAGGAAACTTAGGCGTTTCGTAATTGCTTCACGTCAATTGTAAAAGTTATAAGCGTACAGCGTATATATTTGTAGCTCGTAATGCGTGAACAGCAAGTCTTCTTACGAGTTCAATTTCAGCCGTTTCAGTTTGCCTTTCTTACAGTCTGTTCGGTGTTTAGTTCTCATGAACATGTAACACAAATAAAATGCTAATTTATTATCATTCCTAGTTTTGCATAACATTTCGTTTTATACTTCCTCACATTTTTTGGGGTTGACATAACTTTTTTTTAATCCAAGTTTGCGTGATAAATTCGGCCTAAGTAGTTGAAACTGTTTCATTGAAATGATGCTTAAAGCGCAATACCTACTTCACGGGAGATCCATTACATGTAGTACCTGTCGCTCATTGCTTTTATAAGGAGAGTATTGGTCTATTTTGAGAACCGTACGAAGTGCATGCATATTTGCATGGACAAAGTTCAGTTTTCGTGTAATGTTAAGGGCACATGGTACACTTAGTTATTAATATCACTGTGCTATGGTGGATTAATTATAAGGGAAATTTAATTAAGAGTGTAATAAATTTATGAATTACGTTAATAATAATAGAAACACCAGCTGTTTGACTTTAGACATAATACTCATTCCGGTATTTTCTATTTGTTACAGAATGTGAGGCATTCTATTTCTAAATTTATTGTAGAAATCCCGACATTATGTGTCCCCCACTTACGAATACGACCTTTACCACAACCGTATAGAGTGGGATAAGTAACATTTTATGATTCAGGGTTTCGCCGTTTGAATTCTGACGCCGTGTATAAAAAGCTTTCGACGTTATGGAGGAGTACATTTCATCTATCTGTCAACGTAGAATCAGTAAAACACAAGAGAACTGGTTGAAGCTGACTGTGATGTCATAAATTTACCAAGATCTCTTTTGTTTCGTCCACTTATTTGGGTTTTAACGACGCTATTGTAACTCAAACCATGTATAGGCTATAGCATCGAATGATTGATTTGATTGTGAAATAATAATGAACTGGTAACCATGAGGAAGAAATCGGTTGTGGGGTAGTTTAATATATTATTCCGACATTTGCCTGGAGGTTTTGAGAAAAACACAAAAAATCTCAGTCAGAATTATCGATGTCCTGTCTCAAATTCGAAGCGCGCACCTCCCAAAATGAAGTCAGAAGCGTTACTGCATAATCGAATTTGCTCGATAATTTCATTTGTTGCAATTAAACTAAATGACTGACCAACTGACTTACTCTGTGGAGCAGAACCCTTGAGAAGCTGAGTAATAGCATCTCTGGTCGTTAAACTTCCCGCCTTTAACGGTACTCAAGTATTCTTTGTCACTTGCACAATAACCCGCCTCTGGTCTGTATCCTAATTCAGCTGAAGATTCCATAACTTGCATTTTAAACCTGTTTTAAAGATCCAAATTAAATTATATTCACATTGGAGTGTAGTTTTTCCTGATGATTTCTTGCTTTCAGTATTTCCGACCAAACTCTTCATGCAACTTGCTGGGTAAAATAAGAAAAGGGATAATTGTACTTGTGCGCCTATAGACTCACCACAGATTACATTTACATGCCTATCACAATACCCGTTATAAAATGTTGTATATGCCTAGGGATTTATGTGTTCGTGCGTGCATGCAAACATGCATGTTTTCTGTAGGCGGAAGGAAAAGGTGGCTTTGGGCTATTTGCACGAAAATATAGCTGACACATTTTTTATTCTTTACTCCTGGTTCACGTAAAGACGGCTTGTGATTTTAGATTACGCAATAAGTTGAAGTGTAAAAGCACCCTCTTAGGTATATAGGCTACCAAATTGTGGAGGTGTGCGAGATGTACAGATGAAGCACCATACTTACCGCTTGCGAAAAAATTCCTCGGTAACTACTGGGTAAAAGTTAGATGAATTTGTGATTCGTTTTTAAGACAGGGCTTTGAAGAGGAAACGTCATAACGCACCTGGTATGAAGTCTGAGTTGCCATTTTGCTAATCGATCTGTCATGTACGTTAGTGTTAGTATTAGTATTAGAATTAGTCGTATTAGTAGTGGTGGTGGTGTTGGTGGTAGTAGTAGTAGTAGTAGTAGTAGTAGGGATAAAACGATGATAATTAATAGCATGTAATAAAACATACTTTATACATGAGAATTTGTTGGTTTTATTACGAAAATTTAAATTAACTCTTACTTAGTAAGTAAAGTGTTTATGCATATTTATGGAGATAGACGTTTATTATTGTTGATTTATACAAAAAATATACCGAGGTGCGTAGGAAAATAAAAAATAAAGTTCAAAAATCTAATTTATATTTACCGGTTCCATTATAAACGACGCATTTTTGCAGAGGTCCTGAAAGTTGCCGGCGTCACCCTTGTATGAATACCACTGTCCTAGTTGCTGCAACGGTCAGGGCATGAAGCAAATCACGCTTCTCCGTCTAGTATCAAGGGTTAAAAAAGACTGGAGCTATGTCTTCATAAGAAAACAAAGTTTCATATCGGGCTACTCAGCCCCGTTCTGTTTGCATCTTTACTTACCTACGGACGAAGAGCTCTGAAAGAAAGAAAAGTGAACTAAGTGATGTAGATAGATAAGCTGGTAGATGGATTAGATTAGATTGGATTAGATTAGAGATAGATTCGTCAGATTGGTGAATGGATGGGTGGATGGATGGATATAGATAGATAGATAGATAGATAGATAGATAGATAGATAGATAGATAGATAGATAGATAGATAGATAGATAGATAGATAGATAGATAGATAGATAGATAGATAGATAGATAGATAGATAG
>Ga0123355_10004077_pt1 | contig 21187 bp, 20 predicted proteins | sample TergutEmb28metaG_3_FD_89872 | JGI IMG/M metagenome (GOLD analysis project Ga0123355, IMG submission 89872) | Embiratermes neotenicus P1 segment gut microbial communities from Petit-Saut dam, French Guiana - Emb289 P1 | ecosystem: Host-associated > Arthropoda: Insects > Digestive system > Gut ...
TATACCATGTTTAAAATATTCAGTACCTAAATGTGTTGAATAAATATATAAAATGCAATGTTTAGAGGTTAGCAGTGCGGTACGACCACTATAGTCGTCATTAGGCGTCAAAGGGTTAAGCAGTAATTAATGAATGAGTTATGTTAACAGTAAGTCAATTTAATAAGTATGTGGGGTCCACTTTACTATGTCCCTGGACCATGGCAGCTGTCATGGAAGGTCTACAGCACACGAAGCCTGCATTCACCAAATTTATAATTCCTTTTCCACCAGCAGTTCAACCTACCTTATTTCATAGAAGCATCTCAAAGTGCTCTATAAATTCCTGGTGGATGAAGGTCTCCTAGTTCAAGTGTCCACAGACACAATAAAATGAACACCCGTATTCTAGTGAAGCAAATAGTACGCAAAAAAATATGACAGAACTGCTTTTGTACAGGATACAGGATGCAATACTATACACAGCTAAACTGTTTATATTAAAAAATGTCTTAATGTAACCCTTTAAGCTAACTTTCCTATTGTATAGACATCTTGCCTAAGAAATTAGTAGTACTAGTAGTAGTAGTAGTAATAATAATAATACAGTTATTATTGTTATAATTATCACCATTATTGCTGCTATTATATTTGATTTATTTTTATGAAGAAAACATGCAGACTTTACATACATTAGACTGCATTAACTTAACCTCAAAGTTTTCCAGTGCTGCCACCCTTTGTAACTTTTCACTTACTAACAACACTTCACATATGACATGCAAGCATGCATGTTCAATGCCCATACTACGTGTCACAAGCCCACCTAAAAGAAGTTTTTTGGTAATCACTGTCAAACATTCTGCATAAGATTATCTTCATACAAGTAACACAGTTTTCAAAACCATATTGACATATATCATTTCAGAACTCTAAATTATGAGGTACCAACTGTCCACCTCACCAGCTCACAGGTCACTGTATTATTACTAGCAACTGTCTTAAATGAATAGCCTCAAACAGATTACATTCATACTAAGTTTCATGAAAATTTATCTACTGGTTCAAGAGCTGAGATACAGACACTACACTGACCTCATAAACCTACACTTGTTTTCTCACAGAAGGCAGGTACATGCTAAAAGGAACACATTCAAACATCAGACTGCCTTACAACAGACTGTACGAGAAAACCTAAGTCATCAAGCAACGAAAAATTGTTGTGATGTTGCATGCATGATACACAGTGTTCCACAACATAACAGAATAACTTTGGTGTATGCTCTACAGATCATTTGCAGAAAAACATAATCTCTTCAATTCCACTGTATTTTTTGCCATTCTGAATTTACTACGAATCAAGATGATGTCAGGCCGAATAAATAAAAATATTCTTAAATGTTTAGACACCCAGCATTGCATTTAGAAGAAACTAAAGACAAAAGCAAAATCTATTAAAATACAAGCTCCTTTGTAATGACTCGCAGAAATTGGTTCACTCTGTTATAATTATATGTTCGTGTGTCCATGCAATAATTGGGTGGGGCCCAAAACTGGGTGAACTGGATTTCACCTGAACAGTGTCCTGCAGATACAGTGGCACTGTTGTGTAACATGAATGTGTGTGTGTGTGTGTGTGTGTGTGTGTGTGTGTGTGTGTGTAATGGCTACATAAAATTCAATTGCAAAATCCATTCAACAGAAGTTAACATGAATTTATAAATGTCAGATCATAACGGATAAGACAATAAAGGAGAGGGTGAAACCACCACATTTATATGATTGTAGATTCAACAGTAAGCCTCAAAGGAAGATGCCAGGCTATATAAGGGGCCTATTTATTGAGGCCCTAACCATGATGCATGGAAAATAACAGGGACACAGAAACTTCTCCAGCTCAACAGATGAAATGGTAATACATAAACAGCCCTGACACTACGTTTAAATGGGTACAACTTTTTCTTCATAGTATACCAAAATTTAAGCACAGTGGAGAATTAGCAATGCATACTGTCCACATTTACATGCCATTCCAATATCTTTTCACAATAATCTATTTATATGAATGTGCCTGGTATGTATTGTCACATATCTGCATGCTTGATCTAAGCAACTGTAAAGTGACACTATACATCATCTTTATTTGCATCCACCCAAGCAATGCAAAGTTCCCTAAGAGCTTCTAGTCACATTTGCCAAACATCAGCTTATATTTGAATGATGCCATCCCATTGTGCACATGTAACAAAATTTTATTGCGAACTACCGTCTATACACAACAACTGCTATTCAATTGTTGTGTATAGACAGTACTTTGCAATAAAATTCATACATCAGCTGTCTCATACTATGCATGATGTTACGTTTGTATCTTCGACATACAATACTATGAGCATTACTCCCTAAGTTAAGAATGGCCACAATCCCCAGTACCAGGAAAATGAAAGTCCCTCATTCCTAATGATAAACTGTGGGTTAAAAACCAGTCACCAACTCCACAGTTTGAGACAAAAAGGATGAAATCTGGAGTGCTAATATAGCAAAATTCCTTGAACCAATCATATGATAACTCAGCACCTGAGGAGAGTAGCCCATAGACATGAAGTTCTTTTCTTTACCAGGAAAAGGATTCATCGGTGAACCAAGCAGATCTCAGAAATATGTTCAAAGAAGCATCCAAGAGTGCCAGTACATCACCAATTGTGGTTGCTCCTACTTCATCAACTTTTCCAGCTATAAAGACTCCAGAAAACACAGTAGATGACCCTGATGAACCTAACTAAGAAGATGAAGGACATATCCAAATGGGATAAGCCTCGTATTAGTTGTTCAGCCCAAGTACAGAGCAATAATATAACATTACCTGTAAGAACTTAGAACAGTATAGGTACCATCTGATAATCCAGAATATCCAATTATCTGGCACCTGTCTGATCCAAAGAAAGCTAGATTAACAGAATTTTACTGTAGTTGCTGGCCAGGTGAATGAATCGTATGAGTCTGTGATCAAGTGGGTTAGGTTTAACCACGGCATAGCCACAATGTGGAACATCACGATCTCCAATCAATGAAAACTGAGCCCTCCCTTCCTCACAAAAAAAGGGGTAAAATGGCAACTTCAATAATTAGCCAAACAAAATTAAGGGAAAATTTATGCATAAATTGCAAGTAAACCATGAAATGTCTTGTGGTTATGTAACATAGTATGGAATGAGAAAAGGTAGGATAATTACACAGGGTAATTTGGGAAGCAGCCACTGCCTATTATCCTGGCACAGACTACAGACAAATATCATAAAATCCTCAGTAAAAACAGCTAGTCTTCTGATCAAGATCTGAATTGGGAGCAGCACAAATACAAGCAGAGGGACAACAACTACACAGCAACATCAGGTATTACAAACATATAACAATACCCTTGTTTCTCACAGACCACTGCAGTCATGAATAAGGTAAAATTTCAAGACAAATGATTTCCCAGTACAACTTAAAAAAGAGTAACATAATAATTAGCCTAGAATGTTTCAGGTACTTACAATTCCTGATGTCTGAAATGAAAACTGCGAGACCTCGCATCCCATCTCCACGCACAGCTGGCATGGTTCCTGGTGACAGATCACCTCCTAAATTAATATTAAAAAACAAGATAGAGTCCAAATTTTCATTGTAACCACAAAAGGAGCCAATTAAAAGACTTATTCCTAAAATCAATTCCAATATTCTCCCACTTAAAAATTTATCTTCCCATGACCTCTTACCAAACAGTTCTACAAAAATTCTGTACATACTTGTTCTCCCCATGCATAATAGGAAGTCCACTCCACATATCACCACAACCATTTTGGCCAAACGTGTCACAACACAAGAGAGGGCATATGTACATTTGAAGACATGCATCATGTACTTGTAAATGTTTTCATCAGATAGGGTTACACATATAATAAGTACAGCGCGTTCGGAACCTGATGGCACACGGTGACGCACGGAAGGGGAAGTGAAGGGGAAAGATGCCAGTGGAGTGGGCAGCCAGCAGTCTTGCACTCTACCTTAGACCATGGTGTATCCAGCATTACTACTGCCGATGTGCACACCTCGGCTGCCAGTAGTCGACTGAACTGGACCCCCCCCCCCGGCCAATTTAAATTGTCTCGCCCGTTTCGCTGAAAGACCAAATCTGGTTTCTGCACGTGTGCCATCACATTTCGAACGTGCTATACCAAGCAACACATGCCAAGTTTTGAAACCTGTTGTTATTGCTGTATTGTGGCACATAGAATGAATGTGGAACAAAGAGTACAACATAAACTATTCTCCTAAACTACTAGCAACCTTCAAAGTAGTCCCCAAGTTTGTCTCCGGTTCGTTGTCAATGATGCAGAAGGTAGCAAACAGCACCAGCATCACCTGGTGCACCAGTATGTGCCACCACATGACAAACTGCTGTTAAAATGTTCACTCTATTTGCAAACTGTTTCCCACATAACAAAATTTTATGCTTACTTGGTGAAAATAAAGAAAAACACGACTTAGTGCTATGAATGAACTGAGCTAGAACTTTATTTCCACTAATCCCTATTGGATATAACAAAAATTAGCATAAACCAGGTTCAGTTGGTTTATGTGCCAAACCATACTTGCAAGAGTCTGCAACCTTATTGTCTGACCATGTACAAATCCTCACCTTCATGAAAACAAAATCTGGTGGCTGGTATTCATTAATACCAAATACTCAGACTAAATTCTTTGCTGTCTGAATTCATGAACACTGTCACACCCCAATATAATGCCACTGTTCACCACAATGTGTGCAGTATGTCGATGGTGGCAGTAGATCAAATTATTGTATAATATGGAACTTCTTTTCACAGGCTTCCATGGGCGATAGAAAAGGGTGGCACTATATGGGGGGAAGGGGGGGGGGTGCAATTTCCAGTATTCACCGTATGTCCAACAGGTAACTACTACAAGCTTTCCATGCATGAATACTAGGCAGATATCAGTCACATCTTTTACCAAGTTCAGTACAGATAACTCTCTAAAATACTACAGAGAACATAAAATATTAAATAGTAAGTATGTACATGATGCCCATAGTTTTTGTGTGTTCTCTTTCACACACAATTACACACAAAGGATCAGTTCCACCAGGTAAAACATCGATCTCAATTTGTCTGCTTTCGATATGAAAGCACTGTGATGTCGTCTATTCCTCCCATTAATTTAGAACACACTCTGTTAAACTTGTTCCCATTGTACACACCTAGCAACATCCAGAACTCCGATTAACCTAAAATTTTACATTACTCCAGATAATCCAGACTACGTGACACTAAATTTAAATTTAAATCATGAAGATAAATTCACGTCATTTTTTGTAATTCTAACATCGAAGCAATTAATTAGCGCTACAAATCAATATAACGACATGACCTTACCTAACCTAATTCACAGGAGTTTGTTTCTTAAGCTGTGAAAGATTTTATCTTTGCAATAACATTCCAGAAGTTTCCCGTCTTAAAAATCCTTAATTGTTTCTTTACCGCAACTGTAACAGGATACAAGCATTGGTTTGTGATTTCAGTTTTCGTTTCTACCACATTATCTTTTTAGTGGCTTGCAAGACGACGCCAGGCATGAAATGCCAACGACTATGCTACGAAGATTCACAGACTTTATAAATTAGTCGTACTTCACCAGACTATTCTTAAACATTCGTAATGTTGGGTGCATTAAATACCTACAGCAAGCTACACTGCTTCAACGTTTAATCGGTCAAGTTCCATCAAATTAGCCGAGCTACCGTTCATACATTTCCATGCGTACTGAATAAAGTGACGCGTCTACAGCTTCACAATTACGACACAAAGAAAATTATTGTACTTACACTAAGTTTACAAGATGGACTGCCAATAGGAGGAGACCTAGTGTAATAAACCCGGCTAAACTGACATGAAACGTTTCAATTCTTCGGCACCATCACACTCACTACACTCACGATTGGGACGTTGTAGTTCTTGATCTGTCCACCCACCAACTACTAGGGAACCACAGAAAAATCTGCTCTAGGAAGGCGGCAAATTCAATTTCCAAATGACAATAAATTTCTACTGTAAAAACAACTCCACAAAACATGCAGACATAGTAATGCTTATGCAACTTATATACTGTAATAATACGGAACATGGAACATTAAGAGCATTATCTATTTTGATGAATGTCAATGCAGTTTTTTCTGCATATAACAGTACTATATTTATTGATTTATTGCAGGCAGTCTCACAGAATACAAGAGTGTGCAATTACACTAGAAAATTAAGTGGTTTGGTTTATTCTACCTTTGCAATGTGGTTCGCGATCAAATTTCAGAAACACGCAACAAGATGATATAAAATTTGATGAATAATTATTTTATCCACATTCATTTATTCAAAAGTAAATTTTGTGATACTACACTTCTTGATTTATATGAACTCCGCTTCCCTTGAGATTAGTTTCCAGTGCACAGCATAACAAATAGAAAGTCTTTGTGGAAGTGAACAGTTGTCTGCAAAGATGAATACTGTGAAGGACCATACAGAAACTGACTCAGTGATCAAAATATTTAGAGTTGTCATGTTGCAACTTCCCAAATATCTCTAGATATTAACATTTTAGCGACTAACAAGCAGTGCCTATTTTCTCATTGAAGTTCCTTTTTCTCGAACAGTGGTGGGCTAAGGACGAAAAAGTACAAGAGTAGGGACATATGGAAAGCAAATAAAATACTTCATATGAGCTCAGTTAATTTTACTCACAATTTATTACAAAAAAAGAAACAAGGAAAAATTTACGAGAAAAAAAATTAGTTAGAATTTTCTGCAGTTAATTCAGCTTTTTAAAATTAATTTCAAACAATTTTTACCACCCCAATGTTGGTTCTACTGATGACAGGGCATTATCATTAAGAGTAAATAAGTAAAAAATATAGGTACTGTTTACAATGTGGCCACAAAACATTTTCTTTCAGTTTGGCCCTCATCCATGAAAGGTTGCCCATCAATGGTCTAGATGTTGGCAGCCATCACTACAGACACTACAGAAAAAGTAAGAGACTGGTAAAAGTTTCACCCTGCATAAGACAACATAAATACACTGTATATGTAGAGTCTATCTATCTATCTATATATATAATTGAAAGAAGCATTGTAATTAAACTAAAATTATTCTGGAAAGAGTGTTACACAATAAATAAAGTCTATAATTCTTCCTACTCATAATTTATTTGCTTATTATTATTATTATTATTATTATTATTATTATTAGCACAAAAAAGTAGCGAGAAGACCTACCTTTTAACAAATTATTCTGTAGTTGCCTGACATCTTTTGGTGACATCTGATACTACTGCAGATGCAGAACCTGTCTTAAATTGGTAAGCATGACATGGATCCTAACAAAATGTGCACCAGTACTGCTTGTCAAAGTCAAAAAATGGGTCAAAATTGTATTAAAGTCAGTGGCTTTTCCTTTACTACCATCTAGAGTTATGCTTTATGATGATTTTGGTGCAGCTTCCTTTCAATTGTATTAGTGCAGTTAAGTCTTTGTATTTCAAACACAAAACACATACTGTACACTGCTAATCAACATTCCTGTCTTGTGGTTCATTCCTGCAGATCAGTTATCCCATCAACGTTTTTGTTAAATCCATTCTATCTCTATATTTGCTTCATAAGATAAAAAGGTAAAGGTAAAGTGATCCCGTTACAGGCCCGGTGTGGCCCAGAGGGTGGGTAGAGGTATAGCTCTACTTTTCCATGACTGTGGCACTAGAAGGGGGTGAGTGGTCAGCAGCATCACCCGGCCGCACTTTACCCCAGGAAAGACCCAGTACCCATGGAACAGGAAGCTGGGTGGGCCCCAGGGCCGGTCTGGATGGGCGGGAAATCTTGTCCCCACCGGGATTCGATCCTGGACCGTCCAGCCAGTAGTCAGTCGCTATACCGACTGAACCACCCAGCCCATGCTTCATAAGATAGAAGTACCTAAAGTAGTAGCAGACATAACCAGCTGGAGGGAGGGCAGGTGGAGGGTGTCCCCATGACTCGATAATAGAGGTTCCCCTACTATTGTCAAATACATTGCTTCCAGATACTGCCTCTTGATAGAACGGGATCCAGTCCGAAAGAACCCACAACAAATTTTAGTTTTCTGTGCTTGGGGGAACCTCCTTACCCAAAGTGCTGCAGGGACTGTGGGGATCTTATCTATACCAATGACCACAACTGAACACTATGTTACTGGGGTACATCATACCAAACCATGCCTTAATCTGCACTGATTCACAATTCATCACGATCCTAACTACACCAATAACTCCATAAATCTAGTACTAAATCTGTAAGAATAGGTAATAAAATAAAACTTAAAATTATATGATGTTTCAACATATATTTTTACAATAAAAGACACACAGTAACAACAAACGTGGTTCCATTTGTTATATAAGTTACATTTAAAATTTACAAAATTTCCTCCATTCCACAAAAATAATTTCACTAATATTTTATTAAATTATTTCTCTAAAGGAGATTCTAAATGTCTTATACACTGGCTCTAACATGATCTTGTAAATCAGGAAGATCGATTTATCAGATCAAAATCAACAACAGGCACCCCCAGTTACATAGGACCTGGCTTACATAACCTCAGCATTTAGTATTCTTTTCCATAAACCACACATAAGAAAATTCAAGGTGCATAAATGTTACATTATGCTCAAACATAAGCCTCCATTACTATGAATATTTTCTAAAAATTAACGCACATCCAAAATGAAAGACTGCAATACACAAAATAAGGTAGCCTTCCTTAAGTACCACAGGGTGGGGGGCAGGGGGGGGCAGAGAGGGAGAGAAAAGAATATAAACGTGGCTACCATTTTTCCATTGACTTATTTACCATAGCCACAATCATTTTTTTAAGGTTTTAACATAATTATACTTTGTTTAGTGTCTCAGTAGATAGTTACAGGACCAATTGCATGCATGCATGCATGCACACACAGACAGACACACACACACACACACACGCATTTTATAAAGGCTAAGTAAATAAAATTTTATATACATATATCTATGCGTATGTTTTGTGGCTTGCGTGTTGAAGTCCAACAATATGTAAAAGTCAACTTCCATTAAGGTTTATGGAATGCAACCCTTACATAAATCATGGAGTGTCTGTACTTCACAACCTGTTCATCCCATATTCAGTAACGGATAAATTTCCTATCAATGACATGTTTCAATAAGTACCCAGATTTAAGTTTCTAAAGTCTGGACACTGATGACTTACATTTACATGTCACAGAAAATAACATTAACTTTTGCAAGATACAAACACTGTATATACATATCAAATAGCAACTGAGAAAGAAACAGTCATCAGAGGAAAGAACCATAGACACTGATGGAACATAATCACACACCTCACCAATTCACTGAAAAAAGTTCAGACTAAGAATGTAAGGCCATTATAAAGCCCACATCTAACATTACCAAAACCAATGGCTCTCTATCTGAACAATATATCTCATTATATCTTAAAGACAATAAAGTTACACCCAAAAATCATCTTAAGGTCAACAGGAAATTACAAGAACACAGCATGGGTTGTGATATTTTTATCATATTTGAGACAGAGTCACTCTTCAAAATTTAACTATTTACAGCAATCCTCGTCCAAAGCAGGAGTTTGTCCCGTGACAAAGGCATGTTTTGTAAATCCACAATGAACAAAATTAATACTTTGGAGGTTAAACAAAGCCACACAAACATGACTATGTACAGTTAAGAATACAGGAACAATCCCTTCCATGACCCTGTTTCATAGTTCTTATTGGCCTGTCCTGGGTTCTACCTCCTCTCCTCATACCATGGTTCTCATTGGCCACATTTCTTGCAACCTGCCTACAAAAATGAACCAAAACCTCACCCTCATCATTTCAGCAACAACCTGGTTCCAATTCATTCAACCCTGAGGACTGAGGCAGCATGTTCCTTCAAAATGTCAATATCAACCTGTAACACTACATGGCATCCATGGCATCAAAACACAAGAGACTAGAGCCTGAACAATTCCCCACCACAAAACCCTACAAACATATAACACCAATTGACTTTGCATTATTTAATTATTAAAAACAAAAATTACAGGAAGTACCCAACTTTCATATGTAATTTGTGCCTGAAGATGTGTAAGAACACCAAAATGTACAAAACTCAAGTTACAGACTTGTATGTCATAAGGTGGGGTTATGTTCCCATTCCCATCCAAGTTGTCAGTAGGCTTACAAAATATAAACAATACAAAGAAATTTTCTAAAGTTATATCTTTCCTTAAATTCTAGTTATCTCACATACCCTTTTTGGCATTTAGGCGACACCAAATACCATTTGGGACTCAGTTTTACAGCCCTGGACAATGAGAAAATGTAGAGGGCATGTGAGGGTGGAGAGGTGGAAAGAACACATGTTATCACTGTGACAACAAGTGGGTGTGACATATACTGTTTGGAAAAATTTATTGCAGGAACAAATAAACACTAATGTATGTGCACAGACAACAATGTCACTGAGACCATGCAGAGACTGAAATGGTGGATTGGCTGATAGCACCAATGTGCAATTCCTCAAAATCTTTCTTCATCAGCTGTGTAAAAAAGTCCAAACTAAGCGTATGAAAGACGGACTGGGGGTAAGAATTTATAATGTATGAAACTACAGGTTGTACGTCAGTTGAACATCTGAAAGCTGAGCACTGCCCATACACTGTTTGGCATTAAATAAGCAGACAAATGGGTGATTAATGAATCACCCACTATTCAAGAGGAAACTTGCCAAAATATGTTCTGAGGCATATGTATGGCACAGCCTTTTTTAATATTCTCAAAATGCTCCTAAAAAAATATCAGTGTTCTTTTCGCTTATGATTTGTCTCACTAATGGTAAGGAAATGCCAATAGTACTTGAGCCAAAAGTACAAGACACCCACACCACAGTACACAGAAGTAAGCATAAGAGGTAAAAATGGCAGTCTTTTGTCCAACCCTAGTAATGGATGTACCACATTTTCGAACACAAAGAGGGGAATTAATCCTAAAAGGTATGCTGATTCAAGCCCACTGAGAAGTGGAAGACATAGTGAACACTTCTTGATGTCAAATAAACTAGCTAGATTTAAAAAGGCATACGAAGAATGTAATAGCAACAGAAGAACCTTGATAGGAAGTTCAAATGCCGTATACAATAATGGAAACAAAGAATAATGTCCCACTGTGGCCAGTAGCACATACATTTGAGCTTCTTTCTTCCATATAACAGCCATAAAACTGAAACAAATAATGTAACACATTACAAACTTGGCCTATTAACATAACATACATACACATGTACATACATACCATAGAACCATAAGTGTGTCATAGACAGTAGGATGCGTAACAAGTCATAAATACACAACACATACATATTTACAATGTAAAATACTACGACCATTTTCAAAAACAGTCTTATAAATCATCTTCACACATAAAGTAATTCATCTACAGAGTAAAAGGAGTGTGTGTGTGGGTAATTTCTCAGAGCTGCTTTTAATTATGCTTTGTCATTCTTGAGTATTGTCACACTAAGTGATAAACTGCTAAAAATTTTGATGAAGGCATAGTATGTACTTTTTCTGAAAACAAGATAGGTTGGCATTTGGTCTATGAAGAAGATGCTTATTCCTTGTATTAATATTGTGTATAGATGAATTTGTTTGAAAAACTTCCTGATTATAAATAATGAAGCTCATTAATGAAGGTATATACTGGCATGACACTGGTAGAATCTCTAATTGTCTAAATAGACTTCTACATGAGGTTCTGGGTTGTGCACCAGCCATAATTCTGACAGTTTTCTTGTGTAAATTGAAAACTTCCCACTGTTTTGAAGATCTACCCCAAAAAATTATTTCATATTTTATAACAGAATGAAAGTATGCAGAGTAAATTGATTTGAAAGTGTTAATGTTGCTGATATGGACCATTGACCTAATGGCATAACATGCTCCATTTAGCTTAGGAATCATTTGCTCAATATCGTTCTTCCAGTTTATGTGGTTATCAATTTGTATACAAAGAAATTTTGAACTGACTGTTTCTTCAATATACTTTTCTTTATAGCCAAAATGTGATGTAGAATGTGATCAATTCTATGTTATGTATTTCATTATATATGCTTTATCTAAATTTAGAACTATATTATTAGCAGAATAATATTGTAGATAGATAGATGAGGAACTATGTGTTTGCTTCATAGACTGGCAGAAGGCATTTGACCAAGTCAACTGGACCAAATTAATGCAGATCCTAAAGGGAACTGGTATTGACTGGCGTGAAATAAGATTGATTAGCAACTTGTACATGGCTCAGAGTGTTAAAGTATGAATGAACCAAGGGGAGACAAGAAGTGTGAAGATAGGAAGAGGAGTTACACAAGGATGCCGTTTGTCACCAATTCTGTTCAATTTGTACAGTGAATGCCTTACCAAGGAAGCTCTGGAAGGATTTGGAGACTTCAAAATAGGAGGGCAAATCATTCACTCTGTGAAATATGCAGATGACCTTGTGTTACTGGCTAAGGAAGAAAAGGTGCTACAGGACATGACTGATAAACTAACTGCAATTGGAGTATGCTATTGAATGGAAATGAATGTTGAAAAAACAAAAGTAATGAGAATTTCAAGACAGCCATTCCCAGTAGAAATTATGAGAACAAAAACAACTAGAGAATGTGAGATCTTTTAAATACTTGGGTAGCATTTTAACAAATGATTGAAGATGTACTTGTTAAATTAAATGTAGGATTGCTATGACTAAAGCTGCATTCAACAAGAAGAAGGTTCTTTTTACTTGAACATTGGACTTGGAACTGAGGAAGAAGCTAGTGAAGTGCTACATTTGGAGCATAGCTTTATATGGTGCTGAAACTTGGATGCTTCGGGCAGTAGATCAGAAACACCTGGAAAGTTTTGAAATGTGGTGCTGGAGAAGGATGGAAAAGCTCAGTTGGACCAATTATGTGAGAAATGGAGAAGTATTATTACTCAGAGTCAAGGAGCAGAGGAATATCCTACATGAAATAAGTAAAGGGAAGGCTAAGTGGATGGGTCATATTTTGTATAGAAACTGCCTTCTACAATGGGTTATTGAAGGAAAGATAAAAGGGGAGATAAAAGTAACAGGAAGACGATGTAAGAAGCTTTCGGATGACCTTAAGGAAAGGAGGGGATACTCTCATTTGAAGGAGGAAGCTCTAGATTGCACTATGTGGAGAGCTCGATTTGGAAGAGGTTTTGGACCTGTCGTAAGACACACTGCTAAATGAATGAATTATTAGCAGCCAACTGTTTAATCACATGAGACAGAACTCAATTTTACACTGAACAGAAACTTGTGCTTGACATTTTATGACACTAATATGATCAGCAAGCAAAATTGGTTCTGATACAGAATTTATTCTCCGAGGAAGGTCATTTGTATATATTATGAACAGCAGAGGCCCTAGAAATGATCCTTGGGGAACTCTATGTTTCAAGGTACCCAAGTCAGAGAAAAAATTTTGAGTTGAATTAGGTGAACTTTCTGTCTTCTATTAGTTAAATAGGACCTAAACCAATCTTCAGATGAACATCATTAACACCAGCAGTTTCCAAGAAAAAATTTTCTATGACCATGTGCGGGATGGAAACAAATTTTGTGGCCACAAAACTTAAAATACATAACCTACGCATTAAAACAAAAATCATGTAAAGGAGATTTTTAATTCAAGTTTAAAGCAAAATGGAAGTATAATTAAAAACAACAGTATAAATGTGGCAAACCATGTGCAAATACACTGAACATACCGAGCCACAGTTGTGCACATCAGATCCACATCTAAGTCAATGTATTTACAGTGGATACAAACAAAATGCTTCTCAGGGTCAAGAAAATTTTAGTGCAACTCTCAGTTGAGGATTCAGGCCTTCTGGGTTGTGCCACTGAATAGCAAGGTTACTGACACCCACATTTTGAAGGAACATTGGGTACCAACAACCCTGTTAATCAGCATAGCAATCCAGAATTCCTGAGTCCTGGACAATGTCATGAAATCCTCAAACCTCAAAAAGACTTAGTTACTAACTGATTGTCACATGAGAAATTAGTGGGAAATCATGCAGACACAGTGGCTTCACTCAAGAATTACACACTTATAACACTCCTTTCAGGTTTTCCATACAAAGTTTGGTATAAATTTCTCATAGTCACATCGCATGCCACATGCCCTGCTCAAATTTCTGATAGAAATTACCTTATGAGACACTGAATTTTGACTCAATATATGGCTTGCACAAAACTGCTAAATCCTGCTTGTTTATAACCTTAGATTTCAGTCTACATGGGGGTGTCTCTGGAAATATTGGATGGCAAAACAACAAATACACTAACAAAGTAGCCATGAGTGACAATACCTTCACACTGAATTTCACCATATTCACTTCACTGTTTCACAAGTTATTAGTCACTACAGCATGGTGAATGGACAGACAAATGTAATAATTGTTAAGTACCTCCTATATTTCGGGTGGGGGGGGGGCGGGGGGGGGAGGGAAAGAAGGTTACACGAACAGACATATTTGTTGCCAAATGTATAGCTTATTTCTGCACTGCATTTTACAAATTTCTGATTTCAGAGCTCCTATATGATTGATCACAAACTAATTCCCAACTTGCTTTTAGGTGCCACTCCGCCCCACTCAAGTATCAACTTACATAACCTTTACTAGGCCGGGTAGGTATTACGTGTTAGCACATCATTTATGAATACATACTATTTGAATAGAAAAAGATAAAAATGTTAAATAAATGGCATTTATGTTAAATAAAACAGAGATTATGCAGTGTGACTTAAAAGTGCAGTGAATTTCCTTGTTGCTTAAAGACATAAAATGAATTTTAGGGGTGTTTTTATGCATGTTCACATATGCAAATATAAGTTGTTTAAAGGATAATGTAGACTGTCTGCTACAGAATATCTGTGGTTATTTTTATATATTAACCCATTTATCATCTACTGTTATACATGAAGCATGATATGAACAGACACAAACCTCAGTGGAATGATGACCAAGAGAACAGCTTTTTCATGCACGTGCCAGCCGAACATGAAAGAACCACAGGCACAGAGGACTATGCAGCGCACAAAATGGTATGGGTTCCCTGGACAACACCACAGTTTCACCAGGGCTGGCTAAAACATGTGACAGAAGAAGCAATGTTAACTAATTAAATTATCTGCAACATTTATTATTCTACACAGAGTAAAGTGCTTCTTCAAAAGCAAATAGTTGCTCAGTTTTTTTGAGAAATTCCCTATTTATATCATGTCACATAGCACAGCGTACAGTTGTTAATATTTCAGATGATATTATTGTCATCTTCACAGATTAATTTCAAATGGATGCAGCAATTCCTCTTAAACCGTTAGCAACTAACAAGACTGCATGGCAACCTACTGATGAAAATTTCAAAATGCCTCATTTACTGTATGCCACAAATTTGACTGATAATGTAACCAAGTACATGACCTATCAATCCCAAACACATAATTTTTTAATCCTACATGTTTTGGTCTATATGGACTTGTTTAAGGTGATTACTTTGAATACTAAAGAGCTACTGAAGTCTTCAAATTCGTCTCAGATTTGTTCTGAATGTACCTTTACACCCAAAACTGTATACTTCAGAAATGTTACAGCATACATATGAAAATGCACTCCCTACTGAGTTACCTGAAAACCCTTTAACACATATTAACCTAGTTTCTTTACACCACGAGATAAGGGCATTGTTACTCACCACAATTGAGAAAAGTGAACACAGGAAGGTAGTTCTAGGTGTCACTTCTGGCAGAATAACATGCTGGTATTCTTGAACAAGTCCACCTGTCATAACAGCTACAGGCATGTCACCAGTAATTCCAAACTGCTTACCTACAAATCAGATTTCAATATAAAACAGGTCTGGTTCAATTTCTTGCACTAATTCCTATGTTTCTAGATAAACACTCTACAACAAACATGTGTGGTTGAGGATCCAGGTCTTCTGGGATGCAACACTGTTGCAGTTGGGTTGGGGTTTCCTGCCATTTTGAAGGAAAACAGCGCCTTCAGCTTCAAGTGTAAAGAGGTCCTTCAAACACTCGACAGCACTAAAACAACAGCAAAGCATCACATGCCAGAAGACAAATGGAGCCATGAAGATATAAACTACATACATCACAATACACATCTTTATATTTTACCCACTTTACCCACATTTAAAAATCTTCAATTTAATAACCTACATTTCATGGTGTCAATTTTCAATGACTCATTCTCTCACATGTCTTTCCTTCACTTCAAGATTTCCAGGATTTATATAATTTGCCTTATCACACATCACTATTCACTGTGCGAGATACAATGTTCACACAGCAGTGATTTAATGAAGACTACTGTCATCTGGGTGTGATGTTTTGAGATGCAGGCAACTGCTTCCTGCATAATGTTGGTAAGATTCCACCATACTACAAAGCACCACATCCAAGAAAGTCATATTCATTTTGGTATTTATTACATTGTCCTGTATCACATATTTCCTACCTGCAATAGAGGCCATTTTATCAACAAAATTATACAGGGCCCAGAAGTTTGGTGCCCAGTAGGCGTGGCAGAGTCCCCGTTTAAATGGGAATAGTCTTGACAATACCTGCAACATACATATCACAGTGTTTATGGTCAATACATACTCACACTTCTTAAGACTACTTAAAGAAAGCAAATACATACTGACTGTGAGTAATAGAAGCATGCAAATGGTATCCAAAATACAGAACTGTCAAATTTCTAAGAAAGGGATCCTTCTAATGGAAACTACACATGCAACACTAAACATCTGCCTCATGAAATTTAATATTAGTCTTCTCGTAAATATTATCCAATGTGACAAATATTTAATTAAAACCAAAATCCAATTACACTTTAAAAAAAAGACAGCTCTATTTGGTCAATAATGTCATAATTTTTACCTTTTCTAATCTTACCAGTATTAACAACAATTTTCCATGAGAAAAAAAATAAAATCATGTATATCTTTAAAGTAATTTCAAAATCAGTGAGATATGAGGTGACTACAGCACTGATGTGATGCACTGTAGTATTCCTATAATAAAACCCACTAGATGCACTAATTTCTCCAGAACTCTGTCCTGATCCTGCTCACAAGCTGTCAGCTAACCTGTACGACATATACCATTGCTGTGTGTACAGTGAAAAACTCCTGATGATGAACAGAGGAACTACCCAAAACATGTAGAGTTTTATTCCAAAAATAAATTTGAGGAATCAGTGCATCTAGTTGGTTTTATTATAAGAATTTATCATGATGCATGGTCACCTGAACGTCAAATTCGCATTGTAGTATGGTAGAAATTTACCAACTTTCTGTTTGACAAACCTACTGCCTCCATCTTCATTTGTAGTCAATCACTGATTTGCAACAAGAGTGTCACAACTCAAAATTTGGCATTTTTGAGTTATTGGTATAGAAAGAAACGTTTGCAGATGCACTTTTAACAGGCATAGTGTCATAACGCAGTTTGCAAAACTCGCTGCTGGAGAGCAGTTGTGTCGTTGTTGCACTCATAGAAAATTATAGCACTTCAAAAACTTTAAAGATTTCTCCTGAAAAATCACAAATTTTGGGTTGTGACACTCATGTCTAGTAAAATGTACATTTTACAAGACAAATGATCCAATTTTATGTATCCCACTGTTGTAAACACAATTTTCACGTCACGCCCTTAGAGACAAATGATTTAATTTTATGTATTCCATGGATGTAAACACGATGGGATCCTAAAGTGTGCATAGCATCTTGTGACACAATTGACAACATAGGCCTAAGGATGACTAATCTACAGTCGAAACATGTAGCCTTATAATTACCTTGAGTAATAAAGTGATTGTGCTGATGTACACTATTTAATATTATATTAATTCCATGTTACACCATGTTTTCAAAAACATAAACTTCTTATATAGGATCCATATTAAGCACGATATGTGCAGCAAATTCCTTGCCAACCACTGTGTTCAAATATAGTAAATCATCAATATAAAAGAAATAAATCAGCAAGTTTTCGCATATACGAGAGGCATATATTAGTACTTTTTTTTCACTTTGAGAGAAAATTCTTGTTTGTACAAGCTCCTTCCTCTTGCAAACTGACTGTTGTTCCTGGAGCCTCTTCTCAGCCATAATTCATTGCCAGATCCTCTCAAATGCACAGAAGATCACAGCATGCAACCCTGGGCTATCAGCACAGAAGAAGTGATGACGCAGCATCTCTCAGGTTTATTGTAGCTTTGTTATATTCATGCTTCTCAGTTTTCACCATTCAGCACTAATTAAATGTTAAGGAATTTTTATGTATCATATTTGTAATATGGATGAACCTAATTTTTACTCATTTTGCACATAATGTTAATCACGTAATTACTATTTACAGATCGTTCAATAGCTCAGAATGTTGTTTAAATAAAGTCACTGTAAGTTAGTGTTTTCTTCCATACTCTGTGTTGTGTTAAGGTGATCTTCGCATATATGGGGAGAAATTCCTGCCAACAGCAAAGTCTTTTGCAAATAAAACCCCAGTGGTTGTCAAAAAATTGCTATACTTATAAAACTGAAAGGCATTATTAAGCACCTGAGGCAGCTGGTTCAAAATAATGAAAGGTCCAAAAGAGACGAGGAAAACAGATGCTACCACCAAACCAAGCTTTGCAAATCGAACTGAAGAAAAGGATCGCCACTGTACAGAACCACCAGAATGTGCTCCAAGGAAGCAGTAACTTCGCAACAAGTACACAAAGTACGCTGGGGCCACATACATAAAAATATGTTTCAAGTTGAGAAGGACCGCAAACCAGAATGCTGCCATCAAGCAATGGCCCTGCAAATACCAAAACATGAAACATAATAACATCATGTTTAGGATTCCCTGGTTTCTGGACTTGCCCATCATCTAGTTTTCCAAAAATAATACACCTCGAAAAATGGATTTGTTTCTGTCCTAAATAGTCCAGTGTTAGAGTAGTTCTTTCAGACCCAATGAAGGAGACCATCCCTTTTTTTGTCTGAGGACAGAAAAGATCCCATTGCCAAAATAAAAGTGCTCTTTTTTTCCTGGAATGACAATGACAAAATCTAGAAACCAAGTAACACTATGCAATATATCACTACCAGAACCATACCTAAATAACATTATGACATGGGCTAGACAGTTCAAGATTTGAATCCCACTAGGAAAAAGGGATTTTCTTCTACTCAAAAACGTCCAGACCAGCTCTACAGCCCACCCCGATTCCTATTCAATTGGTACTGAGGCCCTTTTACAAAAGTAAAGCAACTGGGACATGATGTCAACCACTCACCACCATCTACTGCTGAGGTTAAGCATGAGTGGAACTACATCTTCATTCCCCTTATATGCCTTCACGGTATGTATTGGGACAACTTTACCTTTCTACTTTTACCATGTTCACTACAAACACTATTTTGTAATTTTTAGTCCTTTCATGATCATAATTTTATAAAAAATGTCTATGACAAAATATGAAAACTGTTCCTTCTCAAAACAGAACTTCTGAACAAATTTTGTGCTTACAGTTAACATCCCCATGTAAGGTTTATTTAGGAAGCAATAAATTTGATATTAAACTGACGAAATCTTAGAGACAAGAAGTTTAACACTGATATTACTTACTTGAGTACATGCAGGTCTCGTTTTACACCAGGGTTATGTTCCTCAAGAAGTCACGCAAATCGACATCATGCAAATCAAACACAAAATTCCCATTTACAACACTGTATTCCTTGGGGATTAGTAGATTGACAACCTCATCCCATATAGTGTATGACTATGCCACTAGCGGACATATGGACCTGTAGATTATACATGTACTGTATATACATTGTATATACATATCTATACAGTATACATTTCTATACAATTTATTTATTTATTTCTCATGCAAAAAAATGCAAGAGACTCACATCCACAGTTTTTGGAACTATTCATTCCGATATGACTGTGGTATTGTTGCTACATAAACACTTTAGTTCCTGACTTAGCACTTTCTTTAATTCTATCATCATGGTAACGAGTTATACATATGCTAACTATGAACGAATCTAACATTATGGCATATGTCAACAATCTGTTCACCTTTTTCAAGCCGACTCATTATGTCCAATTTCTCTTAACTGATTTTGCACTTGGATTGCACTAGGTGATGTAGATTTACGTTTCTCACTCATTTTTGTAACAAAAGCCATGTTATTGAAGGGGGAAATACATCAGCCACGTGATTAAATCACTAACGTAATCAATCCATACACGTGACTCATGGTGTGAGAGTGATGTCACTTTCTGCTAGCCTCCAACACCAGGCAAGAGCAGCCACTGATCGCGTAAGCCACACTGCGTTAAACCGAAAATTATAGTGTATCTTCTATGCCAAATTGCAATAAACGAAAAATTATCATATAAATTCGAAAAGTGGGGTAAATTTTCAAGTTGCATTAAAGCAAAATCGCGTACAGCGAGACCTGTCTGTACATAAAAAATAAATGACAGAAAATTCTAACTGGGAGTTCAAGCATAGGAGAGAGCACAGAATTATTGTAATTACCTGCAGAATTCTAACCAATGAAATCAAGAGTAGACCAAGCAGAAAACCATTATACTGAAAATGAATATGATCAACCAACAGCAGACCAGCATTGCCCAACAAAAGTATCTGCAGGATTGCAGCTGGTGACCTCCAACGAGATCCCCATTTGCTGCTTTTTCGAATTCCACTGCTGCTCAAATAGCTACATAGTCTGAAAATAAGTCACAGCATTTCTGAACATGGTTATTATTGTAATTTGTTCCTTTTTGGGTAATTCCCCGGCATCTGAGTTCTAATTGCCGACATTTCGGAACTCACTATCGGTTCCATCTTCATAGGCAGGTCACCTGCCTATGAAGATGGAACCGATAGTGAGTTCCGAAACGTCGGCAATTAGAACTCAGACGCCGGGGAATTACCCAAAAAGGAA
>Ga0123355_10004078_pt1 | contig 21183 bp, 18 predicted proteins | sample TergutEmb28metaG_3_FD_89872 | JGI IMG/M metagenome (GOLD analysis project Ga0123355, IMG submission 89872) | Embiratermes neotenicus P1 segment gut microbial communities from Petit-Saut dam, French Guiana - Emb289 P1 | ecosystem: Host-associated > Arthropoda: Insects > Digestive system > Gut ...
GATGGTGTTCGCCGTTCCAGACGAGAAATACACCCGTGACCTCGGAACCGCTGCCGCGAGCGTAGCGTGCCCGTCCAGCGGCACGTTCTGCGCCTACAGTAACGGCTTCTACCAGGGAGACGTACTGATGTTTACTACCTGCACAGAGCTATATATGCCGTTCAGCGGGGAGGGTTCCTACATCAATCACCTAGTGTCGGGCCGCACGGCGACTTGGTATAATTCCGACGGCAAGGTGCTTTACATCACGCCTCCGGCGCCCTCGAACAACCAAGAAGTCAACTGGGGTCCCGTAGTTTATGTTAAACCCTGCACGTAGCTGAAATGCCGTTCGTGGCAACCGTCTGGCGCCCCGTCTTCGGCGGAGGAAAAGGGCCCGTCGAATGGTTGCCGGATATACGCCTGTAGGTACGCGTTCAAGGTAGCGACCGCACCATCATACAGTCGTGCGGGCGACTTCAGGCCGTAAATATGTTAAGGGACCGGGAATACGGGCGGCGGGCGATCTTGGCTGGTAGTACTAGAAGTAACCATCATATCCTTCTGTGACTATCACTGTGCGGATTGTTATTGCCGAGCAAGGCTGTCCAGCAATCTCGTCACGTACAAGCGGTGGAGATTCCTATGCAGGGTCGCTGCCCGTTTCGATGCCGTTCTCACGCAAGATCGCCTGCAGCCTTTTCAGTTCGGTGTTCACCCGGTCCATTTCCCCGGCCAGCGACAGGCGGCCAGCAGCGGGTTCCGTCCATTCCTTCTCCCAGGCAGCTCGCGAGGCGAGCAGTCGCTTTTCCTTCTCGCGCAGCGCGTCGGCGGCTTCGAATTCGAAGCTGGTGATCGCGGCTTGCTTCTTGCTGCGCGTCTGCGCGATTTTCTGGTCGCTGCCTTGAAGGTCATCTGGTATGCCCACCCGGCCTTCGATCGCCGCCAGACGACGGTCCAGCGAATCGATCCGCGCGAGAGCAGCTCCCAGCAGCTGCTGGAGCACCTGCTGGCGTACCCAGTTCAAGTCCGCGCCCAGCTGCTCCAGCACTTGGGCTGCCGCGCCGTCGCGCATCCGGACGAGGCCGAGCAGGATGTGCTCAGTTCCGACGTAGTCGAGGCCGAGAACGTCGGCTTCCCGGATCGCCAGCTCCAGCGCCTCGTTGGCCCACTCGGTGACCGGGATGGTCACAGGGGGCAGCAGTCGGCTGCGGGCGATGATCTCCTCCACGGAAGGCGCCTCTTCTCCGCGGCCGGCTCCGGCGATCCGCAGCGCGCGCTGCCTTGCCAACTGCTGCACCGCTCCCAGGCCGATCCCCAGCGGCTCCAGCGCCTTGGCTGCCACGCCGTCGCCCGCGCCTATCAGCCCCAGCAGCAGATGCTCAGTGCCGATGTAGTCGTGGTTCAGCCTAGTAGCTTCATCCTGCGCCAAGTCCACAGCCCGGCGTGCCCGTTCGGTAAACCGTTCGAACATGCTTCCGCCGCCCTCCCAACTTCGCACCGGCTAAGCCCGGTACCAAGACAGTAGGCCATGCTGGGCGGAGATTAGCGGGCTTGTCCTCCGGGAATCCTGGAATCTTGCCTGCACTAGCGGGGCACCCGTGCCACGATGCGATCAGTTTGATTCAGTGTGCTCTGGCGTCAGAGTCGCAGATGGTTGGTAAAGTCAGCCTCTGGTCCGCGTCCTGCACCCGCATGTCCATGGTCTGGGCGCGGTTGTAGGGGCATCCCCAGCCCACGGGCTCGAGGCTCTCCATCTAGGCGACAGACTTCTTGCACTAGCGTCACCCGCCGGGCAGACCTTGCCACAGTCGTCTGGACCGCTGCCGCGCTGACACCCTGAACCTTCTCCTTGGTGCTCGCAGCTGCGAACCCAGAGGGGTGTCCCCGCTGTCCCCTGCCCCTTCGCCACCTGCACCGTTGCGGGCCGACGAATGGGGGCAAAACCGCGCTCCACCCTAGTTCCGTCTCAGTTCCGTCAGAGGACTAAAAGACACGGCACACGACGAGAAACCATGAGAGGTGAAACAGCAGGTCAATCCGCATTTTGGCGAAGACTGGCAGCTCACGCAAAGAGCAGTAACAGAACCCGGCCTACAGGCCGACTCCCGCGGATCGGGTGCCTGGCGGAAGGGCGCGCTAACTAACCAAGTGCAGCTAGCTTGCGAGTTGCGATAGCTTCCATCAGTGCGCCGTGTCCTGCTCGACTCAAACGCGCTCGATCCGCTGCTTACCCAGATGGGCGCGTATGAGGTCCTCGACCAGGCCGTCAAGTCCGAAAAACTGGCGGTCTTCTTCCCCCACGTCACCATCGATGAGGTAGCTGCGACTCCTGACCTGGGAAAGCGTCATTGGTTGCTCAACCTTCTGGTGTTCCTAGGTCGGCCGATCGCTACAAGCGTCATGGTTCTGGACTACTCACGACTCGACTTCTGCCGCTTGATCGCTGACGATGACACCTCGTTCGAGCCTCTCAGGTCGGGGAACATCAAGCACTCACGCGACGCTTTGATTGCCCACACCGCGTTGCATGAGGGGTTCGCGCTCGTCACGAACGAGAAGCGGCTCGCTGCGCGTGCAAGGGAACAGGGCGTAGAGGTCCTCACTACGGCCCAGCTGCTTGCCGAGTTTGGAGCGGACTAACCGGGTGCCATTGCCTGGTCCTAGGGAGCAGAGTGAGCGTGGCTGTTCCGTCTCTGTTCCGGCAGACGTCGATCAGCAGCGGCAAACAACGCGCAACAACGAGCAGTGAAATCGCAGGTCAAGCGGCATACCCGCAGGTAGGGCAACCGCCGTCCGAAGTTCGAGCTGTACTTCGATGTGTGACCCTTCCTAGCGCGCTGACCTGGGGTTTCCCCTCGACGGGCCGCCCTGAGTCCGCAAAAAGTCCGCAGGAATCCGCAAAAGACCCCGGCCGAGCATCCCGGCCGGGGTCTTTTGCCTGATGGCGCGCGGCGGCGCGTCATGCTGCGAACCGCTCGGCGATCACCGCATCGATGACGCCCATAGTCGGCTCGTCACAGTCCGGCCACAGGTGGCCGTAGGTGCCCAGCGTGGTCTTCGCCGAGGCGTGCCGTAGCCGCGCCTGCACCGTCTTGACGTCGCGCCTGAGGGCGACCAGCAGGCTTGCGAAGTAGTGCCGCAGGTCGTGATAGCGGAACCCTTCCGGCAGGCCGTCCACCTGCCCCCGGGACTTCAGGTTCGAGTACGACGCGGTCACGTTCCGGGTGAAGGCCAGGGTTGTGGCGGCGATCCCGGACCCGGCGAAGAGCACCCGTAGGCTCAACGTCACTTGCATCACTGGGGCAGCGCGACGGTTACCCCGGCCGCGCAGGCCGCGGCCTCCACGTCAGCCCGCACGGCACGGCAAGGCAAGAACGCCTAACGCAGGGCTACGGGTAGGCCGCCGTCGGCCGTTGATCGCTGCCAGGAGGCTCGTGTTCGGCTTCGCAACGCTCACGCCAAGGTCTGTGCGAGCCCCCTCCACAAGGGCAGCCTGAAGCGCCAGGATATCCGCAGAAATGTAGTCACCCGGATCGTAATCAGCCTCCGGCTCTGAGAAAACCGCCGCAAGGCCCAGGTGCTTGACCCGCTCAAGCAGATCGCGGGCGACCTGACTGACGTGACTGCTGGCGAGTAGATCCAGCTGCGCGACCTCAAAGCGGAGATCGCTCGTCAGGTGCAGCGCCTTTTCGCTGTGCGCATTCTCCTCGGCCAGATCCCCGCGGTTTCTCGCTACTGAGAGGAACCCCAATTCGCCGCAAATATCTCCGGTTAGCCTGAGGCAACGGGCGACGATGGGCCGCTCCTCGTCGCGCCGCCACTGCTCCCGCTGTGCACGGCCCGCCAGCCGAGCTGTGATGCCGACGTTGACCAGGGTCAACCCGGCGGCTACGAACGCTGCTACAGCGGCTAGATCCACGCCCCATAGTGTGGCGCTACCGTGCCCGGTTCGTCGACAACGTTCATATTTTGTCGGCTCGACGATCGAGGGCAGGCCGATGTCCGGCCAGGACGAGCGCTTCATACTGGTCCCTGGTGCATCAGAGGAGGGAACCACCGCAGTGATCACCGACATCGAGCCGCCCATTGCATTCCAGGGAACCGGGATCCAGACCGAGTGGCACAACAAGCAGACGCCGTACGGCCCCGCAGACATACGGCTCGTCGCAGCCATCCCGAACCCCGACCTGCCGCCCGCCGCGATGCGGTTCTTCTGGGCCGCATATGCCGTCGTCCAGGCCGGGTCAAGGGAAAACCCGGTCACGATCGAGTGGCACGGGGACGGGCACGGCAACGGCAACTGGTGCTGCGGAAGCGTCTGGTACGAGCTAGAGCGGGACGCACTCGGGGCCGCACTAAACGTCGCCCGCGCCCGCCAGGGTAAGCGCGTACCCGCTCAGGCCGGAAGTGTCCCCGCTCAGGCCGGGGGGTGACCCCTCGGCCTGAGCCAGGAGCGAGCGTGTAAGCAGTCTCAGGTGGCTGACCTGGGGGTGGGTCGCGGCGCACCCCCAGCGACGCGCAGCCTGAACACTCGGTCATACACGGGTGACTTAGCAGGCCGGGCGCGTCATGATCCCGGTGATGGCCAGCGTTAGCAGGCGGTTCTCCTCGCCTGAGGTTCGGTCATGCCCGCCGTCGGCGCGCGCGAGGGCGTTGACGAGCCCGAGGAGGTCGCGAATGTCGACGTCGGGGCGCACGACTCCGTTACCGATCGCGCGTTCGAGGAGGGCACTCCCGGCAGTGGCGATCATCGCGTGACAGGACTGGAGGCTGCCGGGGGTCCCGCCGTCGTCTCCGGCAGCCATGGCGGCGGCCAGCCCGTTGTTCACCGTCGCCCGCGCGCCGACGAGGCGAAGCCACCCGATCAGCGCCTCCGCCGGGTCGTGGCCAGCCGCCAGGGACTCCGCGGCGTCGCAGAGCTCCTTCACATGATCGAAATAGACCGTCTCCAGCAGGTTCTTGCGCGTCGGGAAATGCCGGTGCAGCGTGGCGGAGCCCACTCCGGCCCGGCGGGCTATCTCCTCAAGTGACGCGTCCGCGCCGTCCCGCAGGAACAGGTCCTCGGCGGCGGCAATGATCAGCTCACGGTTGCGTCTCGCGTCGGCCCGCAGCGAGCGCCCGCCCGGCAGGGCTTTCGGCATCGCGTCAACCTTCCAGCCCTCCCTTGATTATGTGGGGGGGCACCCCATATAGTAGCCGATACAAACGGGGCGCCCCCCCGGTTATGTGGAGGTGCGCGTCTCCTCTGGGCGTGGCCCCGCACGGCTGCCTAAGGGTGCAGAGACATGCCACAGGACGTGGCATGACAGGCCGGGACTGAATGGCCGTCTCATGCTCCTGAGCAATCTGACTTCAGAAAGGTGACCAATGCCCGAGCCGTCCGTACCCCAATCGCACCGCGACCTGCTCAACACCCTCGTCGCGGTCCTGGCCACCAACGGAGCCGACGGAAGGCCCCAGGTCACCGCGGTGGGCTTCTACCACGACCCCGACGACGACCGGGTCAAGATCTCGCTCAACCACACGCGCCAGAAGACGAAGAACCTGCGACGTGACCCGAACACCACGCTGTTCGTCCTCGACCCGCACGATCCCCGCCGCACGCTTGAGATCCGCGCCCGCGCGGAACTCACGCCAGACAGCGACTTTGCCTTCGCGGCCAAGGCTGGCGCCAAATACGGCACTGACTTCCGCACCCAGGACCAGCCGGGCGAGACACGATCGATCGTCACGCTGCATCCGATCCGCGTAGTCGCGACGCGCGTGGGCTGACTTGGGTCGATCTCCTCGGCGCGGCCCGGGGACGCGGCGGTGATCGGAGTCGGCCACACGGCCACCGCCAGGTGGCCGCTTCTTACTCCCGGCCCGCGCAGAAGCGGCCACACTGGCCGCTACGCTACGGCAGATGACGCTTGGAGCAGGGCTCACTCACCTAGCTGGCTATCCCTTTGAAGTGCGTTACAGCGATGGGGCACTAACGCGCGCGCGTGCCGCTGCCGACGTCACCGCGAGCGCGTACGGCTACTTCACCGGCTTGTTCTCCGTAGAGCCTGCTATCGCCGTCATCGTGGCCAGCGAAGCGGACTGGGAGAGCAGGCAGCCATACGGACTGCCATTCTTCAACGATGACGCGGGGCAGATCCGTCCCGGCATCGTCGTCATGCCCGCAGGAAGCGGCGACTTCTGGACCGGCATAGGGCAGGATATCCGCGACGCGTCGCCGAGCGGCTATGCCCGCTTGCTTGCCATCTACCCCGACGGCAAAGATGGCCTGAATCTGCAGCCCTTCTTCGACCTAATCACAATCCACGAGCTTGGCCACGCTTTCGCGGTGCTCGGAGATCTTAGGCTGCCCACCTTCTGGCTGGGCGAGATATTCGCCGACCTGGTCCTCCACGCGTTCGTCGCAACCAGGCGGCCAGAAAGCCTGAACACACTTGAAGCGCTCGCTACCGTCGGGGCGGGCAGCCGACGCCTCGCTGACCGGTGGCGCGCCGACGGTTACAGCACCCTGGAGGAGCTTGAAGCCCACTACACAGGGGGCGATCAGCCGATGAACCCGCTGAATTACGTGTGGTATCAGTACCGGTGGCAGCGGCTCGTGGCAAAGATGTTCGATGTCGACGGCGAGGAAGGGCTGATTCGCTTCTGGCGCTGCTTTCATGCGGCCGACCGCCTCAGCCCTGGCGAGCTGAGCACAGCATCGCTGGCCCGGCTCCTGAGAACCGAAGTCAGCCAGACCCTCGGCCGGGCAATCCAGAACTGGCGCTAGATCCTGGACCGCCTGCACCGAGGACACGACAAGGCGAGAAAGACCGTTAGTACCAGCCCACGGCTAGTTCGTGGGCCCAGGCCGCTTGCGGGGTGCCGTAGGCGGCGTGGATGTAGCCGACGCCCCAGATGATCTGGGTGTAGGGATCTGTCGCCCAGTCGAGTCCGGTGGACGCCATCTTCACGGCGGGCAACGCTTGTGCGATGCCGAACGCGCCGGAAACCGGGTTGGTCGCGGTCGGATTCCAGCCAGACTCCCTTGACCAGAGCAGGTTCAGATAGCCGAACTGGCCTGGTCCCCACGTCGCATTGGCCAGCGTCTGGGCAAAGCTCTGGTACAGGTTCAGCGGTCCCGCCGATGCCTGAGCGCCAGGTCCGAGAACGGGCACGGTACCCGCCGCGGGGCTGAACGCCAGCAGCGCGTATGGGTCGGTGGCGCCCACGTATCCGGCGATGCTGGTGAGCGGGTCGAACCGGACTCTCGCGCCGGTGTACGGGGCGTCGATGATCTCGCCGTTGCCCACGTAGATCCCCACGTGGCCGGGGGCCGTCAGGGTGCCGTCCGAGCCGGCGTAGAAGACCAGGTCACCAGCTGCCAGTTGGTTCGCCGGGACTTGATGAGCCCTGGTCTGCTGCCACTGCGCGTTCGCATTGTGGGTCACGGTGATTCCGGCCTGGGCCAGGGCATCCATGGTCAGGCCCGAGCAATCATAGCTGCCAGGACCCGCTGCCGCCCACTGATACGGCTTGCCGAGTTGCCCTTCAGCCCAGCTGACAACCGTCCGAGCCTGCGCTGGTACAGACTGCAGGCGGTAGGCAGTGGACGCGTATGCGGAGACAAGCGTGGCGGTCGCCAGCGCGCCGATCGGTGACCACTCGCCGCTGACCTCTATCCCAGCCCCGGCGCTCGCCGCCGTGGCAGTCGGGGCCGGCGCGATTACCGCGGACAGGCCGGCGGGCAGCGATTCGACGCGAAATCCGGGATGAGCCACGACGATCGCCCGGTAGGCCGCGGCCTGCTTTCGGGTGGTGCCGGGCGGAGCAACCCAGAGCAGGCCCCGGCCGGCCGGGAGCCGAGCAGCGAGGGCTGCCGCCTGTTCGGGTGTCCCCTTGGACAGGATGACGACGAGCACAAGCCCGCGACTGCTGCCGGTGGCGGCCTGCCGTGCGACTGCCGCCTGGCCGGAACGGGTGTCGGCGACCCTTTCCGTACGCACCGTGACCAGCGAGCCGGCCAGCGACTTCGCCGCGTTCGCCGCCGTCGTGCCTGCTGCCTTGTCGGTAACCAGCTGCACCTGAACGCGGGCTTGAGCAGCGCCGGCGGGCAGGATGGTGGACGGCAGCGCGCGGACATCGATGCTCAGACCCGACGCCCATGCCTGGAGGGCCTCGTCGGCGTCTACCGGCCCGCGTACATCGGGCACGGAGAGCGAGAACTCTAGACCGCGAGGTCCGCTGGTGCCGATTCGCGTCCCGGCCTTCACCGTGGTCCGGCTCGGCTCACTCGAGCTCACGTCGCCGTAGTAGTAGCTGGCCCCGTCGGCGCCTGAAAGGACCATGGTCGACATGCCCGCAGCCGCGGGAATGGTGCTGAGCTTCCCCGCCGTGACGGCGTCGACCGCAGTCCCCGGCGGCACGGCAAGCGAGACCGGCCCGGCAGGCGTCGCGCGTCGCGGGGCTGGGCTGCCTTCCCCGATAAGCGCCGGGTCAGATGTCACGACGCTAGGCGGAACCGGAAGTGCATATCCGACCGCGATCGCCGGCGGAACGGGTCCCAACGGCGGGGATGCGTTGCCAGCTGAAATCGCCGGAGGCGAGGGTAGAGCCGGTGGCGGCCCCGGGGAAGGCGGCGACCCAGGCGAAGGCGGCGACCCAGGCGAAGGCTGCGACCCTGGCGAAGGCTGTGGCCGCGCCGGGTTCGTGGCGGGGGCGTTGGGTTTGGCGACGGGCCGGTTCTTGAGCGCGGGGGGCTTGGAAGCCGGCTTGGTCGTCGTCTGGCGGGGGGTGGGCGTGCCCGTCTGGGTCGGGGTCGCCCTTCGGATCGGGGTGGGCGACCGCGTCACCGGGGTTCGAGTCGGGGCTGGCGACGGGCTCGCAGCCGCCGTGTGACGCGGAATCGACGTGCGCGACCCAGTCGGTGCCGGGCTGGGGTGCGTTGCCGGGGTTCGAGTAGGCGACGGAGATCCGGGGGCGGCGGAAGTCCGCGACGGCGCGGGAATTGGAGTTGCACGCGTGCGAGTCGGAGCAGGGCTCGGAGGCGTTGCCGAGGTTCGAGTCGGCGCCGCAGTCCGGCGGGCGGAAGAAGCGCCCGACGGCGAGGGAACCGGGGTTCTGCGTGCGTGGGGTGGTGCCGGGCTCGGGCGCGTCGTCTGGGTGGCGGTCGACGTCGGCACAGGCGTCATGGCGTGGGCTGGCGTTGTCGCTCGTCGCGGCTTGTGCGAGGCGGTCGGGGGATGCGGGCTGGAGCGTGCAGGGACCGGGGTTGAGTGCGTGCGGGTCGGGGCCGGGCTCGGGTGCGCTGCTGGGGTGGCGGTCGACGTTGGGGCCGGCGTCACGGTGTGGGCCGGCGTTGTCGCTGGTCGCGGCTTGTGCGAGGCGGTCGGGGGACGCGGGCTGGACCGTGGCGGAGTGGGCTTTGTGTGAGTGCGAGTCGGTGTCGGGCTCGGGTGCGTTGCCGGGGTGGCGGGCGATGTCGGGACCGGCCTCGCGGTGTGGGCCGGTGCTTTCACTGGCGGGGCTTTGTGCGTCGGGGCTTTGTGCGTCGGGGCTTTGTGCGTCGGGGCTTTGTGCGTCGGGGTCGGGGTGGGCGGGTGGGACGGCGCGGCTGATGGCGCGGCGCTGTGGTGCTCTGCTGGCTTCGCCGCCTTGGGCGGGTGCGCAGGCTTGCTCCTGGAAGGCGGCGCCGCGGTTGAGGACGGGTGTGCTGCCTGAGTCGAGACCGAAGACTCGGTGACAGCGACAGCGGGCGCGGCGACCGAGACGACGGCGGTGCAGGCGCCGATTACGAGCGCCAGGGCCAGAACCTTGTTTCTTGCAGAACGGCGCGAAAGAAACCGGCTCACCATCGGAACATGCGCCTCCCCCGTCCGGGGACCCAGCGGCCGTGCTGGCCGATGTCCAGAAGGGGTCCCCGTCGAACACCGTTTCCCTGCCCGCGTACCACAGGCTCACCTTGTGGCAATGCGGCGCTACGTAGTTAGACGAGCGCAATCAGTGATCGGTTCAATGCATCACGAAAACCACCAGAAACTTCAGCCCCGTGTCTCCGGGCGCGCAAGGGTCGGCCACCCATCGGTAGCGGACAACGGACGGTCAACCACCGCGGCGTGAGATGGCCCGCGGAGCTCCCGTCAGGAAGGGCCTCTATAGTCGGGGCATGAGCGTCATCTTTGACGAGCGGTGGATGAAGCTCGCAGTCGAACTGGCCTGGCGGTGTCCGCCGTCGCAGACTGCCTTCTCCGTGGGTGCCATCATCGTGGGCGCGAATGGCGCGGAGATATCCAGGGGGTACTCCCGCGAGAATGACCCCGTTGTGCACGCGGAAGAGTCAGCGCTCAGTAAGCTCGCGTCGACCGGCCCAGGGCGGCACGACCCCCGGCTGGTCGACCCCCGGCTGCGCGGCGCGACCATCTACAGCACGCTCGAGCCGTGCGCGCAGCGGCAGTCCAGGCAGCGTACTTGCACCCAGCTCATCATCGCGGCCGGTCTGCGGCGGGTGGTGTTCGCCTGGCGCGAGCCGAACCTGTTCGTTCCCGACGCCGCGGGCCACGAGCTTCTCGAAGAGGCCGGCATTGAGGTCACCGAGCTGTCTGAGCTGGCCAGGGAGGCCGCCGCGCCCAACAACCACCTGGCGCTCGGGGGATTGGGACAGTAGCCTCGCGGCCCCTCGGGGCGCAATGCCGAGACGTGCGATATTTATCACTTCTTATCGATTGTGAGCGCGTAAAGAGCTACTGGCCGGTAGATTTGAAGACGATCACCGGCCTAGGGGAACCGCGTGGCAGTTCGATGACTCGGTGATAGAGGGGCATCCATGGAGACGACGACCTTCACCGCGCTGTGCGAGCGCGCGGGGCGGTGGTGGACGATCCACATTCCGCAGGTGGAGGGGCTGACGGCCCAGGTGCGCAGCCTCGACCAGGCCGAGATCATGACGCGGCAGGTGATTTCCCGCGCACTCGGCATCCCCCCGGAGGCGATCCGAGTCGACGTGCTGCCCAACGCCCCCGCTCCAGTGGCACAGGCCCTGCAGGTCAGGCACGCCGCGCGGCAGGCGGCCGAGGCGGCCATGCAGGCCACCCGGCAAGCCCTTGAGGCGCTCGCGCGAGAGGGTTACGCGTTCCACGACGCCGCCACCATGCTGGCCCTGTCCCCCGCTGAGATCGAAATGTACGGGCCGCCGACCGCCGAGGACCTTCCCGATGTCCCGCCAGCGAGCTCTGGCCAGCTCCAGATGGCTGCCGGATAAGTCGTTGGCGCGTGACGCTTGCCGGTTTAAGGTGTTATGCGTTGTGAGCACTGAAGAGATCATCCGCCGCGTCGATGCCTTTTGTGATGCGGTACCGCGTGAGACCGCCCGCGCCGAGGTGATCGGCTCGCTCGTTTTGTTCGTCCCGGTAGGCACCGGATTTCCGTACTACGCAAGGCCGCGCCCCGGCGAGCGACCGCGGGTGACGGCGCGCGACGTCCGGAGGGTCCGGGCCAGACAGCGCGAACTGCTGATCCCCGAGTCGTTCGAATGGGTAGAGCGGACCGCACCCGACATGGCTGACGCAGCGGCCGAAGCCGGCCTGGTGGTGCACGCACACCCGCTGCTCGTGCTGGATGCGCTCGCCGATGCACCACCGCTGCCGCCCGGAACGACCGTCCGGATCGTCACCCCCGAGGACCCCGACCTGGTGCTCGCACGGGCCGTGCCGGGGGTAGCGTTCCGGCACCCGGGGACGGCGATCGGTGAGGCCGCAGTCACCGAGCGGGACAAGGTCGCCGCCGACCACGACGCCGGAACCATCGAATCGGTGCGTGAGCGCCTGCGCTCTGGCCGGTCCGTGCTGGTGACCGCGGCCGGGCCGACCGGTCCGCTGGGCACCGGGAGCTACCAGCTGGTCGACGGCGTCGCGGAGATCACCGGAGTTGGCGTGCTGCCGGCCAGCCGCCGCCGGGGCCTTGGCGCCGCGGTCACCCGTGCGCTTGCCGCCGACGCGCTTGCCCGCGGCGCGCACACGGTCTTCCTGTCGGCCAGCGACTCGACTGTGGCGCGGATCTACACTCGGCTCGGCTTCCGCGAGATCGGCACCGCCATGATCGCGGAGCCGTCTGACGGCTAACCCGGCGCACCCGTCCGGACGGCTCGCATCGGCCAAGCCGCGTCGCCAGCTGGCTGCTGCACCTGCCAGGCGGGTCGGCCCAACGCTTCCAGGACGCTAGGCCGGCTCACCCACCCGTCCACTGGGTTGGCGAATGCTTCCCAGCCGCTTCGCCGGTAGCTACTCCAGCCCGACAGGCGGGCCGGCGAAACGGCTCCTAGGCCGCCTCAACAGCCAGCTGCCCCGGCGACCAGGCAGGGCGGCGAAGCCGCGTGAGCTCGGCGGGGGTAAGGCCCGAGAGCGCGACGCACTCCCTGGTTAGGTGCGGCTGGTCGGCGTACCCGCCGGCTGCGGCGGCCGCGGCTAGGTCGAGCGAGCGGCCCGTGGCGCCGAGTCCCGTAGTGCCGCGCCCCAAGATGTCAGACTCCGGGGTGCCTGTCGCCGTGGTGACGAGCGGGGCGGCGTCGAGCAGCCGGACGAAGCGCTGGAAGCGCAGGACCCGCTGCAGTGTCTTGGGGCCGTAGCCCGCCGCTGAGTGGCAGCGGCGGCGCAACTGTCGCTCACTGAGACCAACCTGGCCCGCGACATCCTCGGTGCGTGCGGCGGGATCGCGCAGCAGGACCGCCGCGCGCGTCATAGCCGAGTCGGGTTCCAGCCGCCCGGCGATCATCTGGCCAGCGATGTCGAGCACCCGCGTGGCAGCCTCTTGCGGGCTCAGAGTCGCGGGTATCCGGCGTGCCGCCGCGGGCAGCAGGTCGGCGAGTGGAACTCGCTGGTCCAGGAGCTCACTCAGCGGCAGGCCGAGGGCCTGGCCGCCCGCCGCGGGACGAAACCGCACGCCAACGATCACCATGCCCGGCTGCGTCTGGGTCCGGAACGGCCCCGAGTCCGGGCCGGCGACATAGCTGCCGGTGCCCTGCTCCCAGATAAGGTCGCTGCATGCGTCGGGCAGCACGAGGGTCGAGCTGTCCGCGCCGTCTGCAGCGCTGGCATCGGCAACGCTGGCCCACAGGCAGGAGACAAAGCCGCCAAGCGCGGCGGGCGGCGCCCATTCCGCGTAGCCGGGAGCGAGCCAGGCACCGTGTGGCACCCAGTCCGCCGGCCGCTGTCCCATCGCACCATCATCGCATGCGGCCGGCCGATGGCCGTTTCGTTCAAGACCGAGCGGGGCGGACGGTGCTGAGATGATCACATGACGACGATGAAGACCCCAGACTTCGACGCGGCGGCCGGTTTCCTCGCCGCGCACGCGCGGGTGCTCGACCGGCGGCTGTTCGAGCGGCTGTTCGCCGGGGGCCCGGCCGGCCCGGTGCGGGACGCGGTGGCCGCCTACCGGAACGCCGACGGCGGCTTCGGTCACGGGCTCGAGCCAGACTGCCGGACGTCGGCGAGCCAGCCGGCCGCCGTGGAGATGGCACTGCGGATCATGGACCTGGCCGACGCGTGGGACGAGAAACTGGTCCGCGACGCGGTCGACTGGCTGGTGGCCGTGGCGCCGGCCGACGGCGGCGCCACCTTCGTCGAGCCCACCGTGTCCGAGGGGCCGCATGCGCCCTGGTGGGTGGCGGTCGAAGGGAACCCGGTCTCGCTCATCCAGACCGGCCAGATCGCCGGGCTGCTGTACGCGCGCGGCTTCCCGCACCCCTGGCTCGATGGGGCGGCACAGGTGATGTGGGACGGGATCGCCCGGCTGACCGAGCCGGGCGCGTACGAGATGTTCGGCGTGCTCGCATTCCTGGAACACGTGCCGGACCGGGCCCGGGCCCAGGCGGAATTCGCGCAGGTCGGGCCGCTGCTGCTCGAGCGGGGTCTGGTGACGCTGGACCCCGAGGGGGCCGGCGAGACACATTCGCCGCTCGACTTCGCGCCACTACCCGGCTCGATCGCGCGCAGCCTGTTCGACGCGGCGACGATCGACGCGCACCTGGATCACCTGGCGGCCGCGCAGCGCGACGACGGCGGCTGGATGTTCAACTGGCCGGCCTGGTCTACCGCAGCGGAAGCCGACTGGCGCGGCTTCCTAACGGTAGACGCCCTTCGCGTGCTGCGCGCCAACGGCCGCGCCTAGCCGGATCTCGGCACCGCTCCAGTGGTCGGGGTCCGTGACATTCCCTGCCCGGGTTGCGGTCCTAGCCGTAGAACACCCGGTCCATGACGGCCCGCGCCCGGCGGGCGGTGCGGCGGTAGTCCTCCTCGAGTGCCGCCGCCGGGGTGTCCGCCCAGGAGGAACCCGCGTTCGCCGGCGGCCCAGCGGCCGCGGATGTCCCAGACGTGCCGGATGTCCCAGACGTCCCGGATGTCCCAGACGTCCCGGATGTCCCAGACGTCCCGGATGTCGCCGCCTGGCGGTGAAAGCCGTTGGGGCGGTAGCCGAGCAGCCGGGCCACCGCGGTCGCCTCGTCGTGCCTGGCCGGGATGGTGTCGCCCGGACGGCCGCGGACCAGCATGATCGCGTCCCTGATCCGGGCGGCGAACTGCCACGCCGCGCTCAGCGCGGCCGCGTCGTCCGCCGCCACCAGGCCCGCGCCGACCGCGGCGTCCAGCGCCGCGAGCGTGCGCGTGGTGCGCAGGCCCGCGACCTCGTGGCCGTACCGGAGCTGGAGCAGCTGAACCGTCCACTCCACGTCGGACAGGCCGCCGGGACCAAGCTTGAGGTGCAGCGCCCGGTCGGTGCCGCGGGGGACGCGTTCGGCTTCCACCCGCGCCTTGATCCGGCGGATCTCCCGGATCGCATGCTCGTCGAGCCCGTCCGCCGGGTACCGGAAGCGGTCGGCCAGGGCGACGAACTGCGCGCCAAGCGCCGCATCGCCCACCGCGAACTCGGCTCGCAGCATCGCCTGGTACTCCCACGACGCGGCCCGCCGCTCGTAGTACTGCCGGCAGGCGCCGAGGCTGCGCACCAGCGGGCCCTGCTTGCCCTCCGGGCGCAGATCCGCGTCCACCAGCAGGGGCGGGTCGGGGGCCGGGATCTGGAGCAGCCGGCGCAGTTCCGCGCCGACCGCCTGGGCCGCCTCCGACGCCCGCCGCTCACCGTCCCCCGCCCCGTCGGAGGGCGCGCCGTTCACCGCCTGCGGGTAGGGCAGCGGGTCATGCACGAAGATCACGTCGGCGTCGCTGCCGAAGCCCGACTCGTGGCCTCCGTAGCGGCCCATCGCGATCACCGCGAACCGGGTGGGCAGCGGCCCGCGTAGCTCCATCTCGACCTTGGCGACCGCCACCGCGAGCACCGCGTCGAGCGCCGCCGTGGTGATCGCGGTCAGCGCGTCCCCGGTCTCCTCAAGAGTGATCATGCCGAGCACGTTCGCCGCTGCGACCCGCAGCAGCTCGCGACGGCGCAGCGAACGCACCGCGGCCGCGGCCTGCTCGGCGTCCGCGACCGCCGGCTGGGCGGCGCCGAGCGCCGCGACGTGCCGCCTGGCCGCAGCCATCATCTCGGCGCGGATGGCATCGGCGGCTTTCGGCACGAGTTCCGCGTCGTCGGCGAACAGCGCCACCGCTTCCGGAGCGCGCAGCAGCAGCCCGGCGGCGTACCGGCTGGACGCGAGCACGTAGGCCATCCGCTCGGCGGTCTTCGTCTCATCCCGCAGCAGCCGCAGGAACCAGGGCGTGTCCCCCAGCGCGTCGCTGACCTGGCGGAAGGCGAGCAGCCCGGCGTCCGGCTCGGCTGCGTCCGCGAACCAGCCGAGCAGCACGGGCAGCAGGGTCCGCTGGATCGCGGCGCGGCGGCGCAACCCGGATGTCAGCGCCTCGATGTGCCGGAGCGCGCCGGCCGGGTCGCGGTAGCCGAGCGCCTCCAGCCGCGCCCTCGCTGCGTCCGGGGTCAGCCGGACTGCGCCGGAAGGAAGCCTGGCGACGGCGTCGAGCAGCGGGCGGTAGAACAGCTTCTCGTGCAGGCGGCGCACCCGCTGCGCATGCCGGGACCAGGCGTCAGTGAAGGCTTCTTCGGGTGGAACCATCCGTTCGTTCGGGATAAATGGTTCCGGCTTCCCGCTCTCCGGCCGGTCAGCGCGGCGGATACCGGCACCGAGAGCACGGCCGAGCCGCCGCAGCACCGTCGGATCGGTGGGCAGCGTGTGCGTCCGGCGCAGCGCGTACAGCTGCAGCAGGTGCTCGCTCTGCCGCAGGAACCGGTATGCCGCAGCGAGCTCGTCCGCGTCGTCGCGGCCGATGTAGCCGCCGTCGGCCAGCGCCTTGATGGCGGTCAGCGTGCCAGGGACGCGCAGCCGCTCGTCGTCGCGGCCGTGCACGAGCTGGAGCAGCTGGACGGCGAACTCGATGTCACGCAGCCCGCCAGGGCCGAGCTTGAGCTCGCGGCCCGCCATGTTCTTGGGCAGGGTCGCGACCACCCGGCGGCGCATTGCCTGCACGTCCTCGACGAAGTTCTCCCGCCGCGAGGCCTGCCAGACCAGCGGCGCGACAGCGTTCCTGTACTGCCTGCCGAGGGCCAGGTCGCCGGCCGCGGGCCGCGCCTTCAGCAGCGCCTGGAACTCCCAGGTCTTGGCCCACCGGTCGTAGTAGGCGAGGTGGCTGGCCAGCGTGCGGACCAGCGGGCCCTGGCGGCCTTCCGGCCGCAGGTTGGGATCCACCGGGAAGATGGACCCCTCGGGGGTCGTGCGCTCGCAGACCTGGATCACTCCGGAGGCCAGCCGGGTGGCCGTCTTGAGCGCCGCCACCTCGATATCGCCCTGGGTCTGGCCCGGCGCGTCGTCCGGCGTGCCGTGCGGGCTGGCGAACTGCGGCTCGGCGATGAAGATCACGTCGATGTCGCTGGCGTAGTTGAGCTCGCGGGCACCGCACTTGCCCATCGCGACGATCGCGAGCCGCGCCGGGACGCTGTCGTCCGGGAGCTCCGTGCGGGCGATCGCGAGCGCGGCCTCGAGCACCGCGTCCGCAATGTCGGCGAGCTCCTCCGACACCTCGTCGACCCCCGCGTCGCCAGTGAGGTCACGAGCGGCCAGATGCAGGATCCGGCGGCGATAGGCAGCGGCCAGGCGCGCCGCCGGCTCGCTCACCGGGGCGGCCTTGGCGCGCTGAAGCTGGGGCAGCTGACCGGCCGTGGGCTCCGGGTCATCCGGGTCGGCGCCGACCGCGCGCAGCAGTTCCCCGCGGATGGCCTTGGCGTCAGGTCTCCTCGCGGCGTCCTGGCCTCGCAGCAGCGCCGCGTCCTGTGGGTGGCGGTGCAGGTGGTCAGCGAGTTCCTTGCTTACACCGAGGACGGTGAGCAGCCGGGTGCGGAAAGCCGGGTCGCTGTTCAGCTCCACGGTGAGGCTCTTGTCCTGCTCCGCGATCCGCGCGAGGCCGGACAGGGCCAGGTCGGGGTCGGCGGCCTGGGCGACAGCGGAAAGCAGCGGGTGGTCCTCGGAGGTGATGCCGAGCGGAGCGAGCTCCCGCTCGGCCCGCGGGACGTCGGCGAAGCCCATCCTGGCCAGCCAGCCGGTCAGGGAGGTACGCGCGCCACTCACGAGATGAGCGTATACCGGTTGCCTGAGCTGCCGAGAAATACGCGCGCAACGTGCTGGGATGGGCGGGGTCAGCGATGAGTACCGGGGTGGATGCCCCATCGTCCGTCCCGGCGAGAGCGTGTGGTACGCATGGGTCATGGTGGAACTGATCCCGCGAAGCGTCTTGTTCGGCAACCCGGAGCGGACCAGCCCGGAGATCTCCTCCGACGGCCGGTCGCTGGCCTGGATCGCGCCACGGGACGGCGTGCTGAACGTGTGGGTGGCGCCAATCGCCAACTCTCCTGGTGACGGTGTTTCAGGTAACAGTGCATCCGGCGTTGACTGGGGAGCCGCGCGAGCGGTCACTGAGGACACCGACCGGGGCATCCGGATGTTCACCTGGGCCGAGGATGCGGTGCACCTGCTGTATGTGCAGGACGTCGGCGGGGACGAGAACTGGCGGCTATACGACGTCGACCTCGGCACGGACGCGCGGCGTGACCTGACGCCGTTCGAAAAGATCCACGCGACGGTCATCGGGACCTCGAAGCGAAGGCCCGCCGAGGTACTCGTCGGGATCAATGCGGACAACCCGGAGCTGCACGACGTCTACCGGCTTGACCTGGCGACCGGGTCGCTGGTCAAGGAGATCGAGAACCCGGGGTACGCGGGCTGGCTGGCGGACGAGGACCTGGTCGTGCGGTGCGCGATCGCCCCGCTGCCCGACGGGTCGTTCGATCTGCTGGTGCGAGACTCGGCTGCGGAGGAGTTCCGCAAGCTGCTGTCGATTCCCGCCGAGGACGCGACGTCAACCGACGTGGTGTCCTTCAGCGGGGACGGGCGCTCGCTGCTCATGGTCAGCGCGGCCGGTTCGAACACCGGGCGGCTGACCCGCATCGACCTCGCTACCGGCGCGGACTCGGTGCTCGCGGAGGACCCGGAGGCCGACGTGGCCGGGGTCGTGCTGGACCCGGACACCCGCGCACCGCAGATCGTCGCCATCCTCAAGGAGCGGATGTCATACCTGGTGCTCGACCCGTCGGTCCAGGACGATGTCAAGGCGATCCGAGCGCTGCACCGGGGTGACCCGTTCTTCGCCGGGCGGGACCACGCGGACCGCACCTGGCTGGTCGGCTTCGACACCGACGCGGGTTCGATGACGTTCTTCCTGTACGACAGGGAATCGCGGTCCGGGCGTCTGCTGTTTTCCGCGCGGCCGGAACTTGACCGGTACGAGCTGGCCGCGATGGAGCCGTTCTCCTTCACCGCGCGGGACGGCCTCGTCATCCACGGGTACCTGACGTTCCCGCCGGGGCTCGGCCGGTCGGCGCTGCCGGCCGTGGTCAACGTACACGGCGGGCCGCAGGTGCGGGACACCTGGGGGTATGACGCGGAGGCGCAGTGGCTCGCCAACCGTGGTTACCTGTGCATCCAGGTTAACTACCGGGGCTCCACCGGGTACGGCAAGGCGTTCATCGCCGCCGGAGACCGGGAGTGGGGCGGCAAGATGCACGACGACCTGATCGATGCGGTCTCCCACGTGGTCTCCCAGGGCTGGGCCGACCCGTCCCTGGTCGCCATCTACGGCGGGTCCTATGGCGGGTACGCGGCGCTGGTGGGGGCCGCGTTCACGCCAGACGTGTTCCGCTGCGCGGTCGACATCGTCGGGCCGTCCAACCTGAAGACCCTGCTTGAGACGATCCCGCCCTACTGGGCGCCGATGGTCGCCCAGCTCTACCGGCGGGTGGGCCACCCGGTAGAGGACGAGGAGTTCCTCTGGTCGCGCTCGCCGCTGTCCCGGGCGCACGACATCCGGATCCCGTTGCTGATCGCGCAGGGGGCGAACGATCCCCGGGTGAAGCAGGCGGAGTCTGAGCAGATCGTCGCGGCGCTGACTGAAGCCGGCATCGACCACGAGTACATGCTGTTCCCGGACGAGGGACACGGGTTCGCCAAACCGGAGAACCGGATCAAGTTCTACGCGGCGGCCGAGCGGTTCCTGGCGAAGTACCTGGGCGGCCGGTACGAGTCGTAACGCGACATGGTGGCTTAGCGGTTCCGCGGCTGGCGGGCCGCACCTCGGCGCGATATCCGTCAGCGCGCCATGACGCGCGGCTACGCTGGCCCCCATGAGCATGTCAGCTTCGTCGGTCGCCGCGGCGAGCGCTGCATGGGTGTGGATTCCTGATTCCTCCACAGTCGTCCGGACCGACGAGTACACCATCGTGCGGAGGCCCGACTACTTCCCCAATCCGCTCTACGTGACCGCTTTCCGGCCGGCTGGCCCGATCGCCGAGGCCGTCGGTGCGGTGCTGGAGCGGGCCCGCGAGTTCGGACTGCCGGAGCTGCAGTGGCAACTGCTCCTCGACAGCCCGGCTGGGCTGGCGGAAGAACTCTCGTCGCATGGCGGGACCGTGCGGCTAACCCTGGACGTCCTGGCCCGAGATCTGCGCGGCGGCGCGTCTGACCTGCCGCCGCCAGCGGCCGACGTTACCGTTAACTGGGAGACGGACGTAGCGACGGCACTGGACGGTCAGGCAGTAGCCGTGACCGTATTCGGCGGTTCGCTGCCGCCTGATGACCGGATCGCACAGATCGCCGCGGAGAACGCAACTACCGTTCCGGCGGGCGAGGGGGGCGCGCTCGTTGCCTATGCCGGCGGCTCCCCGGTCGGAGCGGGCGGGCTGGAGATCGTCGACGGGGTGGCGCGGCTCTGGGGCGGCGCTGTCATCGAGTCCGCCCGCGGGCAAGGGATCTATCGAGCCCTGCTTGCCGCCCGGCTCGACTATGCCGTCACGCATGGCGCGTCAATGGCACTGGTGAAGGGCAAGATCGACACCTCCGGTCCGATCCTGCGGCGGGCCGGGTTCACCGCGTTCGGTCAGGAGCCCATTTACCAGGTGCCCCTGTAACCGCCTGGCGGCAGCAACGCGCGCTTAGAGGATGGGGAGGTAGCGGTCTAGTTCGAAGCGGCTCACCTGCCGGCGGTATTCGGCCCATTCCTCGCGCTTGTTGCGCAGGAAGAAGTCGAAGACGTGCTCGCCGAGGGTCTCCGCCACCAGGTCGCTGTTCTCCATCACCTTGATGGCCTCGTTCAGGTCCGCGGGAAGGGGCTTGATGCCCAGGGCCCGGCGCTCGGCGGAGGTGAGGGCCCAGACATCGTCTTCGGCGCCCGGCGGGAGTTCGTAGTCCTTCTCGATGCCCTTGAGGCCGGCCGCGAGGATGACCGAGAACGCGAGGTAGGGATTGCACGCGGCGTCGACCGAGCGGAATTCGACGCGGGTTGAGTTGCCCTTCTGCGGCTTGTACATCGGGACGCGGACCAGAGCGGAGCGGTTGTTGTGGCCCCAGCAGACGTAGGCGGGCGCCTCGCCGCCAGCGCCCGCGGTGCGCTCAGTGCCGCCCCACAGCCGCTTGTAGGAGTTGACCCACTGGTTGCAGACCGCGGTGATCTCCGGGGCATGCCTGAGCAGGCCTGCGATGAAGGCGCGGGCGGTCTTCGAGAGCTGGTACTCGGCGCCGGCCTCGTAGAAGGCGTTCTGGTCGCCCTCGAAGAGAGAGACATGGGTGTGCATGCCGGAGCCGGGGTAGTCGGTGAATGGCTTGGGCATGAACGTCGCCCAGACGCCCTGCTCGATCGCGACTTCCTTCATCACGAGGCGGAAGCTCATGATGTTGTCGGC
>Ga0123355_10004079_pt1 | contig 21173 bp, 15 predicted proteins | sample TergutEmb28metaG_3_FD_89872 | JGI IMG/M metagenome (GOLD analysis project Ga0123355, IMG submission 89872) | Embiratermes neotenicus P1 segment gut microbial communities from Petit-Saut dam, French Guiana - Emb289 P1 | ecosystem: Host-associated > Arthropoda: Insects > Digestive system > Gut ...
AGCAGAACAACTTGTACAGGGGTTCAGATTGTTTGATAAAGTCTTATTGAACAAACAGGAGTGCTTTATCTTTGGCAGGAGAAAAAGCGGTTACTTCGATGTTCGTTTATTGGATGGTACAAAGTTGAGTGCTGGCATAAGTCACAAGAAATTGCGTTTTAAGGAAGTGGCTAGCACATTATTAACTACAAAAACAACGATTTTATAGAAATTTTGCTAGTATTTTTTATTTTTGAAGGGCTTTGAGGATATGTTACAGTTTATGCCTAATAGGCTAGTACTGTCACATTTAATAATAATCACACTCAAGTACATCGCTGTCAGTTATGTCGGGTAGAACCTTTAGAAACAACCATTCGTTGTTTGATGTTTACCTTGGCGAAAGGACAATGCCAACAGTCCAAAGCTGGAATGCCATGCAACTACCTGGATGGGCTTTTGTAGGCTGGAATACTAGCCCAGATCCAAATAATCTAGGTGAGTGGTTTGACCAAGATACCATTGTGCAAGGCCGCAGAATGGTTTATGCGCATTGGGTTCAAGGGATTTCATTCCACCCCGGCGCGGCTCCAGCGCACACCATATCGACACAGAACAGGGAGCGAGTATTTGATTTCGGTCTACTTTCAACCAGGCTTGACGAACATCCACAGGGGATGCCGCCTAATCCAGTATGGCCGGGCAGAAGGTTTAGGGAGTGGAATACAAGAGCTGACGGGCTAGGTGTCCCATATAGCGGAAACACGCTTATCACTCAATCAAGAGAGCTTCATGCGGTATGGGATGTACCAGTAATGTTTCATTCCATAGATGGGCAGTTTTTTGCTGATTCCCAAGGAAACACTAGCGACCGTTTGGTGCAAGCTGTAGCAGGAACCCCTCTTGGTGGGCAAGCTCCAACACCTCCTACGCGAAACAACTGGAGTTTTGATAGTTGGAACGAATCACAAGATGGCACAGGAACAACCCACAGGCCACATGGACTGAGTGAAGTGTCCATTTATGGCAATGATAATGGCAGTGTATTAGAGCTATTTGCACAATGGGCTGGAAGAATCACATTTGATTTGAACGGCGGTGTTTATCGCGGCAGTAATGCAGACCCAGCACCAATTTATGTACTGGAAAACAGAACGGTTGGCACTATGCCTGGTATCAATCTTCCCGAATTGGAGGCAACACAACAACATTACGCATTTTTGGGTTGGACTTTTGAAGATGCCAATGGAAATGTCATTCCGTTTACTGATTCCACAGAAATGTCGGCGCAGGTAATCGGTGGGCATATTACTGTCACTGCCCAATGGGTGCAAATTCGTTATACCATTGATGGCGGATTGCCTATGCCATATACCCCTTCTGTATCTCCTTTTATGCTAGGCAATACAATTGCCGTAGCACCAAGGTATGGATTTGCTTTGGTAAACTGGGATATAGAAGAAAATGGAGTGAGCAATACCAGTGTTGGCACTACTGTCACAGGAAATAGAATTGGCAATTACTACACCGCAGGGCCAATTACGGCACGCAGCAATTTAGTGGTTACAGCTAATTTTATTACTGGCCCAGCACCTGCAACACGCACTGTTACCATCATAAACAAAGTAAACGATGTAATTCAAACAAGCTGGACATATAGCGGTTTGTTTGCGGTCGGTGAACTTGTAGCAATTAGTGGACGTGTAGCGGAATCATTTACTTATAACCGTGTCTATGGTATTGCCCCAAGTGAACGTTTTGAGATATTTGACAATCCGGCATCAATTGACTCAGACATCAACGAAAGCCACTTCACCCGTATAATTGCAGACCAATCCCAATTGGTTAGTCCAATTAGCCGTGCTAGTGTCGAAAGACCCATGTATTTCTTCCGTATGCCGGATGGTGATGTGGTAATTACATTTGAATGGACATATTTGGAGGATAACAACCCACCAATCGTCCCTCCTCCAATAACCAACCCGCCACCACTCTACCCTCCTGCTAACGTCCCACCGCCTATCGACCCTCCAACTAGCGTCCCACCGCCTATCGACCCTCCAACTAACGTCCCGCCGCCTATCGACCCTCCAACTAACGTCCCACCGCCTATCGACCCTCCAACTAACGTCCCACCGCCTATCGACCCTCCAACTAACGTCCCGCCGCCTATCGACCCTCCAACTAATGTCCCACCAACAATTGAACCTCCCGTAATAGGTCAGCCCGATATAAACAGACCAGCCTCTACAGATTCGACCCCTGATAGGTCATCGCCTTCTACAAACCCATCTTCCAATACAAGACCTAGAACTTCTCCCACTCTATCAATTGCTGAAGAAATAAATGATAGCTTTTATTATGATATCATTACTGAAAATGATATTGTTGAAGTAGTTGAGGAAGAAGTACGGGAAGAATTAGTCCCAATATTTGAGAATTTCAACCAACCAGTTGAAGTAATCGAAGTAATCTATATAGCAACCGAAGTACCAATGGTCGAATCTCAAGAGAATCTAATACTTCCAGTCCCAGTAGCTGTATCGGGAAGAGTCAATCCACAAACGGGCGATGGTTATAATATCGTTGGTTTAGCTGTCTCAGGTATAGGTTTGATTTCGTCAGCATTTTTGGTATTTTGGCTAAGAAAAAGACGAAATATTTAACGGGTACAATTAACAATTCAAAACGCCACCTAATTAAGTGAGAATCAATACCTTAATTGCGTGGCGTTTATTCATTGCAATACGTCTGAGTTTTTATTGAAAAAAATGGTGGTACACTCCTAACGTAGTAACATTGTGATATTGCTCTTAGGCTTGTGGTATAATTGCGATAGGCAAGCGACTAACTTTGGAGGATTATAAAATGGATAAAAATTATATTATTTCAGTTGCCAAACCATTTGCTAAATGGGCTGGCGGCAAGGGACAGATTTTGAACGAGATAAGAAAAAAATATCCTGCTAAATTGGGCAGTCGAATAAATAAATACGCGGAACCGTTCATTGGTGGTGGTGCTGTGCTTTTTGATGTGCTGAATAACTTTACTATTGATGAAGCTTACATTAGTGACATCAACCAGGAACTTATCCATACTTATATAACTATCAGAGATAGTGTAGATGACTTGATACAAATTTTACAGGATTATGAAAAAGCGTATCTGTCAGCTAGTATGGAAGAACGCAAAAACATATACTATGAAAAACGAGAACATTTTAATAGGTTGAAAAAAGACGGTTGCGCCTCCATTGAATTGACAGCACTTTTTATTTTTCTTAATCGAACTTGTTTTAATGGTCTTTACCGTGTAAATTCCAAAGGCGGATTTAATGTTCCGCAAGGTAGTTATAAAAACCCTTGTATTTGTGATATAGATAACCTTCTGGCTGTTTCACAAAAATTACAAGGTGTTACCATTGTGTGTGGCGACTATAGCCAAGCCGAAAATTTTATTGATGATAGGACGTTTGCCTATTTTGATCCGCCATATCGTCCATTAACGCTAACCGCTAACTTCACAGCATATGCACAAGATGGATTTTGTGATATAGCTCAAACCAAACTAGCATCCTTTATTGATAGTATGAGTGAAAAAGGGGCGTACATTGTTGCCAGTAACTCAGACCCCAAAAACATAGATGAACAGGATAATTTTTTCGATATACTTTACGCCGCTCACAAAATTTCAAGAATACAAGCAAGCAGAGCGATAAACTCTAACGGTGCAAAACGTGGCAAGGTTAGAGAGTTGCTTATTGCTAGCGGACGAGAGGGATAACAACAATGCGTGATTTTACAATATGGCTTTCGAGCTTTAAGGCCAGCATATCTGACTATTCTTACTAAGTGAACTTTTGAACACAAATTGAGTTTCGGTTGATATTTCTGTGATACCCTTTCTTATGTGTGATACAATAGGCATATGGAGGGGTTTTTTCGTGTTCAAAATCCTAGTAGTGGAAGATGAAACAAACATAAGGAAGCTGATGTGTGCGGTTCTGCGTCAAAACGGCTTTGCGCCATTACAAGCTGAGGACGGTTCACAGGCACTTGAAATTATGGACAGCGAACATATTGATTTGGTAATGCTTGATTTAATGATGCCCAAAATGGACGGTTACGAACTAGCTCGTACCTTACGTCGAGCGTGGGAAAACCTTCCTATGCTAATGGTGACAGCACGGCAGGGGCAACAGGATAAATACGATGGTTTTATGGCAGGAATTGATGATTATATGACGAAACCCGTTGACGAACAAGAATTGGTTCTGCGCATCAAAGCTTTGTTAAGACGTTCACAAATTGCCAATGAGCAGAAAATTGTTATAGGGGATGTGGTATTGGACTACAACGCCCTAACCGTAACAAAAAACGCACAGCAATTGACCTTGCCACAAAAGGAATTCTATCTGCTATTCAAATTGTTATCATATCCCGGCACAATTTTTACAAGAATGCAGTTGATGGATGAAATCTGGGGGCTTGAAACAGATACCAGTGACCATACACTAAATGTGCATATTAATCGCTTACGGGAACGCTTTCATGGTTGGCCAGAGATTGATATTGTAACAGTACGTGGACTTGGCTACAAGGCGGTGAAATCGTGAAGCTTCAAATTCCAGATGGCTGGCCAAAAAAGGGCTGGGGACTTTCTCTTTCACTAGTGTTATATGTGTTTGCAGTTATGCTTGCAGGAATGCTTTTGGCAGTGATAATTGTATCTATTTTGGATTGGACCGCGCTTATATATATCTGGGACGAACAACGATGGGGGCAGTTGGGTACCCACCGGCCAGTACGTATGCTGGTATATATGGCCGCCTCTAGCAGTTTTTTAGGTGCCGCCATAGCAGCTTTTTTTAGCACCACTGCTTTGAAACCTATACATCAAATAATTGAAGCCACGCGCAAAATAGCCGTGGGTGATTTTAGCGTTCGTGTAAAAGGGCAAGGCATACGCGAATTGGACGAGCTTTCTCAAAGTTTTAATAAAATGGCACGAGAATTATCCTCAATAGAAATCCTGCGAAGCGACTTTGTTAATAATTTTTCCCATGAATTCAAAACTCCAATAGTTTCCATTAGAGGATTTGCAAAATTGCTTAAAGACGGGGATTTAAGCGAGGAAGAAAAACGAGAATATTTAGAAATTATTATTATGGAGTCAGAACGTTTGGCGGCTCTTTCCACACATATACTAAATCTATCCAAATATGAGGCCATGGAAATTGTTGCGGAAAAGGCCGTATTCCCATTGGATGAACAAATTCGACGGGTTATAGTGTTGGCAGAGGCAAAATGGATGGCCAAGCATATCAATATTCAAATCGAAATGGAAGAAATCATGTATAATGGTGACGAAAACTTGATGCAGCAGATTTGGATTAATCTTGTTGATAATGCTATCAAATTTTCAAAACCCGAAGGAAATATCAATGTAAACCTTGCAGTAGTGGGGGAATCCGTACATTTTTCTATACAAGATGATGGTATTGGAATAGATGAAGAAAGCAGACTCCATATATTCGATAAATTTTATCAAGGCGATACATCTCACCGCCAAGCAGGTAATGGTCTTGGCCTTGCTATGGTCAAACGAATTGTTGAGTTATGTAATGGTACAATTAGCGTGGAAAGCTACAATGGAAAGGGTAGCATTTTTATTGTTACCCTGCCCCTTTTTTGATAGAATTACAACATGTGTTTTAAGAAATAAAGTTTCAAAGAGGTGAAATATGACAGACAAACAGAAAGGTGTTCTTGAGTTCTACTGGCATTCAAGAAATTATGAAAAGCTAAAAGATGAGACTCTAAAAGCTCTTGAATCTGACCCATCTGATAGCATAGCACTTACGTATCTGGTTATGGCTTACTACTCGCTTAATTTGGATGGTAAATATAATCAAGAATTTTTGAGTGCTTGTGAAGAAGGGTTAAGGTGTGTATCGCACCCAATTGACCGTGGAATTATTTTTGAAAGATTAGCCGGAAATGCCAGTAGTTCAGGAGACTATGTTAAGGCCATGTTATACATTGAGGAAGCTTTGACTTTGAATCCAAACAATGCAGGCTATATGGCCAATCAAGCCAGAAACCTTGCTTATCTGGGAGATTTCAAAGAATTTGAAGCTCTGATCAAACATGCGTTAAGTCTTGCACCGGACGATTTTTATGTATTATCCTGTAAATATGATGTTTATTTAGATTTTTATAACGACAAGGAAACAGAAAAGCTACTTATCGAACAAATGCTACCGCTTTCAACAGACCCATTTTATATGCACCAATGTATAGCCAATTTCCATAACAAATATGGCGAGTATGATGAGGCGTATGAAGCTTATGTGCAAGCATTATTGATTGTACCCGATAGCCAGATTTTACGCGAAAAGATTATTGAACTTGAGCGTATAAAGGAATTAGAATTTTTACTTAAATCGCTTGAAAAAGATTTAAGTCCCAAAAATGTTTCCTCTATAATGGCACTTTGGGAAGAGGCTGTTAGAAATAACAACTACTTTAAGCTAAATGACCTTTACTTACATTATGGTGGGGATGCTATGCTAAAAAACCCAGGATTTGCACATATTTTTGCCGCCTCCGCTTATTTGAGCGATTTCTTCGGTGCGTGCATATCCCGATGTGAAAAAGCATCAAAACGTGGCACAACCACTGGTCATGCGGAATTTTATTGGGGAATGTCTCATTACTATCGGCATGAATATATTATTGGTCTCTACCATTTGAAGAAAGCACTAGAATTTAACCCCTGGATAGAAACTTATCACACATATTATTTCCGCTGTTTAGCAAAAATGGGCAAGATAGATGAAGCACTTGAATATATAGAGGGAAATCCACGAATTAATCGTGGAAATCTGGAAATGCTACACGCTTTGTATATAACACTATATGAGTTTTCAGACGATTTTATAAAAGAATTGGAATCACTAGAAAAACTTGAGTCATGTATGAAAGCCTATAAAAAAGGATATTTATGGCCAATTTCATTATACAGGGCAATGACTTACGAAAAATACGAAGATTACGAAAAAGCCATTAAAGCACTTAGTATCACCTTGCGATTTGATTATGACACCTCTAAAGTAAAATCCAGAATAGAAAAAAGGAGAAAGTATGGACGAACTTCAATTTTTTCAATCCCTAAGAGAACAAAAGCAGGCAGACAAACGTACCCTTTACCTACTTGGAAGTATTTATAACGATAGAAAAATGTATACAGAGGCCTTAGCGGTTTTTGTGGAAGCATTAGCAAGCGAGGCAAGTGTTGTAAGCGAAAACGAAATGCTTAACCCCATGATTTCAAAGGCAATTGTAAATTTGGGCGCGTTAATGTCTTCAGCTCCTTCCAGTCAAGCTCAAAATGAAGAAAAGAATGAAAAGAATGAAGATAAAGCTGAAAAAAAGATTATAAATCTTGTCAAGGACATTACTAGTGACATTGGCAATGACAATATAGTTATTTATCATGACGAAAATCGTAATGATAAACGTGATATTCACCATGATAATAATGAACATTGCGACAATAATGGTGAAGCATATGAAAACAACACCGATAATGTATATTCATTTCCCAAACAAAAAGAGGAAACAAACAGAATCACATTCAAAGATGTGGGTGGCCTTGCTGAATTAAAAAACACAATTGAAATGAAAATTATTAAACCGTTTCAACAGCCTGAGATTTTTGCGAAATTTAAGAAAAAATCTGGGGGCGGTATTATGCTTTATGGACCTCCAGGATGTGGCAAAACATTTATTTCTAAAGCTACAGCAGGGGAATGTGGTGCTTTTTTCAGTTCTGTTGGACTTACGGATGTGCTTTCGGCATTTATAGGACAAAGCGAATCTAATTTAAGCTCTATTTTTAGCAATGCCCGGAAACGTAAACCCTGCGTGCTTTTTTTTGACGAACTGGATACATTGGGGTTCAACCGTTCCAAATCTTTCGGTTCGTCTCGTTCCATAGTAAATCAGTTACTAGTTGAAATGGAGGGCATTGATACCAATACAGACAAATTGCTAATAATCGGAGCCACAAATATGCCTTGGGATGTGGACGAGGCGTTAAGGCGGCCAGGGAGATTTGACCGTTCGGTATTTGTACCGCCCCCTGATATGTTGGCACGTGAAAAAATTTTCAGGTTGAAATTGGATGGGCGGCCTATTGCTGAAGACATTGATTATAATATTCTTGCGGCAAAAAGTGAGTTTTTTTCTGGTGCCGATATTGAAAATGTAGTAGAGCTAGCCGCCGAAAAAGTCTTGGAAGAAGTTATTCGTACCGGAAATCAGAACTTGAGAATTACCATGACAATTTTAATTGAAATGGTTTCAAATGCAAAGCCTTCTACCTTGGGGTGGCTTAAAACAATAGCCACATATGTTAAATATGCCAACCAAACAGGATATTTTAATGATGTGGAAGATTATTTGCAATCGCATAAGCCGAATTTATAGGCCATTAGGAACTGTTCAGAAATAACTTGTGTAAGTTATTTCTGAACGGTTCCTTAGGACATGTTGTCACTAAATTTTATTATATAATAGCCATATGGCTAGAGGAGGATATTGAGTATGAAACAACGTATGCAAGGCATGGTTATGGGTATTATCGCAATGCCACTATTACTTGGCACTGTAACTGTGTTGGCCGCAACACCTCAAACGATTGAGATGGACATGGCTAGTCAAAATTCTACGTTATACACTTTACAAGCTTCAAACGTAAACGCTGAATATCAGCGTACTTTACGTTCCGCTGAGCGGGGGGATGTAGAAGCGCAAATTGATTTGGCTTGGATGTATTTTGAAGGGCAACAAGTCACACAAAGTTATGAACGAGCTGTATATTGGTTTAGACGAGCCGCTATGCAGGGAAACGCCGATGCACAAAATAGTCTTGGGTTAAGGTATTTGAGAGGTCAAGGAGTCTCACAAAGTTATGAACAAGCCGTGTATTGGTTTAGACAATCCGCTATACAAGGAGACTATCTAGCACAAAGCAACCTTGGGTTAAGATATTTTCATGGTGTCGGAGTGGAGCAAGATTATGAGCAAGCTATGTATTGGATTAGACAATCGGCTGTACAGGGAAATGCCCCAGCACAGTTCAGTCTGGGCTTTATGTATCAATATGACAGAGGAATATCACTGGATCACGAACAGGCTGTATATTGGTACAGGCAAGCTGCAGAACAATCTCATGCAATGGCACAATCCAATCTAGGTTGGATGTATGAACATGGCCATGGAGTAGAGTTGAATCTTGAGCAAGCCGTATATTGGTATAGACGTGCCGCTGTACAAGGAGATGATTTCGCACAAGCTAATCTAGGTTGGATGTATGAATATGGCCATGGAGTAGAGTTGAGTCTTGAGCAAGCTGTGTACTGGTATAGACATGCCGCTGTACAGGGTAATGCCCGTGCGCAATCCAATTTAGGTTGGATGTATGAACATGGCTATGGAGTGGAGTTGAATTATGAGCAAGCTGTATATTGGTACAGACATGCCGCCGTACAGGGTAATGCTCGTGCGCAATCCAATCTAGGTTGGATGTATGAAAATGGCCATGGAATAGAGCAGAATTATGAGCAAGCCGCGTACTGGTATAGAAATGCTGCTATACAAGGGAATACCTTTGCACAATCTAATCTAGGCTGGATGTATCAATATGGCATAGGTGTGGCACAGAATTACGAACAAGCCGAATACTGGTCTGCACGTGCCGCTGAATAAGATTTTCCTCAGACGATTCGCGTATAAGTCAGGCTGAAATAATCCGAACATTTTCAATGTTCGTGGTAAACCAAAAAACCAGTGATTCAATATGAATTCACTGGTTTTTTACGGTTTTTATGGTGATGCTAACTACTTTGTACTACTTTGTTTTTGTGAGGTTTCTCGCATAATTTACAATTTTTTTCTAATCAGCATATATATAATCACGCCAACTATAATAAATGGGGTAAGACGTGCCACTATTGTTGTAAGCCAGACTAAATGAGGCGCAACAATACTAATAACAATTAGAGCGGCAAAAGATAACAGGATGGTGGTTATTGTAAGCCTATTTTTTTTCAAAAAATTTACCGCGCCATCAATATCATCACCAACAGCTTCCCCCGCATTAAGACGGTGGCGTATCTGGAATCCGTCAAATGTTACTGTAAAATACAATAGCGGGAGAATTAGCCAGAAGAATATGGATAACCATCCGATTAAACTGACCATTATAATTCCTACATAAATGGCAATGAAGAAGGAAGCCATTGCAGCAAGTCCTCGCTTAATCAAACCCATATACATATAGTTTAATCCTGGCAGTGGGATTACCACTGAAAATAAGAACAACAGACCCCAGCTTATATATCTGCCCGATACTACTCTACGCGGAGGTGGCGTTGCACTGGTTGTTTCCAGTGATACAGCCTGTTGAGCGGCACAACTAGGGCAAAAAATTCGTCCTCCACGTTCAAAAGTACAGCCTTCGCATAACCAACTACCGCATTGATTGCAGGTGTTTACGCCATTTTGGTCTGGGTGATTCCGGCATTGCATAAGGGTAACTCCTTTCTTGGCCTTGTTTCAGAGTGTTTGACCCTATATACGGGATATTGTATAGGAAAGTTTACAACCAAACTTTTCTACATTTTTTGGGGTGCCGCAATACCTAAAATACCTAACCCAGCCGACAGTACTACGCGGACAGCGGCTACTAATGCTAGTCGTGTTGTTTGTGCTTCGTCTCCGGTTAATATGGTATGAGTATTGTAAAATTTATTAAATGCCTGTGCTAATGCCACTAGAAATCGAGAAATAATATATGGCTCATATTTTTCGGCGGCCTCTGCAATCCATTCAGGGAAATCGTATATAAGGCGTAAAACTTCAAAAGCTTCATTATTGGATAAAGCTTCTGGTACTAGTACCATCCCATTTTTGCAGTCAATGCTGAGACTGTTATCGAAATCGCTATCGCATTTGTATCCGCCCTTTTCCAATACACTACACGCACGTGCATGGGTATATTGGACATATGGACCCGTTTCACCTTCAAAATTAAGCATACGCTCAAAAGAAAATAACACATCTTTGATACGTCCATTATACATTCCGTTAAATACTACCGCCCCAACGCCAACTTGTTCTGCTACTTCTTCCTTATTGGCTAAATGGGGACTTTTTTCTTCTATAATGGCCAAGGTTTTTGCTACAGATTCATCGAAAAGCTCTTTTAGTTTGATTACCGTTCCTTCGCGTGTGGAAATCTTGCCCGAATCAAATATAAACATACCATATGTTATATGTGTCATATTTTTAGCCCAAGGATAACCCATTAGCTCCAGCACTTTGAAAAATTGCGAAAAATATAGTTTTTGTTCATTGCCGGTTACATAAAGGCTTTTGTCAAAGCTCCATGTTTTATAACGGTCAATGGCGGCTGTAATATCACGAGTGGCATAGAGGGTACCCCCATCTCGGCGTAGAACAAGGCAAGGAGGCATTTTATGCTCTTCTAAATCTACAATTAGAGCCCCTTCGCTTTCGATTAGTAACCCCTGCTTACGGATTTCCTCTACGGTTGCTCTTTTCATTTTTTCGTTATAATAACTTTCTCCGCGATAGATTTCAAAATTTATGCCTAATCTATCATAAATTTGGCGATATTCCCGCATACTAATTTCGCAAATCCATCGCCAAATTGACAAACCTTCTTCGTCTCCATTTTCCATTTTAACTACCCAGTTGCGTGCTTCAGCTTCAAGTGAAGTATCATTTTTTGCTTCACTATGAAATCGTACATAAAGTGCGGTAAGTCCTTCTAATCCAGTTTGTTCGATTTCTTCTTTGTTGCCCCATTTTAGAAAAGCTGTTAAAAGCTTACCGAACGAGGTTCCCCAGTCACCAAGATAATTGATGCCCACTACATTATAACCCTGGTGTTTGAAAATATTATACAGAGCGTGGCCAATAATTGTGGTACCTAAATGTCCCACATGAAAATGCTTTGCAATATTTGGGGAAGAATACTCAATTAATAATGTTTTCCCTTCGCCTATAGTGGTACGTCCAAAACTCGCGCCTTGTGTGCGAACTGCTTCTAGCACTACTTTCGCAAAGGCTGATTTATTTAAGAAGAAGTTAACATATGCCCCAGCTTGTTCTATGGAAGCTAACCACGGGGGAATATCATTGGCCAAAATTTGCGCAATAAGCTCCGCGGCAATTGCGGGCGGAGCTTTTCGTAATGTTTTGGCCAATCTGAAACATGGGAAAGCATAATGTCCCATTTGCGAATCGGGGGGCTGTTCAATCGCTACTGCTATTTCCTCTTTGGTTAAGTCAGATAAATGCGGGACAAGTAATTCTGTGATTGCTTGCTTGTAGTTCAAGTTTCTTGCTCCTTTATTGTTCGTATTCGTTAATGCTCTCAAAAACATCCGTTAGGTTGATATGAAAGTCTTCTAGTACATGTACAGGTACGGTATCTGTGTAGGTGGTGGCACGTCCATATTTGCCATCTTCTAGTATAAACACATCTACGAATTTTTTGTTAAGGTTTACAATCCAGTATTCGCGAACGCCGGATTTTTCATATACCAACCTTTTTATGGATTTGTCGAGAGTGGCGGTAGATGGAGAAAGTATTTCTATAACCAAATCCGGCGCGCCTACGCAACTTTTGCCGCCTATTCCTCTTATCTTTGATGAATCGCATATTACCACTATATCAGGCTGTACAACAGTATTGTCATGGCTTTCCGCGTTTAGCCTAACGTCAAACGGGGCGATAAGCAAACGACATTGTTTTCCTTTCAGATGAGTTCTAAATTGCATAGCAAATTCCATCAGTGTTTCCTGATGATTAGCTGTCGGTGCCCCCATTACATATGCCACTCCCTCTATCAACTCATACCGAACATCATCATCCCATTCTGAATAATCGGCATAGGTATAAAACTCATCCTCTACTGGATGCCCCAAAAATTTACTTTTAGTTCTTTTTTCAGCGGCGGACATATAATCTACCTCCTACTTGTCACCACATTAAGTGTTCAAACACATCGGTCAAATTGATACGGAAGTCTTCTAGTACATATACAGGAACGGTATCTATATAAGTGGTACCACTTCCGTATATACCGTTTTCTAGTATAAATACATTCACAAACTTTTTGTTAACGTCTACAATCCAATATTCACGAACACCAGCTTTTTCGTATAATAGCTTTTTATAAGATTTATCCACTTTGGAAGTGGATGGAGAAAGTATTTCAATGACCAAATCTGGTGCGCCCATACAGTTTTTGTTGTCCGTTAGTTTAGATGGGTCGCATATTACTACTATATCAGGTTGAACAACGGTATTATCATAAAGCCGAACATCAAGAGGCGCGGCAAATACTCGACACCGTTTTCCTCTCAAATAAAATACAAATTGCGCAGTAATTTGCGCCGATACCTCTTGATGGCTAATTGTTGGTGAACTCATTGCATAAGGGATACCTTCAATCAACTCATACCGAATATTATCATCCCATTCCAAATAGTCGGCATAGGTGTAATACTCACCTTCTATTGGATGGCCTGAAAAATGTTTTTTTGTCCCATCATCAATTGCCATACAATCTCCTTCCTAGCTATTCCTTACCGATATCCATTAAAAACAAACCCTTTTTCGCAATCCACAGTGACGGCGATACCCTCGTTAATCAAATCCACCACTTTTTCCTGCGAAACTAGCAAAGGAATATCTAAAGCACGGGTAACAGTTTCAGCATGGCTTATGTCAATTTGCTCCCATGAGCCTACTACAATAGCTCCAGCCTTTTTGATGTACTCTATCATATCGTCAGATGTGGTAGTGGTGACAAGAATATCGCCCTTTTCAAAAAAATGGTCAGTTTCCTCCATTACTTTGAAAACCCGGGCAATGCCTCTTACAGAATCCCTGTCCTTACTCTGACCACTAGCTAGAACGTTTCCCAAAATGCGTACTTTAAGTGTGTTGGTTGTAGCCGCCACACCTATAGGCACACCTGCCAATGCAACAATGGCATCTCCAGTTTTAGCTAGTCCAGATTCAAGTGCCAATTCCTCTACCACATCAAAAACTTCATCATTGCCCGACATGGAATCGGTCAATACTGGCTTACATCCCCATGTAAGACTTAATTGGCGGCAGACCCTTGGCACGGTGGTAATAGCCAAAATAGGGCAATTGGGGCGCGCACGAGCTACCATATTGGCGGCAAAGCCCGAATCTGTTACAGCAACAATACAGGGGGCATTCAAATCCAGTGCCATGGAAACGGCGGCAAAGCTAATGGTATTGGTGATATTTCTGCTTAGGTTGCTATGTCGATTGGTATTTTCATTAAAATACTCGCTACTGCTTTCCGATTTGGTTGCAATACGCGCCATCATTTTAACGCTTTCTATAGGATACATGCCACCAGCCGTTTCACCTGACAGCATTACAACATCTGTGCCGTCAAATATTGCATTGGCAACATCATTGGCCTCAGCACGGGTGGGGCGTGGATTTTTAGTCATGGATTCTAGCATATGTGTGGCGGTAATAACTGTTTTACCAACTCGATTTGCCCGGTTGATAAGGCGTTTTTGCACCATTGGTACTTCTTCAGGTGGGATTTCTACGCCCAAATCTCCACGCGCAACCATTATGCCGTCGGCTACTTCCAGAATACTATCAATATTGTTTACGCCGTCCCGGGATTCGATTTTTGCGATAATCTTGATATTACGTCCCCCATGGGTTTCCAATACTTCTCTGATGTTTAATACATCATTGGCGGTACGAACGAATGAGGCGGCAACATAGTCAAACTCCATTTTAATCCCAAAACGAATGTCGCTAACATCCTGCTCGGTAAGCGAAGGCAAGTTAACATACACATCTGGTATATTAACCCCTTTACGTGCTGATAAAAATCCAGAATTAATAACCTGGCATTCAATATCGGTTTCGCCAAGGGTCTCTACTTTGAGTTCGATTAGCCCATCGTCAATAAGTACTCGACTCCCTACTTGCAAATCCTTGGGCAAATCTTCATATGTTACTGAAACAATAGTAACATCTCCTTCCACATCTCTCGTGGTAAGGGTGAATTTTGCTCCTTGCTCCAGATATACCCTGTCTTCGTTGAATGTCTTGATACGAATCTCAGGCCCTTTGGTATCCAGAATTAGTGGAATGTGCGCGTTAAGGGATTTGCGCGCTTCTTTTAATGTTTCAATCATTTTTCCGTGGGATTCATAATTTCCATGGGAAAAATTAACCCTAGCAGCATCCATCCCTGCTTTAATCATGCCCTTCATGGCCTCAATGTTATTACAAGCTGGCCCTAATGTTGCTAAAATCTTTGTTTTACGCATATTGTCTCTCCTATTCAAATTTGGGCGTGTTTACGTTAGCAAGTATAACGCACCCAATATTCATTTTTTCAAACCGCTTCATTATAAAGTCGGATTCGGTCTGCAATAATTTTGATTTCTTCGTCTTCTTTTACGCTTGCTTGCCCTTCTATTAGTAATACCTTGCCTTCTTGCAGGCGTGTGCCGCATTGTTCATATAATTGCGGAAAAACTATTACATCTACTGTACCATATAAATCTTCTACAGTGATAAAGGCCATAGGTTTTTGTGAAGCCCTTGTATAACGGACAGACCTGTCTATTATCATTCCGCCATAAATAACTTTTTGGCGGTCATTCATAGCAATAGAAAAATCAGGGCTTGCAACCGTGGTATGTTTGCGCAACGCTTCTTCATAGTCTGAAAGGGGATGCCCACTAATATACATACCTAGAAATTCTTTTTCGTCATTTAAGAGTTTACGTAGCGGGAATTCGGGGATATTTGGTAAAGCTTCGCCCTCAAACTCATTGTTGTCCGCGCCATCGATTTCAAATAGGCTCATTTGTCCTTCATAGGTGCGTTTTCGTGTTGTGGCCACCCCACTTAAAATGCCTGGATAGGCGGCTGTATATTGCGCTCGATTTCCCCCAAGGGAATCAAAAGCACCTGCTTTTATTAATGCTTCTAAAGCCCGTTTGTTTATATCCTTTTCTAATCTTTGTATAAAATCTGTCAGGCTTTTATATGACCCATTGGCTTTACGTTCTGCCGTTAATGCTTCAATGGCATTGCGTCCTACATTCTTAATAGCGGCCATTCCAAAACGAATTTTTTTATCAACTTTATCAACTTTATCAATTTTGTCAGTTTTATCATTTTGGGATTTTTCAATACCTTTTTGACCCGATACGCTAAAATGTCCAAAACCTTCATTAACATCCGGTGGAAGAAGGGGAATGCCCATTTTTTTGCATACATGCACATATTCCGTGACTTTTGCAGTAGTATCCATAACAGAAGTCAAAATAGCGGCCATAAACTCCACAGGGTAATGGTATTTGAGCCAAGCGGTTTGATAACCTATAACGGCATAAGCCGCCGCATGGGATTTATTAAAGGCATATTTTGCAAAATCCGTCATTTCATCAAAAATTTGATTTGCCACTTCTGCCAAAATATCACGTTCTGCACAGCCTGCTACAAAATGCTGGCGTTCTTGTGCCATAACATCAGTTTTTTTCTTGGACATAGCGCGACGCACCAAATCACTGCGTGCAAGGCTATAACCTGCCAGTTCTCGCACAATTGCCATAACCTGCTCCTGATAAACTATACAACCGTAAGTTTCGCGTAAAATCGGCTCTAATGCCGGGTGGGTATAGGTAATTGTATCTGCGTTATTTTTGCCACGGATATATTTTGGGATAAAATCCATGGGGCCGGGGCGATATAATGCTATACCCGCGATAATATCTTCCAGAGAACTTGGTTGCAATTCGCGCATAAAAGACTTCATGCCAGTGCTTTCCAATTGGAATACACCTTCGGTTTTGGCTTGCCCAATAAGCTGATATACGGCAGGGTCGTTATAACCGATTTGGTTCCAATCAATTATATGACTACCATATCCGCGTTGGATTTCTGATACTGCATTACGAATAACAGTTAAAGTACGTAACCCCAAGAAGTCCATTTTTAATAATCCAAGTTCTTCTAACGTATTCATGGGGAATTGTGTACTGGTAATACCATCACTATGATATAGCGGCACATATTCGTTTACAGCTCTGTCACAGATTACAACTCCTGCCGCATGGGTAGAAGCGTGCCGTGAAAGTCCTTCTAGCCGCATAGACATATCCAATAGTTCCTGAGTATCGCTTTCTTCAGAGTAGGCTTTTTTTAACTCGGAGTTTATTTCCATTGCTTTTGCAATTGTGATATTAAGCGCGGGATTTGTTGGAATCATTTTGGCAACCCGGTCAACATCGGCATAAGGAACACCCATAGCGCGTCCCACATCTCGAATGGCGGCGCGTGCGGCCATAGTACCAAAAGTGATTATTTGCGCTACTTTTTCAGAACCATATCGGTTAATAACATAGTCAATGACTTCCTGCCGCCGTTCGTAACAAAAATCAATATCAATGTCGGGCATTGATATGCGTTCGGGGTTCAAAAAACGCTCAAACATCAATCCATAACAAATAGGGTCAACATCGGTAATACGTAAACAATAGGCTACAAGACTTCCTGCTGCTGAACCCCTTCCAGGGCCAACTATAATATTATTGTCACGGGCATATTTTATAAAATCCCATACAATAAGAAAGTAATCTACAAATCCCATCCCACGGATTGTATCTAATTCAAATTGTAATCGTGAAAGATGGCTTTTATCATTGTAACGTTCTAGCAAGCCCTGTTCACAAAGCTGAGACAGATAAGCAAAAGCATCTGTATTTGGGGCAAGAGGGTATTTTGGCAATTTATATTGATTAAATTCGATTTCCACATGACAACGTTCGGCTATTTTTTGGGTATTTTCAAGAGCCTCCCGCGCATAGGGAAATAGAGCGTGCATTTCATCAGGTGACTTCAAATAAAATTGGTCACTTTCATAACGCATACGGTTTTGGTCATGAATGGTTTTATTGGTTTGTATACACAAAAGTACATCATGCGCTTGAGAGTCTTCCTGATAAATATAATGCACATCATTTGTAGCCACTAATGGTATACCAGTTTCTTGATGAAGGCGCGTAAAAGCGGCATTAACCTGCTTTTGTTCGGAAATCCCATGGTCTTGCAACTCCAGAAAGAAATTACCATTGCCAAAGATTTCATTGTAAACAAGTGCTTGTTTTTTCGCATGTTCATAGGATTGGCTGGTAACAGCCCTAGCTACAGCTCCAGCTAAACAAGCACTTAATGCAATAAGTCCATGGTGATATTGCCGCAAAAGCTCCACATCTACACGGGGTTTATAATAGAAACCTTCTGTATATCCAAATGACACCAATTTCAAAAGGTTACGATAGCCTTGGTCATTCTCTGCCAGTAATACTAGATGGGTACTGTCTGGCCCGCCAGTTTTTTCATGGCGCGAATTGGACGCAACATAGACTTCACACCCTAAAATAGGTTGCAAGCCATTGGCATGTGCCGCCTTGTAGAAATCAATCACGCCGTGCATTACGCCATGGTCTGTAATTGCTAAGTGAGTCATACCTAACTTGCGGGCTTGTTCGGCCAGTTCTGATATTTTGGCGGAACCATCCAGCAAACTGTATTCAGAGTGTACGTGCAAATGGGTAAATGGGTTCATATAACACCAACCTTCGCTTGCAAGTATACCATTTTCTACTGAAGCGTTCACTAGTTTTTTTCAGAAGAAGTCTATAGAGCTTGATTATTCATTTTTACCCCATAAAACGCAGATGCAATAACGAGTGGTAAATGATTTGTCAAGAGCTTGTCCAATATATTCATCTTTGATTAACGACAATACTTGACAAGTCTTCGGATATTTGTTATTTTTTTCACAATAAAATTCCTTCATATGGAATTCATACAAATATTAAAGATTGGTTGTGAGAGAATTATGAATGAAGAGGCATTGACAATTTTCACATCAGGCACGGCTATACCGCATATAGAGGCGGTTTTACTCAAAACAGCATCGCACATTTACGAGAATAAGGATAAGCTACGAGACAACTATCTTAAAGAAATAAAACGGATTTTTATAGCCACTAAGGAATTTTCAGAACGTACAAAAATGGAAGTTGGCTATATAGCATTTTCCCTATTAAGAACAAATCTTTTATATGGGAAAATGAAATACGATGTGCATCTATACGACAGGAACTGGTATTTGAATGACTACGAATATGTAGGTGAAATTGACGTAGCTGATTTTTTTCAACCATTGGAAGACGCAAAGGAATATTTGCAAATTGAAAGCCGAAAATTTGTGAATAAAGTCAATGCGTCAAATGTTGATAACATAATATCGCAACATCTTGAGGCTTTTAGCCATTTTTTCATTAAGATGTTTAAGTACATTTTGGTGGAAGCCACAGAATGCAGTGAATATTCAGAAATCACAAAAGCCGATATTTTTAGGATTACAACCGGTGAGTTATATGGTAAACCCTATATTTTACATATAGAAACCAAAAATAGAACCACTTTTGGCTTACTTACCGAAAATCTTAAATATGAAGAACCTTGCCAAAATCTTGATTTAAGAAACAGTGATTTCGCAGGTAAAAGCATAATTGAGGCCGATTTACAGTATTCAGATTTTAGAGATAGCCTCTTGAATGGGGTTGATTTTAGTAATTCTGTGCTGGAAGGCTGTATATTTGCTAACTGCAATTTATCTGAATCAAAATTTATTGATTCGCAGATAAGCGAGGCAAATTTCCATAACGCAGATTTAAGAAAGGCAAATCTAACAGGCGTGGTATCAATGGAGGGCGTTTTTAAGAACGCAGATTGGGATTCAATATGCAGATTTCCATTAAACCTAAAGGGAACTGATTTGCGCGAGGCGATTATAGCAAACGCAGTGTTACAGCGTGTAGATTTTACCCAAGCTAAAGTAGATGGGGCAATTTTTACAGGAACAGACTTGTCACAATGCAAGTTTAAGAAAGAACAATTGCAACATATTGATTTAACGGAAAAGCAAAAATCACAAATAGTGATAATATGATGGCTACTGCTATTACAAAGGAGTACAGTTATGGAATATTTTGTTCTTCTGCCTGATAAAAGAGTAGCTAATCCACTGAGTTTTACCATAGAAGAAGCAAAGCTAAAATCTGATAAGCCATCTTTTGTAAATATCGGCAAGGCAGATAAAGTGGTAGTTGTTGATATGGTTATTACCAAAATCCTATTTAACTCTTACTTTTTTCTATCGGATGTATTGATGAAAGTTTTTAACATGTATGATGAAAGCTTAGATCCAATACCGATATTTGTGGTTAACAAGGATTATTCAATACAGTTGACATATTCTCGGTTTGATATGGAAGCTACTAAAGGTGCGATTGTTAATAAATTTCTTAAAGTGCCAGATATGCTGATAGATGAAACATGTGTAAAGGGCAAGCCAATACACAAAGTTCATTATGAAAAACAAACATATCTTTTAGTAAATCAGTATGTTGCAGAAAGCATTTTAAGGCGTTTACCAGTAGGAATTTTGCTAGAAAAAGTCAAAACCTTAAAAAAGCAGTAAATATAAAACAGTATAAATAGTCCTGATAAAGAAAGCGAGGAATTTATGCCAGAAATCGTAGTAGACGGTGCAAGATGCAGATGTTCTGAAGGCTCGACATCATGCACCCTGGTAGTACCAGAAAGAAAAAGCGTGATAAACTATAAATCCATTGCAAACAAAAATGATACAAAAGGTTGTTTGGATGAAGGATTTGGCGATTGTTGCGATATTTTAACCCAAGACCCTGACGAACCAGTACCTTGCGTACCTTCGCTTATAACATTTCCATGGAAGAAAGTTGCTGACGATTTTCTGTGTAGTGATGGCCTTCCAGCGGTTTTAGATGTAAGTGTAACAGCTTGTCTTCTTGGAGGTATTATTTCCATAGAAAATTCCGGTCAAACCGGCAAACATATAGTCACCAATGACGCGAAAATGGATTTACTTGCTGTTGACGATATGTTTATGCAGATATTGAAAATACTTGCCTCAAATGATTTCGCCGATAAGCTAAGAGAGAAAACAGGGCTTAGCGCGG
>Ga0123355_10004080_pt1 | contig 21172 bp, 13 predicted proteins | sample TergutEmb28metaG_3_FD_89872 | JGI IMG/M metagenome (GOLD analysis project Ga0123355, IMG submission 89872) | Embiratermes neotenicus P1 segment gut microbial communities from Petit-Saut dam, French Guiana - Emb289 P1 | ecosystem: Host-associated > Arthropoda: Insects > Digestive system > Gut ...
GTCCTCTGTTAAAAACAAAGATTCAATAAAAAAAAAAAAAAAAACCCCCCCTTTTTTCCCCCCCCCGCCCCCCCCCCCCCCCCAAAATCAAAGCAACCTGCAAGACATATAATACCAAATTTTAACAATTATGTCTGGTATCGTAAACCAAGTACCCAACACTTGCCCACATTATCCTAAAGCAGATCTGCCTGACATTTACTCGTCCCTTAATCAGCAGCCATTATGCCTGAGGTTTCCTTTCAACCAGCTACACTAGCCTTCATTTCACTACTAACTGTATCACCAAGTTGTTAGGTATTTGTACATACAACAAAGCACCTGTAAATCATTGCTAATTTTGTAAGAAAGTCTAGTGCAGGAAAGAAGCTTCAAATTGTTTGTTCCAACTCTAGTAAAATCAGCTGGAACCAACTACTGCAAAGGGAAATAATGCACTCCAAATCACAAAATTTCTGTTTAATCAACAGGCAGAATGCCAGGTGAAATGTAATAGAGCAAATTCCCAGCTGACCAAACGACTTTCATAATTCACAAAGATCAGAAATTCTTACTAAATGCTGATAAAGGAGTTGGATATTCTCACCAGATATCTATTTACAAACACTATCTTCCGAGACTGGTGACTCTACTGCTTTTACAATGCAGTTTAAAAAGGGACAACACAAATTGAATTATCACAGCTTCCACCACTTACTGGCAGTGCAGACATTTCCACAAATAGTTTGTGTAAAAATGGCTAAATAATCATTTCCATTCCTTTTTATTTTCTGGACATAATTGTTTTAATGGTTATGAATATGGTTTTGGTGAACCCATATACCCTTCTCCCAAAATAAAATTGCCTAAATGAAATCTCCACTCAACTTCTCCACAGATATCAGGTGTTGATTCCTTGCTGGTACCAAGCCCCACCCCCTCAAAAGAGAGGGGGTTTACAAGTATTGACAAGATTCACGAGAAACCTTGGAAAAAGTCCGTAAGCATCACAGCAGATGACGAAGAAATACACTAGAGAATTATCTTAGCAAACAAAGTATAATTTTCTCTACTACCGATCATAAAATCACGATTAGTACACAGAAAAGATAAACTTAAAATATACAAAATTTAATTCGGCCAGTTTTAACCGTGGCTGGAAAGTATGAACAGACCACAGCTGAGCTGGGAAGACAATATTAGTGGGCACTCCTCACTGCTGCTGTGAATAAGATGGAGGTCAGCCGCGAACATATCTGGAGGCAGACTACTGACGAGGCTAGGCCAGACGCGGGCGGTTGTGCCAACGAACAGGAAACCTCCATTCATTGGGAACAATCACACCTCACAGTATTTGCAATTCACCTCAGGAATCGTATGGTCAAGTACAGACACCAGGTATTCCGAAACTATCTGCGGTTATCTTTAATCCCTCGGAGCATATTCTGGGTCAGCACCTGAAACTGGGCCTCGACCACTTCCACATCCTTTCCAATTAGCTATGCAAACCATCCTACCTTCTGAGCTACTGACACAGTCGTTCAATAGACTACAAATAACAGCAACACTGAACCACCTCGTTATGTCGCCATGCTGCCTCGTCTTGGAACAAAGGTTCCCTTTCATTTTATTCGACACGATTCTACATCCAACAACGGCCTATAGTTTAATTCCTCGCAACACAGACGTCTTACATATAGTTTAATACATTAAGCCAATGGATACTCATCTGTGTACTTAATAATACCACCCTTCGTTACAAATAAACCACTGTATTGCAGACCTAGCTAGGAAGCAACGTTCAAGAGTGTGTTGAACTAATATATCTAAACATTTAAGGCCTACAGCTTATACTCAACAAAATACATGTTAAATTAAGATGAATTCATGCAATTCCGTACCAAAAAGTCTTATCAATTTAACGTAGCACACAAACAGTCACTAGCACAGGAACTCTATACTCACATTCCAACACGACCTACCGAAGACTCTGGCAATTCCTAGCACCGAGTACTTAACTCGGGCTTGTTCGGGAAGTTCACTATTGAAGTCAAAATACATACATATAATAAAATGTGTTGGCCATTCATTTGTTCATTGAATGCAGCAAATTTATGAATCTGAAATATGTTTGAAACGTGCATGTTAAAAGAGCTGATAATAATTCAGCTTTTTTTACAATGTTGTTGTTGACCGGAATCAATTTTTGAACATTCCGCTGTGTAATAGCATTATCTTCAGATGTCAGTCAAATCGCCAAACAAAATGGCAGAGAAGGGGGAGGTGTAAAGAAGTGACGTTACGGGATGTGTAGTCTGTGTTTCGTATCGCATATTCTTTCGTGACCACTTGATTGGTTTGAATATATGCATTTAATTTACCACCAAATGATATAACACGAAATTAAAGGGAAGATCGAAGATTCTTGCTAATTCGGCTGTTTGAAAAAGATTTTTTGTGTGTATTGTTCCTATGGATTAGCGTAGAAATAAACCCTGACACGAGTTCCAGACATAGGAAAATTGTTTCTAAAGTACTATGGTTTTCCATTGTAGGCCCGACAAAAATGTCAGGAGGATTTGAGCCACAGAAGAATTACGGGGCCATTGGCAACAGTGTCCCAGATGTTGGGTTTCTTGGTCTCCAGTTCAGTCCTACAGAGCTATACAATTTAAGTGAAAACATTACAACAAATATAAACACTATAATTAAAAGCTGGAAAAACTTGGAACAGGCGCTTAAAAACATAGGAACAGATAAAGACAACCAAGGATTGAGAGATAAAGTGTAAGATAACCAGTAGCATTTTTAAGTTCATAGAATTGTGCATGTGGTTACTATCAGGGTTACAAAACTATAGCTATATTCTAATAAGTGTGTTATTTCATTTGTCTGAAGTCATGTAACACAACTGAGCTGTAACCAGATTGTGTCTCAAACAGCAAAAGATCTTCAGAGGTTGACTGTAGTTGTTAGAAAGGGGGACAAGCAGCAGAAACTTCAAGCTGAGAAACTCACTGGCGACTTCAGAGATGCCGTACAGTGCTACAGCAGGCTTCAAAAGGTAGCTGACTCGGTTTGAAAATACTAATATATTTTAATTGTAGGTTTAGGTATGCATAAAGGTGAATAATATTTGCAGGAATAACCAGCAGTGTTCATTTGTAATTTAAATTATATTGATAGTATCAGTTACTGTCCATCTACTCATTCACATCCATCAGTATTTAAATAGTGGTGCTTGTTGGTGGTTCATTACAACATTCCCTACTGATACCGAAGAAATGAAGTGTAAAAAGAGACTTAGAAACATCTGTTGTACCTCACAATTACCACCACCTTTTCTTTTGTAGGAAAAAAACACAGATTATAAGTGTTCATGGATATCATGATGACAGAATAAATAATATTGTTTACACCTCAACATAGATGAATTAATGGTCAGCTTCCCATTATAATGCATGTGTTGAAATAGTCTTCTGCGACATGTTGATTTAGGTTTAGCAAATGCCAACACAAATTGCCTTCATTTCATTCAGGGTATGCATTAAAGGCTGTACTGCATGGTGCATTAATACTGCTATTACTGTAACATTCACGTGGACTTTGTATGCTACAGATGAAGATTAGCTTGATCTAAGGGGCCAGAGTAGATCCCCCTCCCTATTTCATACTTGAAATTGGAGCTGGATCCTATCTCTGAAATACAGTTGTTTTTAGAATGTTGTCTTGAATCATGCAATGGATAGAGTCCATTTGGAATGGCAGATTATAAAACTTCTCAGAGACCATGTATGGATTCTACACTGTTTTCATTTCCCCCTAATGTGTTAATGTGACTATCCAACCATTCGCTCAGCTAAGTAAAGCTCAGCACATTTCAGTTTGCAGTGTGAATGAGGTGTATGACAACTTGTGTTGCCTGCACAGTTTAAGTAACCCCATGCAGCAAAGGCCTTCTTGAAAAGGCAATATTCATCAAGAAATTTCCAGCCTTTTATTAAAGGCCAAGGTTCATTACCATATTTGTAAGGACGTGCGTCTAATCCTATCGTAAGTTAGGTGAAACTTGTAAGCATCATTTTTCTGTACAGTTTAAGGTTTAAAATTCCTTGTAGATGTATAAAATGCCATGAACTTGAAACTTTGTTTATTACATTTCTACCTATGAGATTTTTTTATTTTTTCATTACTTTATACTATTCTATATAAAGTTATGTTAGTGTATCATACATTTTAAATTACAGAAGTGCAAAATGTCATGAAAATCACAGATAATGATCATTCCTATGCAGTAATGAATTTAGTCCAGCAGATTTATAATTGTAACAATATAACTGAAACTGGATCCCACTGTGGTGTCAGACTTTTGAATATAAATGGCTTCGTCTACAATTAGAACTCATATGTAACCTGATGAAGCATTGTATGTTAAAATAAACTACTGAGGGGTCAGCATAAGCCGTACCCGTTTGTTCACACCTTATCAGTGTGCCATTCTTATGCCTCATACCATGCATAATTTCCATAATCTTTGAAGAAAGGCATATAAAGGAAATAATATAAATAAATGTAAAAATTCTTCAAGCTTGGTTTTACTGAAGTCTCATTTTAACTGTTTTTACTTAGCAAGTTGCAGAGAAGATGAAAACCCGTTTGCTGTCAAGGCAGACACTAGGCACTACAAGTGAATATGATGATGATGAAGAACAGAGGCTCACTGAAGAGGCAGAGAGAACTGCGGCTCAGAAGTCTCTGCAAAGGGAACTGCAATTTGAACAAGAAATGCTGTTGGAACGTGAGCAAAGGATACGACAGATTGAAGGAGACGTTCTAGATGTAAACGAAATCATGAGGGAGTTAGGAGCCATGATTCATGAACAGGGTGACACCATTAGTAAGTGGAAGAGATGCATTTGAATCTGATACAATTTATGTAATGTAACTATGTAACCCTAATCTTCAGAATGTGTTACTGAATGATACATCACCAGACTAAGCAATTACATTCAGGAACTAGTTGGTTGAAATCTTTTCCAGAGAAAAGCTGACCTGAGGTTTCTGTCCATCCATCCAAAAGCTGGAAAATAGGCCTCCACTATTTCCTCCCCCCTCCATTCCAACTCAGCATTTTATTTCACTTGACACTCAGTTGCTTCTACAGTTCACAAAGCATTTTGAAGTAACCCATAATACACTTAATAGCACTGGAAAACCCATTCAAATGTCAGATTTTTCTGCATACTAATAACATCTCCATCAGGGAGCCATGATAGCACAGTTGGTATAATGACTAGGCTACCAGGTGTGTGGCTGAGGAATCATCGTTTGATTTCATTCTCCTCCAAAATGTTCATACTGGCTTTGGGGCCTACCCAGCTTACTATGGGTGCTGATCATGGTGAGTAAAGTGGGTTGGGTGTGCATTTGACCAGTCACCTCATTCTGCTTCCAAGATGAATAAGTGGAGCTATACCCCTGCTCCTCCCCTCAATAGGCCTTCATGGTATGCACAGGACAGTTTTACCTTTATTGGACGTAGAATCATTTTCAGCAGTAGTTGTGTTATTGCCATTTGTCCCTCTGGCCCTTTTTTCAACTGTAGATGACTTTACTACATTATCATTTTGTGGCTGATGGCTGCAATTGCATTCTTATCAAGCATCCCTATATCTGCCCATGGACAGGACACATATTGGGCAGACATATGGTACTGATGGTAGGATGGTGCTGAGAAGGAAGACCTACAGCATAACAAGGACTCTAAACTGAACTGCAAAAGGGGCTGGACTTCATATTCAGACTTTTACCTTTGTTAGTGGTGAGGGAAAATCCCATGCTATCATTTTTCAATCCTATCACCTTGCTGTTACACCACTAGGGCACTACAAATGTAGACCTAAGTCCAACACACTTCTCTGCCACAAAGTAATAAGATGACAAAAACAAAGGATGTATGCTAGTAAAAGGAGTCATAGAATTGTCTTTATTGCAGATTCCATTGAGAACAACATTGAGAATGCTCATGGGAATGTGGAACTTGGTCAGCAAGAACTGCAGAAAGCAGCTGAGTACCAGGTAAATGTCTAACAGCCTGTCTTTTTTTTCCCCCCCTTGGAAAATGTAAAACTAGTGTTTAAAAATTGTGATTTTGTGGGTTATGACACACTTTAGTCTCATAGACGGTTACCAATGTTTTGGAGGGACATATTGCCTCTTTGTTCAATACAGAAGGAAGGCAGCAGGTTTGTCCAGAGGTCCCTCATGTAACTTTCTCACTCTGATCTTAGGAAGAAAAGTAAGAAAATACAATTAAATCCTATTTAATGCCAAAATATAAGATGTCAAAACCTACCACATAACATTTGTAAATGTTTGATTTATCATTCCTGTATACAGTTGTTCCAGATTCTGAAAAAGTAGTTACTGTTTACCAGTGCAAGAACCAGGAAGTGAACAACCCTATCAGGAGGCATGTTTTTGTGATATGAACAGCTTCACTTCAGAATGTTATGTGTGGCATTAAAATCATATTATTTAATGAGATAGATATGTTCAAAAAGCAAGATAGATGACACAGATTATCAGTACCTTGGTATGGCACATTGTATGTTACATGTTTAATATACAGTGACCTCTTCACCTTGTCATGACACAAAGAATTTCCTCTTGTTATGTAACCCAAATGTTAATTACCATCACCCAAATCAGCCTTCAACCAAATTAAGTTCAGTTTATATTTTGTAACATTTCTTGTTCCGTTGTTCTGACCAAATATAATAAAACTTTAATACGGAAATAAAGTAGAGGGCAAGTGAAAGTTTCATATTATAGTATTCTGAGTTATGGCACCATTTAGTCTGGTAGGTACAGACTAATAATTTGTAGGAATATATCACTTCTGTCATCAGGGTAATGAATCAAGCTGGGTAAGTGTCATATACAGGAGTGGCCAGAGCCAGGCAAGGGGAAGAGGAGATAGCGCCAGTGGTAGCTTTCAGCCCTGAAAAAGGGAACCTACTCCAGAATGCAAGAAAGAAGGCAACAGCTGTGAGACAAGGCGGCCCTGCAAATGGTGACAACAAAACAGCTCTTCTAAGTGCTGCATACAAAAGTGCAAAGTTTTAATACCCTGAAATTAAAATTAATATTCTTTCCTTTTCAGATTAAACACCGCAAGAAAATGTTGTTTCTCGTAGCTGTGGCTGTGATCATTGGGATAATCCTCACTGTAATCATTGTAACACAATTGAAGAGGTAGCAGGTCATCAGGAGGACCTTACCATCATCTTCAGATTATTTTTGTATGGATTGAAAACATGATACAATAGACTTTTCTTGGAACCTAATTTTCTGTATTACAGAAAATAGCATAGCTTATTTAGGTGCTCTGTACTGTATGTATCCTGCTTGTAAGCTTTACAGCCCATTTCATATTTGCTGAATTTGAAAGAGGCAAAAATATGAGAGTGGATGAAAGAGAATGTTCAAGTTAGATTATGACATGAATTGATCTGGCAATTTTGATTCTGCGGGTTATATTAAATGGTCTTGTAACTACACTGAATTTTTCAAGTATGATCCCATAATTTGAAAATTAATAAATATGCCCAACACCTAATGATGGCTTGTTTATATGGAATCTTAATTGTCCAAATATTGTAAAGACACTCGAGTGGCAGAGATTTCCAATGTGGTAAAATTGTCCCCATGCCTAAGCAGCATACCCTTGAAAATATAAAGTGAACATGAAGTTTGAGGCACTAGATGTAGAAAAATGATCAGTTCCTCATTGTGACCATTGTACCTCTAAGAAAAAGCCTCCAGTACTCTTGGTGGGCAGTAGAATTAATTAAACTCCAGTGCCTGGTGGGAAAAATAAGTTCACACATTAAGATTAAATTACATTAAACTACTTAATGTTAGCTGCTTATTATAAATTCATTATGATTCTGGATTATATCTCGCACAGAAGTGTCAGTATATAATCACCCACTGAAAGCTGCGTGTCTCAGACAAAATTCCAGTATTCCACTGCCTTGAGACTTGGACCAGTGACTCTTGTTAGTACATGGACCATCACTTGGTCTTCGTGTTTGGACGAATGGTAGGGACCACATTACGAGTCTTGATGCGAGCCTGTAGCGTAAGCAGCAGGCCTGACAACACGTCATGACTGTGAAGCTTCTTTCCAAAGAGCAGCCGCTTGACAGAATCATCATATGTGAGCAGGGCTACCATATTCTGCAGCAGGAATCCCTGGCAGTACTCAAGCAGCTCCCCTGCATTGTAAACCTACAAAGAGGTCACACCAGCATATAAACACTTAATATGTGAATTTCTGCTTGCTTGGTTGATGTTTAATCTTTGCTTACTGTTCTGTAGGTAGCATCATGCAGTTATTTATATGCAGGCCCAAATAAAACACAATGCAGGTTTATTTTAATTCAAATTGTTAACCTTTACATGTATGATACATATTTCGGCCTGTACTTAGGCCTTCTTCAGGCATATCAATACAAAAACCATACAAAGGAATATCTAGAAGATATAAGATAATGGTAACAATTTTGATTATAATAAACCTTTGTTGTGTTAGGCTGAGTAAATGTAGTTAATTTAGCAATAAACATAATGCAATGGCTTCCATAAAAATTGCTATTACCAGTCAATATTATTCCATCAATCAATGCGGGAATCTAAAAGGAAGATCCTAAAATGCAATTGTAACATATATTTTAACAAACAGTATGTTAATAGAAGCCTTTTAGATTCTTATTATATCTTCCTTTATAAGGGGTTTGAATTGACACACCTGAGGATGGCCTAAGTACAAGATGAAACATGTAGCATATATGTAAAGGTAACAATTTGAATTAAAATAAACCTGTGTTGTGTTAGAGTGAATAAATGTAGTTTATTTAGTAACAAACACAACAGGATGGCTTTCATAAAAACTGCAGGCCCAAGTTTTTGCATCATTACAGAAAGAGCTGAACTGTTAGTCTGTAGACTGTTCAATACAAACTTCCCACTTCAATTACCTTAGCATGTATGTACATGGAAACAATATTATCTAGGTCAACCATGCTGGAGCATTGAGCCTCACAGTAACGCAGCAGGCCATTCAACTGAAAGAAGTTGGCAGCAGCCATTAGCTCCAGCACATCTGACTGTTCCACCTGTAGTGTTTCACATCCCCCATTGTAGAGATACTGCATTACCAACTGTAACAACACAGATATCTGCATTACCAAATGTAAGAACACAGTATACACCTTAATGAGTATAACAGTGCACCTTACCAAGTGTCAGAGCACAGTGCACTGAATTACCAACTGTCACAGCACAATGTACTGCATTGCCACAATACTGTGTGCTGCTTTACAAATTGTCACAACAGAATTTACAAGCATAATGTCACACAGTAATACACTGAAGACTAACACAAGATGTCTTATTGAATTGTTATCTGTCATAGTGCAGTTCTCTGCATTATCTTCATATTCTCTTAACTTCATGTCCAGTACTAGACCGAGTCTGAGGATGAGTGTTTAGAAGATAAAGTGCAGTGCCACAAGACAATCAGACATGCCTTGAAATACAGATCTGGAGGATTATCCTCTGTTGATCTCAGGCCAACATCAGACTAACATAATTTAAAGAAATTAAAAAATATGTACTGAATCTTGTGGAGTGCTGGACATCAATATAAATAAATGTCAAGGGATAAGAGCTTGCTGTACTTTAGAGGCAGACATAACACAGCCTGAATTATCAGAGGATTTGCTGCCCTAATAAATTATAATGAACCTACCGCAGACATCATCCATTACACACACTGTAACATGAAACATTGTAGTAAATAAAGTATCACTTTTCAACCCTAGTTGCTTTGCTTACCACCAAGGAATGAACGAAACTGATTAAGTTAAGCTAATGTGATGAAGTATGCCATGCAGTATTGCATACCAAGTAGGCCTATATGTGTGTGTATGTACACACACACACACATAAATTAATTAAAAAAAAAAAAGAAGTAAACCCCTGTATTCAGTAATGTAATTTATTCTTTCACAAATCATTTATGTGAAATGTTTGGTGCAATATAACAATATTGTATTCTTTATATTTCTTGAACCACATAAACATAAATTTCACTTCCATCATCATCACCATCAGTTGTAGTTAAGGATTGTCAGATGTGTTCCAGCTCCATACCATTCCATTCAGGATTAAACCCGAATGCCTTTGAATGTCTCATCTGAAAATCATTAAGTCCCTGTTTACAACAAATGTCAGAATAGCTGAATGACCTACCTGAAAGATGTGATAGCGGATGTCATTTATATGAACAATGGGTGGGTTTCCATCACAGACCTTGGAGCTCAGCATTGCCCGGAACTTGGGTGACCATGTCACCAGTACTATCTTATGTCCGTAAAAGACTCGCCCCTCCACCCGAAACTGCACATCACTCAACTCTGGGTTGTTGACAAATTTTGGATCAATCCGGGTGCCTCCAGAGAATGAAGTGTCCTTGATGCTCTTGATTGATTCCCAACCAAAACAAGTTGAAAAGATGTCTGCAAGGAGCAGCGTAGTTCCCTCATTCTAGAAGATCAAGAAATGCCAATGTCATGATTTGAAAAAATGAGTGAAGTTTCTAAAATTTCTCGTATGTCCAGGTGAAAGTAAGGTGATGATACGTATGATCGATTCTATTGGATCACAGTCTACCACATGACAGTGACCAAACAAAACATAATCAAAGTCGAATAATGAAATCTAAACATGACTGGTAGAAACAGTGCTTGAAATTCAGAGGAAAAGGCAGTGGTATGATTTATGTTGCTTTTCTACATTTAAATAGCAAACAATGTCAGAAAATGGTACAGAAAAAGGAAGAGGAGGAGGAGAAGAAGAGTATGGGAACAGGGATGCCATAATTTAAGTCTTTTCAGGGGATCCATAGCTACTAAAAGAATGAAAAATCTATGGGCTCAGACATTTAGAAGAAATTTCTGTCCTTGACATGACCCACACAGTACCTTACTGAACCGAAAGATGTTGAACAGAAGTGGGAGACACTCGTCAACAAACTGCGTTGAGTAGTCATCTGGCCACACCTGCAAGAAGTCTTGCAGCAACTGGTCTATTATATTCTCAAGCTGCTGATCATGAGCAGTAGCCAGTGTATGCATCCAACAGTGAAGTGTCCATGGTATTCCAAGGTTACGAAGGTCTAGTGTGATATCTAGAGGAACATTACCAACAGCCATCACTAGTTACATATTCCAATGAAATCATGGATCTGTACCACTTCATTGTTAATGATGAAAATTTTGCAATATGTAAAGTTTGTTTCACTAAGACACCGGTTAAAACAAATTCCTTGATACTCTGCTTTGCAAGATATGCGCTGTTCAATATGAGATCACCCAGCTGGGTAAGTGGATCAAGTAAAATAACTGAAGACTTAAAGCTGAAACTGTCATCATCTGCTTTTAGTATCACATCATAAAAGCCAATACATATGAAGGGATTTGAGCAAAAGCACGTACCACAGCATTTAAATCTGCATATGAAGATTACAAATATATAACATAAATCCCAGTTAGTACAGACTGTCCTAAAAGTAACTGTGTATAGTGGACTTCAGAACTGACAAAACTTGCATATGTGCATTTAACAATCACCAGTACCAAAAGTACAAGTAAAAAAAAAAGGACTTGGGGTGTGTGTGTTTGTACCTGTGATACAATTAAGTTGATTTCGATTCTGAAGTTCACTGCACATGTACATTCTGCAGAACATTTTATGAAAAGCAGTGCTATATTTTGAAGTTATTAAGTAGTCACAAAAGGGTGCCTGCAAGAAGTGCAGCAAACATGTCTTCATTAAATTTTCAAAAGACAAAAACCATTTGATAGAGAAAAAGAAACTAGATCAATATCACATAGAAGCAGGCTTGGCTTACCACAGGAAGGATGCAAATAAATGTCATGGAATGACCTTTCATGAAATACTGTTGTTTAATACAGAGCAGCTTCTTCCAATACCACTGATGCACAGCTCCATCACATTATATGTATGTTAGTTATGAATATTTTAACTATCCATGACTGCAACAGGCATCAGGTACGAAGTTTTCTGTGCAATTCACCCTTTGATACCTGAATCATGTTCCCTGTGTATTTTGCCCCACCCATTTCTGTACTCATCATTCAGCTTTTTCAGCAGTAAATTTCTGCATCAAATTTTGACGTTTTGCTGACCATGCATCTCAGTATATTTATCTCAGTAATCAACAAACTTGATGCACAAAATTTTTGTTTTACAATAAGTTTATTTCATGCCTCTACATGTTTCGAGCATGTGCTCATCATCAGGAGGTCAAAATTGCATTACACAGCCTCTGGTATCATCACACCTATACGATAAACTTATTGTAAAATAAAAATTTTGTGCATCAAGTTGGTTAATTACTGAGATAAATATTCTGCATCAAAGTCTTAACCTAGAGCTGCAAGAACAGCCAGCTAATTTGTTTTTTGTCTACACAAGTATCCACTCAGTCTGATGATAATAAAAAAGGTAAAGCAGTCCCGTTACAGGCCTGGACAGGCCCAGAGGGTTCTTAGGAAGTTAAGGTTCCCAGATTTTGTGACAACGGCACAGGATGGTGGTAGGTTGTCAGCCTTACGCATCGGCCACCTTTACCCCCAGGAAATTCTCCTTGTACTCATTTCTGTTAGAGGCTGAGTCGACCCCAGGGCCACAGTGCAATCGGAAGGATTTTACGTGTATGTCAATGAAAAATCCACTGACACCGGCTGGGATCAAACCAGCGACCTTCCGATTTGTAGCACAGCACCTTAACCACTGTGCTACTGTGGTCCCCCTGATGATAATATTATGCGTAATATTATAATGTTGCTGTAAGTAACTGATACTGTATAATTGAGTAAACCTTCAATTTATGATACCTCCAATTAATTACTCACTCAATGCCCTTTTTATTGCCATGCCATGGCTCAGGCAGTTAGTCACCAGTCTCTCACCACAGGTCCTAGGTTCAATCTGAGGCTAGTCAATGTGGGATTTGTGGTGAACAAAGTGGAACTGGGACAGGTTTTCCTCTTGAGTACTTTCATTTTCCTTTCTCATTATCATTTGGCGAATTCTTCATACACATTTATTCATCTACCACTGACACAATATAAGTTTAGTGACCAAGAACGTCATTAAATAATGTACTTAAAAAAAAAAGAACCTTTTTCTCATCAACCCTCAAATGTCTCATTGCTAAACCTAATTAACACACCCTAAGGAATCTATAAATGCTCTACATCTGACTGGGATGATCACTTGCAGCATTGAAAATGTAACTGAAATATTTATTTTTACAAATAAATTATTTCTGTGCATAAATCATTGTTATCAGTTCATTTCCAGTAGCTTTGGTTTCAATGAACAGTTATCACAACACTGAACAGTAAATGTAAGTTACAGTTTTGAGTGACTAGCAGAATGTCCCCATCCAGAATTTCCACACTGGAGTGTCAGAAATGAGATCAGCGGTTATCAGTGAAGAAGAATGTTAGTTATTATGCTATGTGAGATTCAATCCTATCCTTGAGTTAAGGGTTTGCAGGCCCCATGTATTCAATCATCTGCATGATGCAATATCATAACAGGCAACTCACCGAGATGGTTGTTTTCAGTACTATGGTACATGGCCTCCTGTAGTGACTTGATCTGTGCTTTGCTCAGTTTCAGCAGCTGCAGGTTGTCACTGCCAGCATGATTCATTAAACATGTACTTGAACCTGAATTGGATGGACACGTTACCTAAACAAAATGCTAGATAATGTAATATCCAACATGTTCCAGCCCAACTGTAAAACAGTTTTAAATCAAAATTATCCAGTTGATTTTTCTCTATTTCAGTCTGCTGATAATGAATCATGTTCAGCTATCAACTCACTCAAGAAATTAGACAACTGACTAAATTACACGCCAGCTAAAGTATATTAAACTGGCCAGCTAATCAAAAAATAAAAAGATGATACATGAATAGACATTTATTCTTATACTCTTTCTTTTTATCAGGGTATTTGTTAGTTTATCACCACCTCAGTCACTCTCACACCTGAATCCTATCATTCCAGATCACATTTCAAAATCTATTTTCTATCCTAAGCTGGTTCCTGAATGTCACAATATGACAAAACTATGCAGAGTAGGCATTAACAGCTGAATAATCTACAGGACAGCCAACAGGATGCAGTTCTCAAGCTTAAGAGCCAAAAATCAACAAAAGAGAGCCTTAAAATCTCCATGTTCTGCACGATGTCTGTGACAGTACATTCGTGTGTGATTATCCTTCCCCTATTAGGCATAGCTGGCCTGTTGTGGTACAAAACAAAGCATCTAATTCAGCATTTTTTCCTTTGCAACGGAACTATGCACTCCTTTGGCTTTATCAAAGCTCATGTTTGAAAAATTCTTCCCAGTTTCCTTTACATAATCTGCTACTAGTGAAAGTTCAGTTTTGTTATTATTTCTTTCTTTACTTAATGTCTAAACACACTATACCTGTTGTTTGTTTCAAGAAACAGAAAATATTTCATCTCACCTGGAGTCTACTGCCCCTGCGGTCAGTAGTAAGCTGACTATTGGCACCCTCTGCGAGGATCTCCTCCAGTGACAGCACCTCCTTATTATTATTAGAGTTGTGAGCATGAGCCAACAGCTTGTGCAGAGTTGCCCTCTGTCCATGGGTAGCAGCCACTGCAATGGCACTGCAGACATACACTTTATTCATTCAAATATGCCCAACAAGATTTTCTGGGAAGAATTCATGATGCAGAACATCCTTTCAATGTCTCTGTCCAAAGGACCATAAATTCATAATTACACATGGTAGTAATCCATTCTACACATCATTTCTACTAGTACATATTCTGACTACATTTCAACGTTTCAGATTATAACATATTTATATTGTTACATATGCAAAATACGTTTAACATGCAGTTTAAAAGAATATATTGTATATTAGAGCTTACACATTAGATAAAAGCTGAGACAGACTTAAGGACAGAAGTCTGTAGCAGTGTTTAAGGTCAATCACCATAAAAAATTTTACGTATGGAGCTCTATGTGTTTGTCATGCGCAACCAAAACACAGAAATATTTGTGTGGCCACCAAGTTCCCTTCTGAATTACACATGCAACAAAATTACTCAATATGATTCAAGTAACAAGATTTTCAACAGTTATTCTTATAAAAATTTAGACAAAATGCCATGACATGCTTAACAGCACTACTGTTGATCCTACCAGAGAAGCTCAAAATTCATCTAGTGGCTTAGCTAGACTGTTCATTGCCTGAGGTAAGTAATCATGATGGCCACCCCTATCAAAAATTACAGACTTTAAAGAAATCACAATCATGTACTGAATTTGTCTACTTGACTCAATAATTTAAATATTACTAAGTTCAGAATATCAAAACTTCACATTTAGAATATTCATTTTGCCTCCCTTTTGACTCTGCCACCCAGGGCAGCCACACATCTCCACCGTTTCATATCCAGATAGGGTTAATTACTTACGTTCATGTCTGAAATTTAAATGATCAGATGCAGACCACAGGTAACTAATAATGTTTCAAGAATGGAACAAAATTCCTTCTGAAATGTGGTGAATTTTAGCAGCAGTAGTAGAAGACAATAGCCACAGCATAATTTTAAAACTAGTAGAATGGGATCACTTGCAAGCATTAAAAGAATGAAAAACCACAGATCTACTACACGTTCATGGATAATAACAGCACTTGCACATTCATTGAAGTAGACACTTGTTACTGTAGAGATTATGATCCCTCACATGACATGGTTACTGCATGCATGATTAAATTACACACTTGCAATAAGACTCTCTTTAAAATTCTACTTCAAGAAATGATAGCATTTTTTAATGCAATGATGCTATGTCATGCAAGTTCTAAGGTTATCACAGTGGCGTCACTGAAAACCCCATTCTACTGGAATATGACATAATATTAAGAGGCAACTGGGCCCTGATGTTTTGAGGCAAATACTGAAATGTCTTATAATTCTTCCAGGGCACTTCAACCTTTCAGGATGGAGGAACTACATTGCCTCAGAAAGCAGGGACCCAGTTATCCACTGATGCAGCATCACATCCCAGAAGAATGTAATTGTAAGTTGTATCTTGATCACGTACACTCAATATGACAAAGAATAATCAGCAAACAGTAATTACTGGATGTCTTATCTGCAACCCCCTACTCAGCCCAGGGGGTCTTGCCATGACTCAGGCAGTTAATTGCCAACTTCTCATTGTTGAGGCCCAGATTCAATGCCAGGCCGGACCATGTGGGATTTGTGGTGGACAAAGTGGAACTGGGACATGTTTATCTCAGCATATTTCAGGTTTCATTTTCAGTGTCATTCACCAACACTCCACATCCATGTGTCATTCATCAACCACCAACAATAACAACTGACAGCATCTTTAAATAAAACAGTTCTCTCTGAGTCTTGTGGGTAATGGACAAGAAAAAAATATTGTGAGTGTTACATGGATGTCTCTGGATATATTACAGGGACCAGGGCATGAACTAACAAGAAAAGAGAGGAATTAGGTGTTGTGGGAGGATAAATTCCTTTGATATCTCATTCATCAGATGAAGTATGTATTATGGATTGGGCTCATGAAAGAATAAGACTGCTAATTCCAGAAAGGCTATACAAATCTGTGAATATGCAGACATAAGCAACATCAAGGGATAGACAACTAACAGATGTGCTGTAGAAGAGTCTGCCACTGCTAGGGTTCAGAATTAGTTCTCAACCTCAAATCAAGTAGTAACCCTCATTGGCTATGCTCCTTATGAATCCTTTTTTGCTTCAATTTCATTGAGAATTTAATGGATTACGTGTAACGTTCACTTCTCTTCAGTGTATGAAAGCTATATGAAACCCCATAGGCTCTTTTATGAGCACCTCACAAATTCTTTGCTTTCTCACCTGTAAGAGCCACGCTGAGCAGCACCAGAATAACACAGTGAGTCCTTGAGCAATGTTGAGAGAAATGGATGAGCACCATGTGATAGGAGCAGAGACACCATTTCCATTTGATTGCAAGCTGCTGCAACCTGTCCACAAGCAGACAGCACTGCACTAACACACTGCACTAAAATACTTCAACACAAACTTAGTGTCAAATTTTGTCTTCCACATGCCACAAACTTTATTAAATTTTGAAAAATGATAGGTTTGAAAGGAAGCAGTCTGATGATTCAGAAGATGGTTACAAAATCAGAACATGTCTACACACATAAGAACTTGTTGATTTTGCTACAGTCATACATGAAGTCTACACAATCAGCTAAAACAACTGGGAATGCTACATTTTTCCACTTGAAAAAATCTTAAGAAATAAGCTGATAAACTTTTGAAACCATGGCTAATAGCAACTAGCAGCATTGGCCGCAATCCTAAGCCGGTTCCATACAATTCCCCGAAATGTATACTACTGCTATCCTCCCTCAACCTGCCCCTCTAAATGTCCACTTTTCAAGGGTATATACACCAAAATTCAGCATGCATTGCATGTCTTCCACATTCTAATTACAAGTCCAGTTGGTTGCAGCCTCCTTTATTTCACTATCCTGACGGCATTATGCGACCATAATACCCAGACATCTATTTCCTAAAATATTTTCCCCAGCACTTCATTACACACAGAACCTATCAGTCCTGTCTTCCAACGTCATGCAGTCAAGGAAGACAGGAACAAATTGTCCCAAAATGTCGGTAACTAACTACAACTCTATATATCGTAACATTCCAGATGAGGAAAGATCTCAACTGTGAAATTATTATTTTATGGACCTTGAACCTTATAGTGTTCTGGGAAGAAGAAGGAAGGATCACCAGCTTATTAACTTAATAATACTGAGCATTTCCCTAATTTATTCTTCTGTCATCACGAATATGAATTCTACTTATTACTGCCATCCTAAATGCTCAAGTTTTAAAATACTTTCAAATGAAAACATACCTGAAGTGGTGTCTGAGTGCATCTCTCTTCACTGAGTCTGGCCCCACCCTCCACATGAGCGCCCCTTTCCAAAAGCAGACGTGCAATGTTGCATGTTCCCTGTAGAGCTGCATATGTCAGGGCTGTCCAGTGCTGCGTCTCTGCATGTACAAAAGGGCAACCTACTGTGCCATATGGGGGTGTTTCAACATCAGGGTCTGCTCCCGCATCTAGCAGAGAGCAAGCGCATGCCTCATCATGTAGCAGGACTGCCAACATAAGCGGGCTCAACCCCCTCTCATTCACACTATTTAACTTCTGTAAACAATCAACAGGCAACATGACTGCCAAGTAACACACAGTGTCCCTCAGAACACTTTACCAAGACTATACTTATGTTGCTGGGAAAAACAATTGCTTTCGAGATGTGAAATATGCAACTTGAACAATTTTTGTGGCTCCTCATTGCCAATATCTGCTGGTGTTTGTTTGTAAGTAAAGTACTGTGTCCATGGGACTTAAGTAAAAGCTTGGCAACATGACGTTTAGGACACTCTTTCAAAAATCTATAAACCCTTACTCTCTGAATCTGAAGCAATTCGTCTTTTTAAAAAAAGACCTTGAAACAGTTTCCCTTCTTATTTTGTGAAACAGGCAATTTAATGCTTGTACTGGTCTCTAAATTCAGTTTTAAGAATCTTCACAATCTGGCTCTAACTCTTCACATTGTTGGCATACAATTCCATGTCACCTTCAGTCATCCACTTCTGCTAGCTACATGTCTTTCCATATTCTTCTACATGTTGTAACTTAGTCAGTTAGTTTATCAATATTAAAGCATCAGTGCTTAAGATAAAGAAAACTGGCCTTCTGACCAAAACAACAGCCTATTTGGACTAACTTAAGCATAGCTTCCACAATTCTCATTTTAAATTTTGTAAAAACTTCTGCAATGTGAAAACTTGAAGAATGTCAAGCATAATCAACTGTAAGTATGTTGCTAACATATACAGAAAACTAACATAGGCTATGCATAAAAATTGTAAGAAGAATTCGAAATATTTGCACATACTAGTGTTTCACTTAAATCATCAATTTTATTTTAAACAATCTGTACTCCCCATCATATATTATCAGATGATCAAATCAGGGATGACATGGGCTGTGCATGTGGCACATATGGGTTTTGGTGAGAAAACTGGCCATTTGGAAGACGTGACATAAATGGGAAGAGAATTATTAAATGGATCTTTAGAAAAAGTCTGGGAGAGTGTGGAATGAATTCCTTCGGCTCAGCATGGATAAAATTAGTGGGCTGTTGTGAAGACAGTAATGAGCCTCTGGGTTCTGTAAAATACAGAAATTTCTTGAATGGTTGCAAAACTGGTAACATTTTATGATGGACTCAACCCAGTGAGTTAAATAGTCAATCAGTGAGTGAGTCAATTACTTGTAATTAGTTGGTTGGTTAGTCATTCAGTTAATGAATTAGTTATTTGGTTGGTTGGTTGGTTAGTTAGTTAGTTAGAAGACATTTCAGTCTGACCAAGTTACTGTTTCAATGAGAGATGACCCTTCTACAGTGTCAGGAAACCTACAGAATTTCAGTACAGTGGTTTAGACTTAGTCCACTACCTAATTAATAGATTTACCTTACTGGATGGTAACAGTTGCAGAGCATGGGGAATGAGGTCACTGTGTCCACTCTGCAGCATAGTGAATGCCAGTTCTGATTTGAGTCGCCGCACACACTCCACCTCATCTCCTGGCCGCCTGGGACCCACTGATACTGCACCCTCCTCCATTCTGTGAATCAAAAAATAATTAAAACATCATGGAAATATGAATAAATCACATGGCCATCAAATTACAAAATTTTTTAAACACCATTTGATGATGTACAAATAGTGTGAGACAACAAAATTTAAAATATAATTGTGTTTTTTTAATTAACTTCCCCATACTTCAACTAGCAATGGGTAATGAGTCTCTTTCCCGGGGGTAAAGCAGTTGGGGTGTGGCATTGACCACCCACCACAATCTAGCGCCGATGTTAAAGAAAGAGTAGAGCTATATATATATACACATCCCATCTGTGACTTTGTGGCCTGTTCTAGGGTGAAATTTACTTTTACCTTTCTGTCTCCAACTACAGCACAGTTTGTATAGTGATTAGGCTGTGATTTGGATGTCCGAGGAATCATGGTTTGATTCCCAGCAGGGAAAGGGATCTTTTCTCCAAAGCATCCAGGCTGGCTCTGTGGCCCATCCTGCCTTCTATTTAATAAGTACTGGCTGTAAAGCAGCCAGGGTATGAAGCTGACCACACCCAAGTAATAGTATCAAGGTTAAGAATGAGTGGAGCTATACCTCCAATATGCCAATATGAATTCATGTAATGCACAAGGACAACTTTATCTGTTACTTTTCCCCACCTACATCTAACATAACACATAAAATGAATGACAATTATGAATAATGAAATAGGAGAGATGTGTGAGTGTCTGTGACCTCTTTTATGATCCTACCCTAGCATCTACCTCGACAGCCTCTGGTGCCAAGGCCACAAGCTGACAACTGCACACAGGACCACATGAATTTGATGCAACAGTGATGATCATTTAATGAAATTTCTGTTCTGCATAGATGTCAAGGTTCAACAAAGAAGGTGGAAGTTATAAAAAGCAGCTAAAATGTTTATTCACCAACTCTTGTTACAAACAAATGTAATGCAAAAAATTCAGGCATGTCACTATATGAACTTCATAGAATATGTTATTAACCTTTTGGCGCCAGAATTATTTTTTAAATTTTAGCACACCCTGTATATAAAATGTGAATAATACAGGAACCAAATATGTTAGATTTATGAAACAAACTGCATTTTTAAGAGAAAGAAATGGAGAGTGTATACCGTGTTTAAAATATTCAGTACCTGTTTATTTTCATTTTTGTTCCATGCAATAGTTTATGATTATAAATATGGGCCAACTACTTGCACTGTTTTATGTTATTAAAATATTTATTTACATAAAATAATTTAAAACATAAGACTTCATTTAAAATTTGCTAAACCTCCTACATGTTTCGGTCATAACTTGACCATCTTCAGGGA
>Ga0123355_10004081_pt1 | contig 21171 bp, 12 predicted proteins | sample TergutEmb28metaG_3_FD_89872 | JGI IMG/M metagenome (GOLD analysis project Ga0123355, IMG submission 89872) | Embiratermes neotenicus P1 segment gut microbial communities from Petit-Saut dam, French Guiana - Emb289 P1 | ecosystem: Host-associated > Arthropoda: Insects > Digestive system > Gut ...
AAGGCCCTCCAAAATCGTGCCAAACTCAACCCGATTGTGAAAACTGTTAAAAATTGCTGAATTTAGGACGCCAACACCCCAAGATGTTCGGAAAAAAGGCAGTAAAATTCTAAAACTACCTAGTTTTGCAATTGGTTTAAATTAGCAATGACAAATAAATTGGTTGTCATCATAAATAGTCTTAAAGTGCCAAAAATTAAGAAAATTTTACTGTATGAAATGAAATTTCTTGTACCAAATTACAGCTGCCTCCAGACCCCCTGACTAGGGGGCTACCGCCCACAGATCCCCATTCTCTCTGTCCTCTGTCCTCAACTGAATTTGTTGAAACCCCCCAAACAAAACTCCTGGGTACGCCACTGATTCAGTAGAAATGTTTAGTGCCTACACGCAGGAAGTTAATTTAAAAGTTTTATAATTCTCAGTTTATTTTACTTACGTTTCTGTTTCGGGCCTGATGTATGCACAGGAAATTTCAGCGTGAAGATTTTTGGAGTTGTGCCTTGGCGTGGTAGTGTCAGAAACACCATCTTATGTCACATGCACATCAATCTTTCTCAAAACTTCACTAACAACTTTTTTCTTCACACCACTCACAGTTCATACGCAACATTTTAGTTGTGTCGCTGTCACGAACCAAGACTGACCAAATTTTGTTGATTACTGTTCCAGTCTACCGACTTGCGCCATCATTTCCAGTATATATTTTGCGAGGAGGAATTGAGAGTGTCATCATATTTTCTTATTTCTTCAAGGAAAGAGTAACTAAAACTGAGATATTTCAGTGGTTTTCTAAAAATGCATAAAATTCCATTGCCTAAATAAATGATGCTGTCGCTCGATGCCCCTGCTTCTTCACTCTCGCTGTCCCAAACCACTTCAGATATCCAGTTTGGGGACAGGAACCCGGTTCTCTTAAACAACGACATTGCAGAGTGCTGACTCAGAAATTAATATTCAGCCTGGCTTATTATTATGAAGTTGGAACAAGTGGTAATGCAGTGAAATGCCATATTATTTCAGCAGGTTTATCACTCTAATATTTACAGATCAGTCTGTTTATTTCTATATATCAAACTGCAGTTGGAATTATAAGCCCAGCGGAGTTTGCGAATGAAGCTTTTCACTTGTAGTAAGTTAGGGGAAAATCATTATCTCATTGAACTGCCAGTAATTACCTATATTTATTTGTACGGGCGAATTTATGCATCCTGTTTATCTTGGATTTCAAACCATCCTTCTCGAATAGGGCAGAAACTGAACTGAAACGTAACACTGGCATTTGAGAAAATTTAGCATTGGCATTTTATCATATACAGACAGGTGGTACTTAGTCCCTTTTGGCAGTAATATATCCTGCGACGGTCAAAATAAAGTGGGTCTGTGTTATGGCTACAGGATCACAAACTGTATATCACTGAATGACATAGTAACGAGTGGGATACACAGCAAGAAAATTCTTATATGAAGCACGCCTTCAGGAAGAGACTTCCTGTAATAGCAATGCTTGGCAGAGTGAATGAGGTTTCACAGTGAAATGTGCGTGGATGAAGTTCTGGATGAATGAAATGCAATCCACTGCTAAATGTCTCTTGAGAAGGAAGTGAGTTAGTTGCTTAGCATAAAAACAGACGAGGTTTCAAAGATTACAGGGTGGCTAGAGACTGCTATTCATGACGTGCATATGTACATAATTGGGTAAAGTAGCCAGAGCACAAATCTGGCCACAAAACATTATATAATGTGGAGATAACATGTGGGGCTATAATTCTAAGTCTGTACATGACTGTGCAGAGCACTTAAATGGCCGCAGCGCACCCATTTGGTGGTTTCGTAGGATGCTGATTTAAAAGGATCAGGTGCATTCATTGGATAAAGGTTAAAGCTTTTGATTGCAGTAGAAATCAGCATCCTGTAAACATAACCATTCACAAGTAACCATTTCCATTTCCTCATCACTGAGGAATCAGCAGTCTCCCAAGTACTGCTGCTGCAGCTCACAATCAGTGTCTCACTCATGTTCAAGTCCATCGTAGATGTGCTTGGCCAAACAGTGAAATCATCATGGAGGGCCATTCAACCACTATCAAACTGTTTGTATCATTTTCCGACACAGCGCACTCCCACTACACTACCACCATACACACACACACACCTATCTATTGGCAATTAATTGAAATGGGTGAAATGTTTCGTCCCTAGACCACCATTTGAATGAATCATGCACAATCTGCTGAATGTTAAACCAACTACAAGAGCTACCTACTCCAAGCAACATACAAAATGCTTGATTAATGTAAAGGTTACAGGCTGGGGAACCTTAATTACTGAACATGCCTTGTATTCCTCAAAACACAGAGTGGCCACAGCTGGAGGTGATGACAGATACAGTACACACAGTACATTGCCTAGCTGCAAAAAATCAGCATGGTATCAACAGAATACAAATTTGGAATTAACTGACTCATACAGAGTAGCTGGACTGCTTATTAATAGCAGTCATCAGGGGTGCACAAATCACAGCTGTCTTGCATCCCAAATTATGTACAGTGGTGCAATTTCATGTTCATTACTCAAACCTTCACAAAATTTTGTTTGACATAAGGTCACATGCAAGTAAACCATAACAACAGTATCCTGAAGTGTGTGACTGCCAGTGTTAAAGCTTCTTATAGACTGCTGTACACAAACAGTTCCTCCCCTGCAGTGTTTATTTTATCCCTCATAAGTTTCTAGATTAATTTGATCTTAACAAATATGTAACTGACTTTATTTGTGTACAAACAGACTAAGACTATTAACAGGTTATGAAAAAAAATTACTTTATCAAAATTAGATACAATTTTTTGTGTAATTTTGAATGACCCCCATTTTATTGCAAAACCTTATTTACTGTAAGAACAACCACTCCCTCAGAGATTTTGATACAGCAAACTCACTGGATTATATTAAATTGAAGCACAAAGCCAATTAAAATTGCAACAGTAAACTATCAGTCATACAAATAATTATGGAATTTGGAGCATAAAATGTATCAAGGAAACAACTTGTGTCCACAAGTAATACCTTTTGCATGTAAAAACAGAACCTGTTACAATGCCTACTATCAATAGCAATCAGATTGTATGGAATAAAATGATACAGAATTCCATTTCTCAACAACATCTGAAACAAAAAATCAATCAAACTGAAGCCTTACATGTTGTCATCACTACCCAGTATTTCAATGAAGGATAATTATTCAGATAACACTGTGGAAAAGAATCTGGGAACATTCACAAGAAATGTTTTGTTCATGTGATAGAAAAAGATGCCATACATTGACACTCTTTGCCTTAACATTGCTGTGATGTTACTCACAAACAATGTTCTACCATAAGTATGGATATGGATAGCAATGTAAGACTTATTCATTAAGCAACAGGATTATATAACAGAGATAATTAACTTACAACTCATTAGACTGTCTTGGTGTAGAAAGCAATGGCTTGAGTTTCTCTGCAGTTTCTGACAGCAACTTCACTCTGTTTGCAGCTTTTCCTTGTGCAGAACAGGATGCAGCTCCTCCTTGCTCCAATTTCAGTAACCTCTGAGCATCAAGTTGTTCCTGACTGCGCAATGCTACTATCGAGCTGCCATCACTACGTTTGTTCAACAGCAAGGACTTCAACCGCTGTTCATCCTTTTGATGTTGCTTCACATTACGTTTGGCCGGTATTGCTGTGTAACTCTTCCCTGCATAAAACACCTGATACAAAAGAATACAGCATCAGTTGCAGTCTGCTGTCATCATTGTCACCCTCAGCTAGGACTATGATATACAGTAATGAATAACTTCAGGGTGAAAGTCCAAGTCCTATGGACTGTAAGGCTGGGTCAGTAAGTGTGAAGTAACTGACATTTTTAACAATCACAGTGCCTTCCTCTTCAGGGTCATGAGGTTACAAGAAGAATCTTCTTGGACCATTTGAATATAAAGGCACTGTGACTGAGGATTCAGATCATCTGGGTCACCCTGGACAACCTGAATCCTCAACAATACTCAGGAAACCTGAAATCTCACAATTCGCTATGATCCTTCAAAATGTTGGGTAATATTCACCCCAACAAACGGATGTAAACACACTAGACCACGAACATGAAGGCACTACAAACCTTTGGAATGTAAGTAAATCTTTTCCCAAACACACATCACATCCCAGAAGAAACGAGTTCTCAGCACATCACTGTCAGAACAACAAATCTCGCACTGTCAGGATAGTTCTAAGCAGTGTCAGTATATCATTGTATTACAAATCTAATTACAAAGAATGGCAGAAATTAAATGTTTTCCTCTGACATGATAGTGCTTCCATGTATATATATATACACAATATGGTGTCTGTACATGACAGCACTTCCATGTATATATATATACACAACAAGATGTCTGCACATGATAGCACTTCCATGTATATATACACAACATGGTGTCTGCACATGATAGCACTTCCACCTATATACGAAACATGGTGTCTGCACATGATAGCACTTCCATGTATATATACACAACATGATGTCTGCACATGGTAGCACTTCTATGTATATATACATAACATGGTGTCTGCACATGATAGCACTTCCACCTATATACACAACATGGTGTCTGCACATGATAGCACTTCCACATATATACACAACATGGTGTCTGCATATGCCTTTTTCACAATATATTATTTCAGTTTAAGTGTTATACAATGATGCCATCAATTGTTAAGATTATGCAGCACCAGTGGCAAATGGATGGATGGATGGATGGATGGATGGGTACAAGGTACTGAAGCAATAACAGTAACAAACAAAACTGAAGTATTTGGAGAAAAACCTGTTCCAGTGCCACCTTGTCCCTTACAAATCCCGTACGAATTGGCTTGGGATAGAACCCAGGCTTCTCAGCGGAAAGGTCTGCAACTAACTCTGAGCGATGGCATTGTCTCTTCATAACTGCTGATCCTATTAAGTGGACTGCTCTCAAAAAAGAGGTGGTTTGCATCGGTCACAAAATGAAGTGCCATCTTATCCATGATGTTCTGTCTACTATCACCCACTCACAGAAAAATGCAAAAAATTGGCTTCCTGCTTCATGTAACCCTAAAAACACTAATCCATACAGGTAATATTTCTATAAAATATGTCTATTTTATACAAATCACAAGGCAAAGGTTTCCAGAAGGTGTTAGTAGGGGAAAACATACATTGGTTGGCACCATCTAGATATCCTCCTTTGTTCTTTTATCATTGTACATACCACTGTGACATTATGACTTATATTGACCATGGAATTAAAATAAGGACAGTTGAAGGTTTATAAGGATATATTTTTTCAATTTTCTCTAACATTTGTTTAATTCAGAAAAACTGTTAAATAAAAAATGGCAGAAAACATGGTCATTGGCACTCACATACATAATTATGCCATAAATATATATCTGTACAGTTGTTGGCACTCACTAGAATAATGTAATTCAGGATTGCAGTTAAAACACAGGCCCCGTTTATCATTGGTTTTTTCAATATCAGATTGACCTGCTATGTCTGTTTTTACTTTTTTATTTTCTCATTCTTTCTTTCTTTCTTTCCAGTTTAGCAAGTTCTTCTTTTTCCTTGTGTTCTTTCTCTTTAAATAAAGCTTTCCATGTCCACATGTTATTACAAATGTATCCTCTCCGCATTCCACTTAAACTTTCTTTTCGGTGTGTTTGGCCATTGCAAAGCTTCTTGGATAGCAGAAATGTGTTTACTGTTAAGCCTGTTTTCAGATCCTGTAATTGTGCCAGGTTTTTTATCGAGTGTTTGGAGTAATCTCTGCCATGTCCAGAACAAACGTTCCACTGTTTTCTATTAGTTCCTGACCTATATTGCTTGATTCTGTGTTATTGTGCTGTTGTTACCTGAAGTTCTTGATCTTCTGACGATGTTTCTTCTAATGTATCAATCCATCCCTTGAGCGCAGGTTCTGCCTCATTTTTACTTCTCTTAGCTAAAGTTCTGTTATAAGTTCACTTCCTACAATTTCTTCAAACATTTTGTATGTTGTAGTGATGCTCCAATCATCAGAAACTCTGTGTGTGATTTCAGATTGTATTCTTTTGTATGAATATATCAGCACAGCACAGCACAGCACAGCATGGCACGGCACATCATTCCAGAAGTAGAAAAGGCGAACCCGGCTGTTATGGACACTTTGGAAAGGCCTCTATCAATTTCATAAACATTTTTGTCCCCTTTGCATGCTAAGACTTTTCCAGTCTTTAGAAAAAACTGGAAACTTGATTTATCATCATTGAAAATTCTTGTTGGGTGCTGAAGAATGTCCAGAGATTTCTATTCTTCTAAGACATTTTCAACCTGCTGAAGCCTATAACTGAAAAAGAAAAATATGTTATGTTGAGAAGCACAAAACTAAACAGCATGTTTACCATTTTCTGATATCTGCCTCACCTAGTATGGCACTAAATGAGGTTACACTTTCACTAGTGCAAGTGGCAACATAGGACAATGGTGAAGGAATGCTGGAAACCATCCATTTCCAAACACATGATCTTTCAGAGGTGTTCCTCTGTGATTTACAGTTAGGAATTCTTTAACAGACAGTGGGACACCCACCTTCCTCTGAGGAAATAATTTTCAGGAACAGTCAGTCAGCGTTTGACTAAAACTGTTCTTCACCTTCGCAAAGTACCATGGAGGTCCCATAGAAGATTTTGAAATTTTTCTACTTAACTGAAACAGTAAGGTGGACCTTGGAATACTTTACTGTGTGGCTGCTGCTCTTTTGGCTATACCCCTCAAATCTCTGGTAAAGCCACCTCTTAATCTGAAGAGTTGTAAACACAATTTTTCCTGCTTTCTTCTTAATCCTCTCAGATATAATCTTACTCATGTTGATGAAACAAAAAGATTAGGAAATTATCATCAGGCAACATTTTTGGCACTACCAGTAACTACAGTTGTTGGCACATCTCATAGTGCTTTGGCACCCCATGTCATCTACTGTTAAATTTCATTATAACAGCATGAGAATTAAACTGGTGATATTTGATCAATAAGGTAAAGAAAAGGTAAAAAGAACATAACTTACGAACACATGGCAGTTTTATACAGTTATTGACAAAGGTTGCCAATGACTATAATTTAGTATTGTTGGCACCCCATCTTTTTGTGACAATAATGGTTAACACGTACAAAGTTACATCAGATCACATACAAAAACTCTTCACTAAAATACATATTTATTTAAGTTTCATAAAGCTGCCATGTACCACACAAAATAAAATTCAGAAATTAGAAAGTATTTTGCCTAAGCCTTACCTTATGAAATTGCCCTTCCTTGCCCATGTCATTAACAGCATCTGATTTCAAGCATCCATGATGCTTGACAAAGTGCTTCTGGTAGGTAACTCAGGCATCACATGAAAGACCAAACAGCCATGAATCTGAAAATCATTTAGAGGTGGCGCCTATATGGCTGGAAACCTTATTAAACCAGAAAAGAACGAAAAGATACCAATATCTGTCACAGTGCCAAGCGCTGTGTTTTCCCCTATTTTATTTAAAAATAAACTGTCATGCTTCTTATGCTGTCTGGGGTTATCTGATATTTAAATGACTGGTCCTTCGAACCAAAGAGGCATTTTATATTGAAAATAAAGTGTGAACATTTTTACATCCGAAGTCATCAAAAATATGGAGACTATATTTATTTAATTAATTCAAGTTCATTCCTTAAATATATACAGTTGAAAAACTCACCTCATTCTTTTTTAAGACTTTGTTCCGAATATTAATGAGGCCATTCCCAGGAGAGCTCAGCTCTGATCTCCTTGAACACTTACGGTACTCCTTCTTCAAGTGGTACACACAAAATTCACACTTGCTCTTATTTACAAACATTGTGCAGCGACCACCATCGTTCTTCCTAAAAAATATGACACATCGAGCGCTTAAGCTCAATTTATTTACACTGTTACCATATAAAGGCAATGTAACATGGAATCTCTGAGCTACTAGAACACTTTCAGTGATAAACTTTCACTTGTAATTAACTCACGTGGCTCTACAAAGTCCGAAGTCTTTTGAAGTACCCAAGGGTAAAATTCTCTGAGCATTGTCCACAGAAAGCGTTGCTTCATCACCACTGTTTGGCCTGTAAAATAAAAAAAATTTCAATTTTTGTTTTACAAACTTCTTTGACTATATTAAATATAACTTAAAACAAAAACATGCTAAACCTACCCCAGCTGCACAGTATATCTAAAATGCATGGAATTGTTCTGACAGAACTTTAGATATTTCACAGTCACAGCACAATAATCCCTCCATACACAAGCAACCACTTCACAAACTTTTGTTTATAAGAGTTGTATAAATGCTTGTCTTTCAATTTTTGATCTACATTTCCTTGACATGAGCTCCTTGCTCTAGCAAACCACTCATTCTTCCTGGTTACTACTAGTGCTCAAATCCCCTTAAATGCACAGAATTCCACACCATTCCTGCGCAGTCTGTGCAGAAGCAGCAATATCACACTGACTCTCTTCTTGTAGCTTTGTTGCCAAGGACACTGTTCTCAGTGCTACTCCTGTAGCATCGATTAGGCCTAAATCTTAAACAATTTTTGTGTATTATATTGCTAATGAGGAAGGTACCTAATTTTTACAGGTTTTTCCTAGAGCTTTAATAATGTAACTATTGTTTATGTGTAGTTAATAATTAAGAATATTACTTAAATACAGTAATTGAATATTAGTGTTATTTCTTCCACTTTGGTACTGGTCTGCCTTGTAATACAGAGAACTCCGTACGTTTTGGGAGAATTTTTTAACTTTGAAAACAACTAAAATTTATGATCTGGGAAGTAATGGCAAATTAATTTTTATTTTATAACTTCTTGTCTTATGGACAGGTTTCAAGGCATTAAACAAGCTCATAAACCAAAGGATTACTGTAATTATTTGTAACAGTCAAACTTCAAACATTACAGCAACAACTGGGCATCACACTATCAGAATATCTATACATTAATTTGTGTTCATTTAACAGTGCCATCAGAAGCTGGGATTGTACAGCATGGTGGAATCATACGTACATACATTCATGCATACTCACATATACATATATACATACAGACAGACACACAAATACACACATGCATACCTACATGCATCTGTATAAACACACATGCATACATACATACATACACACACACACAAATACACATACATACATATACATCATACGTACATATGTACATGTTGTCACATATTCCATGAATCTGGAAGTTTGCCAAAATGACAGCAGAATGTGGAATGAGTCATAAACATACAAAATATTGAAAATTAATACAATACAAAACAATCAACCACAAAATTCAGAATACATGGTAAAGCAGTATGGCTGTTAATTAGGACCTGACAACTACTGTAAACTGTATAGCTATAAAGATTATAACACAGACTTATAGGACAGTCTTCTGGGTTACGATCAGACCTCCAAAGTTCAAGCAAATGCCTACTGTTTTCATGAGAAGTGTGTTAAAAACATTATCAAGCCACTTTCTTAATACACGATATATATCTGTCTGATACTACACTAACCACTACACACATACATCTCATCTGCCTGACAGACACTAACGATTACACGTATACCTGTTACCTGCCTGACACTGACACTGACCACATACCGGTTATCCAGAATGCCAGGATTCAGCACAGCTACGACTGCCCCTTCATTTAACTTCCACATTTCACTTGCTGCAGCTCTGAACAAAAATAGTGAGAATGTCTTCAGGCTCTCTCTGAGATCACTCAGTTTCCAGATGTAGTATTGTGTGCCCTGCAAAATACATTGGGAACATAACACATTATTCACTGGCTAGGCTGTGGGCTGTGCAATTCACAGTTTGACTGCAGACAGGGGAAAGGGACCAAATGTCTAGACCAGCTTTGTGACATACATACTCTATTGTTTCATGTGCACTTCGGATCCTTTAACCAATGGTAGAGTGACCAGAGCCTGAAACTGACCACTCATCTCCATTTACTGGTGAGGTTAAGAATGAATGGAGGGACTACACCTCTACACAATACAAAAACCATCACTGCATGGACAGGGAACTGTGCCTTGTTTACTCTGTGTGGTAAGAGTCAACTCCAAGATTGCTACAATATGTTATGTGTAACTATTCATTACAACATTTATTTTTGTTTGAATGTTTCATAATAATTATGATTTATGTGATGCTTTAAGGTCACAATAACTGACAAATCTTACAATTCTTTTCGTCAGATCGTGACTTTGATATAATACACTGGTCCAACTCTTGGATTACTGCATATATATAACAGCAAACCTTCAATACAAATATTGACACTACATCACTATATTATTCTACATCTCTTACACATTCTGTAGTCATCTAACATATATAATATACTTGGTTTGTTTGTGATAAGTTCATGATAAGTTATGCCAGATGGCCACTGTTTATGGAGCAGTCAAGAGGAAAAAAGACACCTAAGCTTCTGTTGGCATTGCAGCAAAATACTTGCTTCATAAAATCTATCAAGCTGAGAAATATTCAGTCAAATTGTGATTTCTTACTATCCATCTAGGTCTGTTACATGAATGTATCAAATGGACAGTTGCTAGCCCCAACACATTAAGTCTTCTTTGACCCTAAAGATAAAGGCACCATGTTCCTTAGCAACATCAGAAACCAATCACCCAACACAGCATCATGTCACATCCCAAAGGATTTAATCCTCAACAATGCTGCTGTGAGAACCTAAGCCCTTGCATACCTTTTGAGACAACTTCATACATGATTTCTGGATTATGACACCAGCCACAACCCAATCATTTGATGCCCTTCCTGCAGAAACATGGCTCTTCAGTCTTGACAATGGCACTGCCTCACGGCCCTGCATCTTCTCCTTCAGTAATGATGAAGACACCAAACAATTTCTGTAAACAATTAAAATGATTATCAAATTTCTCAGGTAACAGAAATGAAATTGCACCCAGTATTTAAATTTATTACAGATGTGGTTTAATTTAAGACGTTCTGCATTCATCCAAAAAATTCAGTATCTTGCCCACATACTATAAAATGAAAACTGTTCCAAAGACTAATACCAGAGTGCAAATGCAATTTATATCACCCTTACATAAAAGCCGATTCATGTTTTGGAAGTAGTTATACTACGTATCAAATTTGGTAAAGAAACCACACCAGTATGAATCAAGCTCATGTCACTGTGATGCCTGTACTTACCTCACCCAAATACCAAACACTGAATCAGTGCTGACATCTGATGTTGGCTGTGGCAATTGTTTGGTGTGACACACAGAAGACGCAGCAGCAGCAGCAGCAGCAGCACCTTTCTGCCAAGATGAGGCGTGGGCAGCAGGCACCCGTTCCCTCTCACAATGCTCCTGTTTCTGTACAAGCATCTTCTTAAGAGCTCTGCCATAATCAGAATACTCATCATCTGAAGAGTCAGTCTCACCACTATGAACTACACTGCCAGATTTCACTGCCAACTGGTCGTCAGCACTGGACAACTTATGCAACAGACTTGGATCAGGGTTGAAAGGGTCAAAACAATGGTTCTTCTCGGCTGGAGTATTTGTACTAGTGCTTGTGAGTTCTTCAGATTCCATGAATGATTTCAGGATATCCAGTGCATCATCTTCACCTTCTTGTTCATTTCTGGGACACCCAACACCAACACCAGGCATATTCTGTTCTCTGGCAAGTAAAATTACACTACTTGGTCAAATTGGACAGTCCATCATTCAATAAACTAACGAGCATAGAAAGCCTCTTAATTTTACATAAGAACATAGTTATTACAAAAGACGTAACTGGACACATTTGTTAAGAATGAACGATTTATGCATATGCAAGTCAGTGCATGAATACGTTCCAACCAGCAGCAGCAACATAGGTTGACAAAGAAAATGGCATATGAGCACCCACGAAGGCAGAATAAGCCTAGATGGTTGGCTTACAGCTTTTTGTTTTTGCTGCTGCTGATGATGATGTTAATGATCATGACAAGAAAGGATGTATACAACTATCAAACAACATCTGGGAGAAAAAATACTGCAGGGGCAAGGGACAGCCCACATGCAGTGATGATCAATCATTTGCATATCTTAAAATGATGCTGCAACATACCTATATGCTATGTTTCCAAGCTAACATAAGGTTAAATGAAATAGGATTCCCGTGTGAACAGGGCAGCAAGTCACAACCAATAGTCACAAAATAAGAAAATGACCTGATACACTGTGATGCATGCTTACACAGCTACATGAGAAGAAAAAGAAACAAGAACAGGAGGTCAAGCTGTGCAACGTTCCTTACAAAAGAGTTACCTTCTTGCCTTCACTCTCTCTGTCATGTTAGTGAGTCACACACCAGTTGTCATGGTTAGGAGATCTCCCTGGTCATGTTAGGGCTTGGTTTGTATGTGATGTCACCAAGTGACCAGTTTGGTTGCCATGAAAACTGAATGGCACTCACAGCTAGTTGATGTCATATCATCAAACGCCAGCACATTGTAGGTTACGACAGAGCTTGGTTTGATCACATTGGTTTGGCTTCTGTGGGTACCACGTCTTGGTGGAGCACCTCATATATGCTATGGTGGATGTGGCAAGGTCTAGCACACATAATATTTGTAGTCTGTACACTCAGGACTGTGAATTAAGGCTATAGTTTTGCATGTGGATCAAAGTTCACCCAAACATTTCCCCTTGAATTTGTTCATTAACAAAGCACAACTTTCCCTACATTCATAGGTGGTGAATGGGATGAATATTATATTTAGAAACGGGAATTCAAAGTTTAATAGACTGCCAGAGTGACATGAGGAAAACCAAGCTGTGAAGAAATCATTCTTGAACTCCTGTATGTACGGTTTAACCATGGCAACAAAGTTCTCCTCATCTTGTCTGTAGTGATATCCTCACGGAATATGCCAGAAACGTCTCACTCACTATCAAATGTGCAAAGTACAGGAATATTAAAGTATCTCTTGTCATGAGCATGGGGGATGCGGTGGCGCAGTTGGTTGAGGCACTGCGCTACAAGCCAGAAGGTCGCGAGTTCGATTCCCGATGTCATTGGGATTTTTCATTGACATATTCCTTCCGGTCTAATAGAAATAAGTACCAGGAATATTTCCTGGGGTAAAGGCGGCCGGTGCGTAGGGCTAACAACTTTAGCACCTTCATATGCCAAATGTCTTGAAATCTGGGAGCCTCAACCTCGTGGAACCCTCAGGGCATGTCCAGGCCTGTAATAGGATTGTTTTACCTTTACCTTGTCAAGAGCAATATGACTTTCCCCACGGCAAAGCATTCTCAACTGTCTGGATATAATATATTCAGTAGGTGTTTACACTCTACATGATCAAATGTAGGCCAAGGAATTTAGGTTCACTACTTACTAGATAAAAATTTAAGGAAGTTTGAAGATTAAAGTCTTTTGGGATGTTACGCCATTTCGCCTGGTAAAGGGCTAAGTACCCCCCTACGCGACGTAACATCCCAGAGAACTTACATTTAGCATGACCAGGTTTGTTTTGTCACATAAGTATGTTTGTAACTACTTGTTACGTTCGGGGAGAAAAAAATCATCATTAAGATTCGTATCGACCGTTGTTAAAATAAAAATGCAAGTACTAGTTATATAACTTACTTTCCAATACTATGCCGAAACAAGTTACAATTCAGAATTTCATCCGTTTCCATGCACACACTTCACACCATTTCAGCCATCTGCGGCAAAATTTGTTACCATCATTACTATCGCGAGTCCCCTCATATTGCAACATTTTCCCTCCAACTCTCACCTAATATCCCTAAGGATGATGGACGTCACGATCACGGTTAACAGTATAACCACACTTGTGATTTGTAACTATAAACACCATGGTTGTGCTCACGTTTAAAAATTATTATAGTCGGTATAGGGACATGCATGGATCGAAGTTACTGACAGTGCTTCAGGCTCCACGATTCAGGGTTCGGTTCCCGCTAGATAGAATACATTTCTCACTTCCGAAACTCTGGGGACGACACAGCTCCCTACGAGGGGGTGCAGAGAGTTCTCATTCCGAGAAAAAGAAAGTGGTGCACGCTTACCGTTTTACTCCACCTAGTGCCATTGTTAGGAATGATTGAGCTATAACTCCTATCCCTCATGGCGTGGACAGCCCCCCCACCCCCTTTTTTTTATACAATTTGAGATTATGCAGCATCACGAGTACAGATGTGGGTGGAAATTTCAAATACTTGTTCTAGTACCTGCATATTACCACAAATTAAAAAAGGTGCAACGCAGTACCATTTTGCACTGCGGTGCACATTGTTCTGAGTTTTGTAGAGATCACCTGATGATGGTCCATTGACTGACACATGTTGTCAAAATAAAATAAATAAATGTTGTGTTTGACATATTTTACTGTCTTCTAGTTTGTTATTCTAGGGTTTATTTTTAATTGTCATAATTAAATTATTTTCCATAATGGCATTGTGTAATGTGCGGGTAAGTTGAATATATTTGATTTACCCTACTTGAACAATGAAGCTGGATTTCTCTCATGAAGGGAAGATCCTAGAAATTTCATTGATAATGCAGTAATTGAAATAATGTGATGATAGTGTTTCTGGTGAAGAATGCATGGAAGTGGAAGGCTGGTCACAGGCCCAGGTCTTTTAATAACCATATGGGGTCACTGCATCTCATTCATAAGTTAGACTCCCTGTTTATCAACATGTGTCATATGTACACAAAGTCATTCTCAAAAAAGACCTGGCATCAAAGTATTGATACGCTCTGACCACCAGAAGCATGGTCAAGGTAAGAAAAAATGGACAGACCAACATTTATGAAGACAGAAGGAGCCTGAAATGACTTATACCTTGTTGCTGCTTCTGACCATGATCAGAGCACTTACCCAATTATTCACATGAGTTAGCAACAATCACTTTGTTGAACACCCTCCAATGACTATTACAACAGAGACAGTTTGATACAGAAACTGCCACCATATTTTCTTTTAATACACCTATATCTACTGCTACACTTCAAGTAATAAGTACAAACAGTAAAGTAATACTCTAAAAGACAGAATTTCATTGCAACAATAACAGCGACATACAACACGAAACAGTCCGTGGAAACCTCCCTAGACTGTCAAACTCACCTTCACTTTCCACTGTGACTCTCATATTTTTATGCATTACCATATTTACATAGTACCACAAGTTATGTACCTCTACCTTCAGATAATAAATACTGGATTAAATGAAGGTAAATACCATATTTTCACCTCCAACTTCTACGAATACACGTTTGGTTAAATAACATATTTTCCTGAATATACAAAGACACTTGAAACAAATTCAGCAGATATGAAGATATGTTAAGTCAGGTACTGTGCTGTGTGACTTTACTTACCGCCAGATCAACTATTTATATATCATCTGTTTAACAGACATGTGTTGAGACTTGGAACGTAACACACACAAGCATTTACCCTTCAATGACTCACACACTATGAGCACATAGACCTAACACTGTTCATGGCATAGGACATTTGGGTAGAATAGAAAGAGGGAGAGGCTAAGAGGCAAACAGCACAGAACTTGTGAACCGCCATGGCCTCACATGCACTGTAACGTTACCTTGACAGAACTCTGTATTACAGTTCTCACACTTTTAATGGATAGTACAGACAAGTTAAATGTGATATGGGAACATGTTATGGAAAACCTTCATTAAACTTTAGAGAGAAATTTGTGTCTCAAATTTTTATCAAGGTGCACAAGGGCAAGAGATTTCTCCCTTTACCAGAGCATCAAGACCAGCTCTGTGGCCAATGCAGCTTCCTATTCTGTGTGCATCAGAGTTCTTAGCAGCTGAGGAGCGATGGTGACCACTCACCTCCACCAAGTGCAAAGGTTACGAATGAAGGGAGGCATGCCTCCACTCCCCAAATATACCTTCATAGCATGGACAGGAACAACTTTGGATTTATATACAAATATCACACCATGGCAGCCACATCATATTCACATTTAGTCACATTTTATGGACAGTCTGTATATGTTTGTCTGATTTTTGTAGATGCATGTGGCCATTATTTGCCTTCATCTACGCCGTGACATTTTACCCACAATTTTTCACTAGCAATATAATTTGCTCTCCTGTGCTGCTTGTGACATGCCATTGCCCACATGCACTTTCCCATACTCATTGTCTGCCCTCATATTGCTGTCACTACCAATCCTCCTTACAAGGGCCCTGCTGCCTCTTATGGTAGGGTAGCATTCACATTCTTTCAACACCCATTATTTTGAAAATTCAAATCTGGGATGTCACGTTGTGTCCTTGTGCATGTAGTTGCCAACAACCTGAAGTATCATAGTTGACCTTCCTCGAAATGCTTGACCCTAAAGAAGGTACTATGACCCTTTGAAGGAACTGAAACTATGCACTGAACATAGCATCATATCCCACAACAACCAAGTCTTCATATGCACAGCAGTGGGAAGCTCAAATCTTGTGCTCCTTATTTCGTCTCCTCAGTAAGCACACTTGGCACTTGTAGGTCACTGAAAGCTTGTAGACAGGAAACCATAAATAATGCATTACTGTCAGCGGTGCTTCAGCTGTTGGCTGACATACTGCATAAAGCATAAAGCATAACCAATCATTCCATGAATGAGGGGCATACTTGGCTGCCTTTTCCTGCAGAACCTTACAGCCAATCCTAGGTCAGTCAAGGTAGAAACATGATAGAAAAAATGGCAACTTTATAGGTTTCACTCCTAGAATTTCAGTTTCTCTCCCAACAGTATCAATCTGCCAGAGCTGCATAACTCATTCATCCATCCATCCATCACAGATGCTATACTGACAGCACTGTTCAATAACACTGATTCAGTATATCAAGGAGTCTGTACATGAAATTAACAGTAACAAGCACTGATTGGAAAGTGTTCAAGGAATAGGGAAATGAAATACAACACAATGGTGTACAAAATGATAGCTGTAAATTAATAATAAATAGAATGGAAACACAGTTTTCCCTTACAATTATGCAACCATGATTTCCACAATCTCAACCTAACATGTACAATTACATTCTGACATTCAGCATTCACATACTTCACACATCATGTGTTGTAGACATAAACTTCTGGGTACAAAGGATGCATAAATTATGATCAACATCAGAGTGGTGTCAACAAAATTCTTAATGGTACAGCTTAGATGTGAAGCACAGCCACTTACATCATCAGATATCACAGAACAAGGTGCCTGAATTAAAACACTAGCAGCCAAAGTATGGAGCAACCTACACACAAAAGGCATAAGGAAAATGGCAGAGAAATGGTAAATAAATTAAATTCTCCACTGACATGATTATTGTGCTCTTAAAGTATACTAGGCAAAAACACAAGCATGATGTAAGTGCCTAGTTTCACAGTTTGGCTGCACTATGAGGCATGTTCAGTAAGTAAGGTGTCCTGGCCTGCAGCTTCTGTGTTCATCACACACTTTATTTTTAGGAAGGAGGCAACACTTGTAATGGGTTAAAATGCAACAGATGATGCAGCAGTCAGATGCTGTTCATGAGGCATGCTGATGTGCAACTGGGTCCAGTTAACAAGGGGTTTTAACGTGAAAAACAAAAAAAAGTTTCCCCCACTTAAATTTGCCAACAACTGATGCAGATGTATAATGATGGCATAATGACAGCACAGTGACAGAAAATGGCACACAGAGTTTGCAGGTGGTTGAACGGACATCCATGATGTTGATCACACAGGTCGGCGCAGGATTTCAAGGACAGAGGTGAAGGCAACCGAAGTGGAAGAACTGAGTTCAGAAGAATGACAAGTGTCACTTCACAGAAGCAACACTTGAGAGGGAGCTGATTTCAAATAATGAGAAAGTGACAATGGCTGCGAACACATCAGCCTGAATTCCACCTGATAAAAGTTTTGAAGTCATGTCCAGTCAGGACAAATGTGTCAGGGTTCTCAAGGATCAGGGTGAAAAACAATGAGAATTGTGAATAATAAATAAGCTTCATTTAACATTTTAATGACATGTATTTTCATGACCTAGGAAACCTTCCTTGTTACTCCGGTGTTAAAAAGTGGCCAGGAGACCTACTTCACTGCAGATACATGAACTGTAGTTCCTTAACAGTTACCAACCCTATAGTAAGGGAAGATTGAGAGTCACCTATTTCAGGACTTAAGAAAATAAAAAACAATCAAGCAATTTAAGTTGCTGGCCAGCTCATATGTAGCTCACATACAGTTTATTTAAGAGGAAATAAAATAAATAAGTTTTAGTAAGCACGCAGCAAGTCCTTGTTCAATGTTCAATGTTAGGCTCACATCTGTGAACACTGTAATGCACAACAAACAACATGGAATGGAGAATGTTTCTCACAGGAATTAATTAAATAAGAAGACAATCTTAACCAAACTCTGGACAATACCTTTCTGATCTTTGGTCACAAACATTTACTCATGTTAAAGATAAACAAAATTGTTCTGGGTAAGGTTATACAAGGACTGCTTTACTGCACTATGACCCGAACAGATTGCCAATATCAAATGCTGGTAATAAATTGGAACTCTTTTCTGAAGAGCTAAGAAAATATTCAGATACCGAAATGTACAGGGCTACAGACAAACCTATAAGGCTTGCTACAAAGGTGTTTTTTTGGAAAATTATGCAGGTGGCAATGCACAAGCCTGCATATGTGAGGTACCGCGTGATGCTGATGTGGTATTCACGTCCATACTCGCGTTCATCTGAAAAATGTACATAATCATCACATTAGAGAATAATTAATGGGATTTCAAGACTAAAACATTTGCAGCAGTGCTCAAATTGCACCAGTTAGCACCACAATGACATCTTAGTAGACACCCCCCCCCTAAAAAAGTGAAAGCTGTCTGGTTGATATGACCTCCCTAACTTAAAGCTTTATAAAACATTTCTCCACTCTAAGCACTGGTATAACAGTATGTACGTACCAACACACACGTTGTCCTGCAGTGTGTACCCCTGCGCACATCTAGAACACATGTCTGGACCATCACCTTCACAACTTTCACAGGCCCTGTCACATGCTGCAAGGAGAGATGGTCCTTTTAGCTTGAAGCCTACCTCAGCTGATGCAATGAGAGGTAACAATACCAGATGGGCACACAGCCATACAGCTGTCCATCTGAATGCCAAGAAGCCAAGCAGAGGGAGTGCAGGAATGACTTTACTCATTTTTCAACATGCCACTAGACGGAGGTGAGCGGCCAGCATCACACACCTGTCACCTCACCCCTGCGAAAGAGCGACAGGTCCCCACTAAATGCGAGGCTCAGTGGGCCCTGAAATTGGTTTGGATGTTTTCAAGAGGAGTTAAATCTTTTGTCCCTGGCAGGATTTGAAGCTTAGGTCATGCAACTTATGGTCCAACCACTACACTGACTGAGCTAACCCAGAACTCTATACAGGCAGGTCAATAAAGATCCACCTTCATACAGCATTGGTTCTCACCAAGCGTACTATGATACTTGAAGTTGAAGAGTAATTATATAAAATTAAATACACAAAACTTAAAATTTTAAAGGTGTTCCTCTACACACACACACACTTAATAAACAAGGCAGAGGGCACAGTTTAAATGGCATGTAGGCTAAGCAGTGGAGGCACCAATAAAACGAGTCAGGAAACCACTGCATTTACTAAACCATTCAAAATGGATATTTGTAACAAAAATGCAATATCTGTTTGATTTACAATACACATGTTTCCAAGCAACAAATGATCTGCACGCACAAGTGTATGCTTATCATATATTAGTCAGTATATATGCAAAAGGCTGGAAAACTGAGAAACTGTAATCCAATTGGCAACAGGGCTGAGACATTTTCTATTGTCCAAAGCATCCACACCAGTTCCACTGTCCATCCAGACTCTTGTTCAATGGGTACTGTTAGCTCTTTCCTCAGAGGTAAAGCAGCCATGGTGTGAACCTCACCACCCACCCCATATATTGTCAAGGTTAGGAATGAGTGGAATTATACCTACACTTCCCCATATGCCTTTAGGCAGTGCACATGAAAAAGTTTGTCTTTATGCTTAATGTACATCTTAGTTCTCTGATCTAATTCTAGTAAACCAGACACAAAAAATATCCCATATGTGCTCTGTGCATCAAGAGGTTGACTACAAATGTCGTGATGTCTGGTGTGCGTTTCCTTTATATACACAACCTCAAATGTTTCTGCCATCACCACACTATGAGAGTTTTTATATACAGCTAGCAAGTTTATTTTATAAGGTCTTAAAATATCTAATTTCATTTGCAGATTACAATCATCATTTAGCTTTCACCATGCAATTAACATTTACACAAAAGTAAATACACAATTTTCCGGTACATATCGGTACAATATTGATTGGAATGGGATGAATCTGTCCTATTTTCAGAAGTACAAACAGGAGCATCTCAAATTTCTTCCAGTTAAAATATTATACGTTTAAGTGTTAAAAATCAAAATAAGCATTACCTAAACATGTATATGAACCATCGTTGTTGACACAGAATTCATTACTCTTGCAGGGGTTTGGATTCATGATGCACTCATTTATATCCAGACAGCCCTTCTCTGTGTCCATGAACCAGCCAGGACTGCACACAGAACACCCTACAACACACAGCACACAGCGCACAAAAATTTGTTACTCAGGATTCTACAAGTGTTGTGGTTCTTTCCATAAATAACTAAACCATAAAATCTCTTGGCCAGGCACAGAAACTTAAATACATGCAAAGTGTTAATAAAATCTCAGATTCTTTCTGGTGAATGGCCAACTGCATAAAGAATTTGATGGTGCTTCACATTCAACTATGTAAGGATCAGTCCTCAGTTTGGTTATGAACCTGATGGTGCTTCACGTTCAATTATGTAAGGATCAGTCCTCATTTTGGTTATGAATCAGATGGTGCTTCACATTCAATTATGTAAGGATCAGTCCTCAGTTTAGTTATTGATCAGATGGTGCTTCACATTCAATTATGT
>Ga0123355_10004082_pt1 | contig 21164 bp, 37 predicted proteins | sample TergutEmb28metaG_3_FD_89872 | JGI IMG/M metagenome (GOLD analysis project Ga0123355, IMG submission 89872) | Embiratermes neotenicus P1 segment gut microbial communities from Petit-Saut dam, French Guiana - Emb289 P1 | ecosystem: Host-associated > Arthropoda: Insects > Digestive system > Gut ...
GAATACATCGAAATGTATTACAACAGACGCCGTAGACATTCGGCTCTCGGATATGCTACACCCTTAGCATTAACAAATAATTTAGCGGCTTAATTCACTGTCCAAAAAATCGGGGGAACTCCATAGCTTAACGTACACGACAAAAACAGCCCGGCAACAACAGCCAAAAGTAGCAATCTTTTCATAGTAACCTCCAATGCCTAAGCGTACCATACCGCCGCTTTACGGTCAATCCCGTGTTATCCCTTGGGGGGTGGGGGTGGCGGGGGCGGGGGTGGAGACGGCGGCGCAGGCTTAGGCCGATTAGTGCTTCTTACCTTACCACTATGTTGGTGTGTACAAAATACAGCAGACATACTACCCCCGCAGTGAATAAAATAAAGGCCAGCCAGCTTAAAATCCTTGTTGGCAACATCACAAGTTTCCTGTTTTTTCCCCTGTACAGTTTCCCTTCATATTCGCTTTCAATGGCTTTTTCTATATCGTCAAGCAACATATCCTGTATTACAGACGCTATGCGGGGCTCCAAAACGGCGAAAATAATGGAAAGGCCGAACAAAACCCACGCGGCAATAAGAATACCGGTATAGTGGGCCGTTGCCAAAGGAACAATCTGATTTATAAAGGCAAACGAAACGCCAAATGATCCGGCTGCTATTGTTAGCATATTCTTGTGAAAACGCCTGTCCGCATCTAGCTGGACACTGCGCTGCTCGTCCCATATTTTGGAAAACCCGTTGTATATCTCTTTTTTGCGCTCATAATCTCGCGCTGTCTGTTCATGCTGAGCCAATAACCCCTGATAAATCATCTGGCGATCTTCTTCTGTCTCGGCCCCAGCGTAAGGGTCATGGTTCACAGTGTCCATGCTTTACACTATCGCACGGGCCGGGCAAACTTTCAAGTAGGGAGAAAAACTACCCCTTCTTATGCGCTCTTTTTCTCTAATCTCACCCGCAGACCCAGTTTGTCAAGAACTTTTACAACTGTTAAAAAATACGGATTGCCATCAGGAGAAAAAGACTTATATAAACCTGCCCGATCCATATTAAGCTCTCGCGCAAGCTGTGCCATTCCCTTTGAGCGAGCGATATGCCCGATTGTTTCAAGCAAGAATTCAGGATCGTTTTCTTCCATTGCGGCTTCAAGGAAGGCTATTACATCTTCCTTGCTTTCGATATATTCTGCGGTATCGTACTTAGAAAAAGTAATTTTTTCTCGCGCGGTACTTCCCATAGTCCTATTCCTCCTCATAAAAATGAGCTATCTTTTTCGCGTTGCTAATATCCGCCTGTTGAGTGGATTTATCACCGCCGCAAAGCAAAATAATAATTTCCTTGCCAGTGTCTTTGTAGTAAACCCGATAGCCTGCGCCATAATGAATACGCATTTCGCTAATACCTTCGCCAACGGGCTTAACATCGCCGGGATTTCCCTGTGCCAGCCGCCTCACACGGGCATCAATTCGGACGCGAGCCTGTCTATCCCGCAAGGCCCTCAGCCACTTATCGAAAACATCAGACTTGTGCATATCCTTCATGGTTTAAGTGTAGCCTACAGCCTACAATCAGTCAAGAGGTTTTTTGAAGATTTTTTAAAAAAAATAAAGAAAATGCGAAAAAAAGCCGTTTTGTATCTATACCTGTCTAAATATCAGGATACGGCTCTTTTTGGAACAGGCGCGGGGGCCGCTTCATCCCTCCCCTTACAGCCAATTTTCAACCCTCCGGCTTCCGGTTTTTCTTTTTACTCACTAAGGCTCTATCAAGCATTTCGTTTAACTCATTAAATTCAGATATCCGCTCCATAAGATTATGGATGTTTTCTTTAAGCTGATTATACATATCTTCTATACGTTCACCTTTAAGAACCTCCTTCATATTGAAATACTCCTCTAAGATGATTATGGTCTCGGAGTTAAGGCTGCGGCGGTTTTTCCCCGCGATTTCTTCCAGTCTTTCGTATATAGAAAGCGGCAATCTGATCTGGAAAGCCTTTTGTTTTTGTTTTACATTTTCTGATTCCATGATATAAAGCCCCCTGCTTCTATTTCGGTATCATTATAAACTACTTTAGTTATTTCTTCAAATGCCGGCTTAGGGGTAGGCGAAAAATACGAAAAATTCATTTTTCTAAAAATAACTATTGACAACTATATTTAACTATGGTAGTATCATAACAGTTGAAAAAGGAACGCCAACTGTTCCACCCCGCCGCACGGTGTTTCGGCCCGGCGGCGGGGTATTAAACCCTGCTGGCACGGGGAAAGAGCGGCTTATTAGCCTATCCCTTGCCAGAGGGTGCGGCTAATAAGCCGTTTTTGCAGGGGGAATGTATGGAACAGGAGAAGCTGAAGCGGCTGATTGACTTTCTGGACGGCGAGGGCTACGTGCTGGTCGGGATGAGTAAGGAGGTTGTGCGGCTCGATGGGGGCACAATCACATCCAAGTACGCTTACACCGCCCTGCGAATTGTGAGCAAGGCGGTGTACGAGGAAATGCGGGCTTACGGGGAGTGAGTAGTGCGGGGTGGAGCGTACAGGTATGCGCCTATCGTTTCCGCGCCCTTGACAATCTCTTTCGCAAGAGCTTCCCCTCCGATGTTGGGATTGATTGCCTGAGGGCATTTGCCAAGGGCTTCAATCATCATCCTTACGGGTGTTTCGATTTTTTCTTGTTCGGTTGGCATTTAGTTTTCCTCCTGCCTTAATTATCGGCAGGGGGCGGGCCGGGGCTGACGGGTTTCTTAGCGGGGCGGCCCCGCTTGGCGCTGGTGATAAGCTCTAGGGCTTCGGGGGGGTAAATAGCCTCATAGGAAAGGGGCTTGATTTTATGGCGTGAAAGCAAGGAACGAATAGATGCCTCTGTTCGCCCTGTTTTTTCTGTGAGTTCCGAAAGTGTAAAGCCAACAGGCGACTGCATACTTTAATTTTCGGATTTTTTGAAAAAAAAGTGAGAAAATGCGATTTTTTTATTGCATTTCACTTGACAAGGTTTATAATGTCATTATATAATTGCATTATAAACAAACCCTGCCGACACAGGGGGGATAGAAAAGAGGGCTTTAGCAGCCTGAACCGTGTCGGCGGGGATGGCTACTAAAGCCCTTTTTATTGGGGTTTTTAAGAGGGTCTAACTGCCCGGATCGCCACAGGAGAAATCGCAGGCCGGGCAATTGAGATAGGCGGGAACGGGGATATTCCCCTCGATCATGCGCGCGCCGATTTTTTGAAGCGGCACGGCGTTGCCCTTGCTGCCGTGGCAGGTGGGGCAGTAGAGAATACCGTCTTTGTCGCGCTGTACAACGTGATTGCCCATAACGTGGGGCTTTAGTTTTGGCTTTCTTCGGTCTGCCAATATCATTGCTATGGCCTCCGTGAGGTTGAATTGGATCATTTAGCCCCTCCTTGTGGGTTGTAGTTGGTTTGTGGTTATTTCGATTATACCACGGGAGGGGCTTTTTTTGGAGGTATGGATGGTGAATTATGGGGACAAGCGCATGACAACGAATGAAGTGTGCCGTGCTTTGGGGTGCGACAGAACCACACTTATGCGGAATTGGCGGGAGATCGAGACCTATGCAGGAGCTACACAGGTCAAAAAAATCGAAAACGGCAAAAGCACCTACTGGACGGAAGCCGAACTAACCCTGCTTTTGGAAAAAATGAAGGGTAATGCCAACAATCAACATGACCTTGTGAGCCGCTCGCAAGGCACTGAAACCAGCCAATCAAGGGTTTTTCGCCTTCAAGTTTTACAAAAACAGATGCAAGACATCTACGAAGCAGAGATTGCCGACTTGCGAACAAAGAACAGATTGCTTGAAGATGTCAACGCCGACCTTTCATCGGGGCTTGCGACCATCCAGCGCATAGCCGAGGCGGGCGGGTTAATGCTGACCGACCGGGACGATCTAGTGTCAGCGTACAGGGGGCGGCGATGATCTATTCTTGGTTCTTCCGCATTTTACGCAACTTGAAATATACCGCAAAGCTAACTACCGCAACGATAACCCAACTGACAAACTGGAGTACATCAGACATATCAACCTCCTATGATCCATTGCCGTATTGTTTCGATGATATGGAACACACTCAATATGCCAACCACCAACACCGCTGTTTCAAGGGTGTTAGAAAACCTGCTTTTAGGCTTATCTATCACATTCAGTATTTTTTCAAGCGTCTTGTTGATGCCGCTAAGCTCTTCGGCAACCTTGTCCATATATCCAAAGATAAAGGTCAGGGGCGTTCTTGTCAAGGCTCCGGCTTGGCCTTCGGCGGCCTTCCCTTGCCGGGGACGTTACGGATGGCTTCTGTAATGACAGGTTTATCAGAAATGGCCTTTTCGATGGCCTTATTGATTTCCTTCGCCTCTCTAACACTAGAGTTTGGAGGGGTATATTCCCTAAGCCAGTTCGTAATGATGAATTCTATCATATTTGTCCTAGTACGCAGTTCTTGCTTTGCAAGAATGTCTATAACTTCAAGTAGTTCGGTAGGAAGCCTTAAACTAATTTGCTCTGTGATAGCCATAATAAAATTATCGGAAAATTTAAAAAAACACTTGACACAAATATCCCAATGGGATACAATGGGATACAATGCTAAATTGCTAAACCAGTTTAGCGGTTAAATAAAAGAACAGCGAGGAAGGGGTTGTGGACTTCCCCGCTGGTTTTTGGCAACCAGCCAGCCCGAAGCGACCACAGCCGCCGAGGGCTTTTTTTTTGGAGGATAGGATGAAGAGAATTAAAGAGGTTAGAGAAGAGAAAACCATTCCCGAAAGGATCGAGGCATTATCCGTAGCCATGAAGGACATTGAAAAAGTGTTAAGTCGGATGGGTGGAAGCATAGTTGGCGACAAAATATGCTATAGCGAATCGCGTATTTTGCGACATCATATAACATTGTCGTTTGAAGTACGCTTTAATCCTGATCTCCTTGGTCAATATGTTGATCAAGCACAGAAGCAAGATCGAGGTAATCCCTAATGATTCTGTCTACATCATCCTTGTTTTGGAAATCTGACGGATTCGGCCCAAGAATCATGACCGCAATTTCAAGGGCTTTCGCGCTTACTTGGTTTCTGCTTCCCATAGTCTATATGTCGGCAAGCAGAGTTTGTCTAATAAGCTTTTTTTTTGGAGGTCAGAAAGATGAAAGCAGTAATCGAGATACCAGTACCGCAATCTTGCCACGATTGCCGTCTGGCGTTTATTCACCAGCCGGATGAGAACGAAAAATACGGCTGTGGATACCTAAGCATAGACGTAACGGAGTATGACGACCAGCGGTATCACAAATGCCCGCTGAAAATCGCAAAGGATGGTTTTCAATGATTACTTGCTGTCTATGCAAACGTCCGCTTAAAACCTATGTATCGCAAAAAATGGGAATAGGCCCTATATGCAATACAAAAGATAGAAAGCATAGGGAGTTTGATTTTATGCGCGCGAAAATAGAACTTTTGGAACACGTCCAAGGCGAATATATTCTTGTTAATGACATAGGCCATAATCAGGGCCGGAGCGTTACCAATGACGCGGAATACATCATTGCCCTACTCTACTCTGACTATAACATAAACAACACCACCAGAATTTTTTACAAGGATTCCCAAGGCCAAATCGATGAAATACATCATTGCGGTAGAAAATTCTGTGGCTTTAGTCGCGGAGACAAGGGATTTACAATGTTAGGAGGCGTAAAATGAGCGTATTTTTTTACAACCTCGGCACGTCCATAAAGGACGCTGGGGAACGGGCCGGGCATAAGCGGCGTTGGTTTGCTGGAGCGATTATCAGCATAGGGCGTTTTATTCTGGGTATGGTGTAAGATCATGAACAATAATGTAAACCCGGCGGCTATCAAACTGCCGCTTGAATACGAAGGCCGCCGGTTCTTCACCACGGCGGAATTTGGGGCTATGGTCGGCAAGACCAGCGCGACAATCCGCCGCTGGGGGCGGTTGGGCTATATTTCATTGCGAAGGATCACCCCTACGTGCGTCATGGTTCCTTTAAGCGAGCTTGAGCGGTTCACTCGCGGGGAAATGATGGAAGGAGATAAGCGGCCTGTGCCGCCTGAAATAAATCAAACGAAAGGAAATATGTAAGGATTAGGCATAACGCTACGCTGTTTTTTTGCCTGCCGGAGCTATAACGGCGGGTACAACCTACAGACTACTCTGTAGCATAGGGGGTTTTTTATGAGGGCTTATCTGGAACAAGTCCACGCTGACGAAAAGCGAAACGCCGGAACTAGGCTGCTTATGGCAGCTATAGTCAATCAGGCCGCGAGGGATGCCGCCGGAATGGAAGAAAACTGTAGCGGCATTGACGAAGCGATGGCGGTGGCGTTTCTTTTCAGCGAAATGTGCTGGGATATATGCGTTGAAGTCGGGGCCGATTACGGAACATTAAGGAACCACGCGGTAGAAAAACGTTGCCGCCAATTTGAAGGGAGGCTGTAAGATGCGGAACCTGTTAGATTTGCAGAATAAACTTTATGGACAATTTGAAATTTTATGCGATCCCAATTTGAAGGGCGACAACCTGAAGGAAAAACTATCCATAGCGGAAGGGGTGAACGAGTACGCGAAAATGATAGTAGCTAACAGTATGGCGATGGTTAAAATCGCCGAACTGACAGGCGTTCCGCTGGAACGGCTATCACTGTTACCTGACGTGGCGGAAAAGCCCGTGATCGCTGACGGCAGGCGCAAAAGCCTTTTGACCCGCCCGGAAGATAGGGATATATAAGTATGCCCGCTAGACACACGCCGGAAATAATCGCTTTTTTCAAAGAAAACGCCGGGGAATTGGCCGGAAAGACCAGCAAAGAATTGGCCGAGTTGGTATATTCCCGCTTTGGCGTTTGTTTAACCATACGGGCCATACTGCGGGTCAAGTTACGATGTGGAATTCGTTACGGAAAGCCTTACGCGAGGGCTTTGCTCTCCGAAACTACACGGAAAGGCTTTGCGCGTATTAAATTGTCAGATAGCGGGAAGTTTCTTCAAGACTGGCAATTGAAACACAGGTATCTATGGGAACAGGCAAACGGCACGATCCCTGAAAATCATTACGTAATTTTTGCCGACCAGAATAGATCAAATTTTGAATTGGACAACCTGCTCTGTATCCCTAAAAATGTATTATCTTACATAGCGTTCCACGGCCTTCTATCCGCTGACGCCGAGCAGACAAAATCCGCCATAGCGATAGCGCAATTGGCCTTAAAGATTAAAGAGCGAAAAAAAGACTTATCGCCATCGTGCCAAAAGGCGGTTACATTGCAGTCAAAAAGATTGGCTAAATAAAGCAAGGAGTTGGGAGGGAATCGTGAAAAGCAATTTTTCATCATTTGTATTAAGCGAAACTACAGTGAGGCAGATTTACTCTTTGCCGGAGGAAGCGCAACCGAAATTTTTTAAGGCGGTAACTGATTACGGGCTATATGGTATCGAGCCTGAATTTGAAGGCTTGGAATATACTATATGGATCGGAATGAAAGATTTGATTTCACATACAAAGCGAGCCGATGAAGAATGGTGGCGCAAACGGCAGGAGAATGGAAAGAAAGGTGGAGCGCCGGAGGGGAACAAAAACGCTTCCAAAAACAACCCAGAACAACCCAAAACAACCAACGAAAACAAAACAACCAACGAAAACAAAACAACCCATAATGAGAATTTAAATAATAATAATAATAATAATGAAAAAGAAAATGGCGGTTGTTTTTCTTTTTCCGAATACCTCGAAAAATCGAAACCACCCGATCCGCTTCCTGACAAACCGCCTGACAAACCTTCTGAAACAAAAGAGGACGCTATCACCGTTTTCCAGAAAGCGCGGGCTTTGTGGAATAAACACAAGCTTCCCCCTGAATGCCGGGAAACAATACCGTCCAACGCGCTATTTAGCGATTGCTTGCCGACTTTCCAGTATTATTCATGGCCGGAAATCGAAAACGCCATTGAAAATTACCACTGGCATAAAAGCGGTATGTGCGGCGAAGGATGGGCGCGGCCCCCGCCTTACGGCTCGATTTACGGTTTTCTGAAAACAGGCGTTGCCAAATATTTTAATGACGATGCCATAGACGCGCAATTCAAAGAATGACGGAGGATAACCATGTCCAAAAAGAATAAGCAACAGGGCGAAGGCAAAAAGTGTTATATTTACAAACGATGTCCTCCCTGCGGCGTGAAATTGCACGTTCAGGCGTATGCCTGTTTTCGGTGCGGGAACCGGGCGCAAGACATGACCTATGGTTCGCAAAACCCCAATGACGCTATTTACAACCTGCTTCTGAACAAAGTTGAAAAGTGCTTTTCATGCTTCAACACCCAGAACGGAAACCCTTGCAAGCCCATTATCTGTTTCGGCAGTGGACGTGGAAAGTGCGGGATTTGTAAAGACTTTTCAAGCATCCGGTTTAACTGCTGTCAGGAAATACAGGCAGATGAAAAGATACTGGAAAACGCGCGAAAAGACCGGGAAGAACAGCGATGGGTTGAAGAATGGTGGGACAACGTGATACGGGGGGAAAAACGTGCCGTGGCAAGATAATCCTTCAGGCATACCGGGCGAAATAACTAACTTATATGAGCGAACCAATAACGGAAGCCCCCTGTCCTATGCGCTTACAGTGCGATTCCGCCTGCGAACCCTCACAGCGGCTCTGGTGTGCTTTACAGTTCAAAATGCTTGAACAAAAGACGGACGAAAGCATATGGGCGTTTATTTCTTCGCTGTTGTTTTTAATAGAGACAACGGCGAAAAATCACAGCAAGAGACTAGGCTATGTCGAACTGGACAACATAATAAACCATCTGGCGCTTCAACTATTCAGGCGGTTTAGGAAAGAACTTGACAGGGAGACGTTTTACGTCAGAAACAAACTTAAAGGCTACATCGCCGTATGCGTGTACGGGGAAATACAGCAGGCCAGAAGAAAAGACACCATTAACGCGCTGTCTTTTGACGAAGTGGGGGATATATGATTAAAACGCTATGCGGCTATCCGGGATGCGACACGCTATCTGACAGCCGTTATTGCCCCAAACACCATCGGGATAAAACAGCGCCCAAACCCTTTTACAAGAACGCTGTCCGCTATAACAGCCATTTATACAACACGGTACGATGGCGGAAGCTTAGAAATACCGTACTGAAAACCTTCCCTTGCTGTCAAAACTGCGGCGCGGGGAGGTTTGAAGCGGCGCTGGAACTCCACCACATAACGCCGCCCAAGGGGGATGAGGAATTATTTTTCAGCGAGGACAACCTCATGCCCCTGTGCAAGCTCTGCCACGCTCAAATCACAAGCAGGGAACCGCGAAACAGGCGGCGATCATCGAACCGGTAGGGGGGGCGCGGGGAAAAACCGCCAAAAACTGTAAATCACCCCCACAAGTCTTTCGTCTGTTCTCACTTTTGCCAAAACAACTAACTTTTATAGGGGAGCGATATGCCAAGGCTTAAAAAACCAGTTAAAGAACTTAAAGCCCGCCCGGACGCGGTGCGGTATGTGGAAAAAAAGGCGAAGGAAAAACAGAAAAAAGCGCGGCAGGCAAGCCCGGAAGTAGGCGAATACCTGTTAAAAACGCAGGAATTGCTGGATATGCTGTGGGTAAAGTTACAGGACAAGGAACTTTTGAGCGAGCCGGGCGATTACAAAAAATATATTGATATGTTCATGGCGGTTCAAAGGCATTATTTCAGTTTCGCCGGGTTTGTTCCCAAACAGGAAAATGAGGAAGAATCGCTAGAATCTGTTTTAGGGTAAGTCATGCCAAAAAAGAAACAGCCTGAAAACGAAGCGCGGGAGATAACGCTATCTTACTGCGATAACATCATCAGGAAAAAAATACCCGCTTGCGTTTACACGATAAAAGCGGTCAAGCGGTTTATGGACGATCTGAAAAGAACGGATGATGAAGGCTGGGACTATTTTCTTGACTGGAACATACCGCAGAAGTTTCTTGCTTTTTCCCGGATGCTTGCCATAGATTCAAAAGGAACACGTTTAAGCCTTTTGCCTTGGCAGGTTTTCATATTCGCCAACCTGTTAGGGTTTCGGTACAAATCAAACCCTAACAAAATGCGTTTTAGATCGGGGGCTGTGTTTGTTCCCCGGAAAAACGGCAAAACAACAGGGCTTTTATACCCGCTCCTTTTATGGGACATGGTTGTAACAACAGACGCGCAGGCGTTTTTCTTTGAAAAAGACGACAAACAGGCGGCGCATATGCTGGAGGACATCAAAGGCATAGTACAACATTCCCCCATTTTGAAAGATTTCAGGAGCTACGCCGATGTCATTACGTATAAAGCTTCCCGCCTTAAATGTTTCGGCAGCGAAAACAAGGGCATTGACGGATACAAGCCGTCTGTCGCCGTAATTGACGAATACTTTTGTTTCGCAAGCGACAGGCCAGTAACGGCTATGAGGTACGGAACACGGGCGCGTCTTAACGGCCTTGTGCTGATAATCACCACGGCGGGAAACGACATAAGCCTTCCGGCGTACAGCGAAGATGAAAAGGTACGTAAAATTCTTAACGGGGTTTTGACGGACGAGGCGTATTTCGGGATTATTTACGGCATAGACGACAAAGACGACTGGAAAACAGAAGCGGCCTATGTCAAAGCGAACCCCAGTATTAACGCGATTATTGACAGGGCGGCCTTGAAACAGGATTTGATTGACGCGCTGAACCAACCCAGCCATCAGGCGGATTACATCGCCAAAACCCTGAACAGGTGGACGAATGAGACGACATCGTGGATACCCATTTCAAAATGGGACACGGCGATACGCAAAAAACCCACGCCTGAAACCCCCGGCGCGTCTTGCGTTGGGGGTTTCGATCTAAGCTCCGTAAGCGATTTTACAGCGTACACGCTATGTTTTCACATAGACGGCTTTTTCTACTTCCGGCACAGGTTTTACATACCAGAACAGGCGGTGTTTGAAAAATACAGAACCGAAAACATAAACATTCTTGAATGGATACATAAGGGCATAGTAACCGCCACACCCGGAAACACGGTAGATTACGAGTATATCAAAAACGACATTATAAGAGACGCTGAAAATTTCAACATGATTGAGCTTGCCTTTGATCCGTGGCAGTCAAAGCAGTTGGTTAAGGAACTGGAAACCGATCTCACGCATACCGAAGTTTTCGATTACCCGCAGAGCATGGCGAAAATGTCCAGCGCATCGAAAGATTACGAGAAAACCATACTTGACGACAAAATTGTTGACAATAACCCCTGCCAGAAATGGATGGTATCGAACACCGTAATCTACACGGACGCTAACGGCAACATAAAACCCCGCAAGGAAAACAAGTCCAGCGGTAAAAGGATAGACGGGGTAATTACTTCCATTATGGCGCTGGACAGAATGAAGCAATACATGGGGCAAACGGCGGAAAAACCGGGGAATATTGAAACCCTTCTCGCGCTTTTCAGATAGCCAAAAGCCAAAATAACTAAATAGTATGGGTATTTTAAATATGTTAAAGAGACGCAGGATAGCGAGTTTTGGCCTTCCCGCGAGTTTCTCCGATTCAAGCGTTTTCCATTCGGAGACGGACGGCACGGCATTTGCCGCCATTGACCTTATCGCTTCCTCAATTGCCAATCTTTCGGGGGCGTTTTATGGGGCGGTATCCCGGCAAAAGGTTTCAAGGCATAGCCTATACTGGGTGCTGAACAATCCCAACGCCGATGAAACACGGTTTCAGTTCATGTACCAGAGCGTGCGGGACTACTTCAAGCACGGGAACATTTACTGGTACAAGCACGATAACGCCGAGGGCGGTATAACCAGCCTTTACAGGCTGGAACCAGCGAAGGTTTCCGTTACGCTGGGAGCGGATCACCGCAAACTGTACGCTTACGGCGGCAGCGTATACACGGCGGACAAAATACTCCATATTCCCTCACGCTTCGGCTATGACGGGCTAGAGGGCAAGTCGATTTTCAGCGAGTGCCGGAATGTTTTCAAGACCGCCAATGAACTTGACGTGTACGTGAAGAATGTTTTTAACAACAACGCGGGGCACAGGCTGATTATAGACATATCAAAGTATTTGCCTGACGCTACCATAGCCCAGATAGAGGAAGTAAAAAGGCAGTTTGAAGCCAATTACACGGGGCTTTCAAACGCGGGAAAACCCCTGTTCAAAACCAAAGGGCTTGATTTTTCAAAGATAGACACCGGGGACAAAGACAACCGGGCCAGCCAGCTTCTTGAAAACAGGCAGTATCAGGAACGGGAAATCGCAAAGCTGTTCGGCATACCCCACCCGCTATTGTCCGCCTCCGGCAAGAGCGTAGACATAGAAAGCCTGTACATCCTGTTTATCGAAAACGCTATCCGCCCGGTCGCTACCCAGATAGAACAGGCGATCAACAGGCTGCTTCCGCCGTATCAGCGGGCGAGTATGTTTTATGAGTACAGCTACAATAGCCTATTAAAAACAAACCTGATCGCCAGAATTAACGCCTATGTAAAGCAGATAACCAACGGAATATTAAGCGTAAACGAGGTGCGGAAAAAAGAAAACCTGCCGGAAGTGGAGGCCGGAGATATTAACTTTGTCCCCTCAAACCTTATGCCGTTGCGGGACGATATTGTGGACGCTTACATGGCGAACGCGAAAAAAATCAGCCTTGAAACCCAAAAACAACTAAATACTGACAGCCCCGGTATTAAAGGCAATCACAGCCCCGCCGGGGACGATAAGCGGAAAATAACTAACTATATAGAGACGGAGGAATAACTAACTAGTATGAACAAGAAACGGGAAGCTGTGTACAAGAACGTTACTGTCAGGGCCGCCGAGGGCGACAAAAAAGTTATAGAGGGCCTTATCCCATACGACAAGGCATCGCTGAAGATGTGGGGGGTGTCCGAAATCATCACGCGGACGGCGTTTAACAAAACAATCGCCGACAAAAACGAGGTTCGCGCCCTGTGGAACCATGACGAAACCAAAATACTTGGCAATACCAGAGCCGGGACGCTCGTCCTTGAAAGCACGGACGCGGGGCTTAAATGCGTTTGTGAACTGCCGGACGCTTCCTACGCCAACGATTTGTACAACCTTATCCAGCGTGGGGATGTACGGTCTATGTCTTTCGGCTTTTTCCCCGTGAAGTATGAGGATGACGCGGGAAAAAAGACGCGGTACTTGAAGGAAGTAAAGCTTGTTGAGGTGTCATTCGGGGTAATATACCCGGCGTACACGAGTACCACAAGCCAGACAAGACGGCTAGAGGAACTCGACCTTGAAAAGCTGGATGAAATACTGGAAAAACAGGAACTGGCGGAGGAGGATATGATCTTTCTTCGCAAGGCAAGCGATGGACTTAACAGTCTGATAAAGGAAACTACGGAGCCGCAAGCACCCGCCGGGGAAAAGGGAACCGAAACGGAACCCGTGCCCGAAGATGGCAGTGCAAGTGAAGCCGAAAAAAGAAAATTCCTTTTGCGGATTGAAACGGAAATAAACACCTAAGGGAGAAGAAAAATGGAAAAAGATGAACTGGTAAGCGTAAACATAGAGCTTCGCAAACTCAGCGAGGCTGTAAAAGACGGTTCGGTCGGGGCGGAAGATGCCGAAAAGAAATTAACCGAGCTTCGCTCGCAAAAGCCGAGATAGAACAGCGGATGGCGATTCCCCCGGTGTCCGGGGAAACCAGAAACGCCTTGGCTAACGTGCGGGAGGCCATGCTTGAAAAGCGGTCTATTACCCTTAACGGCACGGGGGCGATCAATCAGGTGCGGGAACTCCAAAAGGAACTGGCCCGGAAGAAAACAATCCTGAACCTTGTCCGGTACTTTTACGGCCCTAACGCCAGCACGAATATTCCGGTGCTAAGTCCCGGCCTCGCTACTCCCGCAACTGCGGCGGAGGGGGCCACAGGCATAGCCGTGGACAAACAGGCGGCGATGGGAGTACAGGCGATTACGCCCCGCGCGTTTGTCTCGATACTTCCGGTTAGCGCGGAAGCCCTTACCCTTGGAAGCGTAAACCTTGAAAGCGAACTGCCCGCCATATTCGCGGAAGCTTTCGCGGACGGGTTCGCCAAGCAGGTAATCTGCGGCGATGGAACCGGGCTTAACTTCCGGGGATTGTTTACCGGAATTACGGAAACGGTAAACTGCGCCGCTACTGGAACGCCCAAAGTCGCCGACCTTGTAAAGCTCGCCCTTACCATGCGGGACTATACCGATGACGCGATTATCGTCATGCACCCTACCATCTACGCGGGCATTATCGCCGATTCAACCGCCGGGGTCGCCGAACTGTACAAGGAGGAGCTTATCCGTTCAAAGAGCGTCGAGGGCGTAAGCGTTCTGCTTACCGGCTACGCGCCCAGCTCTGTTTCGCCGGGGGCTACGGCGGCGGTAGCCGGAAGAATGAGAGATTACGCTTTTGGCCTTGCCAGCGAAATCACCATTGAACCGATAAGGACGGTCGGCGACACCAACACATATTTTCAGGCGATAGTGTTCGGGAACGGCAACAAAATCCTTGACAAGAATTTCTACGGGCTTCGGACCGTATAACAAACAACTGGGGGTTGCCAAAGTATTTTAGCAACCCCCAATTATGGAGGATCACGCATGGCGAAAAAGAAAACGGACGAGAACGAAACCGAAAACACAGTGGACGAAACCATAACGGACGAACCGGGAGCGGACGAGGCTAAAAATGACAACCCCAAAAAGGCAAAAGGGCCAACAGGCAAGGTTGTGAAGGCCAAATTCAGGAACACGTACATCGGCAAGTTTGGTAGCTTTCAGCACGGCAGAGTGTATGAGCTTTCGGCGGATGTTTACGGCGCGTTAAAGGCCGACTGCGAGGCCGTAGAGTAATGCCCCACGTTACCCTTGAAGAACTACAGAGATACTCCGGCACTGTTGGCGAACACCCGGAAAATCAGGCGTTCTTCATTGAGGCGGCGGGGCGGATAATAGACGACTATCTGGGCTATGACGGCGCGGAAAAGGCGCTTTGTCCCGGCACACAGGAGTACAGGGACATCGCCGCCGTGCCGTCTATCCAGTATTTGTTCAAGGTTACCTGTTTACGCATCGCCACGATGCTACAGACCGAAGGGGGATCGAATATCGGCGTTACAAGTAAAAGTTTCGGCGATTCCGGCAGTAGGACATTTGTAAACTACACCAATTTTGACAAATACCTTTTGCCAATAGCGGCCTACAGGAAAATACGGATATGAAAGGATCGATTGAAGCGGTGTTTGATACCAAAGCGTTCAATAACAAACTTAGCCTGTTTTCATCGGGGCTGGGAAACATTTACAACGAGCTTCTTGCCGAGATAGCAAAGCCCGTTATCAAGGAAGCCAAGTCCAAAGCCCCGGTAAGAACCGGGAAGCTTAGAGACCACATAAAGTTTATATTTCTAAAAAAAGACGCAACGGCGATGCTTACAACAATGAAACGGTACGGCACATTCGGCGCGTGGTATTCAAACATACGGGAACACGGGGCAAACATAGAGGCGAAAAAAGAGCCGTATCTTGTATTCAAAATAAACGGGGAATGGAAAAAAGTAGCGGCTGTAAAGACACCTGCCCAGCCGTTTGGCAAGCCTGTTTTTAACGAATACTTTGACGAACACGGCAAAGCGTGGCCTCTCTTGCAAGAGGCGCTGTTAAACAAAATGAAGGAGGCGGGAATTGGAACTTAAAAAATTCAGGGACGGGCTTGTCTCTTACATAGCGTCAGCCTTCCCCGCTTTTTCAGGCAAGTACCAGTTGCCGGATCATTTTATCACAACTGATTTTCTTGATTTCGACAAGCATAAAAACAGCTTTCAAATATTCGTTGATTTTGACTCCGTAAGCTTCCCCGACCAGCCATTCACCGATGACTGTTCCCCGGCCTTTGACACAACCGTCAATATCTGGATTGTCATGCGTAACAAGACAATCAATGAGCTTGACGAATACCTTTTGAACGCCGCAGGCGCGATGACGGACACGGTGCGGGCCTGCGCGAACTACCACAAAATCAAGGCCGAAAAGATTGATTTTTTCAAGTACACCGAGGGGAACGCTAACCTTGTTTCCGCCCGGCTTCAAATACGAATAACGGCGGAATAACTAACTTATATGAGCGAAACAATAACGGTGTATGCCACCGAACAGGCACGGAGAAAAGCGGACGAGGAAAAGGCGTGCGGCCCTTCCCACTCGAAAGGGAGAAAGAGAAAAAATTGCTATTCTTGCGAAATACAAAAAGAGCAGACGGCAATCCACAACGAAAACTTCAGCAAGGAGAATGAAGAACTATGAGCAAACGAACAGGCATGGCAGCGAATGTATTTCTTGACACATTCAACCCGGACAACATCGTAACCGGGCCGGGAACTACCGAGGCGGGGACAAAGTATTTTGTCGTCTCAAAGGGAGAAGAAAGCAGCGTCCCCGTTCCGGCGGGAAGCTTTTTCCAGTCTCCACGAGGCGAAGCAGAGCAGATACAGCTTGCGGAAGGCGACAGGATTTTCCCCATTGACCCCATGCGCTTCTGCAAAACGTCAGCGTCTTTTGAGTTCTCGCAAGGGAGCGTGGACGTTGGAGACGACTGCGATCCGGGGGCTACCATCCTTGACGGCATTGTTACGTTCACGGGGTCTCTGGCCGGGCTTTCCCGCTACGATGACGAAACGGAAGAATTCGAGGACGTAACAAGCGAAATAATCGGAAGGTTTCTTGACATCATGTAGGATGACGGCTCCGGCAGGTATGTCAGGCGACCAAGAGACGACAAGCAGATGTTTCTTCTGGTCTTGCTTAACTCAACCGCCCAAGGCAAAGCCGGAAAGGTCGAAAACTGGATTTTCGCCCCGATTAACATTAGCAGCATGAGTACGTCCCTTGGCAACACGGACGCGCAAAATCAGGATTTGTCATTCAGCAAGGGAGAGGGACAGGTCATTCTGTACAAAATCGTAAATTGAATTTTTCCGCCCCGTGTAGTAGCGGGGCGGGTACTTTAACGGCAAGGGGTTACTATATGGCGGTTCTTAAATCGGTATTCAAAAAAGAAAAGGAATATATTTTTACGGCGTTTGGCAATGACAAAGCCGAACAGCCAGCGAAGGTAATTTTTAAGCGCTTCCCGCTGGACGGCGAGACGTTCCAGAGCGGAAGGACAATAGACATCCGGGACAGCAAGGTAATGAAAAATTTTGACAACTCCATACAGGCGCAAGAGGAGCTAATCGAAACCATTGTCAATGACCTTGTAGACAACATGATGGCGCAGAGAATTGACTACAAGCGGTTTGTCTGCGAGTGCGTGGAACGGGTGGAAAACCTTGTGTATGACGGAAGGAATATTGAAACGGCGGACGCTTTCCTGTCCCTTCCGCAAGACGCTGTATCGCAAATAGCGGGGGAACTTTATACATACGCGCGGCAAAGCGACACGTTCAGCGCTAGCGAAAAAAAAAGTTAAAAACGGCGTACAAACTTTACCTTATGGGCTACCGCCCGGCGGATGAAAGCGACAGCCCGCCGGAGGTAAAGGGTACGGGAAGGGAAAAGGAGCCATACCCTATTGTTGTATGGGGAGAAAAGCTGATAAATGACACCAAGTTGCATTTATACATTGACAGCGAATTTTTGTATTACGTGAATATTTACGAAAACAACAAGATGTTTGGTATTCCGTATAAAAACTGGATGGAGATGCCCGAATGGATGATTTGGATAAGCAAGACGTTTGCCGCTCTGGAACAACAGCGCGAGGCAATGGCATACGGGAAAATAACTAAATAGTATGGCTGATTTAACCCTTAGACTTAACGCCGACTTTGAAAAGGCTCAAAAGGCGTTCTCTGATTTAAGAGATTCAAGCGAAGAAACCGCCAAGAAAATGGACAAGTTCGCTGAAAAGTTTAAGACCGAACAGGTAGACAGATTTGTAGAGCGTCAAAAGCTTACCGCCATCGCCATGCAAGCCACGGGCAGGGAAACGGAAAGCTTGGGCTCCCAAATGTCGGCGTACCAGCGGGAAATTGAACGCCTTATAAAATCGGGACTTTCGCCGCAAGACGAAGCGATACAGCGCTTACAGGCGGAATATACGGCGTTACAGGAAAAACAGGAAGCGGCGAAACAGGCAACGAAGGCCGAAGCCGAAGCCGCCAAAGCTCTAGTCGAAGCGGAGGCGGAAAGAGCCGCCGCCCTTGAAAAGACGGCGAAGGAAACGGTGGAACTTTTGACGGCGAGTTCCGACCACGAGCGCCAAGCTATCTTGTTAAAGCGGCGGCAAGGCGAACTGCGGGAAGAAATGGAACGCCTTATAGCGTCCGGCATTGACCCGCAGAGCGAACAGGTGCGGGCGTTGCAAAGAGAATATGAACGGCTTACCACCGCCAAAGAACAAACAGAGCGGGGCATGAAGATGATGGCTACCGCCGCCAAAGCGTCAGCCACCGCCCTCGCCGCCGTTAAAGCCGCCGCCGCAGCCGCTGTTGTGCAAACCGCCGCCGCCGGGGACAGGTTCGCCAAAACCGCCCGGCAAATCGGTATGTGCGCCGAGACGTTACAGGAGCTTGAATACGCGGCGAGGCAGTCAGGCGGAACCGCCAAGGGCCTTACAAGCTCACTTCAACGCCTTAACCGAAATGTGGGCGATGTCCGTAACGGAACCGGAGCGCTTACAAAACATCTGGGCGCGAATAATCAGGCGATGCTGGATCAGCTTAAAAACGTAAACTCCAACGAGGAAGCTTTTAACCTGTTATTAGGCGCTATAAGGGACGCGCCGGACGAGTTCGAGCGGGCGCAGCTTGCCTACGCCGCGTTTGGCAGGGCCGGGCAGGAGATGATTCTTTTGGCGAAGGAAGGAGCGGACGGGATAGCGGAGCTTCGGGGCGAGGCCCGCAGGTTCGGCATTATCAGCAACGAAACGGCGGCGCAAGCGGAGGAATTCGCCACAGCGCAAGACCGCCTGCGTCAAGCTATAGGCGGAGCGAGGAACGAAATGGCGGCGGGGCTGATTCCTACCGTAACAAGCGTAATAAACAAGATAGCTGACTTTATCGCCAACATAGACAATCTCGCGGTAGTAATGCGAAATGTGGCTATCGCCCTCGCGGGCGTTACGGCGGGCATAAGCGCTTTTATGGTTATCGCCAAACTGCCAAAGATTATAACAGCCGTTACGGGGGCGGTTAAGGGCCTTACGTTAGCCATGAAAGCGAACCCCTTTGGACTAATAGCCGTAGCGGTAGCTCTTTTAATAACATCTCTTATTCTCCTAAAAAAGAATTGGGACGTAGTGCAAACGTATCTACAGCAGGGAACGGCGCACCTTGTGTTCGCGTTCAGGATGTTGGGTTCCCGTGTACAAGAAATAATGTCCGTGGCGTTTAGCGTAATCAAGGCCGGGGGAGCGAGCCTTATTGATTTTATACACGGCAATATAATCCGGGCTGTCGGCGCGATGCTTGAAATAATGGGGCGGCTTCCGTTTGTCGGGCAATACTTTGAAAGAGCGAGCCAAGCGGTAAACGGCCTTGGTAACGCAATCGGGGATAAGGCGGCGCAGTCAAGGCGGGCCGTTGGGGAAACAATCGAAAACGCCCGGCGCGAGCGGGAAGAAGCGCAAGAGACGCACCGGGCGGTACTTCAGGCGACAAACGATGAGGCCAGAGCCCGGCGGGAAGCCCTGCGCCAGCGTGAGGCAGACAACGAAGCGCAATTAAGCGGAGCGAGAGCCGCCGCCAGTTCTTCCCTCGCTATCGCCGAGGAAACGGAAAACGAGCTTACGGCTATGATGGCGAAATCGCTTAGAGACCGCCTCGCCCTTCTGGGCCAGACCGAAGCGCAGGGGCGGGCTGAACGCGGGGCGGCGTTTGAGCAGTTTATGCGATCACGGCTCGAAGCCGAAAACCTCCACGGACAGCAGCGGATTGAGTTTCTTAGACAACAGGCGCAGATTGAACTTGACGCTGAAAAGTTTAGCTATGAAGAAAGGCTGTCGGCGCGGGAAGCGTTTAACGCGCTGATACTCGCCGAGGAACAAAAGCTATCCGCCGCCCGCCTCGCCGTAAAGAAGGAAGAAGTAAACCAAATGGCCGGGCTGTTCGGCAATATGTCAAACCTTGTTACAACCGCCGGAAAAGAAAGCGTAGCCGCCGCCATAGCTGGAAGGGCGTTATCTGCGGCGCAGGCGGGCATCAATTCATTCCTCGCCTTTTCCCGCGCCCTCGCCGAAGTTCCCTTTCCGGCGAACAAGATAGCGGCGGCGGGGGTTCTGGCATCCGGCCTCGCCCAGCAGACCAGGATTATAAAAACCCCCATACCGCAGGCGGAAACAGGGGGCCGGTTTGTTGTGCCTAACACAACATCGAGGGTTGACGGCGTGGGCCTTATGGTAGGCCCGAATGAAACGGTAGACATAACGCCAGCGGGCCAGCAGGCGGGAGTCCATCAGACGTTTAACCTTGTCATTAACGGAGAGACTATAGCGTCAGTAATAAACGAGCTTATCGGCTCCGGCGATATACAGTACGAGCCTTTGGGCAATTTATAGGAGGCGGGATATTACCATTCTGTTTAACGACATAGCGCAATACTCCGACGCTCCCAAAGAAATGAAATCGGCGGCCCTCTCCGAAACGGCGGGCATAACAAACCCGGCGGTTATTACGCTGGAAAAGCCCGGCCCCGTGTCAGCGGTCGGGATAGGCAACACGGACGGCACGGTATTTACTATCCGCGTGGAATACCACGGGCCGCTATCGGCGAGCGACAGGGAGCGTATCACAACGGGCGGCGGGACGGAAATTTACGCGAGCCAAAGCCATGAGTTTACTGTAACGTTCAGCGAAAACGGACTGTACTGCCTTGATAAAACCGTTTTCGCAAACAGAATAATTATCTCAACGGATGCCCGTTTTGTGGGACGCTTTGCCGCCGGGCTGGGCGTAAGAATACCGACCAGCGTAGCGAAACAGCCCGGCTGGAAATCTGTATAAGTAGAGTATTTACCCAACAGTTTAAAAAAAATAGCGGTCATAAGTACCTCCGAATGATATAATTATTTGACCACCAAATAAATCATTAAGGAGAGACAAATGACCACTAACAAC
>Ga0123355_10004083_pt1 | contig 21159 bp, 9 predicted proteins | sample TergutEmb28metaG_3_FD_89872 | JGI IMG/M metagenome (GOLD analysis project Ga0123355, IMG submission 89872) | Embiratermes neotenicus P1 segment gut microbial communities from Petit-Saut dam, French Guiana - Emb289 P1 | ecosystem: Host-associated > Arthropoda: Insects > Digestive system > Gut ...
ACATACATACATACATACATACATACATACATACATACATACATACATACATACATACATACATACATACATACATACATACATACATACATACATACATACGTACGTACGTACGTACATATACAAATGCATACCTACATACACACATATGTTGACACTTACATACATATACATACACACCTACATGGTAACTGAAGCATTAGTTAAATTGTTCATAATTTCTTTTCACTAAGGTAAGCAACTCAAAGCAAAATATAACAGAAGTTTTCCTAAAAGAATTTTTCTTAACAGCTTATCACTGACACGTTTCGATGTACGATACACACTGCAGGAAAGACTTTAACTTCATACTTCCTGGTATGAAAATGATTCTATACCTTAGATTGCATATAGCAGATCAAATAATGCAGGTTATCAAAATGACTGCTCGTTATTCGGTACCGTATTCCACCAAATGTATGGTTAGATTTCGAAGACCCTCTCTAATGCAGTAAACAGGAATATGAGCTTGCTAAATTAGGTAGGGAGCGTAAATTTTCAGATGCATTTATGCAAAACATGCCCGCTTCCATCAAGCCCTGGTTTTGGGTCTAATGTCAAGATGTGTTAGAGCGAGTTCGGTTTAAAGAGCTCGTTTGCAGCGTACCCATTAGCGTAACAGTGCAGGCACACAAAAGGAATGCAAGAGCTACTGCCTGCAGCAAGATCCCTTTTAATTTTTTAATCTTTGTGGTTTTAAACAAAGTTGCTTTTTATTTCAGCAAGCTATATTGAATCTAAACAAACAGATTTAAAACCGGCATTATATATTCATGCAATACAAGCCCTGAATCTCTGGAAATGAGAAAAGTGACGGTGCCTTTAGAATGGTGACAGTGCCCCTAGAATGGTGACGGCGCCCCCAGAATTGTGACGGTCCTTCTACAGCGGTGACCTTGTTTCTAAAAATAATGACACACCTAAAGGAATCTCTATTTTTGCACCACGACGATTTGTTGCAAGATGCAGTCAGTAGCTTATGCTGTTCAGCCCTACATGGTGGAAGGAACAATGAATAATGACTTGCAGCAAATGCGGAAGCTACGCATCGCAGCATATTTTGAGTTTTTTGCACCGGCGTTTACAGGGAAGGACTGAAGAACACCACAAAACTACCTTTGGGATTGCCGCGTTCTGAGCCAAGAATTTAGTCTGCAACTTTGTGTAGAACAATAACAAGAAGAATATGAATTCATGATGAAATTCCGCCTTCTGAAAGGGAAGTTCATTTAGAATGCAATTAAGCTCACAATCGTCTTGCAAATACAAAATGGGAGGCCGCTGGACCAGGCAATGTGTTATGCTGCCAACTGTCGTCAGTCACGTCTCGTCTTCCTGCTTAATTTAAAATGTGACGTGCAATGAACAACGTATTTTTGAGGCGCGACATGTCTGGATGGGCTGAAGGAACAAATTTCTATCTCTTTCTTTAATTATTGTGAATGAAAACCTTAAGTGCAATACACTGATCTACGGAGCGCGGAACCCAACCCAAGGTAAACTGGAATAGCAGTGAGCGTTGCGCTACAGGCCATCACGCGGAACCTTCTGAAGGGAGAGACATGTGAGTTGTCAGATAAAATATTGTATTTCGCATTTCTACAACCCACATCTCTAAAATCACTTTTAATATTTTAATCCCAATTTTCCCTTTGTAGCAAATATTAAATCTGCAGACGATATGCATTTTCCCGGGAAAATTAACTCTTTCCCTTACAACAGGGATTTAAATGTCACTAGTACCCTGGCAAGCCATTTACAGGAACTGAATAAAAAAATGCAACCAATACACTTTTATATTTCTATATAAATGCAATTAATAATTTAAATAATTTTTTAAAGACAACGTTAGAATATCTGTCAGGATTGATAATGATTTTTTAGATATTTTTTCGTGTGGCATTTGACGAAACACGGAGTTCATTTAGCCTAACATAAACCATACGGATGCATTTGTTCTACACAACCTTGGCTCTAAAGAACACAAACTATTATTAATTTCGAGCCCATCCTCTACGTTGTCAGCTAGATTCGTTCACCCGACTTCTTGCGTCGCGGTGCGGTCCGTGCTGTCGGCGCTATCGAAATTGTGTCTAGCGATTCATCGTCCGCGCTATCAACCTCCCCTTCTGTCTGTGCTGGGTCTGTCACCTTCTGAATGCGGTCAAGTATAAATTCCTGGAAGGCACAGTCCTTGTCCTTGTGATTTTCAACCGTGGTGATAATTATTTTAACAATACAAAACAGCGTTGTGCAGCCATTTGTAGCACAGTAACATTAGGCGCCCAAACATTTCACGGATTTTCTGCAGCAAGGAAGACGGGGCACTATTTGGTTGGCCCTATTCAACCTTCAAATAAATTTATTGCAGTATATTAATTGCCGATCCTGGTGGCCGTGCTGTCTATGGTTTAGGTCTCCTGCCGCTCGCTTGCTGTGATTGCAGGTTCGAATTTCTCCGAGGACATGAATGTCTTCTCTTGTGAATGTTGTGTGTTGTCAGGTAGAGGACTCTGCGACGGGCCAATGCCTCCTCAAAAGGAGTCCTACCGAATGTGGTATGACGGAGTGTGACGTGAAACCTCGATAATGAGGCCCTGCCCCAGTAGGGGCTGTTGTGCCATGGAAAAAAAAAAACAGCATTGTACTTCTGGCTCCACTTTTCAGTTTTTCTTGGAGGTCTCCACAACGTTCGCTGTATGCAGCGATGAAACAAGTTTTACATCTTGCTAACTTCGTCAAACTTGCTGCAGAGCGTGGCCTTTACGTACGCTGCCATTATTCAGACACTCCTTTCTTCATATTCTTTATTCTCTCCTTCATATAAAGTCACATTGAAGACCTTCTGCTCACGAGGTAAATATCATGTGTGGATCAGTGTTCTGGCCTCTTAGTTTCCCTTATATAAAGCCCTTAGATTTCTTGTTTTGAAGGGTAGTGTGAGAAGTGTTATTTGTCTGAACATCTGTGAATCACATTGGAACCTTTCCTGCAAGGAAAATCGAAGTGAAATAAATGTGGACCCGTACATGGACAGAGCAAGTTTATCGATTTTATGTGACCAGAGCCAATATAGGATCCAATATTGAAGTGGGCTAAAGCATCATATAATTAGTTTTGAGTTTAAGGAACGATTTGGAAAATACTACACACTTCTGTCTGTTTTGACTGTCATGTAATAAAATTTTAAATCTACAGATATGACTTTTGGACCATTCCCAATGACAAACTTAGGGTCATGTGTAGTTCATCCACGATCAGGTAAGAACTGACAAGACTTATGTTGAGTCCCCAAGTAGCAGGAGTAGTCCAAACACATCCGAAAGTAAATGTGTAATTGAAAAAGCCCAAACTAAGAAAGCATTTTATCCTTTGTTATCTTCCGAACACACAACTTCGGGCTGACTAAAAACGAGCGTCATTTTCAAGGCTAGACTGTCATCTATCTCATGGCGTACAATAAATATTTCATAACCGTATATCCAGTCATCGCAGGGCGGGTACTAGGAGACGAGATTATGCAGCAAAGCGCTAAAACCCGCCTAAGCCACGCAATGAGTTGAATTGCCTGGGCGGGAAATGCCGCCTACAACTCGCCAAAGAATATGTCAATTATTGGAACCCTTTTAGGCCCAGTGGTTATTGTACGTGTCATAAATTCATGGAACAACTCTATCGAGTGCTTATTTATACTATCCGATAAACGTAAATGTATAGATCTTGTACATTAGTTTTTATTCGGTACTGCTGCATATTTCGGCTGTCCATTTCAGCCATCATCAAGTAGGATATTCGGTTCACAAAAAGATTAAAAGGGGAGAGGCCTACCTAATGCTGGCTGAAGTGGACGATCGAAAAATGCAGCAGTATCGAATAAGTCTAATATAAAACATCTACACAATTACGTTTACTTGACAGTACAAATAAACACTCAGCTGATAAAAAGCACAGAGATACGATGTCACCTGAATCAATTCTACGTTCTGGCACTAAGTGGTGTCTGTTTGTCTGCAATATCAGCGACTTTTTCCTTATGTAAGATGAAGTATTTATTCTCAAAGATGAAGATTTCTGGTGTCTACTGCGTGGTATGAACCGTCAGTTAAAGACAAAATTTCACATTAATAGCGACGACAGGCATACACGTACATGTCTTCTGATGTAGCAACAACTAATGAGCAATAATTTTATAAAATTTCACAAACCGAGTGTGAAAGGAGGGCGTAGAGCAATAACCTGGCAAGATCTCGAACTGTAGCAGATATTGACAGGATGTGAGTCATAAATCAGTGGTACACTTGGCTCTTTTAAATCACACTTCAAATCGTCCGGTCAATGGGCTCTGTCTTTCATCTTGCGTTAAAATGTAATGAAATAAGTAAAACAGCAGGTTTCGGGGGCAGTATCTCTCGGCTTCTTCTGGCAAATAAAGAAGTCTAAAACTTACATAGCAAAACTTAAGATTGAAACAATTTACCTTACTAGGCACAGTTCTATGGCGATAAATAAATATTTACAGCCTGACAATAGAGACAGATTTAGCCTTCGAAAAGTAATTAATATGACGTTTAGGCCTATATTATATTCTAATACCAGACAACGGAAAAAATGCATGAAGTAGATGCTTAAAGTAAGACGAGAGACTTGACACCTGGCTTTCACTGGTCACAGAAAATACTTCACCTTACTTTCCATCGTCAACATCAGCGGTCTCAAACTGCTAATGCCTGTGGAACCCTTGTGACTAAATCCGAATTTTTGCGGAGGCCCAGTAGAAAGACTTAATTTTTGGGTGCTACAATGAAAGTAAACGTTTTAAGACACATAAAGGCTCTTCCGCCACATACCAAGCAGGCACACAAGAGCGTCAGGAGTACAGCTGTACCCTAAATCGATCCTGGCGGCGGAGGGGATTGGTTGCCAGCGTTACGCCCCGGCAGCTTTACCCCGAGGAAGAGACCCGGCGCCCATTGCACAGGGGACAGTCTGGATGGGTCCAAAAAATCTCGCCCCCAGTGAGATTAGAGCCCGGACCGACAATACCGTAAACATATTTATACACATTTGTGAAAAATATATATATTATTACATTTATTCATGTAAAAATAAACGCAGTGCCGATTATGTCCAAAAATGGGGACAAACATACAGTATGTAATTACTAACAGTCTGAATTATATTCTTCAATTTATCGTAACTGAATATGTTTGCGGAACATTAGTGTTCTGCGGCACGCAGTTTGATTTCCACCGGTCTGAATTATACAACATTTCTGGGCGTGGAGTTTCAAAAGGAACGGTAAAATGAAAGATTGTTAAGATAAGACGTATTCAAAAGTGGAAAAATTTTCCGACCGAAAGAATGATGTTTAGGGTTTTATTGGAAAAAAAAAAAAAAAAGCATTCTCTGTAAAAAAAACATACTTCAGAGATTGCAGCACAAATCAATGCACAGCACAGTTGTGTTCTTTGTGCCAGTGTGGCTTTGTTTTGAGAGAGGAGCCAACGCAGACGCACTCTGTGGCTTATGTCTAGTGGCAATCACGTTGGTACTCTCGCAGATTCCGAGACCAGACTTAGTAATTTCGTCCTCAACCTTATCGATCAATTGGGACTCACATGAACCTTTGGCTATATACATGCAATTCGTCTGCACTCATGTTTTGCCAGGGTTTAGAAGGGTGGATGTTCTATATGACTACTAACGACGTGATGCCTGGAACACTGCGTGAAATATAAAACTGACCAATACCTGCATCGTGCAGTCACTGTTGCCTTCTTAATTTGTTTGAAGGTAATTTGTAAGTAGTGTAAATCACTTTGAAGTTTCAAAGGGAAAACTTTAAAATGCCTGTCTCTAGTTACAACTTCCATACACAATCCCTCAGGAACAAAATGCAGTCACAGTTTCACGAAGTAACTCAATATGCACGTCACAGTCTTGCCAACTTCTTGATAACAGGTTGACAGAATAAGCCGCCCTTTTATTTATTTAAACTGAACTTCTTCTTGGCACGGGTCCAAGCCGCAGTACCTTCCGAAACGCAGATTCCTACAGACGGCTTTATAACAAGTTCATTCTGCAGGCCCTGCCACCTAGCGTTAACTACCCGTAACTACAAAATTTACTTGCGGAATTTTGTAAATATGATGCGCTTCCCACCGCCTCACCAAGCACGGCAACTTGACCGTACACAGAGCCGGGAAATCCTGAAGACACCTGCGGAGGTCAGAATAATGACAAAACAAATGCAACGTGTGTAAACTTACTTACTGCAAGTTAGACGACCGTGGTTCCACTCCAGTAAGGGCAAAGTTTTCTCCTCGATACGGCGACCAAACGAAAGTGAGGATAACTAGCATCTGAGTCAGCGATCGTCTGTGGAAGTTCCTTTGGGAACACAGCACGTTGCTGGCCATTAACTCCCATCGTGCGTAGCGATGGAGAATGCCAAGCACTTGCCCCTAAGGCAACGTCACGCCTCCAAGGTGAGATAGCAAACCTTCTTGCTTTATCAAACACATGTCACTAGCTTCACGCAGCAACATGTAGCGTCGCACCGAATACAAAAACATCTTCATTTTAGTCTACATTACTTGGCAATTCAAGCACTCGCTCTGAGGATCTGGGTAAAACTGCGAAAATCTGAATACGAATTCCCGGTTCTTTGACCAGGACGCAAATCGCGTACCTCCACTGTGTGAAAACGCTGCAACGTCAATCATATTCCAGTAACATCTGTACTTTACGTCAGGCATCAAATTTTCGGGAAGACATTGTTGAGAACTCTGAAGTTAAATTTTCTCTCTAATAGTGCACAAATCTTATTGAAATAGTTATAAAAACTGTTACTAATTGTTAATACAAGTCTCCAACAAAAATGTAATCACAATCTGTCAAGTAACTTCAGAGATGAAATACACCAACATATAACACAAACACATTGTCGGGAAGTTACATTCTTGTTTACTGGACACTGCAAATAGCTTTGGCCAGACAGCATGACTGTACATGCACAAGTCCGACCTCTGGCGCGCAGAAAGTCCTCCTTGTCTCCCTCTCGACCCCTCGTGACATCCTTCAGCCACGGAAACACAGCGTTACTGTCTCATGTGACGGACCGAAAAATCCTCGCGATGAGTACAAGGCACACTCTCCTGTTTCCTTGGTAACCATGCCACCCGGCAACCACTCCGGTAATCACGCACATGTAAGAACTGGATGCCGGGGTTCGCTCTAACTGCCTAATCACTCACATTCATTTCACTGGCGTACATACGGGTTGGTATTAGATACGAGATCTCACAACCTGTATTATAAACAACTAGAATACGAGTATTTAAAAAATGAAATACAAAGCACTAAATATTAAACTTGCAATCCCTGATGACTACATTCCAGAAGTTCCGAAACATTTTGGAGATTGTGTATCTATTGTGTACACATTTCGTTGCATGTAAGGTTGGTTTGATACATTGAATTAAACATGCCGTCATATGTTGTATTTAAATCATCTTCGTACTCGAGCCAAGATGTTGATATGAAGCGTCACTCGATTAATTTTTAGTAAAGATAGGAAAGTGCAGTCGACGTTCTGGTCCCCACCCCCATCACCACAACAGTCATACACCACGACCGTAAACTCGAAATTAGAGCGGCTGATACCTGGCAAATGCATGAAATTGAAACAACAAGAAGGAGAATTAGGTTAAAAATGCTTATCAAATGTGAAATTATTCACTTCATTTCATAATATTTCTAATTATAACTTAACTAAAACTACACGAATTTGTCTAATATGTTGCAGGCTGAACGGGTGAGGCGTAGTTTAACTGAAGCTAAATGTCAGCTTCAGTTAAACTAATGACAAATTCCAGCATTATTTACCACAGGGTACTTATCAGCATTTGCGTATTTCATGATACGTGCCAGCAGCAGTATATCTCATGAATACGCATAAACTGCACTTTATCTCATGATATATTTCAGAATATATCAACTTCACCTTATCTTATGATACATTTCAGCATATGTGTATTTCAGAGCGTATATTGGCAGAAATTTATCTCATTATACCGATCAGCAGCCACATGACAGCCAAGTTTATCTCACGGTATATATAGGCACCATTGATCTCGTGATATGTACCAGCAGCAGTTAATGTCATTGTACACAAAAGCAGCATGTTATAAAATAATACGTGTCAGTAGAAGTTCTTCTCAGTATGCATGTCAATATCAGCTAATATCATGCATGTCAACATCGGGTAATTCTATTAACATAATGAGTGTCGGCTGATCTCGCGTGTATCCAACACCTGTTTTTTCACATATAGGTCAGCAGCCGCTTTACTCGTTACGTGTCTCAGCATCTTTGAATGTTTTGTACATGTCAGTGTCAGATGAGCTAATGAATATGTCAGCACCAGCTTATCTTGCATACATTTCAGCATCGGTTTTTCTTGTGTACACCCACTATTAGTATGGGTACTCCATGGCTCAGTTTATTGAGACACTCCGCTACAAGCCGGAAGGTCGCGGGTTCGTTTCATTGGGATTTTTATTGACTTAAATCTTTCCGCCGCACTATTGCCCTGGGGTCGACTCAGTCTCTGACAGAAATTAGTACAAGGAGTATCTCCTGGGAGTAAAGATGGCCAGCACATTGGGCTGATACCCTTGCCACATTCATGTGCCGATTGTCTAGTAGAAGTTCTGGAAGCCTCAAACCTCCGGAGCCCTCGGGCCTGACCAGGCCTATAATCGGGTAGCTTAATATATCATTAGTTTTTACATAGTATATCTGTTTAAGTTATCTAAATGTACGTCCGGTTTCAATCTACTTAGTGATGTGTCCTCATACGTTTATCTTGTGCACATGTCAGCATCAGTTTATCCCATTAAGCTGTCAGCAGCAGTTGTTCAAACTCGTACGTATGTTAAGCTCACTCCACATTGCAACAATGCCACCGCATAACAGATGTCATCAATAAAGGTATGGAAAAACAGCAGTATTTTACAGACGTATTTTTAAACGTAAGCCAGGTATTCGGTGAAATATGTCACCCAGGGCTAATATTCACAATCAAAAGAATTCAACCCTCAAGCTATTTCAACCTGCTGAAATCGTATCTAAATGAAAGCCAGTTCGAAACAAAAATCAATGGAGAAACTTCAACCCGCTTCCACACCCACTCCGGTGTACCCCAAGGGAAAATGTTTGCTCCTCATCTCTATGTACTATACACATCTGGCTCACCAACAACCAGGGAAACTACGTTAGACACATTCGCGGACGACACAGCAATATTTTCAGCTCATGAAGACACTACGATATCCTCACTTAATCTTCAAGAGCACTTATACATCATCGAAAAATGGCTTAAAGAAATGGAAAATTAAGGTTAACGAATCCAAGTCATCGCACATAACCTTTACCCTTCGAAAAGGCCACTGCCCTGCAGTCAACATCAACCAAACTATCATACCACAAACTGAAGTAGTTAAGGACTACATTTCGACTACAGATTAAATTGGAAAGAACACATCGCAAAAAAAAGAAAACAAATTGACTTAAAAACAAAAGACATCAACTGGTTGATAGGGAAAAAATCCAATCTATCTATAGAAAATAAATTACTCATCTACAAAGCGATAGTCAAACATATATGGAGCTACGGAATAGAACTGTAGGGTTGCGCCAGCAGGTCCAACAAGGTCATCATGCAGATATCCCAATCCTAATTCCTCAGTCATAGCAAATGCACCCTGGTATGTAACAAATCATACTCTACGTACAGACTTCAACATCCTTTACGTAAGTAACGTCATCCATAAAAGAATCAATAAACATCACAACAAACTGGAAGCCCATCCCAATCCACTATTAGAGCCACTACTACAACCTATAAACACTAGTAGACTAAAAAGATTTTGGCCTTTACACCTGCAAGACACTCTATCACGTCCTAGTAATACATGGTATCGTAGCGTACTTTGCACAATCATCACAGTAGCAATTGATTGTATTCATTCTGATTGATAATAAATAACAAAAATGTATATATATGTGTGTGTGTGTTTTCCTTTAATACTTCTATGACAAGTGTAAAATAACTGCACAGAATGCTAGAAGCTTAGAAACTCAAGTATCCGTCGCTACGGCGGGTGAGATGTCGAACTATGGAGTGTCCTTACGTAATGTGTGGTGGAAGAACAAAGTGTGGTGAAGGGCTTTTTCATGCCATTCACCAATGCTCGGTACTTTGCATAGGCACTCATATGGCTGACCTGACCAGCCAGAACCGTATCACATTTTCACTCAGTTAGCCCTTCCTGCTCTGAGAAAATCAGAAATAATTTCACTTCAGTAATTTTCTTAAGGTATTTCGATGTAAATGTCATATTGGTTTCACTCAAACTAATTAAATTATTTATACTTTTCAAGCAACGTTCTGCTTCCATGAATATTTTAATGAACTACTACGATTTCTCCCTCTCATTCCCATAAGAAACTTAAAAATGTTTTGAGAAATTCACACTGCCTTCTTCCCTTCCTTTTGAAGCAGTGGTTTTGCTTCCGGGTGCATTTGCTTGTAGTCTATTAAAGTCTGCAAAAGAAAGTTCAGTAACAGCAGGCACAATTCGTAACCACAACCAGGCTCTTGTGGTTGAACCTTAAGAAGGCGCTGAAGAGTAGTTGTTATGTACTGTACGTGGCGAATACGACACATTTTCAAGTGTGTTACTAAACCACGCTGTCAGTTGCTAACATCATATAACGTTGGTGACTTAGTGTGGAGCACTGGTGGAACGACTTTGATAGGAACACCGAAGTGTTTTGGAGAAACATTTGTCCCAGTGACACTGTGTCCACTATAATTGCCACGTGATCTGCCCTCTGATTGAACACGGGCCTCCAAGCTGGGAGTCTGGCGACCAGTAGAATGAGTCTTGGGACGTCCAATTCAGACACATTATAGAGGTGTGATTATTTCCAAACAGTGTATATCGGACCTTAAGAACTTCTTTGGCCTTAGAATCCACATGAATGAAGAAATCAAGGGTCAGTGCAATTCTGAGAATACTTCTTACCTTTTGTTCCTGATTTTATCTTCCCTTTTGCTGTCGAAAAACACGCCCTATAACTATCAGAATATACAGACCAATAACTTTGTAGGGTGTTTTATATGAGTGTCAAACTCGGTCTCTCATATTAAGGAAGAACACAAACTTAAGGCTTTCAAGAATATAGTGTTCAGGAAGCCATTTGGGACTAAGATGAAGGAAGTACCAAAAGGCTGGAGAAAACTGCATAATGAGGAGCTTCACCATTTGAACCTTCACCCGATATTATTTGGGTTATCAAGTGAAGAAGGCGAGATGGTGGAACGTGTGCCACAGGAGGGACACAAAGGAGAGTTGCATGGAGGGTGTTTGTGTGGAAACCTGACGGAAAAAGATAATTTTGAAGACCTAGGCGTAAATGGTACGATAATATTAAGAGAGACCTGAAAGTCAATAGAATAGGAGAACCTAAAACGAACTTATCTGTCTCTGAATAGGGGAATGTGACAGGCTGTTCTTCATTCGGTAATGAATCTACAGGTTCAATAAAATGCAGGGAATTTCTTGAGTAGCTGAGGAACTGTTAGCTTCTTAACCCTTTGACGCCTAACGACCCCTATAGTGGTCGTACCGCACCGCTAACCTCTAAACGCTGCATTTTATATATTTATTCAACAAATATAGGTACTGAATATTTTAAACATGGTATATACTCTCCGTTTTTTTCTCTTCAAAATGCAGTTTATTTCATATTTCTAACGTATTTGGTTCCTGTATTATTCACATTTAATATACAGGTGTGCTAAAGTTTAAAAAAATAATTCAGGCGCCAAAAAGTTAAAAGGACTCTACTTCATGGAATTAGCTAGCTAGTTAGTTGATTGTTCAGTTGCTTAGTTGTTTGGTTGGTTAGTTAGTTATTTGGTTGGTTGGTTGGTTGGTTAGTTAGTCAGTCAGTGAGCTAGTTAGTTGGTCTGTCAGTCAGTCAGTCGGTCAGTCACCCAGGCAGTTATCTATGAACTTACGTTCATGACAGACTAAATAATAGACTCTTATTAAACTACTATGTTTCTAAGATCATCGCATATTATCTCCAAAATATCACCTGACTGAAAGAACTGGCTGACCAAGCGTAATAGCTGCGAAATATACTAGTTGCACAAACATACTACATGACGAAACGTAACTAGCTGAATGAACATATTAGCCGATAGAACTCATTAGCTATCCAAATAATTTAAAATATACAGACAACAAAAATTAAAATATGTTTCCTCCTGACCGAGCCTTGTTGCGGATCCTTCTTCATAATCAACAGGTCCTGAATTCTACCCTCAGTATACCCACTAGGATTCCTCATATTCTACTTCTAAACGCTGCAATTACGATCTAACAGTGTCATAACCGCTCAGTTCCAAACATGTACCCCACGTACAGTCACAATCCTCACTCGGGGATTGGTGCAGAGCATGTTTGATACAGTACGAAGTGGTTTGCTTATAGAAACAAATGACGACTGGACAAACAAACCATATTTAAAAAAGCTGGCCTTCCTAATTTGTTAAAATAAATGCCTTCAAAATAGTTCAATCAAATAAAAAAATACTTTCACGAGGCATAATTTTACTGACCAAATCGTAAACTGATGACGTACTTTTAAATATATTGTAATTTTATTCACGAATTTGAACGTTGCATTGTTTGTTAAGTACTTCTAATTATGATTAAAATCTCTTCAACAAAACCCCAAATGTAATAATTCACGTAATCCTATACATATGTCGACCGGAAATTGAATTTACATTTATTCCCGACTTTTTTAAATTTCTAAGGCAAATATTTTAGATATAATTTCTACTGCACCCTATACTAACCATAAAATGAAACATTACCCCTTCAACAGGAAGTTAAGCTTATTCGTAAAGAACAAAGAATTGTTGCTGCTAGAACTAAAGTACTACAACAAAGCACTTTGATGTGAAACATCCAATTGTGTTTTGAATATGCGGATCAAGTGCAAAGGCACTGCAGGCTGACATAGCTTTATCCACAAAACGGAGAGTTATTGTTTCATAACATGACTAAATATTTCGGCTTTCAAGTAAGGAATTACTGCACCAAATGTGAAAACCATCCAGACGAAAGCTACAAAGCAGCTGCCGTTTTAATGAGTTGAGCTGTCAGTTTCATTGCATTATAGTCTTATCTTTTGTTACTGTACAAAGGACATCCCTTCAAACATCTGTTCAATATTTTAAATATATTAGTGTTTCTTGATAAATGTATCCCATGACTTGGACTGACAAATACCGTTTCCCCATATACAAATTTAAAATTCTTAATTTTTATAAGCAGTAAATTTAGTGGTCACATAATTCGCGACGTTTTACTCTCTCTTGTATTAAATATTCTACAACATCTGAGAGCACTCTTTGCGTCCCCTAATTATAACCAATCTCACGTTCTGCGCCTGCCCAAGTCACTGACGGACAGCACCTCATCTTTTCTCTTTTGTTCTTCAACCTTGTGGTAGACTAGGTGTTATCCGGCACCTTTCACGTCACAAATGTGATGTGAAAGGTGTCCTACCATATGTCTCAAATAAATCCACTGTCGCAAAATTAATTGTGAAATCAACATAGTTATGTATAGAATCTCGTCTCGTGTCTCTCAGACTTCTTATTTCGGAGGGCGCTGCAAAAACTCATCAAATCTGGTGACGGCCTGCCCAAAAGATTTGAACACATGGAGCCTGAAGTCACAAATCGACATTGCATTTAACGTTAGAATATTTACAGACAAGAAATACAATGAAACCCTAAAAATCTTTCACTGAGACAACGTAAATCTTCATTTCAAATCTTTGACTTTCTCAAAAATAGTGATATTAAAAGTAAAATTAGGAACAACAAGAGAGGCAATGTACGATTACGTAACACGTAATTAAGGCGCGTTCGTGTAACTAATGTTGCAGTGCTACAGCAATGATTATTACATAACCTGAGGGTATATGTGGCCTTAGTTACCCAGCATGAAATGCGCATGCACCATGTCATCTGTAGCGTGTCCCAGTCTGCAATATTTTACCACATTATCTCACAAAAAGCACAATTTGCGGAAAAAAAATGTTATTGAATATAACATGTGTGTTTCGAGACACTTTTGTCTCAAAATTTATTTCATTCTAAGAATAATTTAGCGACATATGATTAAAACTTTTTATTGGACTTCATGTAAAGTGCTGTTTATTCTTGTCAAATTTTAATGAAACTTGAATTTTCTTGACAAAGTTTCGAAAAATATTCAAATGTCAAATTTCATTAAAATCCGTCTAGTGGGAGCCGAGATGTTCCACGCGGACTGACGGACGGACAGACGGACGACAGACATGACGAGGCTAATAGTCGCTTTTCGCAATTTTGCAAATGTGCCTAAAAATTGTTCTACTGAACAGAATACACGCTTCGTTGTGCCATTCTTAAAGATAGAAAGATTTTTTAAGATGTTACAAATATTCAATGCAATTCTCTCACTTTCTAATTTATAACAACAAGAAAAAGGCAATTCGCGAAACCTTGGCGTTCCGAGGACCACAGTTTGAGATTCACTGATTTACAAGAAAACAAAAACAAGGACTTTTATTCGTGCAGTGCTGTCCCATTCTGAGAAAAGTCTAGCTGGACTCCGTGACATGAATATGCATGAGACACTATACTCCTTGAACAGCAAGTCACGTAGGCTAAATGCTGGTAGGTATCATGTCTATAAGTATCCTATATTAACCAGCACAGATGCAAGTTGCATTAACTTCAGTCAGAAAGATAAAACTATGCAGGAACAAACAGCTTAAAAATAACAAGCGAAGATATACAGGAAACTCCTCAGCTGTAAAATTTTAATTAGTATTAGAGGACAAAAATACTGTGATATTTCCTTCTTACAGAAATCAGAAAGATGTTAACTTGTGTTTGTGCGCTATTAGGCATAGTTTACCAGGCGCGTTCGTAAAATTGCGAAAAGCGACTATTAGCTTCGTCATGTCTGTCCGTCCGTCCCCCGTCCGCATGGAATAACTCGGATCCAACTGGAGAAAGTCCCATGAAATTTGATATTTGAGTTTTTTTGTAGGAAACCTGTCGAGATAATTCAAGCTTAATTAAAATCAGGTAAGAATAACGCGTACTTTACATGAAAACCAATATACATTTTTGGTACTTATCGCTCAGTTCTTTTAGAAGGAGAAACGTTGCAGACAAAAGCTGCAGAGGAAATCAAAACACAATTTTCATGTCCAATACCTTTTTTTAAATCGTGCCGTTTATGAGATAATGTGGAAAAATACTGTAGAGCGGGGCAGCCCACAGATGACAATATGGCTCATGCGCATTGCATGCCCTATAACTATGGCTACACACACACACACACACACACACACACACACACACACACACACACACAGAATATGTAATACTTATTTATCTTCCACTTCAACATTTGTTGTATGATCGCTCCTCAATGTTACGTTGTACATATATTGCCTGTCTTGAATAATATCTAATGAATTGCCTAGGTTCGTGAAACAAAGATTGGCAAACAGTGCAGAATTTCCACTTTCAACGGAACACAGATATCCACATTTGTCGTCACATTTCCTTACCCTGAGCGAAATAATCCATTCCACGAAGATACGTAACGTTCACTTTAATATTATTCTCCCATCCACACCTATGTGTACCCATTGGTCATATTTCCCCAGGAAATTTTTCTTCTGTTCCGTAAAAATCTACACATCTTCCGTGCATTCCGTGTGCACAGATCGTTTCTAAGGGCTTGTCCTAATATAAAACCCTGTAAAGAAAATTCCTAGTTCATTAACTTTATGTTGGAGTCAGGTGTTTGTACCCCCGCACCCTAACATTTCTCACCGCTACTTGGAATTTGTCTAGATTTTTAAGCGGTAACGTCTTTCTTTTGCCGTTTACGTTAAGTCCATGTAGCAAAATCCTTCTTAAGAAACTAACAGTTCCTCAGCTAGTCAACAAACTTCTCGCGTTTTATGGAACTTGAATGCTTAAGGCCTTGTTCACAACAGCCTGTCAACTTTCCCTGTATTGAGTAGATATTTATATATTCCAAACTCTCTCATCCTCTTGCTTTAAGATCAATTTTAAAATAATTCATACGTAGTTTAGGTCTTCTAATTTGTCTCTTTCCTTCAGGTTTCCTTACCCATACAGTGCATGCACTCCCCTTCTTTCGCAGACATTCCACATGACCCTTGTAACACCTTCCTTAATCGAATTAATCTATATTCACGAGATATGATCATACACTTAATTCATTCAGCATTTGCTTCGTCTCGGCTACGCTGCTTACGCGTGGCTAAAAAGTATTCTGCGAATATTAGATTACGTTTTCATCCTTAGGCATATGATTTACATGCAGAGTACGCCACGGTGTGTTCTACCGGTAAAGCGTTACTGGTGTGTTACTTGCAAACAGACGACATTTCGTACTTACGCACTGTCTAACATACAATGTCAGAGGAGCTCTAAAATCTTTGTTGCAATGTCGATTATGTCGTAATCGCCAGGTAGGTGCAGACGTTCTTAAACTTACGTCACACTCACATTTTTTACAAGACGAAACGCAGTTTTTGGTGTCGCTGGAACCCGTTCAAATGCTTTCGGTCTGGCATCATTTGACTCTTCAACTTTTTCAGGTTATGTTTGTTGTACGTAAGGTAACGTCTGAACCCGTTATTTATCATGCACTTTAAAGCGGCTTCAAACGCGGAAAATCTCTCCATTGAAACCAGCCGGCGTGTAACCTTATATATGGTACACTTGCTTTCACTCGTAATAAAGGAAATGTGTGTGCATCATGAAAATATGTCAAGGTGCGAAGAATAATTGAGTAAAAAAATAATAAAAATAAATAAACAAAGAAAACACGGAAAATATACAAGAGGTAAAGAGATGTAAAATCAGAAATGAAAGAAACGAATAAAGAATATGCAAAGAATATGACGAAAGACAGCACAGTAACTGCCATCACTGGGCTTCAGATGATCAGGTCACAGAGTATAGACACATATGACAGGAATTACAGCAGCTTGCAGTATGCAATATCTCAGCCATAAAACTTCATTTCTTTTCCGACGATTTCTCAGTCCCAGTTGATCGTTTCACGATGCTATATCACTAATATTTAGGGTACAAGATTACCTGTGTATGTCTTGTAAGAAGACAGCGTCTGTAGAAACACCAACACTGCTTGTTACACCAAATATAGACGGATTATTACAACAGGTGTAATAAGAGCCAACAAAATGCACACTTTTTTCATTAGTGTTTTAATTTAATTATAGTGTCTTCGACATGTTTCAAACATCCAAGTGTTCATCCTCAGCAAGACTTGTACGTGCAGTTTTATGGTACGTGCACATCCTGCCATTGACCAGAACGCTTACATGGATGCATTAAAAAATACCATAAAAAGCATGTACAAGTCTTCCTGAGGAGGAGCGTTTGGATGTTCGAAATATATCGAAGGCGCCATAATTAAGTTAAAACATTAATGTAAAAAGTGTGCATTTTGTTGGTTCTAATTACCTTGGTATATCACAATGCACGTTTCAAAAAACGTAAAATTTATAACAACAAGATCAGCAGAAGCCTGAAGTGTATGGCACTGAGAGCGACAGTACTAATGATTTTGTAGACTGATAGGTCCAGCCTTCCTAACCTGAGATAAACAACATCGCCGTTAATAAAATCTAGACGTACTGACAAAGCTTTATGGAACCTGGTGAACATTGCATTCGAGATACTTCCAATGTACATCTCGAAATGTTTTATTGAAACGCAAGCGATTATCGATAAACGGGTTTCCGTTACACAAATTGCAGCAGTCACAGCAAACTGCATTACTCCTTCCCAGTTTGCTGGAAATTGTCCGAATTAACTGAGAGTGGATATTTTGGAATACAATTATAATATATACTTGTAGCTGCAATTTTTGTTTGGAATGTTCTTGCATTTCAACAGCAAAACGTGTTATACAATTATGATATTATTTCGTACTTACTCAGTGTTTCCCAGTTTGTACAGGTGGATATTTTAACCAGAATATGATAAATAAACTTATATAATTCTTAGTTTTTAATTAAAATTATTTTTGCTGAATTCCATGCTTTCCTGTCACTTGCACCATTGCTTACAGCTTACTGAAGTCACGTCAGAAACAATTTCAAATCTACAAAATTGCTCAGAACTATTCATGAACTAGACTTCCGGGTCTGGCAGCGTACCCTTCTTAGGTTAACACGTTTCAAAGCAATGTGCTCTCTACACCTTCAGTGTTTAAATAATTAGACGCAACTTGAGGTTGGGGCGACTAGAGGCATGCAATGCGGTTCATCAGAACGACAAAAAGCCGAAGGACAGATACCAGCCTGATCTTGTTCACGTCTGGTGGTTGAATACAAAGGAAGGCATCGCTCGCTCCAGCAACAATGTGCAAAAACACTATCCCGAGAGATTTGAAAGAAATAGGTCCTGATCTAATTTACACTACAATGGAAATCAATTTGGAAATGTAATGGAAAACTATCACACCCTTCTTCTTTACATGGGGCAACAGCCCCTAGTAGGCCAGGGCCTCATCCATATCGAGGCTTCACGATCACACTCAGACACCGCACACTCGGTAGGACTCCTCTGGACGAGTGATCATCCCTACGCAGAGACGTCTACCTGACAAAACGCAACAATCACAAAGACAGACATCCGGGTTTCGAACCCGCAATCCCAACAAGCGAGCAACCGCAAACGCAGGACTTAGAGCGCATACAGACTTGAACATTCTGCTGCAATGTAACAGCGTAGCATAACAGCGTGGGGTTCTTCTCGCCCTGAGGTTTAGGTTCGGAAAGGACGGCGCACATTCTGGCGAACGGGCTGTGCGCTGTGATCCACCAGTGTTCGCTGCTCCTGGTGGGAAGATGTCGTCTTCACAGGCAGCTAGCGCGGCCTTCATATTTGTATATCACATGTTGTCCAGAAGAAGAAAGCGACGAGAAAGACGCTGGTGGCAAACGGAGTTGTACAGAAAGAGGTCTGTGTACAGTGGTACCAGTTTGTGAGCAAATTCGAAGTTCCAAAAATATGGCGGACAGTACAAAAAATTTCCTCCAATGACACCAACAGGTTTTGAACTACTGATGAATTTAGTCGGACAGTAAATTGTGAAAAGGGATACCAGATTCCGAGCAGCTATTCCAGATGAAAAGAGACTGGCAGTAACTTTGCAATTCTGGGCCACAGACGACTCGTACATCCGTCTGCAATATCTTTTCCAAATTTCTAAATAAATATTCGGTCAGATTGTGCTCGAAGTGTGACAAGCTATTGTAGAGGCACTGATAGAATGCAAACAGGTAAAGATGTGTATTGCACAGAGCAAACTGTTTTGGGCATAAAATCGATGGTTTGGAACAGTGAAAAAAATATACAACTAACAAAGTACTTTTAATAACTGAACTCAGTTTACACAATTTAAAGGCAATCAGAACACTCATATTTACGTCTTCTGAACCAGCAGCAGAAGGGCCGGTGGGAGAGGAAATCTGGGATGTTGGTGACGGGGTGGGGACAGGATGTGAAACATCAAAAAACCCCTGGTCGGCAGCGAATATGATATGGCTTATTTCGTGTTGCCCTTTATTCCTGGTGCGTGGCAAATAATTTCGCAACTTGTTTGCAATGAAAGTGCCAAAATTTCGCCACTCGTCTTCGTCTGCGGAGGAGGCTGCCACTGCTGACGACGTCAGTATAGTGAATGCCTTTGTTACTGTCCTCTTCATCCGGGAATACGTGGTTGAGTAGTTTCCCTTGTGTCGCTCAGTGAACCTGAAGGTCTTAACTAAGGTTATTTAAACGGGAGATCCCTGCAAGGCTCGCGATCGTCTTTTCCAGCTGACACAGGTATTCAGTACTTAGTTCTTGGGGGTTTTCTTTATTTTATTTGTAGAAGTTCATTTTTGGTTTAGAGCAACTATCAGATTTTAGCACTTCAGCTGGTGTATCTACGGCACTTGCAAACACAGTTACATGTCATGGTTTAATCGAAAATGTATATTAAAGAAGCCACAAAGTGGCGGAGCACCCAATTTTATGTACGCACTACTCCAACTGCCAAAAACGGAGTGTCACCCCACGCTCGCATCTCCTACACCGCTCAGACCAAATACCCTCCTAAGTACAGAAATTATTCTATTTGCCGAAATTCGAATTTATAGAAAACCGATAGGCCGAATTTAACTTTTTGGAAAGCCAAACCTCATTGATTGAGCTAATTCAAATCAGTAGAACCCAAACTTACAATACAAAAACATTACGTGTGTGGCCCACTGGCACTTCCTACTGAGTTAATTACGTCCTCAGAAGTGTCAAAGTCTCGGCTTTCACTCAAAAAGTACGAGCTGTAAAACTCCTATAAATTTGACAGTTGATGGCTGTACTATTCAGTCTCAAGCTTTTGAATGCCTTACAATCTACTGCTGTTTTCCGTAGTTATGTTATTTACACCTAAAAGGAATTTATCTGAATCAAGTTTGTTCAGGGTTTGAAAATGAACCGCCGGTCCGTTTCAGGACTTGAACCTGAATGGCCAGTCACCTTCTCAGCATTTCTCACTCTTCCCTTCCTTTCATCTTCTTGTTTGTTGGGACAGGCACAGGCAGAGAATCAACGATCTGATTTGTAATTGTTTCTGTAACAGATCTCCTGCTGTCATGTGTTCAATTCTAACAACCTGGAAAATTTCAATAATCAAATAACAGCTATTTCTGAAACATATTGTACTTTCGATTAACGCTTATGTTTCAGTCGAAGATACAACTTTACGCAATAATTTTAACCCTTAGGCTGGGCGTACACGCGCCGACAAAATCGGTGTCGGTGCCGGCGGCGATATCGGTGGTACTGATATTTCATGTATCTTTATGGCCAGGCAGTACACGGGGCCGACACGACAAAGTTATCGCGACGAC
>Ga0123355_10004084_pt1 | contig 21157 bp, 11 predicted proteins | sample TergutEmb28metaG_3_FD_89872 | JGI IMG/M metagenome (GOLD analysis project Ga0123355, IMG submission 89872) | Embiratermes neotenicus P1 segment gut microbial communities from Petit-Saut dam, French Guiana - Emb289 P1 | ecosystem: Host-associated > Arthropoda: Insects > Digestive system > Gut ...
AAAAAAAGTATGTTATTCTTTCATTATTTTGATTGTTGTTATTTGGAATTCTCATACAGCTCTTTCTGTTTCTTTTTTTGTGTTTTCCAATATTTCACGACATCACACGTCATCTCTACTAATCCATTAATGCTTCTTCGACATTCCTTTCTTGCAACTGCCTGTACCTAAAGCAGGTGACAAGAGATCGGGGGAACAGGAGATGAATGTCAAGAGGCTTAAGGAGGGACCAGGTAAGTGAACTGTTTAATGCAGGAAAAGCTAAATAAGTAACTAATTAAGTAAATAAGAAATTACATGGAGCACAACCATGCTGAATCAAAATGTTTCCCATATAGTTAAGAGATTCTATGCATTTTATGGAACCTGAGGTTCATTCTTGTGTTCACAAGATCCTACGACTGGTCCCTGTTGAGTTACAGGTATTACTGTCCTTGGTCCACCCACAAATATCTCAGGTTGTGCCTTGAAATAGGCTGTGACCATTTTGTCTACCATTTTATAATTACTTTTTGGTTTAATATGGAATGGTAGTTGCAGGTGACTTGTCACTAATGATGCTTCAGTTCACAAGGTTTGTCAGATTTTAGAGGATTAGTTTTTTCTTTCTAGTGTGTACAATTGAAATAAATGTAATTGTATTTGGTTCCCTGAACATTGTCCAATTAGTCACAATTACTGTTATCACACAATTCCACTTTTCAGTAGTCTCGTTCCTGCATTTTCTTGAGAGTGTATAGCGGGTAATAATGATTGATTTATCAGGTTTGAGGTTCTTACAGCAGTGTGGCTAATGATTCAGGTTTTTGGGATGTGATTCTATGTTTGATGAGTGGTTCCCAACATTTTGAAGGCACCATAGTTCCTCCCAACACTACAAATCACTCACCCAGTGTCAGTTCAATGATCCATTTGCTTATGTCGTAACTTGGAAATCCATGTAGTGTACAGTTACAGAGTAGTTTCACTGGATAAGTCAACAGTGTATGGCCTAGGGTGAATGTCCAGAAATAAGCAAATGAATATATCAGTTTAACTGAAGGAGATTTAGGATTTGTTGTATGTTTACATGCACACTGTCCTCATCCCATGTGCTCTTGTTTACAAATATCCATATTTACCAAAATATCACTAACCTTCAATCATTCAGTAATCTGCAAATAATGCTGTAGGTTTTATGACATGTAATGTCATAAAGTAAAAGGTGGTAGTTAACAGATTTCATGGTTGATATATTTTATGTTGCATTCAGGTTTCAGCATAGATGACGGGGAAGATAATGAACAAGAGAGGGAGAGGGAAGAAGCTGAAGGGAATGACCACACCTCAGGTACCAGTACTGGAAATCATCGTGGAGGAAGTGGAGATTTTCAGCAGCATCCCCAACATCGAGCTGGACTGGGCGGTCGGGACCGACCTTCCTTTAATCATTATTCATCTAAGCCACAGCTTTATAATGCAAATTTACCATTCCATATGCATGGAATTAATATGTATCCTCCACCACCTCCACCACCACCTCCTAACTCACAACAGCAAGCTCAACAGCAGGGTTTACTTCAGCCTCCTCCACCACCCCCACCACCTCCACAGCACCATCCCCATCAGCATCAGTATGCATATTACACACCTCAAGGTCAATATCAGTACAGTCCTTACTGGATGATGCCTCAGTAGGTATCAGCAAGTCAGTGCAGTTGTGGGATATTGTGTCATAGGTACCTGACAGAACTGAGAGAGAAATATATTTAAGTTAATGAATGACCCAAATGTGGGCTTTATGCAAAGCAGTCTGCATTGTGTATGGCTGCCATAATGATCCTTTCGTTATTTGTTAGCATTCTGATATTTTAGATCTCATATTGTGTGGCACTGCTCAATGTTGCTGATTTTTTTTTTTCATAGTTGACAGTTATGAAACTTGACATTTAGGCTCGCTGTGTCTATTATGTGATGCTGTTAATTAGATCTGTTGTTTTTCATTTGTGTGTGACAAGATTCCTTTGTTAATAAAAGAAATTTGCTTAACTTCATGAGCTGCCTGATCCCTGTCCCTCCATTTCTGCAGCCATTGTTAGCGGGCCTCTGGCAAGTTACCTTAAGTTCGAATTTTTAGAGAAGCCATTGATATTTGTTAATTAGATTTGTTTGTGAAGGAAGGAGTATGAATTTTACAAAATAGTCATTATAACTCAGTTCCCATACAATATAAACTTCAAAATGATTTTTTATTTGATGAGAAAGCTCTCATCTTGCACTGTATGTTAGAGGCAAATAATCACTGTCTCTTTAAAAAGCTGTGTATTTTTGCATGTACTGTACTAAAGATAATTGGAAATTTTTATTGACACTATCTAAATGACTGAATGAAAAGAACTATTTTTGCACATTCAGAGGCCAGGACATGCATATAATTTTTTCTGTCAGTTTAAAGAACAGAATATTAGTTCCACATAAGTTGGAGTTGCATTAGAAGATGGCACTTACAAAGAACACAAAGTGTGGGAAGCAGTATCAAATAAATGCTTGTCATAAGTTTATGATGGCATGAACTATAGCAGTAAACTGTAAGTTACAGAACTTCATTACAGATAAGTTACAAATACAAAATTCTGCATACCAGCATCAGAGTTTTCACTTACTTTGAACAGCATCCATGTACTTTGATCTACCATATTCACACATGAGTCTCGCAGTTGGTGTTGTGAGGTAGTGATTAGCTGTCCTGACCACAAATTTGGACACTAGTTTCTCAATATCTAATTGGGCAAACATTCTTTTTGAGCTGTATCCAGGTTCTTGACTCATGAGAGCATTACTGAATGATTTGTTTACTGTCTGGTGTCTAACTTAATGCAAAATCTGCTCACAGAATATACATTAACTGTTGGTATTATATAACTTACTACATGGCAAAGCAGGTGTTACATACCTCAAACTCTCAAACTGACTTGACACCTGATGAACATATTATTAAATATTGTCTGAAGTTCTTGTCCAGAAATTTCCAATTATACGTGGCCTGATGATTAGTTAAGTTTGCCTTATGTGTGTAGATTGTTTTATATGTGTTGTCTTCCAAACTTCTCCACAGATAGTCATTACATGGCATTGCAGTGGGTGTATGAATAGGCCACAAGGGACAACTAATGACTCAGTCCTGAAAAGTGTTATGTAAGTCATCCATTGAATTATTGGCTGTATGGGCAGCTGCCTGCACTGTCTTGCTGGGAGAATGTGTGTTCATTTTTCTCAACATTTAAGTCTTCAAATAGTGACACAAGAATTTGTCCACTGTACCTTTCTGAACTTACTTTCTTCAAGAAGAAGATGGATCCAATTCTTGTTGCAGTGACAGCATGCCATACTCTCATTTAATGTCATATAATGACATATTTTCTCTTAGTGTGGGATTTTATGCTGACTTGTATACGTTTTGTTGAGTGTGTACCTGGCCATTCAGTAGTGTCATTTGTACTATAAGTCAGCAGTGGATGAACGTCATCCCTACACACTGATTCGCAAAACCAGTTATAAAACTGTGCACTCACAACCAAGCTTTTTGTATATGTGCTTCTCAGTGCACTCCAACGTAACTTAATGTTACCCTGAATGAACATTTGTGTTCTCTCTTGCTTGTTCTATAACAAGGAACCTGTTTTTGAAGTTTGTTCATCAATTATGTATTTCTTATTTTGATGGAATTAAAACTTTGGGAAACCAGCATAAATTTTTTATGACACTTGGTATGTGATTTATTCCTAATATAGGTTTCTGTAATACAGTCTTTTTGTGTTATATTTCATGTTTGTGAACAACAATAACTTATATTACATGGCTGCAAGCAGACTGTTCTGAAGTCCTGTTCCTATGTGTGAATAAGCATAGAGATGACACAATATGGGAGTGTGCTGCAGTAAACTACCAGAAATGAGTTGTGCAAAGCATGTCCTAGTCTATGGGTCTCCAACCTTTTAATGGCAGTGGGCCTCACATGGAAAAGTAACGAGTGCTATACTTAACCGCCTTAATTTTTGTGTATTTTTATCATATACACAAGATTTATAAATGTGGCCACAGGCCACTTAATACAACCTGGCGGGCTGCAGGTTGGAGACCTGTTTCCTACCCGATAGTGTGTGTTCCACACTGAAGTGGATACTGCGGTCAAAATAAGGCTGCAGCAAACTAATATGACTGTTGCTGAAAGGCATCTGCCCTCCATATTTTATTCTTATTTATTTAAAAAGAGTGACTAATGTGTCAGAAAAGGCAGTATTTTTCGGAGATTTCGTAGCCCATTGGTCGTGAAACATTTGTAAGTCCATGGAACTACAGATTTTATGAATGTTGTGATGGTGAATTTTTTTCCATCATAACTGCTACTATACTACATTTGCCCATGTAGTAGGTATGGATTTATTGTGTCTATCATCGTAATCGTCTGTAGATGTTTCTGCCAGTTTTACTTGGGTGATACAAGTAACAGGAATTTTGATTTCATGATTTGCCACAAGGTATCATAACAACTAGCAGTTACTCTCACAGCAGTGGGCTCATTGATATATTTTTGTCATAAAACTCTGCATGTTGATTGTGTTTGTTTATCAGCCATATTAATGAGGAGTAATTTATTTTAGTCCTGCTAATAACATACACATGGCTTTGAGGAAGCATGTATTGTAGATTTCATACAGAGTTTCATCCAGAACCAGTACTAAATTCCATTCAAATCTATTTAGTTTTGGACAGACAATGTAAAGCTAGACAGACGTGGTCATTTAAAGTACTTGTGTGCTTAATGCGCAGAAAGTAAGCAAAACATGTAGGGATACTTCAGATTTTATTTATCCAAGCTGCTGTAGTAGTTTAAAGTTTTTTTTTGTAGTTGACACTTCATCTGTACCAGCTCCCACCTTCTTAATTAGTGAGTTCCAAATGCTCTTTACTTTGGAACATAGTTGCCAGAGCATGAAGCTGACCACCCATCTCCTGCAAGTGCCAAGTTTCAGAATGCTTGGGCTATATCCATTCTGTACATGGGTTCATGGCCTGGTGCCTAACTAAGCACACCAACCTTTGTTTCTGGGACAGTTCCCTCATCTGACCAAAAACTTAGTTCTGTGAGGCCTTTCAACACTATGGTATATTTGACTCACAAGCCAGTGACCAATCACAAGGTAGAAGTTTTCACTTTCCATTTTTAGTCATGCATGCTTTCAAGTAACAGAAGGGTGTTGATTTTCAGTGACAGTGAATTTTACTATACTAGTTGGAATTTGTGTATAGATGAAGTTATGTTAACAGTTCTTCTTCATGAATATTAAAACCTATACTTTTCTCTTATAAAAAGATAAACTTTGAATATTCCATACAGGCCTTACCTTAGTGTTTCAAGGGATGAAATGTTATGTAATACATGGGTAAATGTGGTCTTTATGCACACCTTACGTGTGCATGTCAATAAGGGGAAGTGTAATTTTAAAGCTGAAGGTTTCAAACAGTTAACAGTTGTAATTATATGTGTCCATCTTTTGTAAATAGTTGTAGAATAATGATTTATCAATTTGTTGGTGCAGTTGGAACACCAATTTTTATCTTGTAAAAAAATTCTGTTATTTTCACACATGTAGTAAAATGCCTCATAGTTAAGATGTTTGTTATAGTTGCAGTAAATATTTGTAAACTCTTTGTTTCTCTTATGTTTATCAATTTGCATATTCCAACACAGATTTTGTTTGTCATGTCTCTAGCAGACATGAAATAAGTATTTGTATAACTTTCATTCTGATTGCCATACCTTTGTATTATTAACAGTGATCATAACCTTCCATCAAGTACAGTACATTTTCTAAGTTATCATTCATTTTGTTGTACCTGACACATTTCAAACCAATTGGTTTACTTTCAAGGATTCCATATTTTATGCATTTATTGAGGATTTCCTGCATGTGCATGGTGTATGAAATTAACATAATTAAAGTGAATATATTTAAACTTAAATCTAGTGTTTTATATTATGAATAGTTCCTCATTATAATATGGACACTAGATTTCAGGTTAAATTTGTTAATTTTCTTTTTTACATACATATTTTGACTATTTTAATTCTCATATATATATATATACACACACACACATACATACATACATACACAAGATATAAATGTGAATTTTTAATAATTTGAATTGCTGTATACAAACAGATGCTTTAAATTCTCAGTATTCATCTAAATGTAGTGCGTATGGGGAAGAGGAGAGGTATAGATTGGAGGATAATATTAAGATGGATCTTCAGGAAGTGGGACATGGGTGTATGGATTGGATCGAGCAGGCTCAGGATACGGACAGGTGGCAGGCACTTGTGAATGCAGTAATGAACCTTCGAGTTCCATAAATTGTGGGGAATTTCTTGACTAGCTGACAACTGGTTAGCTTCTCAAGGACTCAGCTCCATGGAGTAAGTAATCATCTAAATGAAGAGCCCTTGAATGAAACTGGCTGGTCTGAAAATGTCAGGTATATTAAAGTGAGCATGAATGAAGGAAAAATAGTGTTGTATTTGGTAGAATCGCTCTTCTAGAATCTCCTGCGCAAGGAGCAGGAGATTCTATGAAGAGAGTGCTGGATAAAGAAGCATGAAACAGGGTGACTTTACTGTGTGTATGTGAAGACGTATGACTATGAGAATGGAGCATTTGTTGAAATTGTGCTCGATTAGTGTAAGGTTAATGACGAAGCTAACATACACATGAAAAATATAGCCCACGCATTCAACTGCATCCAGCAGTTTGTTTGCCACTAATTCAAGATATGTTGCTCCAGTTTAATGCTGGGTTATCTTTGAGCAGCACAGTAATTGTCCATACAGGGTTTCCCCGTGCCCTAGCAACAGTGCTGCTTTGGGCTTTTCCTAAGCCTAACACAGGTGCATCTCTGCCTGCCACTTCACAAGTTAACAGGTCCACCATGTTAGTACTGATCACAGGAAATTGAAAAATACAGCTTTGGAGTGTTCTCCATTGGCAAAGTTTTGTAAAAATAAGTCAAGCTAGCATTTTTTCATTTTTCTAAGGAAAGAAAGCAGAGAAGAAACGGGAACATAAGATTCATAATGGTTTACTTGAGTTCGCTGTGGTACTTTAAATAAAAAAAGTTCATAATCAGCATGATTTTGACAATTTAATTGCAAGCAAAACGGTGCTGTGTGGGATTCGAGTGTAAACAAAATTCAGTTTCAGTACCACATACTGTACTCTCGTTCAGAGGGTTCCGAGTTATTGCTTATAATTATGTGCACAGATCAGAGCCTTTAAAACTGCCGAAGTATAGACTCCGCAGCTGTGGTGAATATAAATATCCCATCAGGGTTTGTTCCCATATTAAATTGTAGTACTCGCTTTCTGGGAGTGATGTACTAGTCAGCCTTGCAGACGCTACAAGCTTACAGCTGGTTTTGTTCATGTCAGGTGCATGAGAGGACAGGAGGGTCAGTACGATCATAACTTGAGGCAGTGGCCATTCACACATAGTTTTTATAGTGCCTGATTTTCTCACTTCATGGCAGGTTGAATCTCCTACATGTTAGCATGATAGGATTAAGAAAATGGCCCCTAGCTTCATTAGAATGCAGTGTGCGCTTACTAATTTATGACATATCTAAAGTCACCTTAGAAAATTTGTTTACCACTGACTTTAATAGAAAGGTTTTACTATTATATCACAAGAGTACATAAGCACGTAATGCTATGAAGGTTCGAAAATCACGAATGAAATTTCCTGAATAAGATGTGATATTAAGAGAGGATAAGACAAGTTTTGTTATTCTCTTTTACGTGATGTACAGTTTAAAGATGAAAGAAAAGAATATTCTGGTACTGGAATGTAAAAAATATGTACATACATATATTTTGATCCCATCTGGTCCATATGGACAGCTAGTTAAAATGAAACAAGGAAAATGTAGGATAGAATGAAAGACAAATGGATAAAAGCAAGGATGTTTATTTAGAAAGGTATAGTAGTGCATTACATACTGCCATGTAACTTCCACACACAACTGCCATTTTCATAGGAAACAATTTTTTTTTTTTGTATATATAAAAGGTAAAGGTTTTCCTTCTCTTCAGCTCTTGTTGTTTTTATGTTGACTGAATGATGATGTTAGCAAATGTGACTTGCATTGAAAACACAGTACAGAGCAACTTCATGACTTCTTTACAACAGAAATTCAAAATGAAATTCATTTAATTTTCCAGTAGTTGCTTTAGTCTATTATACTAGTTTCATAGCTATAAAAAAAGCAGACAATTTACAATACAGCAAATGAGTGTATACTTATAATACTTAACAGTGTCATTTCTTTACAGAAAAGAAACATTATACATAGAAATAAAATGCTGTTCTTGTTCCATTTTGAAGAAATGTTGCAAGTGATTGTTCCTCCTTATGTATAGAAGATTATTTCTGGAATCTGACCATCCTCCACTGATGTTCCATTGTTATTTCCTGATGCATAAGAAAACTGGAAAGTAACTTTTCCACCACTTGGACAATCTAATGTCACTTTGCGCAGACCTCTAGTTCCATAATGTGAATCAGGTCCCTGAAAAGTAATATACACAATTTCAGTACTAATGACTTCTACTAGCTATACCTTAACAGACTGTGGCATGCCACCTCTCCAGCGTATATTCAAAATCTGTCTTGCACTCACCAATGTTGTGTATATTTACGGAATCTGAATGATAACATAAATTTACAACCACTTTTTAATCTACCCAGAAAGTTAACGTGTGATCTGAAACTTTCTGTCACAGTGGTTGGTCACTTTTCCAAAAACGGTGTAATCTGGCAATTGGAATAGGAAAACAACACAATGTTTCATACCAATTATGCCGAACTCTGTGACATAAAAATTTTACTTCAACCTATCATATGGTTACTGTGCTGTTGAAGAACATATCCAACGTAGACTGCAAACTTCTTTAAATTTATCACACTACTAGTTATCTGTCCCACCTTAGATGTTCATATGCCCGCCATGTTGGTATCAAGTCACTGAGTCAGTATGAACATGCATAGATTTTCAATGACATGCTGCTGATCATAGCAAGCATGGAAAGGCTACTGTCTAAAATGGATCTCCAACCCATGGCCACACTTGTAAATTGTGTACATAGTATAATTTATATATTACACACACACACACACACACATATACTATAAGGAGCTTAATGACCTGTACTCCTTATTCGGGTGATCAAATCGAGAAGAGTGAGATGGGTGGGACATGTAGCACATATGGGGGAAAAGAGAGGGTTTTGATGGGGAAACCTGAGGGACAGATACCACTTGGAAGACTCAGGTGTAGATGGGAGGGTAATATTAAGATGGACCTTCAGGAAGTGGGATGGGGGGAAATGGACTGGATTGATCTGTCTGAGGATAGGGACAGGTGGCGGGCACTTTTAAATGCGGTAATGAGCCTTTGGGTTCCGTAAGATGCAGGGAATTTCTTGACCAGCTTAGAACCGGTTAGCTTCTCAAGCAGGACTCCACTCCATGGTGTAATTAAGTATATACTATAAAAATTTAACAATAATTAGGCAGTTAGTCTACCACTTGTTATTTTTCTGTGCATGACCAGCGAAATTTCCCACAAAAATGGGTGTGGCCTCTTGCCACAAAGAGAGTGGAGACCCATGGTCTAAAATATTAGTGTCTTAAAGTGAAACAAGAGACAGATGTAATCTGATTTATAAGATCAATCATATATCTGGAAAGAATATTATCCACTGTACAGAGGCTGTATGTGGCAAAAGCAGGTACAGGTGGGATTTAATTTTAAAAGAATTTTGTCAAGAGGACTAATTTTTTTAAAAAATTTGAGTGCAGGACAGACCCAGTTTGAAGAAACATGTATTAGCATTAAATATCTGAATACACTACCCATGCCATGCTGTTCAACATATAAAAAATCCACTCTGAAATTCTGTAACCTCTGTTTAAAGTCATGAAGGTGAACAAATACTGCACAGCATAACTATTATGGTGCATTCCTCTACAATTACACTGCATATATAAATGACAGCCTAATAACATTTTTGGCAATACCAGTTATGGATCATGGATAATATCAACTACCAACAGCCTGTGTGTCATTAATGGAAATCTGGTACTCCAGACAGTTCGTGTTCCCTATATAAGCAACCAACAGCAATTGGGTGTGACAGGAATTGTGCATGTCTGCAGACCTTATGTGCACAGAAACACAGCCACACCTTCATGTATGGCGGGTGTTAAAATTGTATGATGTAAAAGAAAACTGCAATGGCTTCTCTAGATATAAAATGTTGTAATGAGCTGTACACCTGTCATGTTATATGTGCACAGGGCAGCAATGGAATGATTTTAATGGACACTAACAGAAGAGTCAATAATGGAATTTTCTTATACTTTTTTTTGGGGTGGGGGTGGGGGGGGGGTGGGAATGGATGAACAAGATGTCTGAAAGTAGAGACGAGCATTATGTAACACGTTCCAATACAGTAAGCACTTGTTTCTCTTGCTTGAAGGCTAGACAGGCTCAGCCTCTGAAATACATTATTTTCCTAGAAAACTGAAAATCTAAATAACATACCCTAATGACAATACTAGAGGAGCCAGGATAGCACAGTAGGTGTAGCGATTAGGCTATGGGCTGGATGATCTAGGGTTTGATTCCTGGCATGGGCAGATTTTTCTCTTCTCTAAAATTCCTACACAAGCTTTAGGGTCCACCCAGTCTCCCAATAAATGGGTGCCTTTCTCTAGGGGTGAAGCAGCTGGGATGTGGAGTTGACCACTAACCCCCATCTAGCACTGCGGTAAGAATGAGTTCAGCTATACGTCTCTTCCCCTTGTATGTGTTCACAATATGCAGTGGGACAACTTTACCTTCACGTGACAGCACTGAACCACCATCTTCAGAACCACAGAAAATGTCATGACTTAATACTTATATAGGAAGTGCAGCTTGTAACCGTAATATATGATGTACAGTCAGTATACACTGGGAACTGCTGCCCTATCTCATAAACAATCTCCTTAGCTATTGCTGTGGCCCTGATGGTGAAAAAGATTATAAAAGTCAGGAAATTAACCACAGCTATTAATAACAGCAACACTTCATTCAGTTGTAGAGGAACACACCTAATGACAAACAGTTTCTTCAGATATATAAATCTGAGCATACTACTTGCTTTTTGTGTCACACCAAGATTATTTTTTACAGCCAAAAAAAAGGTAATAAAAATAAAATAAAAAGCTCTAACCTTGAGTGTAGCAGATGCTGTGTAACTTGTATTTGGATGGATTTCAACAGGTTCCTTAAACATCACCCGGAAGGTATAGTTTGAGCCATCACAACTGAAACTTGTGTCATTTGATCCACAGACCTTGCCAGAAGCAGTGTGGATAACTTGTAAGTTGACTTGATACTCTGTTGGACCATGTATTGAACCATATAGGCCAAAGCCTACTACAAAAATGCGTCGATCCACAATGAATCTGGTAAAAATAAATTTCACAAATTCATTTTAATGATACCATTACTGATATAGTGAGGAACATAAATACAATCATGTTTAAAGTAACTGCTGATCTGTGGACTCCCAAATAATACTTTATCTCAATGTGAAAACCACACTCTTGATCAACCAAGTGACTATTAGCTTCTCAGGACTATGCTACATGCAGTCAATGTAATAACTGCATACTAAAGTCATCCTTGAAAAACTCACAGTTATTCAGTTGCTTAATTTTTGAATGATCTGCACTCACATAAAACAACACCCCTTGAAATTCACTTTATGTAAGTACACAACAAGGAGATTTATTGCATTTTTAAGACTTGCTGTGTAAGCTGTTTTATTTTTCACAAAATGCCATTTCATAGTTGTATCTTTTTACTGTATAAATAATGCAATTTTCAAAACTCATGTGCTAAAATTTAAATGCCAACTCTGTCATTTAAATGATAATGAATTACATACTACCCTTAGATCAGTGATGCATGTCCAGTGACCGATTAACACTTGTAGCCTTATAACCCTTTCCGAAGTGACCCATGGAGCCTTTGGTTCCCTAAGATTCTAACGAGCATCAGCCCAATAAAAATTTCACTGGTAACAGGCATAAATTAATGAGATTACTTAATAAAGAAGCTAAACATTTCATCATAATCTAACAAATATAATAAAATAAATACAATTTAATGTTTTGATATATTAATATTATGTATTAGCAACCCTTTGCAGGACTCTGCCATATCACTCATGTCTGTATAACCTGCAGTTAAAAACAGCATGTGCACCACTGCAGTAGATTTAATCTTGTATTAGTTTAACACACTCTGTTTCCTCCGAGATCTACTTTAATGTCATCCTGCCATCCATTTAGGTCTTTCAAGTGTTGTCTCCATTTGAGGACTTTCCCCATTAAAATTTGATTGTACATAGGTACATGTCCCACCCGTCTCGTTCTCCTTGATTTATTCACCCTAAGGCTGTCATCCCAACTGAACTGAGTCATGTACACATTTTTCAGGCACTTGTCTGATTACAAGACAATATATGCTTTTTATTTTTTAAAGCAATACAGTATAATAAGCTGGGGATTGTGGCCTCCTTCTTTGCCAGATCTGAACCCATGTGATTTCTATTTGTGGGGATTGTTAAATGATAATGTGTATAGCAGTAATTCTCACACTGAAAGACAATCTGAAAGAAGGCATTCAGAATATGGTGTTTTAAATTTCACCAGCACAACACAGACATGCAGTGAACATGTTTATTGGGTGGGATGCTGTCTGTAATTCAAACAAAATCCCTTCCAGCATTGTCTTCAAATGTGGTGAGTAAATACTAAACGTTAAGTGCAATACATTTAGCTAATACATGTGGACCTGCAAGCATGGCAAATTCAAATAGCATTGGTCATTGCATGGCCTGGCATCACACAAATTAAAGTGTAAAGTAATGTGTGATGTCACGTACATTAGTCCTTGTATTTCAATCTTTATGTTAATACAGAGGATGTAGAAAGATGATAGATTGTGAAATCAGTGCTAATACTGCCAATTTAATTTGCTCTTAATTTCATCCAGACCAGCATTATGTTTTGTTACTGCTCCTAGATGCTTGAACTCTGCACATTTAAACAAGATTTGGCAGTTATCCTTAAATTATGATTTTATCCATCCTGTTCATGAAGCACAGACAAGTACTTAATTTTTTCTGCATTTCCTTCTAGTTAAATGTCCTTCCTAACTTTTCAGTGAACAAGTAAGTAAAAAATACTCCAATCTCAACCACTAAAGAAGTCATATTTACCTTTGAAGAACAGGCTCTCTAAATTCTAACAACAACTGTATTTGATGAAATATGCAAGACTGTCACAGCAGTAACAAGAAGTGGAAAGCAATGCATAAATTTAATTAATACTAACATACCGAATACGATCGCTGGTGCCACTGTATCCCCATCGACTTTCAATCTGCTGGAATCTGTTCACAGTCTGCTCCTTGCCTGTCATGCAACAACGAGGAACCTCAAGAAAGCCAACTGCTGGTTTAGGATTCACTGTGAAGTACAGGAACAGTGAGACAACCTCTCTGTCACTCAGAAGACCTGACTGCGCAGCACCAACTGCAAACTCTTCCACTGACATAAGTGGAAACCGCACCAGTGACAATGCCCTTCCCAGAACTGAACGCTTATTCTCAGGAGTTGCTGGCAACTGCTGTCTACTGCATTCTGCTTCTGACCATCTGCACATAAACATGAGTTTGGTGCAAAGAATAATGCTTAAAATATACATACATTTGGATTTTTTAAAATCATATATTCCTCTTTTGTGTGATGACTGTTGTGGCAGACTGGATGTCAACATACTGGTGACAATGCAGTGAAGCGACAACAGTACAAATGCTTTTAATCACAGGTTGAAAAATTGTTGAAAATCTGGTAGCCAGACACACATATTTTGGTTACCAGATAAAGATGGATCAATATTTCCTGATACCATGCTGTGACTCTCACTCCATCAGCAGGCAAAATAAATTTATTCTTCTTCTCCTGTCTTTTTCTAAACACAAACAGGCGTGTCATAGGATAACAGTGAAACTGAATTTAAAAAAGAACTAATTGCTATGACTTACTAATTATGCTGATCTTAACTTCTTTTGATGCTGTTACCACTTTCTCTGAACCAAAAATAAATGAGTAAAATTTCTAGAAACCGAACACTGAACACCTGAATTAAGTCACCAGTGGTTACCTGGTGGCTGTACTTATCAATCCTTGAATTTGATTCTTTACCACTACACCTTTTGTTCCTGAAATTCTACAATTATATACTTTATCAGCTGCATAGTTTAGGTGGCATATCATGATGAACTGGTAAAAAGTGGAAGGAAGCATACATGAAACATCCGATTACAGTATGTTAGTATTCTCATAACATCTGAAGAAAAACACGCAAATAACTCAAAATCACTGGCCTCTGGGCTGAGAGATTTAAACTACTGACTTCCAGATACAAAGCAGGAAGAACTGTGTAAAAAACCTGTATCATGGAACAGCAGGAAATTTGCATGTTCCAAATGCAGGAACTGGTTTGATTTGTGGACCAACAGAGGCCAATATGTCATTGAAGATCTTTTATAGGGTTACTGTATTGATCTTGAAGGAAAGTGCCCAACATACAAAATAAATTAGGGTCTCTTTGGAAGACCACTATTTTCTGGGATGTAATATCATGCAGTCTGATACACACCTATGAGAAGGCATGGCATAATATCTCAGAAGATTATAATTTTCAGTCACCAACATAAGAACCTCAAAGATCAAACAGTTCCTTCTGCTATAACAAATACAGATGTGTCAGCAAACCGTGAAAAATCTTGCAACATACGGACTTTTAGTGTAGCTCACTAGAGTGATAAGCTACTACACCAAAACATCCTACATAGGCATGAATTTCACCTGTCTACCTAGTAGTGTTATTTTTTGCAGTTTACTAGACTTTCACTGTATTTTATCTCAGTCGTACCTGACTACAGCCTGGAAAAGTTTGGCCTCACGTATCCTCAAAGTGTCTCTCTCCAACACGGCATTCAATGTGTCCAGATCAATATCTGTAAACCCATCTGCTGCAAGAGCCTCTGTGGTATTTTTATCAATCATTTCAAGGCATAAAGCAGCAAGCTGTGGCTCATCAAATAGCCTTGCTTGGGTGAGCAGCATGAATGCATTATCACTACCCAGGTTACTCTTGAGAAAATCAACACAGTGCTTCTCAAGAGCAGGAACTGCATATTTTTTTGCCGTATACAAAGTTGTCATCACAGTTTCTGGTCCAATTTGAACTTCATCTGAATATAAAAACCTGAAGAGTACATTTGATCAAAATTAGAACAGTTTGGCATAATTATCAATGCATAATTATATAGAAAAACAGAGGTCCTAATTAACCCTTCTGCATTTAGACACACACTGTATGAGCTATGACACAAGTTAATGTAACAAGACAGGCAATTTATAAATAATGTGACAGTGTAGGACATTCGCATAACCACTGCTGCAACAGTAATTCAACAATATGTTGCATGTACTGTTGAGCAACATGTCACTGTCAACAACATGAAAATAACAAATGTTGCAAAAAATACTTTTATGGTGAATTTTATATTGCTGGCAACAATAAAATGTACTTAGGTCTAAAAGTAAAGTGCCTGGTATTTTTGCCCAATTTTAATCAAGTCTGGAGTTTTTCAACAGATATTAGCAGAAGGCCCGAGTATATAATTACATGGAAATCTGTCCAATGGGTACCGCACTGATACATTCAGACAGAAGCACAGAAAGATGGGCAGACAGGACAAAGCTAATAGGAGATTTTTGCACTTATGCACAGGCACCTAAAAAGTGATCAAGCTTAAGGTATACAAACAATCATATAGAAATCCTCATGCACAGTTAAACTACTGTAGGTAGGAAATTAGCAACATCTTTTAGCTTCCCATAGCAAAGTTTTGGAAGTTGCTAAGGCTAGGACATATCTGAAGCCTACTTTCATTTATGGAATGACTAATATTGTATCTGTTAATGCCACTTGATTTATATCAGTTTAATTACCTGAGTAAAGCAAGAAATGCTGCTGGTTCAACATCTGGTAGTTCAATTTCATCAGCTCTGGTTGCTAATGTGCCATTAAACATAGCATCAAATACAGCACTACCAACTGACAACACAAATTTGTGGGCTGGAATACGTTGCTGCTGAATGTCACGACCTACTATAAAGTGAACATCACACAAGATCTCATTGTTGAACATGAACGCAAAGCGTTCCTTGACAGTCGTTTTGGTTGCCTGCCAATTGTACACAGGATGGCTGTTTGAGTGGTGGCTTTGTGTTGAAGTAGAAGATTGGCTGGATAAAGCCGAGCTGGACCCTGCAGAACTGTTGCTACTTTGCCGTCTACTGGAGTGATGATAACTGGCATTTCCTGAAATTTCTTCCCTTTCCAGTCCTAAAGAGTGTTGATGGCTCTGATGATTATTTTGAGCATTAGAAGGCAACATATTCTGAGGTACTGTGTCATTTGATAGAAACTGTCCGGCATTTTGAATCTGAGCATTTTCCTCCATCCTGATATTATTTAACCTTGAGACAGTAGAATTGTAAATGTCACTGGCAGAACTGCCAGTAGCCATCCTAAAACAACACACATACAATTACATGGAAAATATCATAACTGTATAGTTGTCAGGATAGTTTCACAAAAGCCTCATTACAAAACCTGATGAGGCAGAATGGCATAATCAGTAAAATGAATAGGCTATGGGCTGGATGATCTAGGGTTCAATTCCCAGCAGAGGCAAGAGATTTTCCCTTCTCCAGAATGTTCAGACGTGATTTGAGGACCCACCCAGCCTCCTATTCAATGGGCACTGGAGCTCTTTCCTAGGGGTAAAGCAGCTGAAGCGTGAAGTGTAACCACTTACTTCCATATAATGCCAAGGCTAGAAATAAGTGGAGCTATACCTCTGCTCTTCCAATATGCCTTCATGGCATGGACAGTGATGACTTGACCTTTTTCATATAGAACTTGTAACTATAACCCTATTCATTCACATAAGTTAATTTCTAGACACTTCTCTGCTTTTTAAATCAAGAATACTGAGATGAGCTAACCATACAGTATATAAAAGGAAAATCAATGCACACAAAACTATCATTGAAAAACATGTGAAAAGGGGTGGCTTTGGAGATAATGACATGGAGGGCAGTGTTAGCCCATCTTCACTGGTGGAATTTTCTTGTATATTTGTAAAACTTCTGAATGTTAATTTGCTTCAAACAGTCTCATAAGTTGGCAATGTTAAAATGTGTTTAATTTCAAAGAGCAGCTTCTGTTTATTTCATGCGGAATGCAGTCCACTTAATGATTTATTATAACTTCTTTGTTGTATATAAAAAAATGAAACCCCAAGTACTGGTTACTTCACATATGTAAAAGCCAATGTTCACAATTAATCTTGAGCAATCATAATTTTTAGACTTATTACTCATCTACTTAAAAAACTGCTATTTTAAGTTGCACACTTAAGAATGTGACACGACATATATTTGAACTTTCACATGCATATATTGCTTGTGTAACAGTTGTATGTTTCTGCGTGCGGTCCACGGTTCTTCGTGTTTAGGCTGACCAGATCAGGGAAACGGATCTGGAGGTAATTACTACGGTTTCGGAACACTATTGTTCATAAAAATTCACAACAGGCACTTCTGAATATTACTCAAGATAACAAAAACTAAGGTACGGGTCCCTCAAGATAAACTGAAATTGAAGTTGATAAAGTTGCCTTTGCTATTTTTTCCTTAACCTACATGAAAATATAATTATCTTAAAATAACCAAACTTTATTGCAATTCTCCGAATTCCTTTTTCAACATCATACAGCAGCTACTGGCTACAGCCATTCTAAGAAGGGTCGTATAATGTCATATAATTAAGCTTTCAGTTTATGTATGTCTTGTCCTTTACCTCATTAACCACACAAAAAACACTGACGTGAGGAATTAGGAAGACAAAATTGGGACCATACACCACTGAAATATACGATTTTTATACGAACGTCTCTAAAGAATACGAGGTTATCCTCAACATTCACATGTCAGAAACATCCACAATCAGTAACAGCTGATAATGCTGGTATAAATGTGAAGCTATCAACGAAATGCACACCGCTCAGACTACTGGAATTACAGCAACATGAATTTGGAAGGTGTAAAGCATGAGTGAATTCCCGATGTGTTAAAATATCACACATTCACACACTTATAAATAGTAATAATGTATTTAATAGAACTTTCCACATACAAGTGTTTAAAAATGGAGAGTTTCAGGGTGAAAATTAATGTCTGAAGTAGAAAATATTACCAACTCGATCACAACGTTTTACGTTGTTCAGTTGGTATGCTACGCTGACTTTTCGGTTGGCAGGTGCAAAACAATAATGGCGCGGTATTAGTTCGGTCGTTTTACGTGTCCGTGGAAAAACTGTCCGTTGTTTGCTCAAAATGTGTTTGATTGTTGTTTCCTGTTTGTGTCCAGTGTACGTTATTTGTTTTCGTTCATTGCATGCAATCATTTTTGATGTTGTATTATTACTGTGTACGTGTTTGTGGGTTCGACGTGTGTAGTCACTGCCTTGATATCAAGTCAATTCTGAGGAAGGTGATATGATTCTGAAGGTAATGGCATAGCGATCGACAGGGAACGGGGCAGTCGTGTTCCAATTCTCCAGTCTCCTAGTGGTCAGTTTTACAAGACATGGCATAATCGTACCCCCCTCTCCCTAGTGTCGAGGTTATGGACGGTTGAAGCCACTCTGTAACCACCCCATATGCTTTCATGACATGGTCAGGGAGAACTTTACCTTTAATGGCTCAATTATACCAAAAATCACTCCGAGAATTCTTACAGGAATGCCCTGCGTACAACAAATATTTTATACCTAATAGTGTTCTGTCGTAGGACTTCGAAATTTATTTTGTGAACAAATGAATTACCCTCCTATTCAGCAGACATAAAAACACGCTTTGAAAAAACTATCTTTCTGTTACTTCCAGACTCTAAAACCTTTAAGGAGTGAGAAGGTATCGTGGCCTTTTTAGTACAGAAGATTGGCAGTAGGCCTATAGTTTCTTATTATGGACTGCCCCCCTGTTGGTAATATCTGCAATTGATAGTGTTGTAAGATAACACTTCTTGTAATTCGTACAGATTACGGTATGTTTAACAGACTTGAGGTCTGCTGTCCTAGGATCTAAACCTTGTAAAGAATATGGTAGAAATTTAAAATAAAATAGTACACAGTTGACAGACCCCTGGCATAGTTGAAAATTTCAACCTCAAGAGGCAGTCAAACATAAATTAAAAATGTCTTATCATTACTGTTTTCGTAAATGTTAGCATTAAAGTATTTCAGCGACATTTATAAGTAAGCCTAAAGTTACGGCGTATCTGCGTACTGGCCTTTCTGTTGGTAGGCTTGTTACAATGGTTCATCTGCGTACCTTTTCGAAGCGGGACGATTTGTAATTTGTTAAATTGCATTTACGTGTAAAACATGATATGAGGAACGTTTCTAGGTATGGAGCTATTTCACGAAGATCTATCACTGTACATTTAAGGATTTCACGTGTTTTTCGCACGTCAGAATTGGCCACGGATGTCGTTTTTGGTATTACTGATGTTAGGAAGTTAATAAAAAAGTTAAAGATGAGGTGTATTACAGTGACAGGTTTTTCATTCCTACTTCGTGAACTTCGCTCTTTTGTAACTTGTTTACTAACCGACTGAGAAACCCTGGCTTACAGTACCTACAGTGGGACCGGTAATTCTGATTCAGAATCGTTGTGTATTCTCCGAATAGCCTGCGAAGACTAACATCTGCGGTAGCAGTTCTCTGAGTAGATCACTTTTAGAATTGTCTGAACTCGCTATTCTAATTTATGTATCGATGAAAGCTTTCTGTTTTATCGGCTAATATTGGTCCCATAAATAAATAAAAATTGAAATTAAATAATTATATGAAATTCGTGTATGACGGTTAACTCTTCTGAAATATTATGCCGTGTATATTAGTAAGTAGAGGAATATGCTGCCTCCAACTCCATGGTAAAATAAACTATTTTTCCCTAAATATGCAAGCAGCATTTCTTCCGCAACGTTGACGTCTCTCTGTCAGTATTTGTGACACCACATCCCAGAAGAGGGCAATAATTATCCTAAAAGCCTTAAGAATCTCACATCCAAAATACATTGTATATATAAACGAACCAAAAAGTAGAATAACAGAATGAATGAAAATACGGAAGAAAAGTCGAAGGAAATTTTAAATAAATAAACAACAACACCTGTTCAGTGAAACACTACAGAATTTTATTTAATGGATTTAATTTCCCTCACATATATGCAACATATTTCGAACTGTACTTAGATTCTCTTCAGGCTGTTTAGCGATGATGGTTTGAATGTCGGGGTAGCACACATGTGAGGGAAATTTAATCGATTCAATAAACTTGTTTTGTGATAGATTGAACAAATGCCATTTGTTTAATAGAAAACACAATAGGATGGCTTCCATAAGGGTTTTAAATAAATTCACGGACTCTATATACACAAACGGAGCAGCTCAAAATTAAAGCATTGTGAAATGATCCACACCTTTATTTTCAGAGTAAAACATTTCAGTGTTCTTGACCGCTTAATCATGAAAAAGAATTTTAAGCTTGTGGTTCCGTGCACCATAATTCAATGTTAATAAAAATCCAACCAGATGCAACAGTATGCAGATATTTATTTACTGCAAAGTCACTCTACATGTTTCGGGTGTCACAGCACCCATAATCAGGAGTACTAAAAACTCTAATCTCAGCCTCCGGTACAGGTCATACTTAATCCTTGTATTTTACAGTATGACTTGTACCGGAGGCTGCGGTTACAGTTTTTAGTACTCCTGATGATGGGTGCTGTGACACCCGAAACATGTAGAGTGACTTTGCAGTAAATAAATATCTGCATACTGTTGCATCTGGTT
>Ga0123355_10004085_pt1 | contig 21147 bp, 14 predicted proteins | sample TergutEmb28metaG_3_FD_89872 | JGI IMG/M metagenome (GOLD analysis project Ga0123355, IMG submission 89872) | Embiratermes neotenicus P1 segment gut microbial communities from Petit-Saut dam, French Guiana - Emb289 P1 | ecosystem: Host-associated > Arthropoda: Insects > Digestive system > Gut ...
CATGGCGTTGGTGCATCTGTTGTAAATGCCCTTTCCGAATGGTTACATGTACAAGTGCATGATGGTGTAAATATACATGAAATTAAATTTGCTCGTGGCGATAAAACTCAGGACATTAAAGTAGTGGGAGAAACAAATGTCACCGGTACAGAAATACATTTTAAACCCGACCCTGAAATGTTTGAAGAAACTGAATATAGCTTTGAAATTTTAAAACAACGCCTGCAAGAAACCGCATTTCTTACAAAGGGTTTACAAATTAACCTTTTTGACGAAAGGCCTGATCCTACGCGTACGCGTTCTTATAAATATGACGGCGGCATAAAAGAATTTGTTGCACATATAAATAAGAATAAGACAGCCTTAACCGAAGAAATTTTTTATTGTGAAGCCATGTATGAAAACATAATGGTAGAAATATCTTTACAGCATACAGACGGCTATCAAGAGAACACCTACGCCTTTGTAAATAATATAAATACTACCGATGGTGGTACCCATGTAACCGGTTTTAGGGCTGGTATAACAAAAACAATAAATGATTACGGCCGTAAATTTAAACTTTTAAAAGACAATGATAAAAATCTTTCCGGTGAGGACGTTAGAGAAGGACTGACTGCGGTTATCTCCATAAAAGTAGAAGACCCTCAATTCGAAAGCCAAACCAAAGCCAAATTTAATAATGACGAAGCACGTTCTGCGGTTGAAAGTGTTTTGAGCGAGCATTTAGCGTATTTTTTAGAAGAGAAACCAGGCGTTGGCAGAATTATAATAGAAAAAAGCTTGATGGCTGCCCGAGCCAGAGAGGCCGCAAAAAAAGCACGAGAATTAGTACGGCGCAAATCTGTACTTGAAGGCGGAAGACTACCAGGCAAACTTTCAGATTGTTCCGAAAAAAATCCCGAACTTTGCGAAGTATTTATTGTAGAGGGTGACTCCGCAGGTGGTAGTGCTAAAAATGCGCGTTCTCCACAAACACAAGCAATATTACCTTTGCGCGGTAAAATAATGAATGTAGAAAAAGCACGCCTTGATAAAATCCTAGGCAACGAAGAAATAAAAGCAATGATAACCGCATTTGGCACAGGTATACATGACGATTTTGACATTGAAAAACTGAGATACCATAAAATAGTAATCATGACAGATGCAGATGTTGACGGTTCCCATATTCGCACATTGATGTTAACGTTTATGTATCGTTTTATGCCTGCACTTATTAGCGGTGGATTTGTATACATTGCCCAGCCGCCATTATATAAAGTGGAAAAAGGCCGCAACGAATATTACGCCTATAGTGATACAGAGCTGCAAAATATTTTAACAGAGGTTGGCCGTGATGGTATAAGACCGATACAACGCTACAAGGGCCTTGGAGAAATGGATGCAGATCAGCTTTGGGACACGACCATGGATCCGGAAAGGCGCATACTTTTACGTGTGTCTATGGATGATGCCCTCGCTGCAGATTTAACTTTTACACAACTAATGGGTGATAAAGTGGAACCAAGGCGGGAATTTATACAGGAATTTGCTACACAGGTTAGAAATTTAGATGTTTAAAAGTAGTTGACAGTTTTGGCTTAAATATGTATTATTGTGTTAGTTAATATACATTTTTGCCAGAAATATGATATTTCGGTTATTACCGCATAGAATACCGGCGAAGCTCTGCTATAGGAGGGCTTCGTTTTTTTATTAAAATACGTTGAAAATGACACAAAATAACCATTTAACGTATCAAAAGCATCAATTTTCTGGTATACTGATAATAATGAATGAATGCGGTCTAATAACATTTATATGTAAGACGAATAGGAGACCCTGATACACATGGATGAAAACGAAAACAACTCAAGAATAAAAGGCATTGAAATATCCGACGAAATGAAAGGTTCATTCTTGGATTATGCAATGAGCGTCATTGTATCTCGGGCATTGCCAGATGTACGTGACGGTTTAAAGCCGGTTCATAGGCGCATACTTTACGCAATGAGCGAGCTAAACCTTGAGCCAAATAAGGCATACAAAAAATCTGCACGTATAACCGGCGATACAATGGGTAAGTACCACCCCCATGGAGATTCCTCAATTTATGAGGCAATGGTGCGCATGGCTCAGGATTTTTCTATGCGATACATGTTGGTAGATGGCCATGGTAACTTTGGTTCTATGGATGGAGATGGCGCGGCAGCACCTCGTTATACAGAGGCCAGGCTTTCTCGCTTGTCTATGGAAATGCTTTCAGATATTGAAAAAGAAACTGTAGATTTTATTCCAAACTATGATGAAGAATTTACAGAGCCTTCGGTTTTACCTGCCCGCTTTCCAAATTTATTAGTAAATGGCTCTATGGGTATTGCCGTAGGTATGAGTACAAATATTCCACCACATAATTTGACAGATGTAATCAGTGCAGTTTTGCACCGTATAGAAGATATTCAAAATAGTACCGAAACAGATATACAAGACCTTATTGGTATAGTAAAAGCGCCTGACTACCCAACGGGTGGTGCAATTTTAGGTACAGCAAGCATACACGAAGCATATCGTACAGGCCGTGGGCGTGTGGTGCTTAGAGCCGATGCCACCATTGAGCCTATGTCTGGTGCATCTAATCGGGAACAAATTCGTGTGACTGCTATTCCATACCAGGTAAATAAGGCCAATCTTGTTAAAAAAATGGCCGATCTTGTAAAAGACAAAAAAATAGATGGCATTACAGATATTCGAGACGAGTCTAACCGCAATGGCGTTAGAATCATTATAGAACTTCGCAAGGATGTTAACGCAAACGTTGTACTAAACCAATTATATAAAATGTCCCCACTGCAAGAAAGTTACGGTATTATCATGCTTGCATTGGTAAACAAAGAACCAAAAGTATTAAACCTTGCAGAAATGATTGAGCATTATATCAATCATCAAAAAGAAGTTATAACCCGCCGCACACAGTTTGACCTGAATAAGGCAGAACGCCGTGCCCATATACTAGAGGGGCTTCTTAAAGCACTGGATCATATAGACGAAATAATTGCCTTAATTCGCAGCAGTAACGATACAGCAGAAGCCCGGGAAAAGTTAATAGAACGCTTCGCATTTACAGAACTTCAAGCCCAGGCCATAGTGGACATGCGCCTTCGTGCGTTAACAGGCCTTGAACGTGACCGCCTACAAAATGAATATAACGAATTACAAGTGCTTATCGCTGAACTTAAGCGCATTTTGGCAGACGAAAATTATCTTTTATCAATTTTAAAAGACGAACTTACAAAGGTAAAAGATAAATTTGGAGATGCACGACGTACTCTAATACTCCATGACCCGGGCGAAATAAATATGGAAGACCTGATAGATGATGCCCAAAGTGTTATAACAATTTCAAATATGGGATATATAAAACGCATTCCACTTGATACCTACCGCAGTCAAGGTAGGGGAGGCAAAGGCGTTATAGGCATGCAAACTCGTGAAGAAGACTGGGTAAAAGATTTGTTTGTAGCAAATACCCATGATCATATTCTATTCTTTACAAGTACCGGGCGCATTCATAGTTTACGGGCATTTGAAATACCGGAGGCTGGGCGGCAAGCCAAAGGCATGCCTTTGGTAAATCTTTTGAATTTACCAAATGGTGAAACCATTGTTGGCATGGTTCCCGTAACAAAAGACAGCTGGGATGGTTACTTGATAATGGTTACAGGCAAAGGCCTTGTAAAACGTACAGAGCTTTCACAGTTTATAAAAATCAATAAAAACGGAATGATAGCCATCACCTTTAAGGAAGACGATACCCTCATATCTGTCATGCGTTCTGACGGTGAGCGAGAGTTATTTATTGCCACAAAGAATGGAAAAGGTATCCGCTATAGCGAGAAAGAAGTACGACAAACCGGACGCACGTCTATTGGAACACGCGGCATACGCCTAAAAGAGGGCGATGAGGTAATTGGTGCTACAGTAGCAGATAGTCAAGTGCTTTTAGTATCTGAAAAAGGTTATGGCAAATGTACCCCACTTGAAAGTTTTAAAGGCAAAAAGCGTGGTGGCGCAGGAGCGATAGCATACAAGCCTTCCGTAAAAACGGGCTCGGTTATCGCACTGGAAGCCGTTACAGAAAATGACGGACTAATGATAATAAACTCTGAGGGTGTTATAATACGCATCCGCGTTGCGGATATCTCTATAAAGGGACGTTTTTCTACAGGAGTTAAACTAATAAACATGGGAGAAAATGTAACCGTGGTTAGCATGGCCAAAATTACAGATGATGATAGCCATGAAGATGTTGATATTGAAGACGCTGATGGTGTAAACACAGAAGAATAGGAAAGAGGATTGTAGTGTGAAAAAGCTGAAACAAATCATATTACTTGTGGTACTTTTATTTATCCTTGCAGCATGTGTAGACGCAGCAGAAGAAGCAGCTGTCCAATATGCACAAGCTTATCAAAGGACATATGCAGCAACTGAAGTTGCAGACAATATCCAAGAGATCACAACACCCGTAGAGGAATATGACATAGAAGAATATGAGCAGCCGGCTGAAGAACCACTAACCTCTCAATCCGATATGAGTACACTCATCGGAATATTTTTTCTGGAAGATGAAGAAGATTTGATGACATTGGAGTTTAGCAACGACACATTTGTTATTAACATGTCCTACGCCAGCTTAGAATTGGGTTTCGATATACCCGGCTATATTGCTATAGGCGGAACATTTGCAGTAGATGAAATTGCCAATATTGTAAGCCTTAATGTGGATACAGATTATGTAATTACCCTCATGCGCGAAATAATAGATGTAGTGGTAGACCACATCATTCAAAACGACCCTGCCATGCAAGATGAATCGGAAGATTCCGAAACCCTACAGGTATTTATGACCCTTATATTAATGGCAGTAGAAGAAATGCTTGACGAACTTGTAAATGAGTTTATAGAGGATTTTGAAGATTTTAACCTTAGGTTCTATGACACGTTTGATAGGTTATACAGTGATGATGGAGTATTTGTAAGACGATAAAAAAATACCACCCAAAAGGTGGTATTTTTTTATTCACTATAAGCGCCTTTTGTATTAAGAAATAGGTTCATTTCTTCCAAAAGTTCATCAGGGTCAAGGCCGTGTACTGTTGCCGCTTGTTCCAGTGTTTCACCACTAGCCGATGGGCAGCCTACGCAATGCATGCCGTGGTTCATAAGAATCATTGCCAATTCCCTATCTACTTCTAAAACGTCTTTTATAATCATGTCTTTTGTTACTCGATTCATAGAAAAACTCCTTTACATATATTATTTTTAAATGTTCGTTAAACTACCAATGCGTGGAAAGTATCGAAAAACAGCACGTCCTAAGATACTGTTCTGGTCTACAAATGAATTATTCCAGTGTCGCGAATCCATTGAGTTGCCACGATAATCGCCTAAAACAAAGAAATAACCTTCTGGTATATGATAAGGGCCAAAATTGCCAAGTAAATCACCTTGTACAAAATCGTATCTTAAGGGTTCGGCACTGTTATTTACAAATACTAAACCGTTTACAATATTAATTGTTTCGCCAGGCATACCTATGACACGTTTTACATTTAAAGTAGAAGGATCATCGGGGCTTGGGAAAACAATAATATCAAAACGACTGGGATCTGAAAATAAATAGGATAGCCTAAATGCTATAATACGGTCGTTTGGCTGTATTGTACTTTCCATAGAGCTGGTTGGCACAGATGCGTTTACAATAATAAATCGATTAAATAGTACTGCAAAAACAACTGCAAATAATACAGCTTTGCCCAAACTTAAAATTTCACCCAGTAGTTCTTTTTTTACATTTGGTACATCCATTAATACACCTCCTAACAGGTTTTTCTAGTATATCATAGCCTTAGAAAAAGTCAAAGACGTCAAAACTACCAAGAATACAAGATTTTAATATTTCACATGTAAAATCATTGTAATTAATGCGCTGTAGATATATAATGCAAGTTACAATATTCACAAACAGGAGGTAATATATGAAGGTTTATTCGGCAGACGAAATCCGTAATGTGGCAGTTATAGGCCATAGCGGATGTGGTAAGACAGCTTTAATGGAAGCAGCAGTTCACATTACAAAGGTAACAAACCGCATGGGTCGTGTAGATGACGGTAACACAGTATCTGACTACGATGCAGAAGAAGTTAGGCGTAAAGCTTCTGTTAATGCGTCTATCATTCCTGTAGAGTGGAATAATAGCAAAATTAATTTCATCGATACTCCTGGCTTTTTCGACTTTATTGGTGCTGTAAAAGATTCCTTAAGTGTTTCTGATGCTGCGCTAATACTTGTTTCGGCAAAATCTGGTGTTGAAGTTGGCACAGAACTTGCTTGGGAAAATGCATTGGAATTGCCAAGAGTTATTTTTGTAAACGGCATGGACGAAGAACATGCAGATTTCTTTAAAGTAGTCGCAGATATGCGTGACAAATTTGGGTCAAGTGTTGCACCTTTGCAAATTCCTTTTAAAGAAGGCGACAAGGTGGTAGGTTATATAGACGCATTTACTGGCAAGGCGTATAAATGGAATGGTGCTGAAACAATTCCTTGCGATGTTCCCGCAGACATGGTGGACGCTTATGAAGAACATCATGCATTCTTGCTTGAAGCCATTGCAGAAACAGATGAAACCTTAATGGAAAAATATTTCGGTGACGAAAAACTAACACCGGAAGAAATGACCAGAGGCCTTAGAACAAGCATTGCAAACGGAAGTCTTGCACCAGTACTTTGTGGAACTGCAACAGGTAAAGACATGATTGGTGTTGCTGCACTTTTAGAGATGTTAACCACCCTTGTGCCTCCTGCGGCAGAACTTACAAGAAAAATTTCTGTTACCAAAGATGGTGAAATCATACCGTTGCCATGTTCAGAGGCCGGGCCTGTATGCGCATATGTGTTTAAAACAATTTCTGACCCATTTGTAGGGCGGCTTAGCTTGTTTAGAGTTTTTTCGGGGGTTATTAAAAAAGATACTCCGTTATATAATACTAACCACGAAATTACTGAAAAATTCAGCCAAATATTTATTCTTAGGGGTAAAGATAAAATTGAAGTACCTGAACTAAGAACAGGTGATATTGGTGCAATACTTAAATTAGACACCACCAACACACAAGACACTCTAGCAACCAAGCAAGATCCTATGAAAATTACGCCAATAAAATTGCCTGAATCTTTACTTTCAAAAGCGATTACATCTAAAGGCAAAGGGGATGAAGATAAAGTTTCTACCTCTCTTTCAAAATTGCTTGCAGAGGACAAAACGGTCACACTTCATATTAATAAGGAAACAAAGCAAACAATTATATCTGCCATTGGCGAAGCTCAAATAGATGTAGTTGTAAACCGCCTAAAAGCGCGCTATAAGCTGGATGTTGAACTTTCTGAGCCGCTAGTACCTTACCGAGAAATGATTAAAAATAGAGTAAGTGTACAAGGCAAGTTTAAAAAACAATCCGGTGGAAGCGGTCAGTATGGCGACGTTAGAATGGACTTCGAACCGAGTGGAGATTTGACTACACCATATGTATTTGAAGAAACAGTTGTTGGTGGTTCTGTACCAAGACAATACTTCCCTGCAGTTGAAAAAGGGATACAAGAGTGTGTAAAAGCCGGCCCTGTTGCCGCCTATCCAGTAGTTGGCCTAAAAGCCAGATTAACCGATGGCAGTTACCATGCTGTAGACTCTTCTGAGTTAGCCTTTAAAATGGCAGCGATACTTGCTTTCCGTGATGGATTTATGAAAGCAAAACCAACTTTACTTGAGCCTATTATGAGTGTAGTTGTAACCGTACCAGACGATTATACTGGTGACATTATGGGCGATATGAACAAACGCCGCGGACGCATTTTAGGAATGGAGAAAATAGGCAAAAAGCAAGCGATACAAGCAGAAGCTCCACATTCTGAAATGTTAAAGTATGCTACAGAGCTTAGATCCATGACCCAAGGGCGCGGAAGCTTTACAATGCAATTCGAACGTTACGATGAAGCACCTGCAGATGTGCAGCAAAAAGTAATTGCCGCACGTAAGAAATTGCTTGATGAAATGAAAGATAAAGATTAATTTATTGTAAAATAGAATGATGAAGGCATTTACCATCCATAATTATTGTTATGGAGAGGTAAGTGCCTTTTTTAAAATCCAGTTGGTTAGTCACACTAACCAACTGGATTTTCTATTAAACATTCCTTTAAATACTCTATAGCTTGTCACACTGCTACTTCCGTTTTCATAGAATAAATTAGCCGCTTTTAAACAGTGGCAACCATAATAAACGGAGGTAAATCTATGTACGATACTATTTTAAATCCAGACTATGTGCGGCATTTAGAAAGAAACAAAGATAAGTGTATTCCAAAGCCAACATCCCTTGAATTGCTAGTTATAAACCCACAAAAGGAAGGCTTAGAAGGCGCAGAATTTTCACTTTTTCATAGAGATTCTGAAATGACGTGCCCATACAAAAAAGCGGTATCTAGTAAAAAAGGATGGGCAAGCTTTGGTGTAATACCCCACGGCAAATATGTAATGATACAGTCTATGGTACCTGTTGGATACGCAAAAAACATCCATATTTACAATGTTATCGCCACCAATAAAGGCGCGATTGTAGATGGTAAATCAAGCCCTATAACTATTGTTAATTTACAACATGGCCCCGAGCTTAATCCTGAGCCTGATCCAAAAAATAACTGCGAATTACCACTTGCTGGCCCAGCTGAACAGGATGTAGATGTGTTGGAAATATTAAGGGAAATTAACCCGGACCACCAGCTAAGCGCACTCAATGGTATTGCTATTAACGTCGACTTTGATGAAAAAGGCAACCCGAAAATTAGTGCTAAGGGTAGTAGTAACCATATTGTAGAAGATGGTGACAAAAAAGCGTTTAACTTGCAAGAGACAAATCTTGTAAAAGCAGTAGGTATGCATAGAGGCAAAGCGCCAAAGCATGCATTTTTAAATAGCCCAGCCCCGGCAGGTAAATGCCCATGCCTTTATAAAGAATATGGGTGGAATGAAACCAATATTCACTTAGCTGTGGAGAGCATAAAAATTAGCAATGTGTCAACATCACTTGCTACAATTGCCACAAAAACCACAACTAATAACAGGGTAGATGAAGATATTAGATTTACAGCAGAGTTAACATCTACCGTTAGTAATACGCTATCTAGTAGCCATACCAGCACCCATGGTATAAGTGCCAGTGCTACTATTGGTCTTAACGTCGGAGTAACTTCCGAGAGCCTCACACTTGGATATAGCTACCAATGGGGGCAAGAAAACAGACAAGAAAGTACCACAACATTTAAATCAACAGATGTAGTTGAAACAGTTGTCCACCCAGGCAAATCTGTTATGGCAAAAATGATTGCTACCATGCGCAAATTTACGGCTACAGTAGTATACAGAGCTTTTTTAAATGGGCATACAGCTTACCATTATGATAGCCCATTCGAAGGCCATTATTTTTGGGCAAGTCCTGTTTCTAGTGTTATGGCATCAGCCAATATACCAAATTCTATCATCGTAACAGAGGAAATCGAAGTCGGATTCTTTTCCGATGCAAATATTCATGTATATGATGTTCCTACACCGGTGGCCTAGTAAGAGATATCTTTTTAGCAGACTAAAAAAAATCGAGATATGTGTGGTCTCGATTTTTTTATTGCATATATAAAATTTTGTACCAAAAAGAAACGATCATTGACCATTTAAACCGCAGTTATTTAATAAAAATTTGATATGTTATGGTACTTCCCTATAACTATAAAATAATGATATACTAAATGCAACTTTTAGGAGAAAGGTGGACCACTTAATGAAACGTATTTTTATGCTACTTGTTACAGGCTTTATTATTCTGGTTTTTGTGGCTTGTGGCGGAGGCACAGATAACAATGAAACAGACAATAACGCAACAAACAACAATGAAAACAACGAATATGAAGAAACATATACACCAGAAAACACATCTGAATATATAGTAATAGGCAGCGAAAGATTTAGTAAATTATCAACAGAATTGTATCTGAGAGAGAGGGGATTATCAAATGATGATATTGCTCCACTCCAATACATGACAAACCTAGTAAGATTAGATTTAAGAGACAACCAAATCAGTGATGTTTCATCATTATCAGGATTGACAAGTTTGCGAAGACTGGATTTGAGAGACAATCAAGTGAGTGATATTTCACCATTATCCGGTTTGACAAGTTTGCGAAGATTAAATCTGAGAGGGAATCAGATTAACGATATTTCGCTTTTATCAGGCTTTTCAGACTTAAGAAGGTTAAATTTGAGGGATAATCAAATTAGTGACATTTCACCCTTATCAGACTTAGCATACCTATGGAGATTAAATTTGAGGAGTAATCAAATCCGTGATATTTCGCCATTATCAAATTTAGAGAGTTTGACAGACTTAAATTTAAGAGGTAATCAAATTAGCGATATTTTAGTTTTATCAAATTTGCAGAATTTAGAGGAATTAAATTTAAGAGGAAATCAAATCGTTGATGTTTCGCCATTATCGGGGTTAGAAAGTCTTACAGAATTAAATCTGAGAGATAACCGAATTACGGATAGTTCTCCCCTATCAGGATTGACTAATCTTGTTGAGTTAGATTTAAGAGATAACCGCATTATTGATTAAAACATGAATAGATATGTAATTTCATAAAACAAGCCTAGGATTGGTTTAAATTAATGAGCTAATCATAGGCTTGTTTTCTTTTTAGAATAAATTACCCGCGGTCGTTTGGGCGTTTTATACCTTGTCTTGTAAACAATTTATTCCCGCTTGCCATCACAGGAATTGTATCTGCTTCCCCCCATGCTATTCTTTCTACAGCGTTAAGGAAACGATCTACTTCATCTTCTGTTGTATATATCCCAAAACTGGCACGTACCATGCCATTTTGAACGCATCCGGTATTGGACTGGTTTTTAAGCAAACGATTAACGTAAGGATGTGAACAAAACTTTCCGTGGCGTACAGCAATGGCATCTTGTTCCGTAAGAATTTCTGAAACGTAGTCACCGGAAAATCTGCCAATGTTAAAAACGATGATGCCTACCCTGTCATCATAATACACACTGTCACCATAAAGATATAATTCATATTTTCCACGGATACGTTTTAAACTGTTGATTGTTTTTTCCATTAGCGTTAACTCATGATTTTGTATATAGTCAAAACCGATATCTTTTAATATTTCCATAGACTTTAGCATGCCTACAATCCCGGGATAATTGGGAGATCCGGCTTCATATAGGTCTGACAGGGGTGCAAAATCTACATTGTAATCGTAAACCGCACTAACCATTGCGCCACCATAAAATTGCGGCATGTGTTTATCTAAAACATCTGTCAAACCTATAATTACGCCGCCGCCAAAGGGCGAATACATTTTATGAGCCGAAAATACAAAGAAGTCAATATTTTCCTCAGGAGTACTCCCCAGCATATTAAATTGGCGGTGGGCAACAATTTGCGCACCATCAACAATTATTTTTGCACCATAACTATGCGCAATTTTTGCAATCATGTGCACATCATTTACATAACCGGTAACATTAGACGCCGCCGTTACACAGACGTATTTTATGCCTTTGTTTTCTTGAAGCAGCCGTTCTATATCGCCTACATTAAGGCGTCCCATATTGTCTACCTCTGCATAAAAAATTTTATCGTTACCAAGGCGGAGACGCCAAGGCAAGTCGTTTGCATGATGCTCCATACGTGTGCAAATAACCGAAGTGCCTTGCTTACAGTCACGGGCTAATGCGGAGGCGAGTTTATTTATTCCGTCAGTAGTATTATTTGTGTATATCACCGTGTAGGCTTCATCTTCAGGTTCAAGCCCGAAAAAGGCTTTAACAGTTTCACGGCCTTGTTCGTAAACTTCGCTTGAGTATACAGATTTTTGCCCGGTACCACGTCCAATGGAGCCATACATGAGTAATTTATCAGATATTTCGTCTATAACTCCTTTAAAAGCCGGAGTAGTCGCAGCATTATCTAGGTTGATTGCCGGATGGTGTCCTTTAACCGGAACATCCAGTCCATGCACCATTTTACGAATTTTTTCCGGTGTATAAGTCGCATATGACATGTTATCCTCCAAAATAAAGATCCTTGTCCTTTATCCTATGCTTTTTGATGGATAACGTTAATGGTTTAAATACTTGCCGCAGACCGCCACCACATTTGAAAAGCAGCCTCCACAAATTTGTCAAATCTATCGGAGCCTTCTGCAACAAAATTTGAAAAGGCGCTGATGGAAGAATAAAAATAGTGCATGATTAACCCTTGGTCTATATCTATAATTATTTCCTTCTCAATCCCTTCGGTGAAAAGTTCGTATATAAAAATAAAATTTCTGGAGGATTCCGCTTTTGTGAGGTTATTAATATGGGGCGAAGATGTAAACATCATGAAGAAAGTAACTTTATCCTTATTTTCAGCATGCCATCTGGCGCAACAAATCCATAGCTGCTTTAGCCGCCCCTTAAGCGTTTCTGATTTAGGAATGTTTTCTAACAAATAATGCTTATACTCCTCTTTAATACTCATATACAATTCGCTTATCAATACTTCTTTCGTTTTAAAATAGTGAAAAAGTGTACCATTTGATACAGCCGCTTCTTGTGCTATTTTTGCAGTGGGTGTGCCATCAAAACCTTTAGTAATAAAAAGATTGAGTGCGGCTTCTAGTATTCGGGTTCTATTATCCATCGTATCCCCTCCGGTAGAGTAAACACTCCATTAAATAAATTCTAGCACCGTTTTTGATTGGATGTCAATGGATTTTTAGGATGAACACTTTAAAAATCTTTGGGATAGCAGAGTAGAGTAAATACTCTATATTATTATCACACGGCGGGAAATAATTTATATTTAAAGCAGTAATCGACAATTAATTAGACTGTGTAGTCTAGTAAATTGTCGATATTGTGCGGGAAATATTATGAGAACATATAGCATATAAAATCAATTTTATGGAAGTTAATTTCTTCATAGAAATAATTTCACTGTACAAAGATTTCAGGTAGTCTCTCCCCCACCAACTAAAATTGTTTAGTTCATTACATGGCTACCCTTAACAAGAAATTTTCTTTAAAATATGACATACTGTTGTCAAATTAGGAGATTATAATACATAATAAGCACTGCACTCCTCCATATAATACTCCATAAAAACTAATGCGCATAAAACACACATTAAAAGTGTATAAGAAAGGGTGCTAACAATGATTGAATTACCGGAAACCTATGTATTATCGGCGCAAATTAACCAAGCCCTCGTTGGCAAAGCAATTACCAACGTTATGGTAAACACCCATCCCCATGCTTTTGCCTGGTACACAGATGATCCGATTACCTATCAAGACAAGCTGGTGGGTAAAAAAGTCACAAATTCAAATCCTGGCACTGGGTACACATGTGGTGGAAATACAGAAATATTATGTGAGGACACGCTACTGGTAATGAGCACACCAATAAAATACCACGCCCCCGGCGGAAAATTACCTGCCAAGCACCAGCTTTTGATTAGCTTTGAAGATGATTCACACATGAGTTGTACTGTCCAGATGTGGGGGGCCATGTTTTGCTTTCCAGCAAATGAAGACGGTATCCCTAAGGATTATGCCATAAAAAAATGCCCTACCCCCTATGAAGATGCCTTTGATAGCGCCTATTTTGACAACCTGTTTAATGGACTTAAACCAAATACAAGCGCTAAAGCACTGCTTGCTACCGAGCAGAGAATTCCGGGTTTCGGCAATGGAGTTTTACACGATGTGTTATGGAATGCCCGCATCCACCCTAAACGAAAATTGGAGACATTAACCGACAAAGACAAAGAGTCCTTATTTAACAGCGTGAAATCAACACTGTTGAAAATGCGAGACGAAGGCGGCCGTGATACAGAAAAAGACTTATTTAACCAAAAGGGTGGCTACCGAACAATATTATCAAGTAAAACTTTAGTAAATCCCTGCCCGGCTTGTGGTGGTGAATTGGTTAGAGAAGCCTATATGGGTGGGAATATTTATTTTTGTTCTGGTTGTCAACCATTGTAAGTTTAATAATTTTTTAAAGGAGAACACGTATTATGGTAATTAGCCTTAAAGCATTACTAAACGACTGGAAATACGGTCGCAGTATAATTTTAGCATTTTTAGAAGAATTAAGCGAAGAGGATCTGACAAAAGAACTTCCTCGCAAAAAGCAAAACACAATACGGCTACAAATTGAGGAATTAGTATGGATCCAACGTGATTTTTTAGATGCACTAAGCACAAAAAAATTAACATTTACCGAAGAAAAAAATCTTGTTTCGGTAAATTCATTGCCAAAGCATGAAATAAAAGGCATTATGGGGGACTTAGATGCAAAGCTTGAAAATATCCTTCGTACCTCTACTGGCAACGAAATAATTGACCACAGTGGCTCTACTTGGCATGGTGGTGGTATGAAAAACATACACGAACATATTTCAATATTGCTAGGACACGAACAAATGCACATAGGCCAAATTATTGGGTTTTGCCATGCTGTTGGCATAGATATTCCACAAAGTATCGTTACCAAAATGATGTTGGGTGATTAATTAACGAAAAACCCCAGCTCATATATTTTTATTCTTTGTCTTCCTTTAACAAAGTAATAACAATTGAACTATAAACCGAATTGTCCGTACAAAAATTGTATTATCCAGCACCCCTTGGAGTTGAAAAAGTCCTTGACATTTTAATAAGCATAGGTTAAACTTCCCAGCAATAAAGGTGAAGACGGAGAGAAAGATATTTTAAACCAGCATGTTGAATGGCTAAAAGATGTTCAACACTAGAGATACTGCGGTTGGTGAAAGCAGGTGCTGGCGGATATGTAAATACGCTCCCGAGCTGATGCTCCGAAAAATTATCTGAGTAGGAGTGTACGGAAGCCCACCGTTACAGGGGCAGGGGTTATTTGACCTCGCTAAGAGGTGGTGCATTTTGAATGCATCGCAATCAGGGTGGTACCGCGGGAATTATAAGAATTTCTCGTCCCTGGGCAAGTGTTTTTAAACTTGCTCAGGGGCTTTTTTATTTCTACTGAGCGAAAGCTATTTGTGTGCACTCGCAAGAAGGCGGAAGGGCTTGGGCTGTTCGCCTACGCAACCTGGGGCAGAGCCCATTTTAAATCGGAAGGAGCAAGAAAAATGGTAAAATTTATGTCAGGAGAAACAATTCCACTGGAAATGCACAAAGTACGTATGGTGCAAAAAGTAAATTTGCTGCCTGTAGAAGAAAGACTAAAATGTATAGAAGCGGCGGGATTTAACACATTCCTGCTAAAAAGCCGAGATGTATTTTTAGACATGTTAACAGACAGCGGCGTAAACGCCATGAGCGAAAACCAATACGCAGCCATGATGCAAGCCGACGATAGTTATGCCGGTTCGGAAACCTATTACCGCTTAGAATCAACCCTTGAAGATATTTTTAAAATGAAGCATTTTTTACCCACACACCAAGGCCGCGCCGCAGAGCATATCATCTCACAAACCCTTGTTAAGCCTGGGTCAACAGTTTTAATGAATTATCATTTCACCACCAGCAGTGCGCACATTAAGCTCATGGGCGGTGATGTGGAAGAAATTATTAGTGACGAGGGTTTGAAAGTAAATAGCGACACGCTCTTTAAAGGCAATGTTGATATTAATAAACTAAATGAAGCAATAGCGCGCCTAGGGTGCGAAAAAATCGCCTTTATGCGGTTGGAAGTAGGTACAAATCTTGTTGGTGGGCAGCCTGTGTCTATGGATAATATGCGGGAAGTATCTCGCATTTGCCGTGCAAATGGTATACCGGTTGTATGCGATGCAAGCCTTTTGGCAGACAATTTGTATTTTATCAAAGTGCGCGATCCAAAATACAAAAATATATCCGTAAAAGAAATCTCAAGAGAAATTGCATCATTTATGGATATTTTATATTTCTCCGGACGCAAATTAGGTTCAGCTAAGGGCGGAGGAATAGTGGTGTCTGACACAAATCTATTTCTAAAAATGCGTGAACTCGTGCCGCTTTTTGAAGGATTTTTAACCTATGGTGGGATGTCTGTACGAGAAATGGAAGCACTTTCCGTAGGCCTTGTAGAAACCATGGACGTAGATATAATCAGCCAAGTGCCAATATTTGTAGACGCATTATGTAAAGAACTACTGGAAAAAAACATTCCTATTGTTACACCTCCCGGTGGGCTTGGCTGCCATGTAGATGCGAAAGCCTTCTGCGCTCATATACCACAAGAACAGTACCCAGCCTGCGCTCTGGCATCTGCATTATTTATTATAAGCGGCGTAAGAAGTATGGAGCGAGGCACCTTAAGCGAACAACGCAACGACGACGGCAGCGAACGCCTTGCCGGGCTAGAGCTTATTCGCCTTGCAATACCCAAGCGCGTATTCACATTATCCCAAATAAAATACACGGCAGACCGCCTTACATGGCTATTTAACAATCGTCATTTAATAGGCGGCCTAACATTTGTAGAAGAGCCAAAAGTCCTACGCTTCTTTTTTGGCCGCTTAAAGCCGATTGGAAACTGGCCGGATGTTTTACTCCAGCAGTTTCGTAAAGATTTTGGAGAGAGCTTATAGTATTTGGTTTGTACTGGTCAAATTTCGCCCTTGCTTTTGTAGTTAAAATACTGTAAACTCGTACCTGGCAGATGTATCCCCCCCCCCACATCTGCCATATGGAGATGTACTCAAGTGGCTTAAGAGGCACGCCTGGAAAGTGTGTAGGTCGTTAATAGCGGCGCAGGAGTTCAAATCTCCTCATCTCCGTTCATTCACTAATATCTTATGGGTATTGGTGACAAGAAATTTGTATAGCCTGTTAGATTGGGAATCTGTCAAGATTCAAGCCCTTTCTTAACAGGCTATTTTTATTTCAAACTTACACTTTTGCCAGCACCAAACTTGTAATGTATGGTTAAGTCAATTTCTGGCTGTCCATCTTCGGTGTAAGTTTTTTCCACATCTATATGGTCAATAAGACCTAAAATTACTCATTTTTGTGTAACTTTTTCAAATCGTCTTCCAATGATAATGGAGAATATGCTATAATCATTGCATTATTGATATAAGCATTAGCTATTATCATTTGTGAGTGGAGCGAGTTCTTCAAAATCTTAATTGAACTATGGATGTTAATCTGCCAAATTGAAGATTTCGTCAATTTAGGTTATACGAAAGTATTACTGCTGAAGATAGAAGTTGCTAAGAGAATTCAGGTTCTTTTTGCATTGACCCTTCTATGTTAGGTTGGAGAGATACCTCATGCGTAGAAAAAAAATCATAGGGGTAGAGCTGTTTTCAGGGGCAGGTGGAATGTCCTTGGGGGCTGAGTGGGCTGGAATTGATGTTGCGCTGGCAATTGAGAAAGACATTCATGCAGCAACAACCTACAAATTGAACCATAAAGAAACACATATGATAATTGACGATATCAAAAACATTACGTCTATTCAAGTGCCATCAAATGCTAGTGTTGAAACTGTGCTGTTTGGAGGGGCTCCTTGTCAAGGTTTCTCCACATCTAATCAAAGAACCCGAAATACGCATAATCAAGGAAACTGGTTATTTCAAGAATTTGTTCGCTTGGCGTCGCTATGGTATCCTGATTGGATAGTTTTTGAAAATGTTAGCGGATTTATCGGAACGGCAAAAGGAATGTTTTTTGATGAATTAAATTCTTCTCTTACCGAAAGAGGATATGAATGTTCTTGGTTTTTGGCTAATGCAAAGGATTACGGAGTGCCTCAGCATCGGTCACGTTTTTTCTTGATTGCTTCAAAGCATGGTTATAAATTTTCAAAACCACCGTCAATCGCAAATAACGTTACCGTTAGACAGGCTTTATCGGGCTTACCCATTTTAGAAAATGGTGCAAGTGTGGATTATCTTGAATATCCCGATACATTGCCAAATATATATGAACTTTCATTGCGGAAGAATTTAATTGGTTGCACTGGTCATTTGGTTACAAAAAATGCTGATTATATAATTGAGCGGTATAAGCATATTCTACAAGGGGGAAATTGGCAGGATATACCTGAGTCATTAATGACGAATTATGCAAACCGCACTAGATGTCATACCGGAATATATAGACGTTTAGATAACGATAAACCCTCAGTAACAATTGGTAATTATCGCAAAAACATGCTGATTCACCCAACGGAGCATCGAGGGCTATCTGTTCGTGAAGCTGCTAGGTTGCAATCTTTTCCTGATGACTACGTATTTTTTGGCTCATTGGGGTTCCAACAGCAACAGGTGGGCAATGCAGTGCCACCTCTTCTTGCAAAGGCAATTTTCGATATAATCGTACAAAAGGAGACTTGAATACAATGGAAAAAGCAAGCATACACACAAACTGGATTACAGAGCTAAAAAACGCTAAGAGTCTCGAGAGCTGGTTAGCAAACCAGAGTGATAGTGAATTCCCAAGCTATGACGCTACAAAAGGAGAACTGTCTTATCCTAAACGATATGAGGAAGTTAAGCGTGTTTTATTGTCAGTGCATGAAAAAACTACAATTGGAGCATTGATGACGGCATATCAAAATTTGTTGACTGAACTGAACTCAGAGTTAAAGAGTTTAGACCCGAATGCTACTGATTACGATGCACGAAAAAATGAAATTGAACGCAAGCTAAACCCCGACAACTTCACTTATTTAACACATCATGGTTCATCCCATGTGCATAGCGTTATAAATCGTCTTTATACCATGTTAATTCAAACTAATACAGGAACCCTATCTGCCTTTGAAGTGTTTGTACTTTTATGTGCAGCACAGGTGCATGATGTTGGTAATATATTTGGGCGTGATGAGCATGTACGAAGAATTTCTGATGCCGCTGATGAGGCGTTAAAACCAATAATCACCGACAAGGTTCTAAGGAATATAATATATAAAATCGCATCAGTGCATGGTGGAATGATAGATGGTAACAAAGATACTATTTTTTCATTACCGTTGGATAATAAACATCTAGAGCAATGGATTCGCCACAAGCTTCTCGCATCATTGCTTCGTTTTGCAGATGAAACGTCAGACGACTCTTCACGTGCTGATGCACTAATGATGGATTATGGCAAATTGGATCCAACAACTCAAAGTGCAATTCATCATGCTTATTCTGCATCATTGGGGTCTGTGAGTGTAGATAAGAGCGATGATGGGCATACTGCTTATATACGATTAGAACATACCCTTTTTGAGCCGGACTTGACGATAAACTATGCAGGTGGAAAAGATGGAATTGCCCTAATTGACGAAATATTTGAACGAGCAAGAAAAATGGAACGTGAAAGGCTGTATTGTGGCAAGTATTTTGGGACAATACTCCCACTAACCGGAATTAGACTTTTTATAAACATATATTCTGAAGAAGATAGCACCAAAAGCGAAATACTAAGTTACACCTTATCGGATAGTGGATACCCAACTCACAATATAAAAATAGTCGGCGAGTTTTCAACAAACATCGAAATAATCAACCATCTAAATGCAAAGGGATGGAGGCTAAAATAATGAACACAAAAACTAAAAACCCATTTCATGTACTAACTCCAGAAGGTTTAGGCTCACAAGAAACAGTAGATTTATTTGTTAGTGAACACACTGATCTGGAGCAAATAACCGCTCCTGGGCATACTATAGTAACCGGACCACGTGGCGTAGGTAAAAGTATGATGTTTCGCTATCTTATGTCAGACTGCCAAATTAAGGTGCGCAATTGCAATTTTCCAGACTTAGAATTTTGTAGTATTTATTTGCCTGTTAAAAATATGCCATATGCTCAAAAACAAACGGATTTATTGCGATTAGAACAACACAACTACGCCTATGCAGCAATAAGTGAGCATATGATGGTTATAAGTGTTGCACTTTTGATGCTTGAGCAATTGCTCGAGTTAGAAGATGCCACCAATTGTATCAACATACAAGACATGCAAGCATTCTATCAGTATGAATTTTTACATTTAATATCATGGCACGAACAAGATGATGTTTCAACTTCCAACAAGAAGAATATTTTTTTGAAAATGAAAGAGAAGCTTTATAGGATAAGTTCAGACGTAAGAAGCTTTATTAATTCCGTTTCTTTCGAATCGGAGTCGCAGGGGTTAACAAAAAATTATGATGGGCTTTTATTGGATTACTTTAATTTTCTCCAACCTTTTGCGAAAAGCTTCCTGCGTGTGAAGGGAATGCCAAAAACACTATGCTTATTAATCGATGATGCTCATTTGCTGAGCGGTGTTCAAACAAAAATTCTTAATATGTGGATTAGTACAAGAACGAGCAGCATAATTTCAATAAAAATATCTACTGAGTATAGATACAAAACGTTCTATACCATAAATGGATCTACAATTGACACGCCGCATGATTATTATTATTTAGATTTGGGGACAATCTACACAGCAGGCTCAGGTCGCACAAATTACAGAAAAAGGGTTCGTGCAATAGTAGAAAGGCGCTTTAACATTCAAGGGTTAAGCGTTACACCTGAGGATTTTTTCCCTGTTGACATAGAGCAAGAGAAAAAAATTAATGAAATAAAGGCGAAATATATAAAACAATATGAAGAAGGTGCTGGTCGAGGAAACAAGAGACACGATGATGCTAATAGATATGCGAGACCAGACTATATCCGCAGCCTTGGAGGTATTTCTAAGAATAGTTCAACCTACAGCTACTCTGGATTCGAACAACTTGTAGATTTATCATCCGGTACTGTTCGCTCATTTTTACAGCCAGCTCATGCAATGTTTGAGGCGCAACAAGCCAAGGTGAGTGATATGATGAATGGAATCACACATATTGACCCTGGGGTTCAGAGTGAAATTATGCGTAATGAGGCTGATAATTTTTTATACCATGAGATGGATAATTACAAAAAAGCATCTGACGAAAGTCATATTCCTGTTGGAGATTGGGATAAGTTGCTAAACTTAATAGTTGGGTTTGGCGGGTTGTTTAGATTACTTTTATTGTCTGATCGCAGTGAGCGTC
>Ga0123355_10004086_pt1 | contig 21144 bp, 19 predicted proteins | sample TergutEmb28metaG_3_FD_89872 | JGI IMG/M metagenome (GOLD analysis project Ga0123355, IMG submission 89872) | Embiratermes neotenicus P1 segment gut microbial communities from Petit-Saut dam, French Guiana - Emb289 P1 | ecosystem: Host-associated > Arthropoda: Insects > Digestive system > Gut ...
CAAACAAAGTGCGATATAAAAAGCTAATCCAGTAAAAAAGTTATTGAGTATATGCTTTTCTCTTACAATAATTACTTTGTCGGGGTACTCATTCATAAACAATATAGCAACATTTTCGCCAACCCTGCCGGGGGGAACGCCAAACCTTCCCATTGCTTTTATCGTATAGTGCTTTTCTGCATAGTGAAACTCGACTACTGGTGAATATTCAGGAATATTAAACTCTTGATTAGTATTAGTATAATACACAAAAAAGTAGCCTTACTTGAAAACAGCAAGGCTACTTTTTTATACAAACCTACAAAATCCCATCCCTACTCAAACAAAGTCCCATCAACCATAGCCCGCACATCATCAGCGAACGCCTTAGCGGCAGGTTCTCCTAGGTAAGCCATATGACCCGATGTGTATTCAGAAAACTTCACACGATCCAAGTCAATACCTATTTGGTGTGCAAGATATCGCGCTTGACCCATTTGGCACTGTATGTCATAAACACCTGATGAGAAAAGCACTTTAAGCTCAGGGTTTCTGCGCATAGAGGCAGCTAAAGATTTAGCACAAGAGCGTTTAGTGACTCTTTTCCAGTCGCGGCTTACATCACGTGATATAGCGTAAAATTTGCGCTCGTGGGTGATGTTCAAGGCTTGTTTAAAATGCCCTGAAATTGCCGCCATAAACGATGGCGTGTATTGAGATATCGCGGCATCATCGCGCACCATATTTTCTTGCGTATAGTCTTTGTTAAGAGGCAAGGTGAATCTACTGTCATAAACGCCCACTTCAAGCCCTCTATCCTTTAAGACAAGCTTGAGATACTCCCACTTTTTCGGACGTAAGTTTTGCTCTAGAACAATCTCTTTAGTCAAGCCTGAAAAGTATGCAACTTTCTCAGCGATCCTATTTTTTTCTTCATCTGAGATACTTGAGCCTTTAAAGAGCGCGACTATATACTCATTTGCACAGAAGTCATACGCTTTTTGCACAAAGTCTTCTACGGTGCCATCTATTTTATTATGATACCAATTTGTAGCAGCCATGGAAGGCAGCATGAGTGCCGCATCTTCTACTGTGTCGAACTTAAGCACATCGTCATTTTGCGCGCCGCCAGCAGGTCCCATCGCTTGATAAGTCGTGTGACCCATTGCATTGCCTAAAAGCACGAGTCCATTAATACCAACACAACTAAACTCACTTTGAGAACTACCTGAAAGAGACTCTGCCAAGAGTGCTGCACGGTTCGTTCCATAACTTTCACCAAGTAAGTATTTTGGAGACTGCCAACGATTGTGCTTTGAGAGCCAAATTTGTATAAGTGTGTTAAAGCTGTCCGCGTCATTGTCCATGCTGTAAAAACGCTCTCCAGATTCATTGTCTAAAAGACGTCCCCAGCCCGTTCCAACAGGGTCGATAAATACCAAATCAGCTATGTCTAAAAGGCACAGTTCATTATTTTCCACTCTGTAAGGCGGCAGAGACGGCACATTTACAGCCTCTGGGTCATCATACTTTACGCGCCACGGACCGAAGAGTCCAACATGCAGCCAAAGAGAGCCAGACCCAGGGCCGCCGTTGAAGAAAAAGATAACAGGGCGCTCAGACGCATCTTTTATATCGCTTCTAAAATACGAGTATGTAAACATTGAGCCGATTGCTTTACCCTCTTCGTCATAAAAAACATTATCTTGACAGAGCGACTTAAATGGTATTGTCTCGCCGCTAAGAAGTTTAACCGAACCTTCCGACTCAAAAACTCCAGGGCTAAAAACTTCAGGTTGCATTGCAAGAGGAGGTTTATTTGCTTTATCCATTGTATCCATCCCTTTCAGTAGTTTTATCAAACCAGCACTACTCAGTCCAACGAACCATATTTAAGTTCATTAGCCCACTTGCAGCTGTTTCAGGTACATAAAGGTTCGAGTTAAACGCTCTTACCATAATGTTCAAGTGCATCGGGATATGTCCTACATGCGCATTAGCTAAAGTTGACGCTTCGTAAAGGATTGCCATTCTAGCAGGTGCATCAATTGTCGCTACCGCTTGGTCAATCAGGTCAGTTATCTCTTGACTACGCATACGTGTTCTATTATTGCCATCAATCGAGTCAAGGTGCATAGTGCCTCTCATGAAGGCTGTTAGCGTAGTCGATGTAAACGCGCTAAATCCAGCCTCGTAGTCCATAGTTTGGGTAACGCTTAAAAAAGTCGCTAGGTCTAACATACTTATAGTTGTCGTAATGCCGATATCAGCAAGGTTTGACTGAACAACCTCGCCTCGGCGTCTACCTTCTTCGTTAAACGCTAACATCTCAAAGTCAAGAGTTGCAGGGTCAATGCCATGCTCAGCGAGTAATGCTCTAGCACCATCCGGGTCAAACGAACGTATCCCCGAATCAGAAGAGCCTGGAAGGACCGACGGAGTCGTTGACCAAGTAGGGACACCCCACCCATCAACGCTTGCAATAACGGCAGCTTCTTTGTCAATTGCCATATCTATAGCTCTTCTCACATAAACATTGTTAAACTGAGGAGTATCGTTATTAAGCAGCATGAATTCAAGAGTTATACCTGGGCGCCTGAAAACTGTGAGATCAGGATTTTCATCAAGTCTTGGAATGTCAGGGAAAGGAACTTCTACGATATAGTCAATTTCTCCAGTTTCTAATGCGATTGTTCTAGACGAGCCCTCAGGGATAATTCTCCACGTTATGTAGCTCATATGCGAGAAACGCTCATCGTCAAAATACTCATCAAAGCGCGAGAATTCCAAAGAATCGCCAAATCGCCACTCTTCAAATATAAAAGGTCCAGAACCTATCGGAGACGTTGGAAAGTCATGCCCCGCCTCTATCAGAGATCTTGGCATTATAAAGTTTGCTTGATGAGTCAAGTCGTTTAATAGCTGTGCATTAGGTTCTCCCGTGTCAATTATAAAAGTGTATCTATCAACGACTTCCCAACCTACGATACTTGCATGTATTGCTCTGGCGTATGGATAGCTTCTGACATACTCAAGTGAAGCTACTACATCATATGCCGTCATTTCTTCACCGTTGTGGAACAATATACCTTCATGTAGCGTAAATTCGAACAATGTATCGCTGATGACACTCCACTCGGATACTAAATCAGGAACAGGCTCAAGGTCAGAATAGGACGCTCTAAAAAGTCCATTATGGGTCAGATGATTCTTATGCCCTGATGTCATAGAGGTATGCCTTGCTGGTGCAATCGTTCCTGCCTCAAGCTGGATACCTATTGTAAGGCCACGATCCGTTATTGCCGTATCAGGCGCGGGTGCTGTAGTTTCCCCGATTGCTGGACTCGGCTGAGTGGGTGTAGGAGTAGTAACATTTTGAGGGGGTGTATCAGGTGTTTGCCCAGGGGCATTTGTACACGCTCCTAAAATTCCGATCATTAAAGCACACATAATTGCCATACTCAAAACTCGCCTTTTTTTGGTCATAATTCATTCACCTCTCTATTTAATTTTTATTCTCGCGAAGCAGTGAGCAGAGTGCAAAAATGCAAGCGTTTTTGCACTCTGCGAATGCCGCGGAGTGAACAGGTTTAATACCTCGCGACTTGCCGCGCTGTATTAAACCGATACCCCGTTGTGTGCAGCGGGGTAGTTCACTTGCGTGGAGTCCTTACATTTTCTGATAGAACCCTAGCCATAATTTAATTATAAATACAAATTACACTTATTACAAGGTTTATTACCAAAAATATTTGGATTCGGCTGTCACTCACATTACATGGTATATTGTAGGTTCACCAATTATGCCTTGTCAAGCAGTGTCTAATATGTTAGAGTCATGATATAAACATTGGATTGATTTGTCAAATTTTTGTATAAAACCAGAGGAAGGTGAAATGATGCCTGAGTACATATCCATCGAAATGAAAACGCATATGGACATAGCATATACACCTTTGGTTAAAGTCGGAGACAGCATAGAAAAAGGGCAACTAATTGCCGCAAGCGATATAACTAATATTCACTCAAGTGTATATGGTGAAGTTATAGAGCTTGATTATAAAAAGATGAAGATTCTTCAAGCGTATGAGCAGCCCGAAGAGTATGTGAAAATAAAAGATACGACCTCTAACCTTGAAGCTATAAAAGAAGCTGGAATAGTTGGTGCGGGAGGTGGCGGTTTCCCAACACATATTAAGCTTAACACCAATCTTCGGGGCGGGTATATCATAATGAACGCCGCCGAGTGCGAGCCTGTGCTTGGTCACAATATTCGCGTTGTAGAGGATATGGCGGACGCACTTATCAGAGGCATTAAATACGCTATGGAGATTACAAATGCTGATAGAGGTTATGTTGCCATAAAGTCGGTACATACCAGAGCTATTGCCGCTATAGCTAAGGCTTGCAAGAGTGAGAGTAATATAGGAATCAAATATTTGCCGAACAGATACCCTTCAGGTGAAGAGAGGGTCGTTATCAGAGAAGCCCTTGGAATAAATCTTGCTCCGGGGCAATTGCCAATAGAGGCTCGTGCAGTTGTTTTGAATGTCGAAACGATTAAGAGAATTGTAGAGGCGATTGAGCTTCGAAAGCCGATCATTTCAAAAGATTTTACTATAGGGGGGCGACTTGTAGGTACACAAGGTGGCTCAAGCAGGATATATCTAGATCAACCCATAGGAACGCCAATAAAAAAGTATATCGACGAATGCGGAGGATACTTGTATCCTCATGGTGAAATAGTGCTTGGCGGTCCGTTCACGGGCTCTAGCGGCAGCGAGGAAGCTGTAATCAACAAAACCCTTGGCGGGGTTTTTGTGGCAATGCCTTATCCAATGGATTATAGGAATTTTGGTATACTCGCTTGTGAGTGTGGGGCGTCTGAGGATAGGCTCATAGAAATTGTCACAGGGATGGGCGGGAATGTAGTTTCGCAGACTAAGTGCAAGCGTATGATAGAAGTAGGTGGACGCTACAGATGTGATGAACCCGGCAACTGTCCGGGGCAAGCAGAGTCAATTTTACGGCTTAAATCAGAAGGTGCGGAGGCTATTGTAGTAGGGACGTGCGAGGATTGAACTAATACTGTCATGCAGATAGCTCCTAGGGTAGGAGTTTCGGTGTATCATTCAACAGACCACGTGCTTCGCGCAAGTGGGCATAGGCTTTATAGAAGGCTGAATATAGAAGGCTGAATATAGAAGGAGGAAACTTATGTCGATAAGTGCCAAACAAGCAAAAGAGTATGCCAATGATTTTGCTGTGAGTTGTTGCCGATTTGAGATTGGCACTGTTATAGATGTGTCTCATTTGGAGAACCCTAGGATATTTTCTGACCTTGAGGAGTCGGGGCTTTTAAGTATACCTGTGGACTGCTACAGCATTGGGCAGGTTTTGGGAGCTGCGCTGATAAAGACTATTGACCCATTGACACCTATCACGTCTGAGTATGTTGAGATTTTGGAGACGGTTGAAAGGACAAAAGAGAAGGTTGACACGCGAACACGTAACGCATTTGCCTCGGAGCAGACCATTAAAATACATATCGGTGAAGGCAAAGACATTACGTTCGAGATGCCCACATCTGCATTGCCATTTGTAGGAAGTAATGTTATAACAGGGTTTACGGATAATCCATCGCGGTATTCAGAAAAGGTTGTGAGGACTCTAAAGCGAAAGCATTTTAAAATCGATAATATAGCTTTTGGTGATGAGACTAAAATTGAAGGGGCGACACTCACGCTACGCAATCCAGTACAATTATGCAAAGAAGCTGCCCTATCAGAAGAACTCGTGGTCGATGTAAAATTAGATATCATAGTCCCAGATAAATATAACCAATACTCAGAGACAATCATGGACGTTCAACCCATATCCTGCAAAGAATCTGGTGAGCTTGGTAGTGGTATAAGTCGAGTAATAGACGGTGCGGTGCTAGTTCTGACAGGAACAGATTCGGACGGTGTGCAAATCGGCGAATTCGGATCATCCGAGGGTGAAATGGCGACTAATATCATGTGGGGGCGTCCAGGTGCGCCCGACATGGGCGATATACTTATTAAAACACAAGTGACAATTAAAGCAGGGTCGAATATGGAAAGACCAGGTCCGCTCGCTGCGCATAAAGCATCGGATTATATCGCGAACGAGATTCGTAAAGCATTAGAAACAGCCGATGAATCTCTGTGTGCGCGTGAAGAGGACTTTGTCCAAACACGCAGACCTGGAAAACCAAAAGTTGTTATCGTTAAAGAAATTATGGGACAAGGTGCTATGCACGACAATTTGATCCTTCCTTTCGAGCCTGTTGGAGTGCTTGGAGGTATTCCCAATGTTGATTTGGGGAATTTGCCAATGGTGCTTTCACCGACAGAGGTTTTTGACGGCGCGATACATGCGTTGACTTGTATAGGTCCTGCTTCCAAAGAGACGTCAAGGCATTATTTCAGAGAACCGCTTATACTGGAGGCGATGCATGATGATGAAGTGGATCTAGCGGGAGTAATTTTTATAGGTTCGCCGCAGGTTAATGCAGAGAAGTTCTATGTCTCTAAACGCCTTGGAATGATGATTGAGGCTATGGATATAGATGGCGCAATTGTTACAACTGAGGGTTTTGGCAACAATCATATTGATTTTGCCTCGCATATAGAGCAAATTGGTGAGCGCGGTGTAGCGGTTGTAGGCGTTTCGTACTCAGCGATGCAGGGAGCGCTTGTCGTTGGCAATAAATATATGCAGCACATGGTAGATCTGAACAAATCAGAAAAAGGTATAGAGGACGAAATTCTTTGCAACAACACTCTTACTCATGAGGATGCTGTGCGTGCTATGTATATGCTAAAATCGGCTTTGTCAGAAGAGCCTATTAAGCCAGCAAACAAGCAATGGAGTAAAGATGCAAAGATGAACAATATCACAGCAATTGAAAAAGCCACAAATAAGAAAATTGACCTTGTTCCAAACGAGTTAAGTTTGCATAATCGTGAATAAGGGTGTGACATTTATGAACAAGCTAAAATATGCTTCGTCAGAGCAAATGTATGAAGGAGTCTTGGTAAAGATAACCGGAGGCTCAGTCACTATAGATATTAAGGGTCGGCTTGGACAGATAAAGCTGCCACTTAGAATGATAATAAGTGAGTGTCCTTTGGAGGTAGGGCAAACTGTTGGATTTCTTATGTCTTATCCTGAGGTTATAGACCATAAGAATGAAAACCTCAATGCAGGAAAGGAGAGCCAAGAATGAAACTTACAATCGTATCAGGACTTCAATCGGAAATTTATGTCCCTATAACACCGTCACCAATCTGGAGTGATGTCTCAAAAGAGCTTAAAGACATGACAATAGCACTCGCAACTGCGGCGGGAGTACATTTGAAAAGTGACAAGCGCTTCAATCTCTCAGGGGACACAAGCTATAGAATCATCCCTCATGAGTCGGGTGTAGAGAATATGATGGTTAGCCACGGCGGATATGATAATAGCGATGTTAATAAAGATATCAACTGTATGTTTCCCGTTGATAGGCTTGCAGAACTTGTGGAAGAAGGCTTTGTTAAAGCAGCCGCTATAAACCACTATACCTTTATGGGAGGTGGCGGTAATCAAGATGTTTTTGTAAATGAAACAGGTCCTAAAATTGCAAAAAGACTCAAATCGGAGAATGTCGATGCTGTCGTTTTGACAGGCGGCTGAGGTACTTGCCATAGGACTGCCGTGATTGTGCAGAGGACAATAGAGCAAGCGGGAATTCCGACGATAATAATATCGGCACTACCGCCCGTCACAAGGCAAAGTGGCGCACCAAGAGCCACGGCGCCGCTCGTTCCAATGGGTGCTAATGCGGGTGCGCCTTTTGATACTATTATGCAGCGAGAGATTTTGAGAGAAACGTTGAAACAATTGGTCGCTATTCGCGACTTTGGAACGACAGTTCCACTTCCGTTTCAGTATAACGCACAAATTTAGGGTGGGGAAATTATTATGAAGCTCTCAAAGATGATAAATGCTATAGACACCCACACAATGGGTGAGCCGACAAGGGTAATCACAGGGGGTATACCTAACCTCAAAGGCTCCACTATGGCAGAGAAAAAAGAGTATCTTGTTAATGAGATGGATTACATAAGAACCGCGCTCATGCACGAGCCTAGAGGGCATCGTGATATGTTCGGAGCGATTATAACGCAGCCATGCAATACGGATGCGGACTTTGGTGTGATATTCATGGATAGTGGCGGCTATTTAAATATGTGCGGTCACGGTTCTATAGGTACAGTTACGGCAGCAATTGAGACGGGCATGATAAATGCAGATGGACCTCTAAGGGAGGTTATCATGGATACTCCTGTAGGGATTGTTAAAGCAAAAGCAATCGTATATGACAAGACGGTCAGCGAAGTCTCTATAGAGAATGTACCCTCATTTCTTTACAAAGGGGATATTGTAGTTGATGTGTCGGGTATAGGTCAGCTTACTATCGACATAGCTTTTGGCGGCTCTTTTTTCGCGCTTGTAAAATCGGCCGACCTAGGTCTGGAAATAGTGCCTAAAAATGTGGCAGAACTTACAGAGGCAGGGCTTAAAATACGCCGCGCGGTCAATGAACAGGTAGAAATATATCACCCACTTCTAAAGCATATCACTACATGTGACCTTGTAGAGATATATGGCGCGCCCACACATCCGAATGCCAATTTAAAAAACGTGGTCATCTTTGGTAAGGGACAGGTTGACCGTTCGCCTTGTGGAACAGGGACATGCGCAAAGCTCGCGGAACTTTACACCAAAGGAAAAATCAAGAAAGGTGAACTTTTTGTTTATGAAAGCATCTTGGGTACACTTTTTAAAGGCAAAATAGTTGGCACAGAAAAAGTAGGCGATTTTAACGCGATTGTCCCGGAGATAACTAGCTCAGCATATATAACGGGATTTAATACACTTATCATTGATGAAAGGGACCCTGTAAAATATGGGTTTGTTCTATAAAGCAATCGAGGAGAAGTTTCATGATGAAGTTTAGACCGGAAAGGAAATACGGAGAAGAACAACCGCATATTCCTATGGGTATTTTTAAAATCCGCATACCATTTTATCATTGGAAATGGTCGTGGCCTGAGGCTATACAAGGCTTTGTTTTAGTGGCGGTAGCACTTGCTGCTGTGCCTTTTATTATGGATGGAATAGGTGCATCTTTTGAAGTGGCAGTGCTTATGGTTTTTATCTTCAGTATGCTCTATATGCTGCACCCAACGTTTGGTGACTGTGTTTTTCCAGGGTGGATTACTGCGGGCATACCTTTAGTTTTAGCGCACTTATCTGCTTTTGAACTTGGTCCAGATAGAGTTCATGCGCTTATCGCACTGCAAATGTTGGTGTCGGTATTTTTCCTTTTTCTAGGGGCGACTGGGCTTGCCAAAAAGATTGTCTCTTACGTTCCTGCATCAATACGCGGCGGTATATTAATGGGCGCATGTATTGCAGCGGTTTATAGTATTGTCAATTCGCACACTTCACATCTTATCGGGCGCGAGGTAAGTGGAATTTTAGGCATCATTGTTTGTATGGTAGCCTTGTATTCGCTTACATTCGCCAGGAATAAAAATAGAAATATTCTTCTTAGTCTTATTGGCAAGTCGGGTATGTTAGCTGGGATGATTGTCGCTATGATAGTTGGTATCGCTTTAGGTGAGCTGCCCATGCCTCAAATTGAATGGGGCATCTCTCCACTGCCTTTTGAGGAACTTATAGCGGATTATACTGTATTTGGTATTGGCTTACCGAGTACATATCACTTTATAAGTGCTATTCCATTGGCGATATTACTATATCTCATAGCGTTTGGTGAAATTGTTGTGTCCGAATCAGTTATTAGAGAAGCCTCCGATTTACGGGAGGACGAAATCGTTGAATATAATGTCAATCGTGCTAATGTGATAATAGGTGCAAGAAATGCAATTCTCTCGCTCATAGCACCTTATCCACCCATGGCAGGACCAAGCTGGGTAGGCGGTACAGTCTCTACTGTCGAGCGATATAAACAGGGCAAAGATGATATGAACTCACTTCACGATGGCATAGCATCGTTCATCCTTGCTATGGGCGTTGCGTCGTTGGCTCTACCTTTAGTTACACTTCTCAGACCTGTATTTCCTATCGGTATGATTATAACGATGCTTGTTACGGGCTTTGCGTGTGGTTATGTCGCGATGAGTATGCTAAAGACAAGAGAAGATCAAGGGATCGCCATCGTTATGGGTATTGTTATATTTGCTCAAGGAGCAGCGGTTGGTCTTATTACTGGATTTATTTTGCATGTACTTATTAATTCGTCTATTGTTAGGCGTAGTTGAGAGCTATAACACAAATCTCAGCACCATCCCACACAACCGACTCAACAGACTCACTAAGTAGCACCCTCTCCTCATCTAAAGGCAACTTTTGAAGCGGCATAAAGCTATAAAGCCTTTTCCTAACTTCACTATCTGCATCCCTCCCAACTAAACCTCGCACTCCGCATTTTTTGCCGCATATATAATAAAATCCTTTCATATCTGTCCGTTTCTTAACTTTCATCCGTGTCTTGCAATTTCCGCACGTAATTATCCCAGACAAAAGCGCGTAATCATTCCTAACGATGGGCGCATTCAAAATTTCATAAGCCAAAATCCACAGGTTAGCATCAACAAGGGCTACATGTTGCCCCACAGCGATAATCCACTTATTTGGATTCAATTTTTGATGAGCTTTTCCCGCTTTTTGCAATGTCTTTTTATATGCCATCACACCGTACTTACCGTCAAAGGCGAATTTATCCCCATACAAATAAACGCCCCTATCACAAAAGAAGCGATAAGCGTCAGAGTCGGCTTTCATATACACAGGATTTTCTAGAATGCTTTTAACAGTCACAGGGGAAAAGGGCTTGCCATTTTTGCTTAGTATTTTTTTCCTCTCGAGACTTCTAACGCACTCAGCCACAGAACGAACCTTTACAAATTCTTCGAATATAAACCGAACAATCTTCGCTTCGTGCGGCACTAGTTCAAGCTTTTGCTTATATTTTTTGCCATCTGTTACCTTCACTGAGCGATACCCCGTGGGCGTGATACCCCCTAGCCACCGCCCATCTTTAGCCAATTCCTCCATATTATCCTTGATCCGCTCACCAATAGTCTCACGCTCTAACTGGGAAAATATGGATGCTATGTACATCATGGCACGACCTAAAGGCTGTGATGTGTCGAATTGTTCTTTGATGGAGATAAAAGCGATGTCAAGCTCGCCAAGTTCATCTATCAACTTGGCAAAGTCGCTTATGTTACGGCTTATTCGGTCAAGTCGATAGCATATTATTGTACCGAATTTGCGCCTTCTCGCATCTTCTATCATGCGAAGAAACTCAGGGCGGTTAATATGAGCACCTGAAAAACCCTCGTCCTCATAGATACAGAGACTACCTTCGCAGTATTCCTCAGGGAATTTAGCGTAAAGATAAGTTTTACACATCTCTATTTGATTCTCTGTACTTTCGCCTTTTCCTGTGAATTTAGATTTTCTGGAGTAGATAGCAAAATTTAGTTTTTTCATATATTAAATTTATTTATACTATGTTATAATTATGTTGGATAGCGGAATAATATTGAATATTTTCACAGGAGGTGTTTTTTTGACCACGACGAAAGAGTTATTATTTAGCCTGTGTAATTCCACGGGTGTGGCAGGCTTTGAATTTCAGCAGACGGCTGAGATTGTCAAGAGCGCTTTTAAAGAGTATTGCGATGAGGTTTGGACGGACACACTTGGCAATGTAATTGGTCACAAAAAGGGCAAAGGCAAGTACAGTTTGCTGCTGGCAGCGCATATGGATGAGATTGGTCTTATGGTGTCTGGTTATGAAAAGGGCGGTTTCTTGCGTTTTGAAGAAATCGGAGGGTATGATCAGCGCTCCTTGGTAGCGCAAGAAGTGTTTGTACACGGCAAAGAAGAAGTTTATGGAATCATTGGTGTTAAGCCGCCGCATATCACAACTGCCGAAGAGGCGAAAAATGCGCATAAAGTGGAAGATATGGCGATAGACACAGGATTATGTGACGAAAAGTTAAAGGAATTGGTAAGAATCGGTGATGTTGTAACTATAAAAAGAAATATGATAGACTTAAAAGGTGACACGGTAGCCGGCAAGGCACTTGATGATCGTGCGGGGGTTGCGATTCTATATCAGTGTATGAAAGATTTGAAAAATACAGAGTGCGATATAGATGTATACTACGTTGCATCTGTTCAAGAGGAATTAGGATTCCAGGGCGCATATACAGCAGCATATACAATAAAGCCAGATATTGCTATAGCTTTAGATGTATGTCATGCCATTAGTCCGGATGTATCAGAGCCTAAGGGTAAGACGCTAGGTGCAGGTCCTGTAATTTCCAGAGGTCTAAATGTACATCCAAGGGTCTATGAGAGCCTCATAAAAACTGCCAAAGATCACTATATTGCCCATCAAAGAAGTGTTGAGCCGACTATGAGCGGCACTGATGCGGTGGCTATGCAGATTACGGGATGCGGAGCTGCGACGGGCGTGGTTAGCTTCCCGCTTAAATATATGCACACCTCAGTTGAGGTTATGAGAATGAAAGATATAATGCTTACGGCTAAGTTAATTTCCAGCTATGTATTGGATTTATCTGCCATAGATGTGGAGGAATTGCTATGCTTATAAAACGATTAACAGACGCTAACGGTATGCCAGGCTTTGAGTGCGAAGTTAGAGCGATTATCAAAGAAGAGATAAAGTCTTACGTGGACGAAATGTACACGGACAGAATGGGTAATCTAATAGCGGTTAAAAATAAGGATAAAGCAGGGCGTCACCTAGCTATGTCTGCGCACATGGACGAGGTTGGACTCTGTGTTACTCATATCGACAAAAAGGGATATCTAAGATTCCATTCATGGGGTGTAGACGCTAGAATCTTGCCGGCCAAGATTGTGAGAATAGGTAAAGATAGACTGCCCGGTGTAATCGGCACAAAGGCGATACATCTTCAAGTGCCAACTGAGCGCACCAAAGCACTTTCTGTAGACCAACTATACATCGATATAGGCGCAGAGAATAGAGAAGAAGCAGAGAAGCTTGTTGAAATAGGTGAGTTTGTAGCTTTTGACAGTGAGTACGTTGAGTTCGGTTCAAAAATTAAGGCTAAAGCACTTGATGATAGAGTAGGGTGCTTGGCTATGATAGAGATTTTGAAGTCTGATTATCCGCATAAACTTACTGCGTGCTTTGTTGTGCAAGAAGAGGTTGGGCTGCGTGGTGCTGCCATTGCTGCGTACCAAATAGATGCAGACATTGTACTTAATCTTGAAGGTACAATATCTGCTGACTCTATGGGTATCAAAGACCACCAGACAGTCAATGTACAAGGCAATGGACCATCTTTATCAATGCTAGATAGAACAAGCATTTATTTACAAAAATATATTGATGCGATTATAGAAGTTGCGGAGAAGAACAATATACCGTATCAATTCAGACGCTCGCAAATGGGCGGTACGGACGCGGCACACTATCACACAGCGCACGGCGGCACTCCTGTAATAGGATTATCTGTGCCATGCAGATATATTCATTCGCCAGTTTCTGTAGTGGATAAGGTTGATTTGGAGAATTTCTTAAAGCTTGCTGAGAAGTTTGTTTTTGCTTACGGCAATGGTGAGGTATTATAGAACAGGGAGGATAAAAAAATGGATGTAAAATTAGTTAAAGATATCTGTCAAGCCTTTGGTCCATCAGGTTCTGAGGACGAAGTAAGAGCGTTTATAGAAGCAGAGATTAAAGATTATGTTGATGAGGTCTACACTGATACTTTAGGCAACTTAATCGCGCGTAAAAAAGCTGATGGTCCGAAAATGATGCTAGCAGGTCACATGGACCAGATTGGTTTTTTGGTAAGTCATATTGAAGACAATGGCTTTATCAAGTTCGCAACAATCGGCGGACAAAACGAGTATGTGCTCTTTAATCAAAGAGTAAGATTCAAAAACGGCACAGTTGGCGTTATTCGCTCTGAGCGTGTTGAAAATATGAAAGCTGATTATAGCATGGAAAAGCTTTATATCGACATCGCCGCAAGCAACAAAGAAGAAGCGATGAAAAAAGTGAAGATAGGTGACACGTGCATATTCTGCCAAGAGACTTATATTGATGATAACATCATAATGGGACCATACTTGGATGATAGAATCGGTTGCTACATTATGCTTGAAGCTGCAAAAAAACTTAAAAAGCCTGTATATGACACATATTTCGTATTCACAGTTCAAGAAGAAATAGGTCTTAAAGGCGCAAAAACTTCAGGTTATACAATTGAGCCTGACCTCGCGGTATCATTTGATGTAACTGCTGCTTGCGATACGCCAAACGCACTTAAATTGCCTATGAAAATGGGCGCAGGCGCGGCTATCAAGATAAAGGATGCGTCTTTGATATGCTCACCTGAAGTTGTTAATTATCTTGAAAAAATTGCGAAAGATAACAATATACCGCACCAATTCGAGATACTTACAAGAGGTGGAACGGATTCAGGTGCTATCCAATTGACTAAAGGCGGCGTGAAGGCTGGAGTTGTATCTGTGTCTACGAGGTATATCCATTCTGATAATGAGATGTGTTCTGTTAGTGATGTTGAGAACTGTGTTGAGCTTACAGTTAAGATGTTGGAGACTTTGATGTAGGTTGTAGATTGAAAGTAGAGTGGGGCTGTTGTGGTGACAGCCCTGTTTTTTCGATAGGAAGGATAATATAATTAATCAGCTATAATGGATGTTTATTTTAGGAGGGGGTTCATATTAGTTTATTTGCGTACATCGCTTTTCCTAGAGCAATTGACATAACTTACATGAATTTTAAAAACAAACTTGATAGAACGAAAATATCCACTATTAAAGAAATAAAAGGCACCGAGTTTGAGAAGTCATTTGGAGATGATATAGAACATTTGCCGAATAATCTTGTCATTTATTTAAGTGATAATATTTTTGATTTTTTTAGCTCATCTCATGGAATAGAGATTATGAAAGAAACAGATAAAATAGATTTAAGCAATGTTTTTACAAATAAATTTATATATAGACTATCAGGAACTTTTAAGCTGATGGATGGGGAAAAATATATTAAAGATTGTACAAAGCATGGTGCGAGTGACATGGGCTTTTTACACGCAATGATTGAAAATAACAAAGAGGAAGTTGCTGTTTGCAGGGGTGAGTTGTATGAGCTTGTTCGGCACAATATCCATTCAATAGAGACAGTAGAGATATATGCGGAATTTGTAGATGGATTGCTGTCAGAACAATATTTTGGACCGCCGAGGAAAGAAGTATCGATAAGTGTAGAGCAAATATTAACGTCTGAATTATTAGATACAAAAGATAGAATAAAGGTTGAGATACACTGCAGTCGATAAGCATTAGCCAAGGAGTTGATAGACTATGGAAGAACACTGGGACTTATACAACGAAACCCGAGAAAAAATAGACATCCTCCATAAACGAGGCGAACCGCTTCCAAAAAACACATGCCACCTAGCTGTAAATGTATGGATACTAAACAGCAAAGATGAGGCTTTGCTAACCCAAAGGCATCCACAAAAGGCTCGCTATGGCGGTTTATGGGAATGTTCAGCGTCAGGGTCTGTTATATCGGGGGAGGATACTTTGCAAGGGGCTATGCGCGAGGCGAAAGAAGAAATAGGGGTAACTTTGATGCCGCAAGAAGCGGTTTTGTTAGAAAGCATGAAGAAAAGTGAGTACTTTAGAGATACGTTTCTTTTTGTCAAAGACATCCCTATTGATGAACTAAAACTTCAGCCGAAGGAAGTCATTGATGCTAAATGGGTGACGAGAAAGGAATATGAAGATATGCGCGCGAGTGGACTGATTGTTCCTTTGGTGCAGGATTTTTGGGAGATGTATTCGCGGCAGAGCGATGGAAGGGATGGAGTCGTGAAATGAGCAAACTATTTTATTACCCAAGCTGTAAACTGGATGTTAAATTACCCCAAATAAGCACAGCACTTCGAGCGTACTTCAAGCAAGAGCATGAACTCAGACATTGTTGTAGGGCAGATTTAAAGTCACTGACAAACGATGATACGGTAGTTTATATCTGCAATTCCTGCGCGGCTTTTTTTGAAGAGAGCAGCGCTTCTAATAAGATTGTATCTGTATGGGAAGTGATTGCCAAAGACAAAAATTTTACATACCCAAATCATAAGGGCAGACGTATGACGATACAAGATTGTTGGCGCACATATGACAATACTTCACAACAAAATGCGGTAAGAGAAATCCTCGCTGCAATGAACATTGAGACAGTGGAGCAAAAAAACAATAGAGAAAAAACGGACTTCTGTGGCAAATCATTATACGAAGAGCTGCCCAAAAATTATGATATACTTGCGCCGAATAGATTAGTGAAAGAAGCGCAGGGTTTATTTACCCCGCACTCGGAGGCGGAAAAAGACGCGCTTATGAAAGAGCATTGCGAAGCAATTGAAACGGATGAAGTTGTATGTTATTGTTTGGCTTGTTTGAATGGGATTAATTCAGGCGGGAAGTCAGGGATTCATTTGGTGGAGTTACTTAACCTATAAACTCCCTACACTTGTGTCGTATTTGTGCCAATTCGTGCATCGTTCTTCCGCTTACGTGCCTAAAGGTACGCGGCGCGAAATTACGATGCACGTTTGACACAAATGACATTCCTTTTTTTAAAATTACCTCACACTAAGTCCGTAGCTCCTAAACATATTCTTTACCCGCTCAACTTCCATGGGCATAGGTGTAGGCGCATTGTTAAGCTTGTACTCAAGCTTTAGCTGACGCCACTTATACGCACCCATTTGGTGGAAAGGGAGTATAGAGACTTTCTCCACATTATTGAGCGTTGTCAGATAGTAAGCCATTTCGTGTAAGTCACCTTCTGTGTCGGTGAGGTTTGGCACGAGTACAAAAACTACCCAAGCTGGGATTCCCGCGTCACTTAGATATTTAGAAAAGGCAAGAGTCTTATCAATAGGCACTCCGGCCACTTCTTTGAAAGTGTCAGGATTTATGCTTTTCATGTCCAATAGAACCAAGTCTGTGTAAGAAAGCATTTCTTTAGTCAAATCGTCAATATCGGTAAAACCTGCTGTATCTAATGTCGTGTGCAAACCTTCTTGTTTACAAGCCTTAAACAAAGCAAGCGCAAACTCTCGCTGTAAAAGAGGATCGCCGCCTGTCAGTGTGACACCGCCGCCGGAAGCTCTAAAGTACGACTTATATTTTAATATATCAGGCATAAGCTCACCAACAGACATAGTCAGTGAGTGCTTATTTATATCCCAAGTGTCCGGGTTGTGGCAATACATGCACCTAAGCGGACAGCCTTGTGTAAATACTACATACCTGATACCGGGGCCGTCCACAGTGCCGCATGTTTCTATTGAGTGGAGTTTACCTACGACATCATAAATATTGCTCATATTATCTAAATCCGTTCGTGGAATGTACGATGAATAACATCAAGTTGTTGTTCTCTCGTCAATTTAATAAAGTTTACAGCATAACCTGATACGCGTATTGTAAGCTGTGGATAAAGCTCCGGTTTATCCATAGCATCTAGGAGCGTTTCTCGGTCAAATACGTTTACGTTTATATGATGCCCATTGTCGGCGATATAAGCATCCATTATACCTACAAGGTTCTTAATGCGGTCTTCTGGAAGCTTACCAAGGGCTGCAGGTACGATTGAGAAGGTATAGGATATCCCATCAAGCGCATGGCAGTATGGCAGCTGTGAAACCGAAGCCAAAGAAGCGATCGCGCCTTTCTTGTCTCTGCCGTGCATAGGATTTGCACCCGGTGCGAATGGTTCGCCGTCTTTTCTTCCATCAGGTGTTGAGCCTGTTTTTTGTCCATATACTACGTTTGAAGTAATCGTGAGTATAGAAGTTGTCGTTACAGATTCTCTATAAGTTGGATGTTTCCTAAGCATGTTCATGAAATCTTCTACGAGCTTTGAAGCTAGGCTGTTTGTCTCTTCATCATTGTTACCAAATGCGGGATAGTCGCCCTCGATTTTATAATCAACAGCAAGCCCTTGCTCATTTCTAATAACCTTAACTTTCGCGTGTTTAATCGCTTGAAGCGAGTCAACAACAACAGAAAGTCCAGCAACTCCTGTTGCTTGAGTGCGAAGGACATCTCTATCGTGGAAAGCAAGCTGCAGACTTTCATAATTATATTTGTCATGCATATAGTGGATAACACTGAGCGTTTTGATATAAAGCTCCGCAAGCCACTCCGCAACCTCTGTATAGCGCTTATAAACTGTGTCGTAATCCAAATACTCATCTGTAATAGATGCAAACTCAGGCCCTATTTGCTCGCCTGTAAGCTCGTCTTTACCACCGTTTATTGCGTAGAGAAGTGCTTTAGCAAGATTTGCTCTTGCGCCGAAGAACTGGAGCTGCTTGCCAAGGCGCATAGCAGATACACAGCATGCGATAGCATAATCATCGCCCCAGTGAGCAGTCATGAGGTCATCATTTTCATATTGCACTGAACTTGTATCGATAGAAGTCTTTGCACAGTAATCCTTAAACTTTTGTGGAAGCTTTGTACTCCATAAAACGGTAAGGTTCGGCTCAGGTGCAGGACCTAAGTTATAAAGTGTGTGAAGGAAGCGGAAAGATGATTTAGTGACAAGAGTGCGCCCATCTTCACCCATACCGCCGATGCACTCAGTAACCCAAGTTGGGTCACCAGAAAACAGACTATTGTACTCAGGAGTACGTAAGAATCTAACCATTCTAAGCTTCATTACAAAGTGGTCAACGACCTCTTGAACTTCTGACTCTGTGATAGTGCCATTTGCAAGGTCTCTCTCGATATAGATATCAAAGAAAGTAGACACGCGTCCAAGACTCATAGCCGCACCGTCTTGTTGCTTAACAGCTGCAAGGTATGCAAAATATGTCCACTGAACAGCTTCAATAGTGTCTTTGGCAGGAGCAGTAATATCGAAGCCATAACCTGCTGCCATTTCCACAAGTTCTTTAAGCGACTTTATTTGGTCGCTCAAGTTTTCACGAAGGCGAATAGTATGCTCACTCATATCATGTGTTGCGAGTTCAAGCTTTTCAGCCACTTTTTGTTCGATAAGTCTGTCGACGCCATAGAGAGCCAAGCGCCTGTAGTCGCCTATGATACGACCGCGACCATACGCGTCAGGGAGACCAGTTATTACACCGCTACGTCTTGCACGCAACATCTCATCAGTGTACACGTCAAAAACGCCATCGTTATGCGTTTTACGATAAGATTTAAAAATTGCCTCAGTTGCAGGGTCAAGCTCATAACCGTATGATTTAAGTGCGTTTTTTACAACAGCGAGACCACCAAACGGCATGATAGCTCTTTTAAGAGGCTTATCCGTTTGAAAGCCGACAATTTTTTCAGTATCTTTATTAAGGTATCCAGGTCCATATGCGTTAATAGATGCAGGGATTTTAGTCTCAGCATCAAGTACACCTTTTGCTGTCTCTTCTTTGCAAAGCTCTAAAGTCTGCTCCCAAAGCTTTTTTGTGTTATCAGTAGCACCTTCTAGAAATGACTCACATCCTTCATAAGGTGTGTAATTCTTTTGAATGAAGTCTCTTACGTTGATTTCATTTTCCCAAGATCCACTTTTAAAACCGTTCCATTCTTTGCGCATGGAAAACCACCTCTTTAATAATCTATTATATTTAATTCAACAGGCAAATTGCTCCGCACTGTAAATATTAGGCAAAATTGCATAAAACTTACAGCGTGGAGTAATATTTGGACTGGAATATTTACACCTAATATTATCATGAAACGGCTATGTTATGCAAGAGGGCATATATATATTGTAAAAATAACTGGAAAATTGTATGATAGTAAGAGATTATTTGTGGAGGTGTAGTATATTTTGAACAATACATTTGGGAAAAGATCAAAGATAAAAATTGAAATTTGTTGTGGGAGCGTGGATGATGTAGTGGCGGCGGCATCTGCAGGGGTTCATAGAATTGAGTTTAATTCGGCTTTAGAGCTTGGTGGATTGACGCCGAGTGTCGGGATGCTGCGCCTAGCGAGAGGTGTTACAGACATAGAAATTATAAGCATGCTAAGACCACGCGGCGGCGGATTTTGGTATAGCGATAAAGAGTTTGAAACGATGCTCATTGACCTTAAAATGCTTCTTGAAAATGGGTCAGATGGGATAGCTTTTGGCATACTTACCCAGAGCGGTGAGCTAGACGATGCGCGCTGCAAGATTATATTGGATGAAATGGCAGAATATGGCGCGGATAAAGTAGCTGTTTTCCACATGGCGTTTGATGAGGCTGTGACTGATGAACTTGAGATGCTTTCTAGGCTTGAAAATTTGGGTTTTGCACGAGTTTTGACCAAGGGTAGGGCGGAGACAGCGATGATAGGAGCGGGGTCTTTGAGGAAGTATGTTGAATATACGAAAGAGCAGGGGATGGGGCTTGAGATACTGCCTGGCGGTGGTATCAGACCGTATAATGCGGCTGAAATTGTAACAAGGACTGGGGCTTGTCAGCTGCATGGGAAACTGCATGTGGATGTTGGTGGTGAGGTGGATGTTGTGGATAGTGTGGCTTTGAAGGAGTATTTAAAGTGGGCTGAGGGGCGTTGATGGGTTAATGAAAATTGTAGACAAAAAGAAGCGAAAAGATTATAATACAAGTGCAATTCAATAGTTGATGGACGAGAGCAACCGATGGTAGGAGGCATACATGCAAATTGAAGTGATAGCAATTACCGCAGTACAGAGCGCCTTATTTTTGTGCTATGATATTTAGAATTAAAGTGATTTGCTTTGTGGCATTGCTTCATTTTGATGTGGGTGGCACAGCAAATTTATAGCATTACACCAAAATTCACGAAAGGGTGTGGCAAAATGATTAAACAATTTTTTCGTGCATTGTCAGGCAAAAGTTTTCCGCGCAATCCCAAAGGCGAAACACTTTTGCAGAGCCAGCTGCGGGCGATAAGCGTTGGGGCTGTTTTGGCCGCAGTTCGCATCGAATATTGGGATAGCTTGGAAACAAGCAGTTCCGG
>Ga0123355_10004088_pt1 | contig 21143 bp, 14 predicted proteins | sample TergutEmb28metaG_3_FD_89872 | JGI IMG/M metagenome (GOLD analysis project Ga0123355, IMG submission 89872) | Embiratermes neotenicus P1 segment gut microbial communities from Petit-Saut dam, French Guiana - Emb289 P1 | ecosystem: Host-associated > Arthropoda: Insects > Digestive system > Gut ...
CAATAAGTGAGTAACAGCTGTCAAAGTTTCAAACTTCTCTGGCCATTATCTCCGTAACCGTTCCACTTTGGACATAGGTGTTTTGGGTTATAGCGGTATATTTTAGCATAAGGAACAGCCTCCCGAAGTCTGGCACATTCCTCCTGGGACACCTGTATATGTTGTACTGTATCTTTGTACAGCACCACGTCTCAGAAGAGGCTGATGTCAGCCTTCAACTATGCTGCAAATTGTCTCTTTCCCACTTCACAGTGTATACAACATTCATCATCATAATAGATTCTAAACAACCTTTGTAACTGCTGCGTCTACTGTCCACAGACCAGGAGGTGATACCTCCTAGGAATGCAATAGATGTGCATGTGCAAGATTTCATGGTGATGACCACCTGCTACTGTACACCCCGAGTTCATTCGCTCACTGCACGTTACTCGAAATTCTTGATATTGTGTCTGTATGTAAGGGCAGAACAGTCACATAGGCTTTCCTAATGCCAGCAAACTACAGCAGAGCGCAAGATATGCCTACTAACCTGCAGGGATCATCTTGTGATCTGTGGTCTGTATGTTCAGCTCTGAAGGACACTTGCGAATTGTTACAGGGCTGGGTGAATTTTGCGAAGTTAATGCCGAGTGCGTGGTGTCATCAACAGAGTGCAGCGCAGGCATATGTCAGTGTGAACCAGGCTTCACTCCCAGTGCAGACAACAGCCAATGCAATGGTAACTGATTCGTGTTACCTGTGAACTTACTATATGCCACAACAGAATTAAACTTATGAACCAAAGTTAAGCTATGCATGATTCCAGGCTTAAGTAGATTTACTACTGTCATTTGTACCATATAGAAATAACTTCAACCAAAGATAGTTCATCGCAATTCACAAGCGTCAGCCACTTGGTCCTATCAAGTTCACATAACACAAGTATTCATTTTAATATTATCATTGTACATCTCCCTGCAGATTTCCCAACACATGCACTCAGAAGTGTGGCGCATAAGTAATGCTCTAAACTTGTATTCAAAACTGTTTCGAGAATCACCTGAGGCACCAGTAAATAATGAAAGGGTTTTTATGGTTTTCCCCAGTCCCTCCAGGCAAATGGAGGCACAGTATCTTGATAAGACCACCAATTCCTTCCAAATCCTTTTGGATTTATCAGTCACTCTATCATTAAACACTACACAGTCTTCGATGCTGATAATGCCGTTAAACCCCCTCCAAAACAGACAGCTCACATACACGATAGATGCATATAACATATGAGAAATTAACCATTTCAGTACTGGTTCTTTCTTTAGCTAATTTCAAAGAAGCAGTGTCAAAGTTTAAATCATCCAGGGCCAAGCATTAAGCTAATTTGACATGGTGATGAAACCAGTAAATGCATATAATCTTATATTATAGACATAGTACGCTGCCTACATATTTTGGCCACACTTGTGGCCATCCTCAGGGAAGCACATTACAAAAGAAATATTACAAACGTTTCTGAACAAAATATCTTACACTTGTGCATTGGTCCAAAAACTTTTTGTAATATATCCTTCGTAATCTCCCCAAGGATGGCCAAAGGTGTGGCTGAAACATGTAGGAGGCATAATAAAACATACTCTTCAATGTTTACACACATTTGTTAGTTTCATCACCATATTAAAGTGCCAAAGTATGTAGACGTAGTCTGTACAAAAGTCTAATCTAATGTAACCTAACCTATCCCAACCTATCCTAACCTCTCAAAAGAAGCATACAGTCCTACACTTGTAATCTGGGGTGTGGAAAGGTTTTAATGCAATTTCGACCGCCAAGGTCGATTTTGCCCATGTGTAAACATGGATTTAAAACAATGATTTTGCATTTAGTTGCAGACGACAATGGACAAAAAGCAGTTCATCACTCCTGGAATGTTCTGTTGGTGACACTCATGCTGCCGACAATATTTCAGTACCTCGATGCCTCAACATAAGAAGCTGCAAGGCAGGACGAGCCTGTTCCCATGACCGACACATTCTGTCTTCCCATACAACCTTATTTATTGCATTTGGTGTCACAGAAAACAAAACGTATGAAGTCTGGACTTTCAAAACCACAATACCAAGCTGCATCAGAGCTGAGAGAAATGCATCTTGATTGGGATCCAGGTCATTTGCTATGGGTCCCGAAAATGACCCCCTTTATTCCACCCGCCCATTTAATCACACCACCGTATGTGTTATGATGACCTAGGGTTATCGGTAATTTTAAATTAGGTGAATTGTGTTCTTAAAATGTGATACATATGTTTGTCTTCCAGTATCATTCCTTCTTCGTAATTCAAACCCAAGTGTTGTAAACTGTAATGCAGAGGGAGCTACTTCATATACATACCTACTGTATATAATATGTAAGTTATAATTTATTATTTGTACTCATTTCTACAGCTAATACACTACTCAACAATTACAGTGCATCATTCATTGTTCGTGCTTTCCCTCTAGTCGAAACATGACAGTGTAAAGTAAGAATTATACTGAATAGCATACTGCATATTGCAGATATATTGTTTCCATGCATAAATACCTACTATTAAAAGGCTGTCTTAGAAAAAAGTTTTTACTCTAAACTCTTGCTACCAAATGAGCAGTAGTACAAGCATAAAAAGTTAACGTTAAAATAAGGCTAATATTAAGGTAAACCCCTGCTATGTTTGCTGTCATTCCACTATTTTAAAATAAAGTGGATTAGCAATTCAGCCAATTTCTGAAACATATCACATCTCACTGGCCTCTGTTACTTGAATTTTAAACATATTCTGTTCATCTAATACCAGATAAAATACATATGTACGCTTAACTAAGGGCACTGTGACACCTTTCATGTGACCCAGTTCTTTGACCAGTTACACTAAATAGTGTACCTGGCACTGTTAATTCTACCAACAACTTAGAGCTGCAGAATCTTCATAGCAGTAACACTACTGACTTGTATTTGTGTCTCCATTCAAACACTGGCTAACCAATTCAGGCACATTTCATCCTGACAGACACACTTGTGAATGGATGCTGCTGTGAACTCCAGAATGATTGCTGCCGGATTATCCAGTATCCTGTCTTCAAGGCAAGCCTGGAATGCAGCCCTGTCCATTCGTTTGAAATTGGCATGGCCTAGAACATGCTGAAGGGACAATTTACATGTAAGGTCTCACACCTGATCCACGTTGAGCATGTGGCAGACAGATGTACAGGTAGGACAAGGTCTTTGGTCACCAGAATGTCAAGGACAGTGGTGGCACTGAAAAGGTACAGAACCATCGTGAGGTCGCCTGGTCCATAGGTAAAACAGAAGGTCTCCATGCCATAGTCATGCAGGCTCTTGCTGCAATCACTCTAGAGCTTCACTCCATGTATTTACATCAAGATCTCCCACCATCTAGGTGGTAAATCCACCACTGAGGTACTCCAGATTCCACTGGGCAGGTGAGAGAGTCAAAACAAAAACATCTGACCTGTCTGCCAATACCAGAAGTATGGCAGTTGCCTTCAAGTGCCTTTGACATTGAGACCACCACAACGTAGTGATCTAGGCCCTTGCAGACAGGATTGCTGTGTCACAAACCTCAGTTAGGTGGCAAACACAGTTGAGAAACACAGGACTTACCCATCTTGAGGAAAGCCTCATTTACGAGACTGTGGACACCATCAGCATTCCTGCAGCCAGGCCACAACGCTTTGTACCTGTCTGTCCTCCTAGAACATGCTGTCATACTCAGCGAGTTAGAAGAATACAAGCCTCAGCATGGTGTACAAGATCAGCAATCACCAAGTCAGGCAACTCACTCAGCAAAGCGATGCAGTACAAGAAAACGTGTTGGTTGTATAGGACAGTTGGGGGGAATTTAGCCAATCATAGATGCAGAAAGCAAGAGATGAAAGGACTGCTCCAAGCCAATGTGAATTCATAACTCAAGAATGTGCCCTTTTCAGGGACATCAAGCAGTGAGAGATGTAAAAATATTGTGCCATATGGAAGGTGGACAGTGGCAAGTAATGCACTTTATTCATGAGAGCGAAGGTATTGAAGTAAAGAAGATGTTGCCATAGTCAAGCAGGACTCTTCCATTTTTAGATAATATCTGTTACCTTCTTCATTTCAGACAACATATTAGAGGTTTCCACAACAAAATTTTGGAGAATTCAACATACTTTTTTCCTCTGTACCACTTCAGCACTTGCTGAGCCAGTTGAGTCACCCTGAAGTTGATTTGTCCTAAATGCTGAAACACTTAACCACAACACGGTGTAGAAACCCGACAGACAACCATCAGCTGCACAACAACCACTGTGAAAGTCTGAAACATATCACAACATTCATCTTCCTTACTATGGATCTCTGAATACTAACCACCAATTTTGGCAATCAAAAAATTTGGGGAGAAAGATATTTGATGGAAAATTCAAAGGCTGTCATCATAACATGGATATGAGAGAAGACAACCATTTCCATGTAACAAATGCAACTCTTCTGAACTATAAAAAGTTTCATACCAGCATCAGGTCTCATAACACATAAGCTGATTGTCTTTTCAGTGGGTGCAAAGGTTGCTTCACCAGCTGACAATGCTCCTTACTGCTGCTGAGTTCACAGCCAGGTTATTATTTGACAGTTTACACCTACAACAAGGTGGATTCAAGAATTTCACACAGACATGTGTGTTGGAAACAACAAAAGCAGTCAAAGAGAGGATGAATACGAGGAAAAATTAACAATGTTATCCTTCAATTATACAAGAAGGAGACAGTTTCCAATCAATACCAGCATTTGCAGTGTCCATAATGGACAAACCCTGAAAGCATTAAGAGCCTATTTTTCTCATGACTAATTATACTTATCCATGTCTTGTCTGAAACAATAATAATAATATCAAAATCTTAATGAATAAAACAGCAAGTCTGGGTCAATTTTAAGTAATGACACCATTTATTATCAGAGTATTATTTATCCTAAATTGTTTATGGCTGCAACCTCATCAATATGACACACAAGTCAACTGACACAGGTACTAGTTTTTTTGTCTATGATTGATAATTTTTTGATTACAAATAAAAAATCTTTTATTATAGCCTCTATTTCCAACCCATCACTTTTTATAGGCAAATGCAATACTGTTCAAATAATAAATGTTGTAGATTTTAATGAGCTCTATGGTCAAGCTACCCAGTTTTGTCACATACCATATTTCATGACATGACTAAGTTCCACATACAATTAGTTCTCCATAAGTGGCTTTACTATGATTGAAAGTTTGTACAACAAGCATATCTACATAAAATTAATATTTTTATTTTGAAAAATATAAAGTAATAACCAAAACAGCACTATGTACTTCAGTGCAGATACTACAATATTTGATATTTCTCTTCATCTTGCTGATTCCAATTTCTAAGGCTCAGCCAGCCTCTTTTAAAATAAGTATACTTTCAGGGGCTGTCTTCAAGGGTTAATGTGAGCTGAGAATGATGCTGACCACTTATTTCCATATGGAATATACAATTTTATTGGCACTATTTGAAACATGTTAAGTTGTGGTCTACTACTGACCTGTTTATAAAATCTGGTTGACTATTTATTTTGTGTGTTAAAAAGTTCAATTATGAACCTAAGATGAACACTATTATTGTTAACTTGTGTTGAACAATGGAACTAGACAACCTTTAATAAATGTCTCTCACAGCAAACAAAACAAATGCAAATTATGGCATTATTTTGACTTTATCAAGAATGCCTAAGAAGAAAAGTATAGCACAGCAATTATCATACGTATACTTACTAGCAAGCAAGTTGACAGAGTTAGACTTTTCACATCGCATATTTCAAGTTGTACAGATAAATGTACACTGAGAATTTAAAAGGATTTCCCGAACACTCTCCTAGCATATGCATTCAGCTTGTCCTATTTCCCACGTACAAACTGTTAAGGATGCAAGATCACAGTAACTACTTGTAAAACACATAAAACATAATGACAATATATCTCCTATTGCAATAACATAAAAACTTTTCATGTCCCACATGCAGCCAATGAGTAGTGTCCCCAAACACGTTGTAACAAACTGCAAAAAAATGACCACCAGGGGTTCCTTTCTCTCTAGATTAAGAAAGTCTCCTGACTCCCACATGCCTTGGGAAGCCTGTTACTGACAGGCATCTGTAGAAAACCATGCAAAGCTTTAGAAACAGGCTACAGATTTGTCCCAAAGCAGCTGCAGAGATAAGGATGATTCAGACCTCATAACACTGGAAGGAACCGGAGGGGGGCTGAATCAGTTGGCCTGCTAACGTACGTAATAACATTTGTCGTGGATTCTTTCAGACTAAATTCAGTTCTTCTGGCAGAAGGCAGTAATTTAGATTCATTAAGAGAAGTGGAAGTAGTTTCACCAACCATTACATGGGGAGCCACCCAAATGTCAAGTTGCAGAGGCACCTTACTGGTTATCAATGCCACTAGTCCAGGGGCATCCACAAGGTATGTTTTGAATTAAGAGAATGCATATATTTATAAACACACTTACAAGATGGTGGTGGATTTTACGTCCTGTTGTGGCGTTTCATTGTTATACTATACACACATTTCAAAAGTCATTCCATTAACCTCTACTGATTGAGTAACGAATGCTTCGTTTGAGCTAGAAATGTGCCCCCAGACCAGTAACACCTGTAGCTAATATAATGTTTTTCAAATTCAATAATCTTTAAAAAGTTGCTTCAAATTAGCTGTATTCATTGTGTAACTTGCATACTACACCATTACTTCACTATGTACATGCCCAGTCAGGAAAGTGGATAGATTTGCAGATTCAATAAGTGTCCCAAAAATGTACCTTCATGCATGTCATCATTTACAATATGATATATTTCTGTTAGTAACATACTGCCAGTATTGCGACTTACTACTACAAGATGTCACTTCCAGATCAGGATTCCCCACTGTGTTCCTTGACCCACATGGAAAATATCTGGAATTCTCAGATTCAAACCCCGAAGGCCAAAAACTACGAGCACACATTTCTTCTGGAATGCTAGTTCCATTACAGTTAGCAAGGGGAATCACAAATATGGCAGACATACAGTCAAAACGCAACTATATTTACTATAGCTATAGGTGGCATACTTAGCTATCAACAACTACATGTTTTGGCCACTATATTGGCCATTTTCAGGTTGTACTCCTCCTTGTTATAAAGTAACTATACAGTATACAATGTGTCTGTTGCTGATGACGAGATCTCATTCACAAAATTTTGTAGTGTGGACTAACATTAATTCTAGTGGTACAGATACAAAGTGCTCTCGATAACAATGTTCAAAGCAATGCAACTCAAATGCAGTTGGATTGTGGACCTGGACCAATGTGTATGATGCTCAGCAGGGGTGTGCAGTGGATACACTGCATTCTGAATTTTTTTTATAACGAGGTGGTAGATAGTGCTGCGGTGGGTAATTCATGATCGTTTTACCACGCAGGAAGAGCTCCATGGATGAGGTAGGGCTTATAGCTGTACACGGTTGAGTTGTAGAATCCCTTTGTGAAGACTGAATTACTTTCAGTTGTAAATGTATTAATATATCAGTGTTGCGGGAAACCCCTTTTGGCGGTTTGTTTTGTTTTTTGTGAAATATAATTAGAACAGTGTATTGGCCTTGGGAATTATGTGAAATGAAGTTCATTCTAGATATCAGGTGAAACCAGTAAGATAATACTTATGCGTTATATAGATTTTGAACTGGTTGGTGCTAATGATGGTGTTTAGAACCGTTCTATGTGCAGCTTTTAGTTTATCAGCAACCACATTTCACTATTGAATTCAAATAGATCACAATGTAGATCCAAACTGCCACTTTTGGTGCGTAGAGATGGTGTGCGCGCGCGCACGCGCTAATTTCTTGAGGCGGCCTGGCTTCTTATGTGGGTGTAGTGCCTTATGTTGGAATATTTGGGGTATTGACCACATGAGGGAAGTGGAGGGTGGGTTTATGGACGGTGGGTTTTTAAGAAGGTGTCAAAGATCGCATTGGGAAATACAGTGTGGCTGTCAGTCAAGTGGTTATTGGAAGTATATTCAGCACGAATGTCAAAACATTGTACTGTGTTGAAGTTAGCACCTTTCTTTTTCTAATGTAATACCTGCATTGTGTTGCTGATAGTACTGAAAGAATGTGCGTGTTCACTGAGATGTTGTGCAATCCTGGAAGTGTGGCTGTTATTTCGGAATGCAAGCTTGTGTTCATTGTATTTTATTATGAAACTTCTTCCTGTCTGTCCAACATAGGCTTTCATACAGTCAGGACATGTTATTTTGTATACCCCAGACAATGAGAATTTATCAGAGATCCAGTCTTTATGTATTAGGTGATTATGTATAGTGTTATTAGTGCAGTAGGCTATTCTGAGGTCTGAACGTCTGAATATGTTGGTGACATATGCAGTTTCTTTACTTATGTAGGTGAATGTGGCCCATCTGTGCTTGGGTGTTGGTAAGTCTCGTTGTTGTTTAGGCATAAAGATGGGAGGATTCAGTGGCCTGATTGGGAAGAAGTTATTATGAAGGATGTTGTGGCTTATGTTCACTACTTGTTGATATTTTTTCTTGTGTAGATAGTAGGAGTTTAGTCTATTGTACAGAAATTTAACTGCCGTGTATTTGTGTTGTGTGGGGTGATTGGATGTGTAGGGGATGATGGTGTCGGTAAATGTAGGTTTTCTGTAGATGGAAGTTTCCAAGTTTGTGGGTGTTCTGTGGATGGATATGTCTAAGAACTTGTGATTTGATTAACACAATGGGGATGTCTCACCTCAAAGTTAGCAAGGGGAAATTGAAGCAATCACAGAAAAGACCTACTGCAACGCCACTTTGACTGCTGCAAGATTTACATGACCTGATCAGGCAGGCCTACTGCAGTCATGCTTGTAGAGTAGGAAGCCACTTATTAAACTGCATGGAACACTCTTTTGTTCATGTAACTGGTCAATAAATTCCTTGACTTTCATGGAACCCTAAGGCTTCTTACCTCTATCCTACCAGGTCAGTATTTAAATTTTAGCACATGGTTTATAAGAAGACAGAAAAAGATCAAATTATGAAATAAATGGAATTTTGTGGAAAACAAAAGAGTATGCAGCAAATAAAAAAATGCAGCAAATTTCCTTATTGCCTAACTATATACAACAAATTTCTAGGGCTCATTTCCTACATGGCAAACACAAGTCATCTTTTGCAGTTTACCCAAAGACTGCATTTATGTATTTTGTTTGATGCTCAGATTCAACATCTATTATTTCTATAAACAGGATTATGCCCTAACAAATTTTTCTTTGGAAGGGAGGTAAAGTGTTTTTCCTGGAGATAGTACATTAATTTTAGTGCTATTTATCTCAAGTTTGGACTAAAGCATTAATGAATTAACAGAAATAGGTTCATAGCAAAATATTACTATCACACATTTCTTCTTTGCTGGTCCTCCCAAAATTCACATTCAAGACGCTTTTGCATCCTGATAATCTCTAACCCCATCTGTAGGGCTGCTCCACTATAATTGCATAGATGTAGATAAAAATCCATTATGAAAATGTGTAGTGTACAGAATTAAGAGTTGGTTACTGTGTCACACAAATTATTTATAAGAGCAGAGAGACTGTTGAGAGTCAGTAACTTTCACATTCACTCACTGCAGCAATTACAGAACAGCCAATTTATGTGAAATACAACAGTGCAGGAATGTGAAATTTCAAGCATCACCTCATGTGAGAAGAAGCCATTCCCTTCCCTTTGACTGGCCTCAGAAGATATCAGCATAAGTTCATACATGAAGTGAGTCACACTGCCTTACAAGGAATAGTCAAGTCATTATGAGATGAGGAATGAAAGGGCACTCATAACCTAAATGTTATAGCCATTGCATGTGGCAGCATAGTCAACAAAAATGTCACCAACTTTACTAACCAAGGACCACTTTAACTTCATTTTGGGTGAGTATGATCAACTCAGTTACTTGTGCATAGTGTAAGGACAGAAAAACTTCTGAAAAAATCAAGGATTTCTTCAGGGTAAATGTTGGGTTAATTGTTCTTTGGCTGCTGTTTCAACAGACTACATGCAGAATGTACCTATACCTTCCACATCACTTTGGGAAATCAGTTACCTATGACAACTGACTGCAAACATTATCAATATTAATGACTGCAAAGGCAAAGTTTTTACATTCATCATAAGAGTGATGGGTGGAAAAACCTTGATGAAGTTTCTTCCAGCATTCTCTCATGTATCCATGTGGGATTCATGGTGGACAAAGTGGCACTGGGACAACTTTTCCTTCCAGCATTTCAGTTTTCTCCTGTTTGTATCAGTCCACAAATGGTAACACTCATTCATTCACCAAATCACCAACACCCCATGTTCTCAGAAACTGACAGCACCATTAAATTACAAAATTAATATCACCTGTACTGACAATGAACATCCAAAGAATGTGAAAAACCTCCACATGTTTCCTGATGCTTCTCCATGCCAAAACAGGAACGGTTGTAAGATTCCACTTGGCTTCAGTCCAAATATGAAAATGGGAAGCAGTAACTCAGCATTTTCCTGTCAGAGAATATTCATACCTCCCTTCCTTCTGACAGACACTTAGCAGTAATTAAGACGAAAGTCAAATTGGTTAGCAGAGTATACTATAAAAGAATTTGTGCACACTGTTATCAGTTTAACAACAAAAGAAAACTTTCAGCAAGCTCTGACATTACTTCTGCCTTCAAGTCATGGTGGCCATTTAATTGCAAGAACTCTTTGTTATAACTATCTGTTTCCCTCAGTGTTCCAACAAAGAAGCAGTTTTTCACCAGCAGTGAACTTGACCACCCTGACTACAAAAGACAAGTGTTGCAAAACCAAAGCTGAGTGCTTGTAAATGGACCTACAGTTAGCACATTCACACTGCCTGCCCATGCCTACAGTGCCCTCTTGCAGACAGATGAAGATTCAGACAATCACAATGTGAAAGCATGGTCACTGATGCTTTTACCTTATGTTTTGCTACTCACTTATGTAGTATAGTATTCAATTCATACAACAACAATAACAAAAAAATTCAAAATAAAAAATACACATAATGTAATAATGTCAGTATAACATTGGAATATTTATTTGTCTTAGAGAATTTCTTCATGGTTTCCTGAAGCAAAACTTCACACTTGCTAAGAGATTCATATATATCCCATTAAAAGAACACACAAAACAGACAAATAATTAGAACAAACTTGAGCACCCACAACTGCAATTTCACTTAAAAAATGATATGGCTGCTATAAACATGTAACAAACACACTGTTTCATTGCCATTGCACCTTATTTGCAAACAGCCTATGCAATTCAAAAAAACCTCGTCTGTACTTCCTCTACCTTGTATCATTTCATTACTGAATAGTTACATATCACGTTTTCTTCACGCTTCATTTACAATTATGCAGGACGATCAAACCATTCCTGGAACTTGAGCACACTCTATAGTAAAAACAATACATATAAAACCCAATTTTGACACCAATGATGTATAGCCATCTTGCACATTCACAATCACTCTGGCATTCCTGCCACTGCTGAAGCATCTCTGAAAGTCCTCATTTCATGTGGGTGTGAGAACTGCCTTTGTGTCCTGTTGAATTTCTTGGGCCTATCTTGAGTCACAGGAAGGGGAAAAAGTCACATGGAACAAGATCAGGAGAATACTGTGGCTGGAGGATGGTTCAAATTTGGTTCATCATCAAAACCTGCTGTACTGGAAGGGGGATGTGCCAAAGTGCACCATTTTCCAGTCTCTTCCACCAAATGACACCAACTAAATGCTTCACTATGACCTAAGGGGGCAAATTTGTGGCACACCATACCCAAGCTGTTGAAAAAAGCAATCAGGAAGACATTCAGCTCAGATTCTATGACCCAAAAATTCTTCTTTCCCAGTGATATTTTGGTGTACCATTTGAAGGACTGACATTTCATCTGAGGATCATAGACAAAGACCCCAAGATTCATCCCCAGTAATAATCTTGGATAGGAAGTCTGGTTCATACATTGACCACTCAAAAAAGTCCAGCAGTAATCAGTTTCATCTAAATCTGATCCTCTTGTCAGAATGGGCACAACATATTTTACACACATGTGCACACACACACACACACACAATCTTGTTTCAGAATGCAAACAACCAAGCTCTATGAGATGCGAGGTTGGTTTTCCATCTGTTCTAGCACACCATTCTGACATTATGACTGTATGGCTGGATTTCCATCTCTCCTTGACAGTGCAAGCCTTCTACTGCACTCCTTATCCCCCAGTGATTCTTGACATCTTTACATTGACTTTACCAGCTGTGTGCAGTAGATTTTTAAGGCACTAATCACCATAAACCATGTTAATGCTTAGAAGAATTTCTGCTGCTCATTTTCCTAGTTAAAAAAATAAACTGATATTCACCCATTCTTTGAACTGAGACAATGCTACAAGCACCGGTGGCACGCTTCCAGTCCGTGGCTGATTGCAACACACTAACAAGTCTCAACCTATTCTAACTTCCCCCATAGAAAACATACAGTCTATCCCCCCAGAAACACCACCTCCATCACTTCAACAGGAAGCATGGTTATCTCAGTGTGACCGAATTTCAGAAACTTTTTGATCCTCCCACATAAATATTCCACAGAATGGTTTCAAAACACACTACCGTCTTTCAACATTTGTATCACTCAGGTGTTTCTTTATTTGGAATGGCTGCAAAGTCTACTTTCTCTCATGCGTTATCATTAAATTAATCAATCAGATACATACTTATCAAAACTTTATCCCAGTTACTGATCAGTACTGATGTTCTGCATACTTGGCCTCTAACTAGAAATAAAGTAACATTTTTCGTTGCACATCACATAGTGGTACTTTGACGACACAATGGACAGCTTTGCTGAAATAAAATAAAATAAGTGTCAACTTCATATTTTACAGGAAAAAACAATTTAAATGTGTTAAAATTCAACTAAGATGAAAAAAACCTTAAATTTAAAACACACACAAAGCACACATGGTTCTTAGTTTATCAGGCCCATACTGTCAGTTACTCCCTGTTGCCTGGAACATGGAAATTATCTGACTCAGCAAGCTGCCTACACCAGATCTGTTACATGCTATTATGTCTAGGACTATGAAGTCAGTCTACAGTCACAACATACACCCCACTGAAATATTGTGCGTTTCTATATATGTTTGCCTACCACTGATCCTACACAAAGCATTTTTGTAAATTCAGATGAACATTTCCTAACGTGTATATTCCAAACATGAAAACTATGAAAAGGTTCTAAACAGGTTCAATTCCAAACAAGAAGGAAACATATAAACATATGCTAACTACGGAAAAACTAGATAAAATTGGTTCTAAATTGGAGACATACCAAAGAAAGTCAGTGGCTTGAATTTCACATGAATCAGGCACGTCTAAATCATCAACATAAATTACAACAAAAATGTTGCATTTATACCCATACAAGGCAACTGTGATTCATAAACGCACAGATCATGGGACAATTCATGCAGTGCATCATAGAGAAACAGACTCGAACTTGATCTGTTTAGTGATAAAGTATGTTTCACCTCAGTGAATACATGAACTTGCAGAACAACTGGTCTGCAGAAAAGGCCACATTAATCCACAAAGTATCATTACATGACATTAAATGTTTGTGTCTTACTATGTTTATCGAGCCCATTCCCTCTGAGAATATAAATTCACACTGATATTTTAAACACATTCTAACATAATTTTTTGAACACCTGTCCGTTAACAGAGAACCTATCCCTTTCTTCCACAAGGACAATGCATTCATTCACACATAAAACAATTTTATGCAGCAAACTTTATTGAAATATCCTATCAAGTCACAGGTAAATGTTTAACCTTTATCCTGCTAACGTGGAGAATAAGTAAGCTCCTAATAATGCCAGCAAATGGCAGATGGGATTTAATTCAGCATTTAAAGGGCTAATGTTTTCAGAATTCGGCATTCACTGTGATATGTTTCAGCCAATCTGGCCATCTTCAGGTAATACACAATATATACAAAATATCTGGACGCGTATTAGCAACATACAGTTCTATAAAAGAAACGAAATATCATTTTTACATAAAGGATAATATATAATAGGTAATGTTACTGATATAAATTTGGAAGCTGTGTGTATTCCAGTTGTTTGGAAATTCTATCTTTTATACCAATTCAAGGTTATTATTTTACATAACATAACCTTAAACTAGCAACAAAACAAATGTTCCCATTAAAGTGCTACACAGTTTTATAAGTTCCCTGTGCAAACACTATAAAATATATTTGTTCCATCTGATGATGACAAAAACAGGTCAAAAAATCAGCACTGAACAATATTTTATCATAAAGATATGAACTGTCATTGTTTTGTGTGATGGTTATCGAGACATTTCTCATCAGTCATTCAAGTCTTCTGAAAGTGATGCTGCATCACTGGCAAGCAGTGTCTAATGTTTTGAAGGAACACTGTACTACTGCCCAATGCCATAAAGTCACATACCATGAGAGTGGAGTCTTCACAACATCACTGTCAGAACATCAAATCTTGCAGATTTCTTATCATTCATAGAACATATCTTTTTCATTTTAAACTTACAATTTACTGGTCTTCTGTATTCAGAAAGCAGCTAAATGCAATGTTATTTATTGCTGTCAACCTGCTATACAAGCCATAAGACTTATTGGAGCATTTACAATCCACCCACTTCACATCATCAATGGCATTTTGTTCTATTCATCTGCTCCATGCTGAGTCATCTTCACATACTTCTGATTATTGTTTAGTGTTTATTATATATCTGCCCATACAGTAAATACATGGCATCCAAATCATGGGTTATCATAAATAATCATTTTGATGTGCCTTTTGACACTTATGAGGGTGATTCGAAGTGGATTCTATCTTGCGATGCTACCAGTTCCTCAGCTACTCATGAAATTCCCCTGTATTTTAAGGAACCAAATTCTCATTACTATGTTCACAGGGTTTAATTATTGGTTTAGTAATGATATTCACAGCAACAACCCACAAGTCCCCATCCAAGGCAGACCTGTCTCCATTCTCCCATACCATCCTTTAGGATTTATTTTCATATTGGCCTCCCATCTACATCTACGCCTTCCAAGTTGTCTCCTTCCATCAGGTTTTCACACCAAACTCCTGCATGCATACCTCTTTGTTCCCAAGTATACCACATGCCCTGCCCATCTCAACCTCCTTGATATGATCACCCTGACAGTACTTGGTAAGCAGAACACACTTTGAAGCTCCTGAAGCAACTATTGGTTTCTGAAGAACTCTGCTCCATTGGCTCAAGTCTGTATAATCTACATCATAATAATAATAATACGTGTATATAGCATCTTCCAAAACTTGAACTACAATTAAATAAATTACAATGTCATTGCAAATTAATAAACTGAACAGGATAATGAAAGCAGAGTGCTAATTTATGTGTTGTACAGTGTTTATCTTTCACCAAAGCATAACAGCCTCATCCCACAGAAAATCTGCACCTGCTGTGACAACCCAGTACAGCAGCACTGCTAAAGTCAGCAGCAAAAGATATATTCTAAATTTCAGAGTTATAAGTAAATGTCTATTTGCATTAACCAGCTATACAAAGTGTTTGCTATTAGTGTGTTCTAAATAAATAAATAAATATTTACCTTCTCTCTTAACCACCGACCAATACAGCCCACATGAAACTTGTGTTGGCATGGTAGTGTTTTCAGGTCACCATTCAGGTCTTCATAACAAACTGTACATACTGTATTTGTGGTCTGTTCTGCCTGAATAGATCGCTTACGTTTAGCCTTACTATTTCTGTTGCTACTGCACAAAAAGTATAAATGTTGGTTATTAATACACATCATAGACATGAAACTGGAGCCGATAAAGAATGGAAAGAAGAATTTTGAAACTGAAATGGCTTTATTTCAACAAGAGGACTAATTAATGCAAAAATTGTTAACACTAACACACTGAGAAACCACAAAGCAATGCAATTTCACCAATGCTGCACATTTAAAACAAACAAGCTCTTAAACTTTTAAATTTTTCCAAGAGAGTATAATAATATTAGGCTTCATAATGCTTGTTTTAGTCTACTATACTACTAACGTAAATTGTTTTCGTACTCATCCCAGATATTCAGTACTATTCAAATTATATAAATGGTTCTGCTGGATATTTCAGGGTGAGGCTGTTGTCAAGAACAGCCGAATATTTCAAAATGCAATGGGCATGAGCTAGAGTGGCCAAAATATTAAACTTCTGCTTCTATTTTCACAAGCATGCAGCACATATCTGAACAAAGTAACCTCCCTATTTATTACGTCCGTGCCGCCTGTTTTGTAATGCCTATCAGTACAAATGCATATATATTACCAAGACGCTGAAATAAAAATTAAGTCTTCCAATCAGGAAATAACGTAGGACGATTTCGGCCTGCGTACCAGTTATATCTGGGGTTTCTCTTTGATTACAACACCAAACCAAAAACCTCAAACTGGGACATGAAAATTTCCTTCCACATTCTTTCCTATTAATTATTGTTTTGACTATCGCATCACTTCACGTTATACAGGTAGTCAGAAATGTTACACAAATACATAAAATTCTTACCCCAGCTCCCATGAAGGTATACGTTCAACGGGTAACGGACCGCCGGTATTACGGGGACGGTTGCTATGGGGCAAAGGCGAATTCCCCTGACTTTTGACATAAAATACAGCAGCCACAGCAAGCGCCACTCCGACAAGAACCCCTAATACTACTCCTTGATAAGGCATATTTTGGATTATTCTTTGTAACTGACAAACGACACAAACATTAGTACATCACCAGCATTCCTACAGCTCCATTTACAAAACACTTTCATGCCACGAAACCAAAATACAAAGAACACAACGCATATGACCAGCACCGATTATCAGTGACCAGCGGCAAAACTCACAGCTTTGCGATCATGGATCAGAGTTTGCGATAATATTCAATTAACAATGCATTGGTCCCTATCAATGATCGATTCTGCCACGTTCGAAGAGACATCTATGTCGGTATTCTTCAATCTAACGAATGGAGACGGAAAGAAGTGAAATCTGTTGAACAAGTACCAAAGTACGTGAATGCACTGCCAGAGGTATAGCCGGAATACTATTTTACTCGTCCCGTTGCACAGTGACTCATATACACGTACACTGCGTCCGGCCTGCGTGTATTCAGAAGATAACCGGCGGTACTTAAGAACAGGACCACCAGATATAGCCCCTGGTGAAAATGACTTCTTCGGTGCTTCAACATGATCTAAAACGAAATCACCAATTTGAAGTTTAGTGAAACCCTTAGATCTTTTTTTACTTTCAGTTCTAACATTCCAAGAGTTCACATAGTACGGAAAAGTGTTTATTCAAAATGTAGCTTGAGAAACTGACCTTCCCTCATCAAAATCCGTCGAACAAAAATCCATCGGCCTGATATTTCGTACGTCCCGCTCAGGTAGTGACGTGCGGTGCAGTTATCATAATTCGGGTCGTTTTACTTTCCCCATATTTCTCTGTCTTCCATTCATTACAATCAATCACACCGCTTATGTATTAACCGAAGACAACAATATATTTGCTTACTTTGACATTAAAACATTAATTACACTTCATTTACTTTCCCAGGCGTGAGGCTAGATATCTAGATTTGCTGCTAGGGATGAATGAGTCGATTGGACCGTTCCGTTCTTACTGTCAGTAGGCGTAGCCCAGGCAGTACCTTTCGGAAACAAACTATGTTGGTTCGAGTCCCACTAACGGCATATTTCTTTAGGTAGCCCGGGCAGTTGAATGCATGCCAGGAGTAGCCTTCGGAAACAAACTACGTTGGTTCGAGTCCCACTATCGGCAATTTCTTTATGTAGCCCAGGCAGTTGAACGCGTGTTAGGAGTAGCCTTCGGAAACAAACTACGTTGGTTCGAATCCCACTATCGGCAATTTCTTTATGTAGCCCAGGCAATTGAACGCTTGCTAGGAGTAGCCTTCTGAAACAAACTACCTTGGTTCGAGTCCCACCATCAGCATATTTATTTGTGTATCCGTACGATTGAAAACATTTACTGAAGGGAACTGTTGACTGCGAGTATGAGGGGTGTGCTTGGGACCTAGGGTGGTTTTGCCCTCGCCTTGTTTCAGGGGTGGGGTGGGGGAGTGAAATACTGTTGGAAAATTTACAGCTCTAATTTCGGCTTTCGAAACAAGTTTCTTTCGTGTGGTCTTTTAGTAGACAATAACATATATTTAAAATTTTGCGTATTTAAAACTCGCTACAGATGATGGTGGTTATGTAAACCGAAATGTTAATATTTTAATAATAATAAAATCAAAGGCAATGAAGATCCGCACTCAATAAATTAAGTCCGGTTTCTTTCAATTTTCTGCCAAATGAAGGGAATGTCTTTCGCAACTGCATTGTGGTAATTCGCAATTTTAGCATCGTGGACGAAACAGGATATCTGCTGCTGGTCATGGTTGAAAAAGGTGGGTAGGGAATTACCGCAAGATGTAAACTGACTTTTCCGTGACAACAGAGTCACTAACCCTGATTTGAGTGGAGGCCGAGTCCCACGAATACTGCCATAAAACTGAAAGTGAAAGCAAATGATAGGCTGGTTTTAGTTTCCAGACCTCAGGGACAGCTTTACAATCCGCGGTATATGTCTACCTTCAAACGCAGTGGTCGTGTGTCTGTCCACCCTTGGGGCTGGATCTCCCATGAAGGGGCTGGAGTTCTCCATCGTATAGAGGGTCACTTGGACGGCCTGCATTAACAGCACATTTTGCAGAACGTAATGGTGCCCTCCGTACGGATGCTTTATCACGATGGTGTAATCCATTTACAGCAAAACCACTCCTCCATTCATGATTTTCGTGTGGTTCAAGAATGGTTATCACGGCAGGCTGACGTCGAACTCACTGACTGGCCACCGCGAGCGCCTGATATGAACCCCATAGAGAATACATGGAGTGAGGAGAAAAGGGCAATGCAGAAAACCTGACCTGTCCTCCTTCCCAGAAATAGCGATGAGCTATGGACTCTTGTGTCAGACGCGTGGGATGAAGTTGCTTCGTCTACGCGTTATATTCATACACTGATTGAGCCCATGACACGACGAATGAAATCAGTGGTCGAAGCAGAAGGGTTCTGCATTTCTTATTAAAGAGATCAATTTCTGAAAACAATCTTTTTAAGTGCTAAAGTATTAATTTTCATTTTCTATGAGTAGGTGCGATACTTCGCCGGTCCAAGTGGCCAAGCGGTCTACGGCCCCTCGTCTGTTGAGATTGTGGGTTCGAATCCCACTGCCTGGGCCACATAAAGAAATATGCCGATAGTGGGACTCGAACCAGAATAGTTTATTTCCGAAGGCTACTGCTAGCACGCGTTCAGCTGCCTGAACTACATAAAGAAATATGCCGATAGTGGGACTGGAACCAACATAGTTTATTTCCGAAGGCTACTGCTAGCACGCGTTTAACTGCCTTGGCTACATAAAGAAATATGCCGATAAGGGGGACTCGAACCAACATAGTTTTTTTTCGAAGGCAACTGCTAGCACGCTTTCAACTGCCTTGACTACATAAAGAAATATGCCATAGGGGGACTCGAACCAACATAGTTTATTTCCGAAGGCTACTGCTAGCACGCGTTCAAGTGCCTGGGTTACATAATGAAATATGCCGATAAGGGGGACTCGAACCAACACAGTTTTTTTTCCGAAGGCAACTGCTAGCACGCGTTCAACTGCCTGGGCTACATAAAGAAATATGCCGATAAGGGGGACTCGAACCAACACAGTTTTTTTTCCGAAGGCAACTGCTAGCACGCGTTCAACTGCCTTGACTACATAAAGAAATATGCCATAGGGGGACTCGAACCAACATAGTTTATTTCCGAAGGCTACTGCTAGCACGCGTTCAACTGCCTGGGCTACATAAAGAAATATGCCGATAAGGGGGATTCGAACCAACATAGTTTTTTTCGAAGGCAACTGCTAACATGCGTTCAACTGCCTTGACTACATAAAGGAATATGCCATAAGGGGGACTCGAACCAACATAGGTTTTTTCCGAAGGCTACTGCTAGCACACATTCAACTGCCTTGGCTACATAAAGAAACTTGACGATAGGTGGACTCGAACCAACATAGTTTTTTTCCGAACGCTACTCCTAGCACGTGTTCAACTGCCTGGGCTACATAAAGAAATATGCCGATAGTGGGACTCGAACCAACATAGTTTGTTTCCGAAGGCTACTGCTAGCACGCGTTTAACTGTCTGTGCTACATAAAGAAGTATGCCGATAGTTTTGTCATCGACTTCTTCTCTTATCTAGCAGATTCCCACCATCAAAGTTCCACACTCAGACATCATTCCTTTTCTACCGACGCTATATGATCTTAAAACATGGCAAATGCGTTAAATGAAACACTTATAAAGAAGGAAAAAGCGAAGAACTGTAGCCTGGCCCAGATATCTCAATATCTGAAATCTGTGCAGGATAACCTACTTGTCTGATCGACACTAAACATATAGGCTAGCCTAAAACCAATCTGTGACAAATCTCGTGAGCAAGCTGCAGGCAATGCGTAGTGCATAAAACGAGCTTAAGACTCGATATTTTATACGTTGGCTAACAAGCAGACAAATGTATGGTTAGTGCTTGGAAGAGGACGTTGTTCGCTGCCTGAATTGGATCAATAATGGGATTACAAGAAGCGGAATTATGCGAATAGCTATGTGCAGTATATTTTTATGGCTCTTGCGTTTAGTCAGTTAGTTTAAGTTCCTGGGTGTTCACGGAAATTGTTGCTCGGTTGGTGGTCTCCTTGTGGGTTTCTGCGCCGTGTGGTATATATATACGTGGGTGGATCCAAAATTTTCCGGACTGGTGCCGCCATCTGCACAGCAGTTGTGTTAGCGCCAAGCACCGATAGATGGTAGGACAACCATGTTTAGCGAGTCTGCTTGCCA
>Ga0123355_10004089_pt1 | contig 21141 bp, 15 predicted proteins | sample TergutEmb28metaG_3_FD_89872 | JGI IMG/M metagenome (GOLD analysis project Ga0123355, IMG submission 89872) | Embiratermes neotenicus P1 segment gut microbial communities from Petit-Saut dam, French Guiana - Emb289 P1 | ecosystem: Host-associated > Arthropoda: Insects > Digestive system > Gut ...
GCTTCTCATGTAGCCCTCCCGACTTAAATTTAGTAGTAACCGATTTCATGTTTGGTTTACATGTAAAATAACTACTGCCACCGGGTGACAACCCAACTGCAGTTAATAAATATTATTATTAATGAATGTCTACACTTATTATATTCAACTTGTTTTCGCACACAATCTTATTCTTAATGTCACTAAACAGACCATTATTTCGCTGATACGTTCTACATAAAATTATCTCTTTTTTATGTTATTGAACGACACTTTCAGAACTGCCTATGTTACATGCGAATTTCTCTCAAATAGAAAAGAAACCGAAAGTTTAGCCATTGTTTTGTGGGTGTGAAAAGTGGCTTTCCAAGATAAAGGAAGAATTTTGTCATGTACAAGAAAGTGTTGAGTACATTGTTTCGAATTAGGAGAAGGGAATTAGAAAGGGTTTGCGAACGTTCATTTTGAACAAATAAAATGTTAATAAAGTTATCAAATGAACGAATGTAAGTTGAGTGAAACTTGTAACAATTATGAGAAAGATGGGAAATGCAAGCGTAGAGAATATTAAAAGCTTCCAAAATTTTAGGGAGGCTAAGAAATACACGGAACGTGCTGCGCTTGATTTCTATGACACATATTTTAAGGTGTATAACTTTTTCAATTTGATCATTTAGAGTGCCTAACGAAAGAGAGATCATGACGTTTTGGGTTCAGCAGTAGGCAGTGAAAAGTCAATCAGCAGACGGAAGTATGAAACGGAATTGCTCCATGGAATATTTTGTTGATTGATTGATAGACTGATAATTAGTTGGTCAATTGTCCATAGACCTTACGACGTCGACTCGCAGTATATTAACGAAAGATAAACTTCCACATGGAATCAAGATCCTCGCCCAGTACAAGGCTTCTAAACCAGTAGTTGTGAGGGCAAACGAAGGAAAATCTTGTAGTGTTACACAATAAGCAGTATCAGCATTTTGACGTATAAATGCAGAGTACCGGAACATTAATTCCGGGTTCTAAAATATTAATGGGATGGGGAAAACCGTATTTGTGTCAGAAGTTAGAAACTCTTTGATATAATACCAAAAGGTCAGCCAGATATGTGTGTCAAATCTGTCGCCTCCCACTTTATCACTCCCTGGAGGATGGATTGGAAAATACCGTGAGATCTCCCAGGACACGTAGACAAAATGCTCATCACTGTGGCCTTTCCAGTTACCATAGAGATCAATCGAGAAAAGAGGGATTTATTTGAACTTCGCCTCCTGCCCTACCAATTCTCCTCTGCTTTTCTACTTTACTTTCCTATCCTCTCAAAACCGTTCTTTCACAACGTTAAATTGAAAGTCATTCTTATAAGAGGTGGAAGAAAATTGCGTATTAGTGAAACAAAAGTCTTAAGCCAACGGCATAACGAAAAGGAAGCCTGGTATATTATCGTGATATTACTTGCAAACGACTGAGACAAGTGGCTTTGAAAACAGTTGAGAAAATATACAGAATTGAATAAAGCAAAACCGTTATGCCATTTAAAATATTCATGTATAAAGTCCGTCAAATTATTTGCTATTTAAGTATTTAGAGGTGAAATAGCAAAGAGAATAGTGAAATGTTGAAAGAAATTTTAGGATGATTCTGCCTTTGATGCTTCCGTTTGAAAAGACATGAAATACAATTTTATGTACGGCTCTACTGTTTTAGGTAAGTCTTTTACCACATAAGAATAAACATAAGTGCAGGCAAAATGAATATTGAATTAAACAGATTCTATAGAATAGGTTATTGAAAACACTTCAATATATACACTATTGTACCAAATTACAGTCTACTTAAAATGCCTGACATATTTAGTCTTATACGTGAAAAATATTTGCACATTTGTTATTTCACTGGAAAAGCCAATATTTTACACTCTTCATATACTGACAGTATTAAATACATAGCTATAGGTGAATAAAATATTTCTTGTGTTATGATCCCACTTTCTTTTAAAATCTCTCTTCTTCCATTTATTATAAAGAAAGGATTATGAAAAACCAGTGACTGAAACGTAACAAATCTCAAATACACCAGCCATTTCTAAATTCGGATAATTATCGAATATGTAAAAGTTCAAGCACTTGTTTTTATTCCAACTAAACGCAAATAGTATGTTATACACGTATATTTATCACCACTTACCTCCTACATGTTTCAGTGTTTGTTACACCACATTCAGGGAGACCATTTCGTTACTTGCTGAAAATCTATAAGTTTTGCCATTTTGTTACATATGTTGTGCTATAAAATGTAAGATATATTCTGTTTTTTATAAATTTACAATGCTGTTACAATGTTTAAAACAATATGTATTTCGTCCTTCTTTAGCCTAAAAATCTTAAAAATATTACTGAAAATTCTTATTTGTAACACATTAATATCTGCAGCTTAAAAATCTTAAAAATGTTTGTTAAAATCCTTCATTGTAGCATATTAATATGTGTTTGCTCCTGATATTTATTATGTACGTTGGCAGTACATATGTTCAGTGTATCCAGCTGTGCTTGGGTCCATAATGATGTAGAGATCTTGAGAGAACCCCGTTCTATAATGAAATATAAATCGTGTTTTATGTCCTTCCACAATTTTAGTGAGCACAGCATATGTACCAACACTGCAAAGAGCATATAGTTGAGCACGTAACGCAATGGTCTCTCTCAAGATGGTATAAGGAACACCGAAACATATAGGAGGTGACTGGTGATAAATACACATTATGTGCATTTAGTTGCAATAAAAAGAAATTAATGACTGCAATAATGCACATAGTGGGAAGCTTCAAAATACAAAACTTTGTTTGCAATTTTAATAGGATTGAATACTATATAAGCCTATCACCAGCTTTAACTTTAAGAATCCAGAGTTTGCTAAGATACAGTTTGTAAGTTCTCTGAATAAAAAAATAGTATTTCCATACACCGAATAAATATATCGGTCTTAGAAATATAAAGACCGTGTGACTGCTGTGCCGCAGGAACTGACTTTTACACGTGACTTACAACGATGTTCGATCTGAAATGTTTAAGAACTTTAGTAAATACAAATAAGGGATGGACAGACCATTGACCACACTCACTGTCCAGTTTATAGTCCTCATTAAGTGACTTGAGTTTTGAATTTGTAGTTTAAAATTTTGTATCCTAACCAAATTAATCCCGGATATTACGGTGTTTCAAAGAACCGTCGGTGCTGCACTATATCGTGAAGCTTTCCAGAGTAAATTCCTGTGCTGTCATTAACAGTGAAATGAAAAAGGAAGGACCAGAAACTAATGTCAGCTTTTCTAAAATTTCAAAATAAATATCCATTCCAGAGACTAGAGCTACATAACTTAAAACTGTATTTCAGGGAAAGCGTAAAAAGCATGCGTAATGCAAAAGCAGATTTCAAGAAGAAGACTCTTTTTACCAACAAATTAGACTTAGATTTAAAGAAGGACCTATTAAATGCTGCGTCTGGGGCATAGCTTTAAATGGTGCTGAAATTTGAACACTTCAGAAAGTAGATCAGAAATATCTGGAAAGTTTTAAAATGTGGAGCTGACGAAGGATGAAGATACGTTTTTAAGATAATGTGAGAAAGGAAGAAGTGATACAAAGATCGAAGGGGGAAAGGAATGTTCCATATGCAATAAAAAGGAAAAAAAGATTAAGAGGGTTGGTGACATCTTGCTTAGGAACTACTTGCTAAATACGTTTTTGAAGACAAGATAGAGGGACAGATAGAAGTGACGGGAAGAAGAGGAAGAAGACGTAAGCAACTATGGGATGACCTTGAGGAAAAGGGAGAATATGGAAATATGAAGAGGAAGTACCAGATCACGCTATATGGAGAACTCGCTTTGGAAGAATATATGGACCTGTCGTAAGACAGACAACAAAATTACGATTATAGTATTTTATTATTCTTGTATAAATTGAGAAAACAAGCATTAAAATTGTATACTGTAAGCTATATAACATGAAAAGTCTCTTTCTTTTTCGGGATTTACAAATAGGCTAAAATCCTTTCCGTCTTCATCATTACGTTTGTAATAATTACCTGAAAGAAAAATTAGACTTACGGCACTTTTGTTGAAATATGGCACAAATTTTGGGAATTCTGTAGTATTCAGATTACTGAGGGGTTACAACTAACTGCGAGCAAATACAAATCTCATTACTTTATTGTCTCCCCAACATGCCAGCCGCCAGTTAATTTTGTACGTTCCTGTCACTGAAATTTCCGCAATAATAGAATGTGACACGACGAAGTGTCGAGGGATTTTGTAATTTAAAATATTTTTCATCTCTGACCCGAAGGCTTACGGTGGTTTGCAATCCCTGAATGGCAAAGTAAAATATACGTCACGTCAGCCTGGAGTAATATTTTAAATTAAATAATTGCGACAAAGATTTGTTATTACTTGTACAAAGTACGCATTATCAACGGAGTGTTGAACTTTAGTGGAAATGTTTGATCTCGTTATTATTTAAAATGAGGTGTGGCCAGCCTTTAAATTCAAAACTGTCCTTATGGCCAGCGTAAGTTTTGCGTTTCAGACCCCTGTTCTTGAAACTGCATTGTTCTCGAAATTGTAAGTACTCTATCTGACAGATCGGAAGGTATCAAGTCCTTCATTTGTCCCAACAAATTCACACAAATTATTTTAATTGTTAAAATGTTAAAAACATTTAAAACTATAACATTTGCTCTAACATATTTCGGTTTACAACACCCATCATCAGGAAGCTACAGCCTGCGTTTTGACAAAGTTACAATATTGATTCCAATTCCAGCTGTAGCTCCCTGATTATGGTTTATGTAACCCGAAACATATTGCAACAAATATTACAATTTTAAATGTTTTAATAGTTTAACAATTAAAATAATAATGTGTGTGTTAGTTGGGACAAATTAAGGACTTGATAGTTGAAGAATAAAAGACCAACTTTATGTCACTTGCTATTTTATTTCACTTCTTATGTGCTTAACATGTTTCGGATATTAATATATCCATCATCAGGAGCTTGCGACTATTCTGATGAATTACCGCATTGGTCGTGTTGTTCTGTAAAGACGGAGTATTTAGCATTAGTGTAAATCATGGTATGTAGTGGTGTGTGTTTGATGTGACTTGCTTTGTCGCTTTGTTGTAGTTGGTAAGCATATTTCTGTTGATACTGACGCTTACCAACTACAACAAAGCGACAAATCACGTCACATCAAACACACACCACTACATAACATAATTTACGCTAATGCTAAATCCTCCGTCTTTACAGAACAATACGACCAATGTGGTAATTCAACAGAATAGTCGCAAGCACCTGATGATGGATATATTAATGTCCGAATCATATTGAGCACATAAGAAGTGAAATAAAATAACAAGTGACATCAAGTTGGTCTTTTATTCTTCAACTATCATAATGATGCACTGTCCAATAAACATAAGAATAACTTGATATTATTAATGCACGGAACAACCATGAAGATCCGAAGTTAATATGTCGAAGCTTTCGACAGGCATGCGGGCTTACGTATTTTATTACAAAGAATTATGTTTCAGGAACACGTGACATGGCTGTGATAAGTAGGTCCCTGTTATCACGGCATGGCGCATCCTCAGGATGCGGATAAAGGAACGGCCTCCAATATGGAGGGCAGCTGCGAATATATTAAATAATCAGTCGCGGACAGCCAAGAATGGGTGGTCCTCCAGCTTGGGTGTTGGGCGAGGTTCTAACAACTCCTCATCGTAAAAACTTATCACGTTGCGAAACAATCAAAGAGAAAGCCTCGGGCTTGGGCCGATACTTTGGTGCAACCTAAGCAACGAAAAAGGGGCGTGAGATTTGGTAAGATGGATCTTCACGAAGTGGGATTTGGGGTATGGACTGGATCGAGCTGGCTCGGGATAGGAACAGGTGGCGGGCACTTGTGAATGGGGTAATGAGCCTTCGGATTTTATAAAATGTGGATAAGTTTTTGACTAGCTGCAAACCTGTTAGCTTCTCAAGAAGGGCTCTGCTCCATGTAGAAATTATGGAGTAACACGTGACGTGGTGCGAAGCAACAATTAGTCTGATATGGAATTAAAATCATGGGCTATTCATACGTGGAAGGTGGTTACGATGTGCACAGATACCAGATGAAACGACAGTTTCCAGTTGTCACTGACAACAGGCGACTGGGATTAGTACGCGTGTGTGCGGTCCCATGTTGCCATTTGGCCGGGTGCTAATCGCCGCTTCAGCCCACCCTCTAACCTGGCACACTTGTCCTCACACGTTAACGGCCGTTATTATGCGCTACAGCACAACAGTTACGGTGGGATGCAGAAGGGGAGCAGGCGTGGCTTCACCACGTCAGCAGTGTTGGATATTGCGAGAGATATCAGCTTGGGGTTGGTACACTATTTCAGACGTGTATTTTGCTATTTGGCAATTATTACTGGTCTTCATGCTCATATATTGTAGACAGGTTATTTAAAAACGGGGGATCATGTAGATACTCTCTAATGACGCCATATTGTGAGCATAAAATGTGTTCTCTTTTTTCATGTCGTGGAGTAAGAATATTTCTGTGAGGGACAGCGGCCTATAACAGAGACGTGAACAAATATAGATCGTACGTCGAATAAAAACTGAGAAATAATACTGAATTACTGAAAGGGAAAATGGTCTCATGGACAATTTTTCCACCATAAATCCCAATATTATTGTTGTGGAATGAAACAAGGTCTTCGCGATAAGAACCAGCAACCAACTACTTAAGTTGTAACACTCTGTAATTTGGCATATAAAAAATATATATTGTGTGCTTTTAGGTCATGCAGGTACTGAAACGAGAAATGCTTGCTTAAGAGTTTATGCATTTCTAAAATGCCTTAGATATTATTATTATTATTATTATTATTATTACATCATATTATTATATTAAAATCGTTTCTGTACCCACGACCATGTTACCTACGTGGAGTTCCTTAAATTTCTAAAGCTTTGTACCCTGCATGACAGAAGAGTTTGATGCACCATTTTATATTTCTGTTTATACAGGTTGAAAATGTTGCCCGACGTCTCCTTCGGATGTCATTTGTATTCGAGTTATTCCTCGTAATTTTAGAAACTCCTCCCTGTTTATTGTTACTTGCAAAGCTCTCTGTCCGCTAGACGTGTTTCTTCTGCTAACCACGTGGCAATGACGTCGACATGTTCAGGAAAACCATTAATTCTAAAAACATATTCTGCACTACTCTGTGACATTTTTGTATCAACTACATTGCCCTAGTACTTATTTTATATTGTTTTTTTCTGTCAAATTGTTTTGTTTTGCCTTATTAGTGTTTTGTTTTTGTGTACTGTATTGCTTGTAGATTGTATTTGTGCCTTTGTGCTGGTTTTATAACAAATACCTGTACTGGCAAGCCTGCACTTTATTAAATGTTCATTGAATTGAATTGAGTTATTATTATTATTATTATTATTATCAATTCACAGCAGTTTAGCAATTGACATTCATTATTCTATTAAAAATTTCTAATTAAATGACTGATTATTACTATGTCACGCTTATTATTATAATTTTTTTTTATTTTCCTGTACGTGCATTCACGGATGTAGCTGCTGACATCAGATTTTCTGAATTAGACATTACTTTCTTCTACGTGTTACAATACACAATACCAGACTGAAAGTTTCATGCAATAGAAAAATATTTTTCTCTTTCCGTGGCGCTACAGCCCAAATCGGGCCTGGACAGCCTCTTTTGAGGTTTCTAAATAACACACATACACACCTACACATACGCACTTAGACAGATACGTGCGTTCGGCAAAATCCTCTGAACGAGTGATCAACCCGTCTCAGAGGCCGCTACCCACACAACACATAAAAAACACAAGAGATGAACATCATGCCCTTAGAGGAATTCGAACCAGCGATCCCAGCACTTAAACGGCTTCAGACGTAGGCCTTATTCGCACGGCCACCGAGAGACTCAGAGAAATATTATTAATCCTTATTACTGTAAAGATTTCAGAGTGGTGATATCACTAATTTTCTGAACTATGATTTATTGTAATTATTTTTTTAAGTTTTTATACACAGTTGATTTTTAAAGCCGATATAGCAAACAAAATTTTCCCTTAACGTTTAATTTAAGTGTAAGGAACGTGGTAGGAGTACCTTTATTTTGCTTCCTTTGTTCTGAACAACTCGTGTATGCAACCGGCGATTGCATACGCAATAAACCAGGTATTAAAAAGCAGAAGGGCCATTCTGTGGCCAGGAGCAATTACGCCCGTAATGTCACTGTTTAAATAGAAAATGTTTGTATTTTGAGCTTATAATGTTAGAACTTACTGAACTCTTGTATTGAATGCATTTTCAGAGCCTTGATTAATGCGCGTTACAAAAACCTTAATAATACATGTATATATGTATATAAAAGAGAACTTTGAATTTATTTTGGGACAGAATATGTAAATAATATTTTCCTTCTTCTGCACGCGGGACACAAATTCGATCTTTCTAACTGAGAGAATTGTGTAGTTGCAGGCGTGATTCAAATAGACTGTCACTGCGCTGTCATCGGAACACCGCGTTTTCCTAAACAACTATTCAGTGGTTATAACTTCATAACTTCAGAAGTAACATATATACATATATATATATATGTGTGTGTGTGTGTGTGTGTATGCTTCTTAGTAACACTTCACACCAACGTAAAAAATACTATGTTTTTTTTTTCTTTCAAATTTAAACCTCATTTTTAGTTGACGTCTGACTTAAGTACTTGCGCAACAGAACTCGCTAATTTTACTTGATATGATGTTGAATATTTCAGAGACAGAGGGGTAATATGAAACGGGGGAATAAATCTGGAAAGGCAATAAATAATAACTTTAAGAACCCCTATACGAATAGCAATACACGTCACTTAAGTCTTTTTGTATTACTAATCATCATTCCCGTCTTGTAGGAGGTGGATCTAAATAAGTGACTTAACCAGTCCTGCTGTACATATACAGGTGTCGAGTCTCTAAGCCGGAACACTCAGAATAAAGCCGGCGCCGAGCACGGGACCCTTTAAAGCCATGGGTGGTCAGTATATTATGTTATCTTAGAAAATTATAGCACACAACAATGGAACCTGCACCCACTTCGCGCCAGGACTCCTAAATTTAAATATATATTTTTGAGTGATTTCACCTCCCTGAGCCCATAACTCAATGTGAATAACCAAAACACGCTAAGACTTACAAAATTAATAATAAACGCGAAAATCAGACAAAAAATGAAGAACATAAAATTTATAACCTAAATTAAGAGAGAAACGAGCGATTTAATTTTCTGTTAACATAATATTTTTTTTTTGTGTTTTAATTAAATAGTGCCAGACAATTGGTAGCCCTATATCACGAACTCCGAATTAGCTGGGTGCAAAATATATGATACTCTTCGTCCACTTCTTAATAACTCATAACCAAAACGATAAGGTTTCTTCAGTTCCTGCATATAAATTTCATGAGAGTAACATCCTGCGTAAAAATACAACGAAAGAAGTCTTGATCACATCTGAGTAGCAACTATCTTCTGTAAACAGGATACTGAAGGAAAGAGAAACTAAAAATAGAAAGGAGAGGAAGACCAAGAAGAAGAAGTTGGCAGCTTCTGGTTGACCTCAGTCTAACAAGAAGCTACTGGAAACTGGAAGAGGTAGCACTGGATCGCACTGTGTGGAGAACCCGCTGTGAAAGAGGATGTTGAACTATCATAAGACAGACTACGTAATAATGATGACGTCAGTTCAGTCACTGTTGTTTCCTTCCAAATCGTTTACAATTCAATCCTTGCCTCATACTACCATGCAACGCTCTATATAGTTGAAACGCACACAGCGTTAAAAGTTTAACCGCCGATGGGGTGCAATTAAACGCATTAATTATAATTTACAATGGTAATACATTAAATTTAATTATATTTCCTGTGAATGTTTTCACGTTTACGCCGTGTTTGTTGATATGTTGCAGTTCTCCTTATGAGGGGGATTTCTGCACCATGTGCCTGAATATGATTCAGTCTCTCGGTACATGGAGACAGAATATTTCTCTGAAACCTCGGGATATTTAGTTGCAAAACGACAGTAGAACACAAAAGAAAAACATCGTGGGTATTTCCTCCGATATTGTGGCAAACTTTCCTGCATTTCGATGGCACGCCCCATTCTCTTCGTTCAAAAACAAACATCCATAGAGACATCCGAGCAGTAAAGGTTAAGGCTCACCTTTTAAAATTTAGTGTTTAAGGCATATACCTACACTTTTACCATACGAAGTTCTGTACTTTTAAAACACAATATATTTAAATGTTTCGCACAGTTGTTACATTAAACAGTTATTATCGCATTAAAAACATTCACTTATTGATGTTTATGTTGGAGATATATGTCTTTGACTGTGAGTTAGGAACAGAGCCGTTGTGTCTGAGACCAATTACGATCAATTGTTATGTGCTGCACCCTTTGAGCAAAAACTGCTTTTCTTCAGGGAGGAGGGGAGAAATTCTTCATTTTGTCGAATAGTGTATTGATAGTTGTACTATTTGACTCCGCTTTTGAGGGCAATTGATTTATATAGCAACAATTGCAACAATGATTATGAATGATGAGTTCGAAAGGACGATTCATGTTCTATTACACAATTTCAGTAATTCTTATGAAAAACCCTCCAAGAATCTAATTGTGAACAAAGAGTATTAATGTCCTAAATAATTTAAAAAGATATTATTATTATTATTATTATTATTATTATTTTCCACCGCCATCAATACCGCAACACAATTATAACGTTCCGGAAGCTGCCTACTCCCGCCTTCGAGTGACCAACCACCAATTCTGAGAAACGAATTGAACAAAATGTAACAGACTCGTCATAAATCACCTGAGGGCAAAAGAAGTTCCTTTCCGAAAGTTGTTATTGTGTTTCAGTGTTGGTGACGACAGATACAGCCATCTTCCATGTTAGTGATATCATTCATGTGAAATCATTGTCAAGAATTTATGTCACAATTTTACCACGTTGTTTTATCATGCAAATGGGATGAGTTTTCTGTTAGACACACGGAAGAAATTACTGTGCTTTCGTGTGTTCACGTTTATTCAATTTAAAAATGGCAGTAAGGTTATCAGTCATTGGCAGAAGGTCATTCAAATCCTGCAATTTTACCTTAAGATTAATTTGTTTCAGTTACAATCATTCTGTTCCTGTAGTCCGAAGATTTGATTTGGTCAATCAATCTCTTCTGCAGGCAAGTGTTCGCTGAAGCATTCACTTCTGTTACTGACATTCACTTTATTTCACTTGTTTCGGTGACCCTTCTGCCCTCCAAGTATTTACGTATAGGAACAAATATGCCATCAATCTAAAATTAATGCAGGCAGCTGAGTAAACAGAAGTTATTTCAAGAGAAAGAAAATTTCTCGCTGAAACTGAAGCAAATTCCTTGATGTAAAAATATTAAAGATGCGATAAATATACGATAATATATAACGAGAAGGTGAAATAACGAAGTAATTATGAGACAGTGTGCATGAGATAAAAGCACAAGTGTTTAATCACAATAACTAAATAATTGTGCCAACAACATGACTAAACATCTTTCAGTGCGACATGTATATGAATATGTACTGATGTGCGTGCTAGCAGTCCTCTGCCACAATGTCCCGTCAGCAGTGCCAAGAATATCTGTCGATATTTGCTCTCAATGATATTCTGTCTTTACTTTGACTTGCAGTATCCTATCTAACTTTTCACGCAGTTGGTAACGACCCAAATGGAGCCCAGAAAATGGCGACCCGAGCAACATTTCCCTCCTTTTGCCACTAAGCAAACTGGAAACATTGAGTAAGTGTTCTTCCTTGCGACAGGTCCATAGCTTCTTACAAAGCGAGTTCTCCGCAGAATATGATCTAGTGCTTCCTCTTACAAATTACTGTAGCTTTTCGTTTTCTTAAGGTCATCTAGTAGCTGCTTACGTCTTCTTCCTCTACTTACGTCCTTTATTTTTCATTCAATAACATATTTTAAAAGGCAGTTCCTGTGCAAATGCGACCAATCGTATTAGCCTTTCTTTTTTACCTTATGTAGGATGTATTTTTCTTTATCTAGTCCATATAATTCTTTTTCATTTTTTACAAAATCCGTCCCTGCAACCAGAAAACTTGACACGCGTAGTGAAAAAACATGACACTAATTAAATTTAGTGGTTGATATCTAAAGAATACAATATATGGACTACTAAGCACCAGGAAGGTCTATAATGTAAACCAGTTACCTAAATACGTAAAATTCTTTCATTTACTTTGAGAGACTGAAATTTATACGTGACAGAATGATTAAAAGTGAATTTTTGTTGGAATACCAATAATAATAATAATAATAATAATAATAATAATACGTACATAATATTTGCAAATATTTTACCTCATTTGAGAACTCTTATTCAAATTTGTCGAAATATCTACTTCTATCTGCATCCAGAGCTTTATTAGGACATCTTAATATTTTCTTATAAATTACCTCCTTTTCACAGGTAGCCACGTCCTATTTAAAGTAACGTTCACCATTTTCCAGCATACAAACTTCCCAACATCACACGTTTGCCATCCTCGTCTCTTACATCCGCCACTGGCACATTTTGCCATATTGTATTTGTAAACCAACGCCAGTTTTCACGATGAGATCACATAAAACTTTCAATTACAACGAATCAATCCATGTTTAAACAAGTATTAATGCAGTTACCGGGATGAACCACGGCCCTTCCTTCATACTGGCGAAGCACAAATTTACCTTCTCCACACACAATGCCATAAATTAAATCCGAGCTCTCCATTATTCTCTTCACATTATGATGCGTCATATATCAAAACCAGGAGTCGTCTTTCCTCGGTACTAGTCGCTTCGTCTTCCCGCTGTTACGTAGGCGGTGCGTCGGAGATGTGTATACCACAGTCCGCAGACCAAAGTGTAAGAAACATATGGTGACAGACACTGCAATATCCTACACACGTTCAAAGGTTCTGGAGTCTATACATTTAATTTTAAGAATGGTTGTGTTTTTTCTCAGATCTCAGGACACACAGTTTCAAGACTAATACTCTTCGATGATAAAGTCTCTACCATTTCAGAAGCTTATGCGTCCTCCATGTTGTTATTTTCTCAGTAGGGAATTAAGTAGTTCGTGGGTTGGGTTAAACTCTAAAGGAAAAACTTTAAAATTAAATTTTAAAAATTAGACTACTGGTTCAAAAATTAAAAGGGGTATAAAATTCGCGCTCAGTAGACAAACAAGTTCAACTGACAAGCCTGTTTGTTTGTACAAGAAAGTAACCTAGTTTAATTACTAATACAAATATACATATAGGACTGACTCATCTTGAGGGATGCTAGTTTTTTTTGTTACTTAGGAATTATGCCATTTTCTCAAAATAAATTGCCTCAAATCTTAGGATGATTAGTGGGCAAAGAATTGGAAATAATTTGGAACAAATCAGTAGTTACTATCTTGGAATTTGTATGTACGTACTGAGAAAATTCATAAAGAATGTGAAACAGGGCAGCCTGTAACTTAAAAATGTGATATATTAAACACTGAACACAAAATCAATTGTCAATGTGCACCAGCACATAAATAACGGTAATAAATAAGAGAAAAAACATAGATATGAACTCTAAACAGCATTAACTACTGATGTAGTAGTTAATTTTATGTACAAACTAATTTTAGTATACATGTTTACATTTGTTGGTGTCAATATTGTATTTATATTATGTTCAATAAATGCACGGATAATGGATCATATAAAGCCACCAATATTTATTCGCTCTATGCCCAGTCTGTTGCAAAAGAAGAAAAAGAGAAATTTAAATTCACAAATATTAATTGAAAAAGAACTTAACGGAAAATTTTTAATGCATTTTAAACTTACGTCTGCCCATCTGTCAATATCACATAACAATCAGACAGTTAATTTTAGTGCTGGCACGCTGAAATAATTTTTCCCTAATTGTACCTAATCGTTCTCACAGTGACCGTCAGAGATAATTTGAAAGTTGCTATTTTCCCTTGAAGTGACGGATACTTTCAATACGTGTCCCTGTTGACGTCGATCTACCACACCCGCCTCTCCATGTCATATAATCCACGTGCTTAAGAACCAAATGGTCTGAATCACCCAGGGGGAAAACACAGACGAATCATCAACTTTACGCTTCGCAGGAATAATTCGCATCGCTAACTTCCATTGGCTCGTCCACAGCTGCGGGCATTGCAATTGGTTGCTTGTGCTTGTCCTCTTACTCCTGAATCACACGTGCTGGTACAGACAGTTCTCTGTTCACTGCCTGCGTGCTGTTGGTTCTTCTGAGAGCGTTCGGCCAATGTTGTTATCATACAATTAATTACGCGGACTATTTCAGAAGACATACATCGGCACGATTGCACAAATGACTACTCCATATCCGTTCTACTCCATTTCTACCAAGTCAAGTGGCCGATATTCAATGAATTTCTCGAGGTTTACAGGCGAACAGAAACCTGTGTGAGTAGAACTGAGGATTATACAAGCATGGAACCAGGCTTATAAGTAAAAGATGACATAGACATGAGGCCTATTCATATGCAACAGCTGTGTATCAGGGGCTGTACAAGCTAACACGGTAGGCCACAAAAAATATCATGAAATTTCTAGATTGTTTAAAGGATCTCAATCGGCTCTTCGTTGTACTTTTACGGGTTTTTTTTACATGTTTCAAAAAAATATGAAAACAATAAAAAAAGCGCAAACTAATAGAATAAATCAACAAATGGCGGCGACCAGAAGCACAATTACGTCGTCATCCTTTGATTAAGCTTACAGGCTAAACGATTCATTTACCTTTAAGAAACAAATAATTCAAAAGAAACTGTCAATGAACTAGCAACAAATTTACCGTGGAGTAATGGGTAATCGTGTTATATGTTTGACAGAATGATTAACTTCAGGGTATTGTTTGGTAGTTTAGATCTTCCAGTCACTGAAATAATTACGAGAAATCGTCTGAAATTTACAGCACCTGAATTTTCGTAAATTTCTTTACAAAGCCGGCTATTAGACACTATCCGAAGCCGTATTAATGCACTTCTCATCCTCAAGACCTTGGTTATGGATGGTTCGATCTATGTATGGATGAAATGTGGTGATCGAAGGTGAAGAAACGTGTATGGGTGAATGATTTGGTGAGAAAAATTTGGATCTAACAACGAATGGACATGTGCGCTGAAGCTTTGTATGATTTATTGATGGATAGACACACGGGGGCGTAGGTCAGTAAATGAAGGTAGGAATAATGGTTGATATAGTAGATGAGAGGACTGGGGACAAGGACTGATGGCCTAATGATGTAGTTGCACATATGGGTGGACATATTGCTGAAAGAACGATATTCCGTTTGGATAAAAGGGGTTGTAATTTATTGGATGTGGAAATAAATGAACGTACTACCTCCTGCAGGAAAGACAAATTTTTCCTGTGTTCAGTTAGGCAGCAAACAATAAAACAAGTGGAGAAGTGGGGATTTAGTTCCATGCATTCTTAATTTCGGCACTAGGGGGACATAAATAATCAGCTTCATGCTTCCGTCGATAGACCCGCGTAGAAAGAGAACCAAATAGGCATTAGAAATGAGGCTGGGCAAGGACATAAACCGCTCTGGAAGCAGTGGCCAAGAATAAAGATTTTCCTCCGTCAGAAAAAAAAAAATCCTGAATATTCGTCCTGTAGTCAGTCACTATACTGACTGAGCTATCTAGTTTCGTTTTGATGCTGGGCCGTGCAGTTTGAAACTTAGCTCTGAAATGAGATCAGAGATGTACCTCACACATGTCACGGGAAAAGGGTTTGACTCTGTTATTTAGGATTATTCCTGTTGATTTAACTTGCTGAAGTAGGACACAGCGAGGGGTCAGGACTAGCTGAATGCTGAATACAACTAAGTTGCAAGTCTAAGCACGTGAGTTTCCGCAGCGCACCTTCTCTTGGTCTTGCAAAGTTCTCACATCTCAGTATTCTGAACTTGAGAAACACATGAACGAACTTCTGCTGCACGTCTTGCAAGTGGGAAAATTACGTTTATATTTGCTCTTACTCCGGCCTTTTACAATAGTATTGTGTACATTTTTGGGCGCGTGCGTAAAATTGCGAAAAACGACTATTAGCTTCGTCATGTCCGTCCGTCCGTCCGTCTGCCCACATGAAACAACTCGGCTCCTACTAGACGGATTTTCATGAAATGTGACATTTGAATATTTTTCGAACATCTGTCAAGAATATTTAGGTTCCATTAACATCAGACAAGAATAAAGGTTACTTTACATGAAGATCAATATACATTTACTATCTTATCTCGGTCCGTTCTTTTTAAAATGAAAAATGTTTCAGTCATATGTTGTAGAGAAACTCAAAACACACATTTCATGTTCAATACCATTCTTTCGAAAATCGTGTCATTTATGAGATAAAGTGGAAAAATATTCTTGAACTGGCAGGACACAGATGAAAACATTGCGCATGCGCATTGCATGCTGGATATCTAGCGCTATAAATACACACAGTCAGTTTGTGTAATGCCCCCGCCTTTCCGCTGCAACAATGGTTGCAAGAACGCGCCTCAATGTAACGTAATGCCTACATTGTCTGTCTTGTTACTCGCTGTATTTGGAAGCTCAACCGCAGAAGAATAATTTAATTTACATTATTTGTGTTTTAAACCCAACAGGGATTGTGAAAATTTTAATGGAAGAAATTAGCATATCATCTGGCTCTGTACTTAAATACGGTCAACAAGGATAAAATGCTGCAGGCCGTAGATCCAAACTCGAGGAGGTTCAAGGGTGTTCTAATTCATCTACGAAAAGTTACGGTTGTTCAGGGAAATATAAAAACGTACAGTATTTATCGTGTATTTATGTAAGTGATCTAGCAGCCCTTTTTAATATCTCAGGCTACGTACATTTTTCCTGAAATAATGTTTAAATAGGAAGCGTTTAAAAGACAAGTGGAAGTAAAAAATTCCATTCCTGGATGAGAAAGATTTTTATCTATTTTCAGAAATGTGAGCCGTTTCCCAGTGGCAAAGTGACCTGAACGTAAATATTGCCACTAATCTCAATGTAAGGTGTAGGTTAATAATATTTAAAAATGAACCTGGCCTGCCTCGCATATCTTCAGGAATTTCAGTCACAAATCTAATTATGGAACAAAGTGATGATAATAATAATAATATTTATTCACTACAATTGGGTTGTCACCCGGTGGCAGTGATTATTTTACATGTATACAAAGTATGAAATTGGTTACTAATAAATTTAAGTCGGGAAGGCTATATGAGAAGCATGTAGTGACATGTACTGTAATCTGAGGAATAGTAATGGCATATCTCTGAAGGTCCTGAAGAAAACCCAGAAACATTTTTGTCCATATTTTAAAGCGGGCAACTTCAGAATACAACTTAAAAGTCTTTTCACTTGAATATAATTGTTTTGTAAGAAGAAGCGTGACAGAAAATATTAATTAGCTTTTGTGCATTTAAGTTGAATTTTTATTTCCACTCATAGAAATTTATTAGTAATAAAGAGTAAGGTCTGATTATGTAACCAACTACGGACATTTTGTGATTTCTCTTGGAATCTTGTTAAGTTACGTGTATATTTGTAAAGCCGTACCGGATGCGGAAAGGAGCGAACGAAGAAAGAAAAAAATGGGAAGAATAAAGGAAGAAACGTAGCGTTCTGTCTTACTTTGCTTGGTGTTTGCAACAGGTTGATGGCTCTGCTCAATAAGACCACAATCGCACACATTTCTCACTTCGCAGTTCATGAATACGTTTAGAAACATGTGTAAGACACATCGAGTCCTTTAGCAGGAAAGCTGTGCAATTTCTTCACTATATCTGAGCACAGGCAGAAATAATCCGTCACAGAAGAGACACAGACGTAAAGCTTACTAGAAAGACCCATTGCTACAATGTATCTTCAAAAGCATCAGGATTCGGAGAAGTTACAGACATACTTATCTACTTGTTTGCTTGATGTATTTGCACTTATTTTACCGTTGTTGGCAATGACAAGATATTATCTTCTTCTTTAAGGCGATGAAATATGCTGTGGACGGCGCAAAACTTCTTATTCAATAGCTACCTGGGACTACTCCTTCGGACGTAAAATGCCTTGGGCCTGAATTTGATCACTCGCCTCCATTTTTGCTAATGTTAAAAATGAGTAGAATGGTACCTGTACTTCTAAGCTGCAGCTTCCCTGCGTGCAGAGGGAACTAAAATTTCGAATCTCTGTAAGGCAGTAATTGCTTTTTTCGCTACCATGTCCAGAATCCTTCTCGGAAGTTTCAAGCCTCTGAATACTCTGTACGAAAGGTATAACGGCCGAAGTGTGAGGCTAACATCTCATGTCCTTCTATTGTTTAAGTTACGGATGTGTGGAACCTTTCCTCCATTTCTTCTTATGCCTTGGTATTTTGATGACGTAACACAGGAACGACTTGAACATATTTTTATATCCACGGGGTACGAAGTTTGAATCTTGACCAACACCGGCTACCTTGTCAAAAAACAATTCGGATTTTATGCAGTGACTTTTATGTGATTTTCGGATTAACACGTACTAGAGATAGCAAACGTCAGTTCCTCAAATACAGCTCAAATTGCCTAGCTGAGACCAGCCTACCTTTAAATGAACATCAAAATAGTTTCCATACTCACACATTTCTTCACCGTTCCTTCACAGGTGTTATTCATTTATACAAATTATTTAGTCTTGTTGACAAATATTAAATCCCACAAAAACGAGAGGAAATGTGTCAGTCATATAAGTAATAGTGTCAAAAGTCATAACTGAACAAACCAACTACATGTGTCATGTATGCCGACAATCTTGGGAAATTGATAGTCGCACGGGTGACCAGAAATTTCCGGATTTCTACAGAAACCGAATGTTCTCTTTTAATGGAATGTAACCGGAGCTACTTTCGCCCACAATTCAAGGTCACATTTCGTCCTTTAATATCATACTTCACGTTACATCGCCACGTAAGTTTACATCTCAGATGTGAAATTTTCTTCCATTCAGTTTTTTCTGATTCAGTATTCCATCGCCGGTCCCAGTGACCGCGCGGTCTAAGACGTAGGTCTGTGACCGCTCGGCTGCTTAGATTATGGGTTCGAATCCCACGGAGGGCATTGACGTCTATTTGTAGCGAGTGTTGTGTGTTTCAGGTAGAGGTCTCTGCGACGAGCTAATCAATCGTCCAGAGGAGTCCTACCGACTGTGGTGCGTTGTTGTGTGTGATCTTGAAACCTAGCGAATGAGAAGTCCCTGGCACACTGGGGGCTGTTGAGCCCAGTGAAAGAAAGAAAGTGTTTTAGTTAATTCTCGCCTCAACAATACCGGTTAGTATAAACGTAGTGGCAGTTACAGCTAACTTAATCTATTGGGCTATGAATAAACTATTATTTCCTCAAAGAGTTAAGAAGTTTTCAACCATTAAGATAGAAGTAACTTTACCGTGTTCATAACAGCCGGTCACGACTCTCAGTACTCAGCCACATAAAAGAAAACCTCACAATAGTATAAACGCTCAACTAGATTCAACAATAACAATTTATTAGTAATTTCAATCAACTCAACATGTTTTGGGCGATAATTTCGCCCATCCTGAGGAGAACTAGACTCTGTTTATAGCTTGTGGTGTAATGCACCAAAGAAGTTGCCTGCTGGTGACCTTGCATTATACCATAAGCTACAAACACAGTCTAGTTCTTCTGAGGATGGGCAAAATTATGGCCCGAAACACATTGAGCTGATTGAAATTACTAATAAATTGTTATTGTTGCATCTAGTTGGTCGGTTATACAATTGTATCAGAGATGCACGGTCACACAAACATCGAAAACCTCAAACTCTGACACTATTCCTTCAAGACCTACTTCAATGTTATCCTCCCTTCTAAGCCTAGGTTTTCCAAGAGCTCTGTTTCCCTCAGGTTTTCCAACTACAAACTTCGTAAGCCTTTCACTTGTCCCTCGTGTGTGATTACACTTAATATCATTCGCGAAATTCAAATAAGCAGTTCTTATATTGGTAAACAATATTGACTTTCGTAGTCTTTCTTAGTCTCCAGGAGGTGGGATGTGGGTATGTGGACTGGATTGGGCTGGCCCAGGAGAGGGACAGATGGTGGACGCTTGTGAGTGCGGTAATGAACCTTCGGGTTCCGCGAAATGTGGGAAATTTCTTGACTAGCTGCAAACCAGTTAGCTTCTCAAGAAGGACTCTGCACCATGGAGTAAGTAAGTAAGTAAGTAAGTAAGTCTTACATATATGTGTGTTTGTGGCACTGATCTACATCAACTGTGCAGGCCTGAATTTCTGCCGTTGCGTCAGTGTTTGCTGGCATATTTCTTAAGATTTTTTTTACCCAGAGTAGGAAACGCCCTGGCCCTGTACCCTGCGCAGGCAGTTACTTAAAATATGGAAAGGAATTATTTTTCAATAACTACTTTTGACAGGAGACAGTAAGATTTAGTTCAGACACACCTGTGTCAGGGTAATAAGATTCTCGGAAACAGCGATGAATATCACACAGGAGAATAAAAACTGTGCTCTGAGACACGTGCTGAAAATGGCTGGTATAATTTGTAAGACCTTAAAGTAATATGAGTATTCTCGGTAATTTATAATACTCGCATTCCGAATACGTTAAGTTTAAATGATAGTGAAGCGAAAAATATTTTTAAAATACTTCATTAAAATCTTAACACATAAACTCTACACGATCACCCTTCGTAACTTTGTAGTCCCGACGCGCTGTCTGGTAGGTGATCCTCTTTCGGGAAACGGGTGTGGTTCAACGAATTACATATAGTGTTAATTATTTCTTTTTTATTTGTTGTTTTCTTTACTCAATTTATTCTTGATATAAAATAATGGAGCGCTATATCCAGTAAAACAACTAGATCATTTCTAGGAAACTGACACAGTCACTTCTCTGTACTCCTACTTACACCACACTCGTTCGCGA
>Ga0123355_10004090_pt1 | contig 21141 bp, 12 predicted proteins | sample TergutEmb28metaG_3_FD_89872 | JGI IMG/M metagenome (GOLD analysis project Ga0123355, IMG submission 89872) | Embiratermes neotenicus P1 segment gut microbial communities from Petit-Saut dam, French Guiana - Emb289 P1 | ecosystem: Host-associated > Arthropoda: Insects > Digestive system > Gut ...
AGTCAGGCGAAGAGGGGTGGTGTGATGAAGGGGTTGTTTAAGCGAGCGTCTGCAAAGCACCCGTAGTGCATTGTCACGGACGCTCTTTCCGTGACACCAACGGAGGAAAGTGCGTGCCGAGCTCGCGTAACAACACCTTCGCAACACCACCCCGCCCCCTCCCTTATCGAGGTGCCGCCGTAGACTCCCGCACCTCAAGCCAAGGCTCAAGCTGCGCGCGACTAATAGGCGTATTCTGCGCAAGCCCACGAAGCAATGCGCAAGCGGTTTCCCCAAGCGCAACCGGGTCCTGGGCAACACTGGTAATCATAGGCGTACACCCCTGGCAAAGGGCAAGATTATCAAAGCCTACAATAGACATATCCCTCGGCAGCTTAAGCCCAAGTGCCTTAAACCGGCGCACGGCACCAAGTGCCATTAGGTCGCTTGCGAAATATATTGCCGTTGCGTTGGTTTTTGCGAAATATTCGGCGGCAGCTTCGCCGCTTTCCATGCTGTAATCGCCGTCGAAGCATAGGTTTTGGTCAAACTTTATGCCTTGGTTGTATAGTGCGGCCAAGTAGCCTGCCAGGCGTTCTTGTGAAATATATGCCTCTTTGTGGCCGTTTACGAATCCTATGCGCTTGTGGCCTAAGTGTGTTAGGTGCTTTATTGCAATTGCGCCGCCGGAGATGCTGTTTGTGCCTACATTGCCTATTTTGGGGTTGGTTACGTGGATGTCCATCACTACTATTGGGGACTGGGCCGCTTCTAATTGCAGATAGTAGGTGTCTGTGTTTTTTAGGCCTGCTATGAATAGGCCGTCGAACTTGTTTTTGCTGGCAAATTGGTCTAGGGGTTCCTGGGTTTTGCCATTTATATTGTAGACAACAACGTCGTAGTCAAACCGGTCCGCATACCTTTGGAAGCCCATTAGTAGGCTAAACATTAAAGATGTTTGACTGTCTTCCATTTCTGCCGGGTTTACTACAAGTACCCCAAGGCGGCGGCGTTGGCCCGCGCTTTTAAAATATCCCGCGTCGTGGGCAAAGGTTTGTACCCGCTGGCGGGTTTCTTCGCTTATTTCGTGGCGGCCGGATAGGGCCTTTGATACTGTTGCCGGGGATAGATTAAGGCTTTCGGCTATGCTTCTTACGGTTAGTTTCATGATTTCCTCCAGAATGGGCTTTGAGTGGTAGTATAGCATAAAATCGCTGTTTAATTTCGAAACAGTTTCGAATAATGTTTCCTAAAATTTTCTTGACAAAGGCATGAATAGCAAATATATTTACTTTGTCATAGTTTCCGAAAACACTCTTGTTTTTTACAGCTAAATCCGTCATTATTTCCTATGGGTATGGCAAGGTTTCACAATTTATTGCCCTGCATCAGAAAATATGCATACACACTGGCCAATCATATGTATACATATGTATGTGCCGGCAAGGAGAAATGTTTCGCTATGGATAAAAACCTACATACAAACTGGCAGTTATTTGAAAAAGAGTTTAACCCCCAGGCCTTGGCCAAGTGCGAGTCTGTTATGTGCCTCGGTAATGGGTACATGGGGCTGCGCGCTGCAACAGAGGAGCGGTATATCGGCGAAAAGCGGGGGCTTTTTATCGCGGGTACTTTTAACCGCTTTTACGAAAAATCTGAGAACGAAGTGTGTGAACTGCCAAATGCCGCGGATATCCTTGAAATGGAGATTATATTGGACGGCCAGGTTTTTAGTCTTGCCCAGGGTGAGATTAAAGCCTATAGCCGCAGCTTAGATCTTTCAACAGGTCGGCTTCATAGGCATGTGCACTGGGTTTCGCCAAAGGGCGCGGCATATAAATTGGATTTTTACCGCATTGTTTCCCTAAAAAACCTGCATACAATTGCCCAAAAGGTATGTATTACGCCCCTTGATTCGGATGCGCATATCGCAGTTTCTACAGGCATAAACGGCCAGATGACCAACTCCGGCAGCCAGCATTTTTCTGAGGGCGCAAAGCGGTTTTATGACATGCGCTATATGCAGCTTGTGCAAACCACTACCCAAAGCGATATTGACTTTGTATTGACAACAGATGTGCAGCTATCCGGCAAATTTGCAAAAGAAGCCGAAAGGCGTATTGCAATGGAAAGACGCAGGATTTACGCAGTCTATACCGCAACGCCCATGCATAGCCAGACATTAACAATCGAAAAAATTACCACGGTGCACACATCTCGTGATAAATGGACAGAAGGCTTAACCACCGCCCAGCTGCAAGAGCACGCCCTTGAAAACTTAAAAGAGCAATCTGCCCTTGGGTATGACCAAATTGCGGAGATTAGTGCAAAAACCTGGCGTAAGCTTGTGTGGGACAATGTGCCCGTCACAGTTGAATCCACAAACCCCACCGACCAGCTTGCCCTACGCTTTGCCCAATACCATCTGCAAATAATGGCACCCGCCCACGATAATCGTATGAATATCGGCGCAAAAGCCCTTTCCGGCGAGGGCTATAAGGGGCATACCTTCTGGGATACAGAAATTTTTGCCCTTCCATATTATATATTTACCCAACCGGCTACCGCACGCAGCCTTGAGATTTACCGCTATCTCTCCCTTCCGGGCGCAAGAGCAAAGGCTTCGGGCAATGGTTATAGCGGCGCGCAGTTCCCATGGGAATCTGCTTGGCTTGACGATGGGGAGGTCACCCCGCTTTATGGCGCGGCCGATGTTATCACCGGCCTGCCTATCCCTATACTAACCGGGCTTATTGAGATTCATATAACCTGCGATGTATGCTATGGCGTCTGGCAATATTACATGGCCACCGGTGACGAGGATTTTATGCAAGAATACGGCTACGAGCTTATCTTCGAAACCGCTAATTTTTGGGCATCCCGGCTGGAAGAAGGCGCGGACGGATTGCTTCATATAAATAATGTAATCGGCCCCGACGAATATAAAGACGGCATTGACGACAACGCCTTTACAAACTACTTCGCCCATTGGAATCTGATGCTTGCGATGGAATATTATAACAAGCTTACGAGTAAACCTATCTTAGATAAGCTTGGCAAAAAAATATCTCTTGATTATGACAACTGGAAGCAAAAAGCCGAACGGGTTTATCTTCCCGCACCTCGGGAAGATGGCGTAATCCCTCAAAACCGCACGTTTTTAGTGCTAAAAGACATTGACCTTACCAAGTATAAAACCCAGCAGCAAGTTGGCTCAATTTATCAAGACTATAACCAAGAGCAAATTGGCGAAATACAGGTCTGTAAGCAGGCCGATAACCTACTATTGATACTTCTGATGGAATCCGCTTTCACCCCGGAAGTAAAACGCGCAAACTGGGATTACTACGAGCCCCGTACCTTGCATGACTCGTCCCTTTCCCTTTCGACACACTGCATTTTGGCCAATGATATGGGTGATTACACCTTGGCATACGAGTTGTTTGGGCGGGCATGTAATATCGACATTGGGCCTAACTTGCATTCCTCAAACGAGGGCATACACGCCGGAAGTATCGGCGGGATATGGCAATGCACTGTGCTTGGTTTTGGCGGCCTTCGGCAGCTTGGGGATAAAGTCCGCCTTAAGCCCTCATTGCCGGATAACTGGACGAAACTAAGCTTCTATTGCTATATCAAAGGCCAAAAACTGTTTATTGAGATAACCGACGAAAAGATTTGCATTGAGAACCAAACCCGTACAGGTAAAGTCGAATTAGAAATCAACGATAAGATGTATGTTGTTGATGAGAGGCTGGAACTGCAACAACCTTAGATATACCTTTAGTCGTTTTTGTCAAAGGTTTCAACGCAACCTTTTGTCGTTTTGGAAAAAGGTTTTAGCACAACCTTTTGTCGTTTTGGAAAAAGGTTTCAAGCAAGTGCAGAGAGGTGGGACATATGGACACAGGCGCACCAAGCAGCAACACACCAAATAGCAGCAAAGCTAAAAGCAGCGCGGCAGTAAGCGTAGCAAGTACAGGCAAAACCCCACGCAAGCGGCCAACCCGCCAGGGGTTCATCTTTGAGATGAAGCGCAACTGGCCATACTATTTGATGGCACTTCCCGCAATGGGCGTTGCGTTTCTGGTCAGCTACCTGCCATATCCGGGGCTTATTATTGCCTTTCAGGACTTTCACTTTGTGCGGGGTATGAGCGGCAGCGATTTTGTTGGGATGTCCAATTTCCGCTTCTTTTTCGATAGTATATTCTTTTTTAGGACTACGTTTAATACCCTGTTTATTAACCTGCTTTCCACGATTTTTATAACCATTGTTGCGGTATCAATTGCGATTATGCTTAATGAGATGCGGAAAAAGCTTGCAGTAAGGCTGTATCAAAATATTATTTTTTTCCCGCATTTTCTGTCTGCGGTAATCGTTGGGCATTTGCTTATACATGTGCTATTTCCTACACAGGCAGGTATTGTTAACCGGTTTATTGTTGCATTTGGCGGCGAGAGGGTGCCGTGGCTGTTTACTCCAGAGCCTTGGCTTGGCATCGTTGTAGGTACAAATGTCTGGCGTAGCATGGGCTTTACCTCGATTATTTATCTTGCAACTATTGCGGGCATTGACGAGGAAATGTACGAGGCCGCAAACCTGGACGGTGCAGGGCGGTTGCGTATGCTTTGGCATATCACTCTTCCTATGTTAATACCTGCGATATGTATGCTGGTTCTTTTATCAATTGGGACGGTAATGTTCGGTGACTTTGGCCTGCTTTACTCCATTGTAGACCCTAATCCGATGCTGCTTCCAAGGCTGGATATAATCGAAACCTTTGTGTTTAGGGCAATACGGGAAACCGTAGACTTTGGCACTGCCGCGGCTATTGGTTTATATCAGTCCGTTGTAGGTTTTATTCTGGTAGTCGTGGCAAACCTTGTTGCTAAGAAAATCGACCCAGACTACGCGCTGTTTTAGGGGGAGGGTACACATATGTCTATAAGAATGTCATTTCCCGAAAAGTTTGGGCAAGTAGGTATGCACTTAGTAATGATTCTGCTTTCCCTTACCGCCCTTTACCCTATTGTGCTGGTTTTTATGGTATCTATTTCAAGTGAGGCCAGTGTCGCAACACAGGGGATTAGGCTTATTCCGATGGAATTTTCTCTTGACGCATACAGGTTGGTTTTTGCAACCCAGGACATGGCGCGTGCCTATTTTGTGACAATTATGGTGACGCTGGTTGGTACTAGCCTTTCGCTGCTTGTTTGCTCTATGGCTGGCTGGGCAATCAGCCTTGATAGGGTAAAGTATCGTTTTGTGATTGCGCTATTTTTCTTTATCCCTGTAGTGTTTAGGCCTGGGCTTTTGCCTTGGTTTAGGGTAATCACCCAGGTACTTGGGCTTAGGGATAGCTTTTGGGCACTTATTATCCCGGCCTTGGTTTCGCCCTTTAATATTATCCTCTTGCGCAACTATTTCCGCACGATACCCGCGTCCCTTGTGGAGTCGGCGCAAATAGACGGCGCGCCTGTTCCAATTATTTTTATCAAGGTAATGCTGCCACTTGCAAAGCCAATACTTGCAACCTGCGCGCTGTTTATAAGCCTGGGTTACTGGAACAGCTTTACAGAGGCACTGTGGTTTATAGATAATCCCCGTCTTTTCCCGTTGCAGTACATGCTTTTTAGGATACAGCAGCAGCTAGAAATGATGCGGCGCATGGGTATTATCATGGGTGTAATGCCCACCCAAACCTTTAGGCTGGCTACCATGTTTGTAACAATTGGCCCAATTATTGTGGTGTACCCCTTTGTTCAGCGTTTCTTTATTAAAGGTATCATGATTGGCGCGATTAAAGGGTAAATATTATATGTAAGAGGGGCAGTGCCCCATATGCACTAATTTAGAAAAACCTTGATGGCTTTGCCCTCAAACTCCCACTCGCTTTTTGAAAAAAGCGAGGCAAAAACTTTAATGAATGCGCAAGCGCATTCAGGGATAGTAATAATTATCCAAAAATCGCGCGGTTTTCGCGATTTTTACAAAAGTTTTTGGTCAAACTTTTTTCAAAAAGTTTGCGGGTGTGGGCGGAGCCCATGGTTTTCTTCTGAATAGTACACATGGGGCAGTGCCCCATAAAAAAGGAGGATTTTTAGCATGAAGAAAATTTTAGTTTTGGCGTTTATCCTTGTTGCATCTATGCTGTTTTTAGCAGCATGTGACCGAGGCGGCGACGCAGACGGGGACTATCTCACTTTACGTGCAGTATTCCCAGGCGACCATCCAAATGATGAAGAGTATGTACTTGAGGCAATTAACGCAAGACTACGTGAGGCCTATGGTTTCCAATTAGAAACAGTGTTTGTGCATGACTACTGGACAAATATCGCGCTGATGATTGCAAGTGACGAAACTGTAGACATTGCATGGGCCCATGAAAGTACCATCGCAGACCTGCGTGCAAGAGGCGTTTACCAGCCAATTGATGCATATCTTGCTACTTACGCACCGGTAATCGACGCCAAAATGCCGGACTTTGTACGCTCGCAAGGCTCTCTTGACGGTACACTTTACGCGGTACCACGTATGATTCCAATGGCGCAGTACAACTGGCTTTGGAATATCCGCGGCGACCTACGTCAAGAGTGGGGCGTGCCGGAAATCCACACCCTTGCCGACCTTGAAGTATATCTTCAAGCCGCCCTTGACGCAGGAATGACACCAACAGCAGACCAGCAAGGCCGTCCGCTGTATCCGGTGCTTGCGCAGTTCTACTTCCCAATGGGCGACAATGGCCGTTATCCGCTATTTGTAGACCCAAGCGACCCGACATTTACCGTGCAAAACTTCTTTGCATCCGACAACTGGATGGAAATGATTCAAACAAAACGCCGCTGGCGTGAAGTTGGCTTTATCGCCGAAGACGAGTCCCACTTTGGCGGCAATGCCCACGAAGGCTTTATCTTTGGCCAAGTAGCGGCAGTACCTTCAAACACCAACTCTGTTTTCGAGCGTATCGACGGCCTTGTGAACAACATGGGCACAGACGCCTGGATCGAATCAATCATGCTTAACCCAGGCAGACGCTATGTTTTCCACGGTGGCGACAATATGCTTGCAGTTGGCTCAACCAGCGAAAATGTACGTGAAGCGGTACAGTTCTTTAACTGGACACGTGCAAGCCAAGAAAACTATGACCTATGGAGCCATGGCGTACTTGGTCGCAACTATAACTTAACACCAGGCGGAGCAATCGATCTTACAGATATCCCACCAGGTATGGTATACGCACCACGTAGCTGGATGTGGAACGATGTTGACCTAGCCCGTTTCTCTGCCAACGTATCCCCAGAGGCAGTTCAAGCAAAAATCAACTGGGATACAGGCGCAATTGTTACCCCATTTGTAGGTTTTACCATCGACCAAAGCGGCTTTGCAAGTGAATTTGCCCAAGTAACAGCCGTAACAGATGAGTTTTTCTCGATTCTTATCGCCGGTATGGACGCAGACTATGTTGGCCGCAACGAGCTGTTCCTGCAACAGCTTGGAGCAGCAGGCATCCAAACAGTAATCGAGCAAGTTCAAATCCAGCTTGACGCGTTCTTAGGCCGCTAATGGGCGGGGCTGATAAAATCGGCCGGAATCTTAATGCAAACGAAACAATCAATATGCAAAACACACATGATATATCAAGAGTATACGACACGCAAAACACACACGACACACAAACCTCATGCGATACACAAAATACACACGATATATCCAATGAAATCACGTTGCCCGGGGCTACCACCCGGGCAACTTTTTCGAAGTACGTTTGCGCAAGCGAGCGGGTAAAACTTATAGGCACAATAGACGCCCGCTTCCCTGATTTCGGCCATCATCAAGAAAAAGAAATGGGCGGCCTTTGGCTGCACCCGATTAAGCTTTTGGACGGTTTTTGGCTTAGATTTCACGACAAAACCGCCACCGAAGACGTCAACTGCTGGATAATCGCAGATGAATACGAAGTAAAGCCCTGGGGTAACCGTTTCAAATTCGGCCAAAACCTTGGCCATACCCGTGTAAAAATCACACAGACACAGCTATGCCCAGAAGAGGCAACCGGCTTAGTTGTTTCATATCAACTTACAAATCATGGCCAAACACCGGCAGAAATAGAGCTTGAGTTCCTAGCCCGTACAGATATGCGGCCTGTCTGGTTTTCCGAAAAGGCCGGGATATGTAAAGAGGGTGTGGATGATTTGGTGACAGCCGCTTACACCCCACACCAACCGGCAAATCATATTCCTCTACTAGTCAAAGCCGCCAAACACCCATGGTATACGGCAATTGGTAGCGACATCCCAGGCTCAGACATCAAAGAAATAAAAACAGGCCAACATCGCGGCCCGGAAAACAATCATGGCGACGGACTAAGTATAAGCATAATCGTAAGCCAGACCCTACAGCCAAGCGAGAGCAAGGTTATCACATTTTTTATAGCGGGTTCATACGAATCCGAAGATGATTGCCGAAAGCAATACCAAATCCTTTCCGGAGAGCCTAACGCCAAAACCAATAACAATCCACTCACCGCCTTCAAGGCAAGCAAAAAAGCCCGCTATAAGCAAATTCTTTCCCAGTCCAATCTGCAAACCCAAGACCCCACCTTCGACGATGCATACAATTGGGTAAAAATCCACACCCACTGGCTGACAATGGACGCAGGCCACCACGGTCGCGGCCTAGCTGCCGGTTTTCCAGAATACCCATGGTGGTTTGGCTGCGACAACTGCTATGCAATCCAAGGTTTGCTTGCGATTGGCGATTTTAAACTACCCCACGATACCCTGCTTCTTCTATTAGAATACTCCGAAAAGCATAACGGCAACGGCCAAATCCTACACGAGATAACAACGGCAGGGGTAAACGCCCATTCCGGCAACACCCAAGAGACGGCACACTACATCGTAGCCCTATGGTTTTACTATGAATGGACTGGCGACCTATCATTGGTACGCCGTGCATTCCCATACCTACAAAAGTCTGTAAACTGGCTGGTTTCCATGGACCCGGAAGGCTACGGCTTCCCAGGCGGATACGGCATTACAGAGATTGCGGGCCTAAACTCCCGCTTGATAGACACTGCTGTATACACCGCCGCCGCATTCGAATACTACGCAAAAATATGCGAAATCATGGCAAACCGCCTAGACGACGATAATTATCACACCAATTTAAATGCCACATCCGCCGAACTAAAAGCCGCTTCCGCCGAGTTTTCCGCGCGCGGCACCGATATGCGCGACGCAATCAACACAAAAATGTGGAACGATAAACACAGTTTATACGCAGACGTCTTCACAGACGCTGAGGAAGTACACAAGAAATCCAAGGAAATGCTTGCACAGGTTTCCGGCCACCGGGCGGAAAAACTGAAAATGATTTTGTCTGAGGCTGCGGCCGAAGCCGGCACAAACACAACCAAAACCGGCTGGCTGCTAAATCGCAACTGGGTAATCATCACCCCAATGGAAATGGGCATAGCCCCTAAAGAAAAAGCCAAGCCTGCCCTAGAGAATATGCACAGACAGGAGTTTGTAGGCAAGTACGGCGCGTATCTAAGCGGCGGCTACCAAGATGCAACAATGACGATATCCACCGGCGTATACGCCACAGCCCAAGCACGGTATGGCTATCCCGACCGCGCCCTTTCCCTCCTAGAAAAAATGTTTTCAACCATAAACATGATTTCCCCAGGCTGCATTGCAGAAATGTCACCGGACTATGGCTGCTTTATCCAGGGATGGACGGTGTATGCCGCGGCACTTCCTGTGGTACGCTACTTTTTTGGCATCCAGCCGGGCTTTACACAAGCCTGCGAGCAAGCCTATGTGCATGAGTTAATCCTGGCACCAAACCCTCCAAAAGCGTGGCGTAAAGCAAAGCTATCCCAAGTGTTGGTGCTTGATGGTGAAGTGTCAATCGGGTTTGTCCGATACCCAAGCAAAAATGCAGCCAACAATCAAGCCGAAAATAGCCACGAACATATTACGACCTACACCGGTACAATCAACCTAACATCTCCTACGAAGTGGCTATTAAGAAAAGGACAAACCGCAATAATAAACGGCATGAAATACACCGCCGAAAAAGAAAAGCTTATCCCTCTAGGGATTGGCGCATTCGAGATAAGCTTATTTGAAAGATAATACCGCTGAAAAATTAGGGCGTGTTCCCACTCAAATGCGCTGCAAAATCGCCGCATTTCCGTAGCGTGAACACGCCCTAACTGGCTCTAAATCTATTGTATGGATAATGAAACGCTATTCTATACAAGCGTATATAATGTTTTTCAACCTCGGCGCAATGTGGCCTTCCATACTTGGCATCAGTTGGTGTGCATATACATAGGTAAGTTCGGCCGCTGGATCTATCGCAAAGTAAGTACCCAAAAATCCAGCCCAGCCATATTCGCCTATATTGGCGTTCATTCCGCTCATTGCTTTGTCTATCAAAGTACGCACACCCAAGCCATAGCCGTAGCCACTATGAGAATCCCAGTTGTAATCGCCCATGCGGGTGTCACATAAATGATTTGTGCGCATTAGTTCAATAGTGCCCTTGCTCAAAAGCCTATACCCGCATGTCGCAATGCCGTGGTTGCAAAGGGCACCTGCGAACTTCGCATAATCGGCAACGCTTGAAACCAGCCCGCCGCCACAGTTCTCAAAACCCCAGACAGCGTGGTCAGCTTTAGAATGGGTGCAGGTTTCGGTGTTATAGTTATACACGTTGGCAAGCCTCGCGGCGTTTTCGGCTGATATATATTGGCGGAAGAACGTGTCATTCATGCCTAGGGGCGCAAAAATTTCATCATGGAAATACTCGCTGACTTTCTTGCCGGTAATGCGTTCGATAAGCGCACCCAAGATATCGTGGCTATAGCCGTACCTCCATCTGGTGCCGGGTTCAAAGTGTAGCGTTTCCTTGGATATTGCGTCAGCGAACTTAGTTAAATCGGTACATAGGGATAAATCTGTAGGGGCATCATACGAAACACCCGATGACATGGTGAACAAATCCACTACACGGATAGGTCGTGTGCAAGGTACAACTTCGCCTGCGTCATTCTTATACGTCATATTGCGAAATTCCGGCATATAGTCGCCAATCGGGTCAGCAAGAAGAAAGCGACCTTCTTCAAGCAACCGCAGCGCCGCGACGCAGGTTACAACCTTTGTCATAGACCAAATTGCGAATAGCGTATCTTTTGTAATAGGTGCCTTCGCCTCAATATCCGCGTACCCGACTTGGTGGCGGTACACTTCACACCCCTTCAAATATATGGCGAGGTCAGCACCCGCTACACCAATGTTTTTCAATGACTCCATGAAATTTGTAACACGTGTGAAATTCATATGCACTCCTCTTCCTTTCATAATTTATATTGCATGATTTTTACCTTAACTCAGCACCGCAAATTACACCTTTATTTTTGTCGTTTAACGGAATTAAACCATAAATAAAACTGCTTGTACAGAGTAAATACCAACACATATACTACCGATGTCATTTTTGCCAAAAGCGATCAAACCCAGTAAATCCAGGTTTTTCTCCTTTGGTCAAAACTATAAAAGTAACACTACATACATCCAGCCTTATACATATAGGTCGGCGGCTTTGTCAAACAAGGCCCCTTTTTATTATGAAAACCACTTGACCTCCATCTCTTACACATGTAAGATATGCATGAATCTTACAAATGTAATACATGGAGGTTTCAATGAGCTACACAATGCTAGGCATTAAACGAAAGCGCAGGCAGCAAAAATCTCAAATCACCCGAGTACGCAATAAACTAAGCTTATTGTTTTTACGCGTAACCCTTGCGGTATTACTAATCACAATAATCACCGTCGCGGGCGCAGTAATTGGAACATGGCGCGGCATTATTGCCAATTCCCCAGAGATTCCTATACATGAAATCCGCCCAATAAACTACGCCTCTATAATAGTATGCGCCCGCACCGGGGCAGAACTAACGCGCCTTCATGCCGGTGTTAATCGCACAAACGTCACCCTAGACCAAATCCCCGAGCATGTACGAAATGCCTTTATCGCAATTGAAGACGAGCGTTTCTACTACCACAATGGCATAGATATCCGCAGTATTGGCCGTGCTTTATGGGTACTTTTTTCAAACGAAGGCACTAGTGCGCAAGGGGCAAGCACCATCACCCAGCAGCTAATTAAAAACCGACTAGAGCGCTTTGACAGCGACCTAATAACAAAGCTACAAGAGCAATACCTAGCCGTACAATTTGAAAGAGACCTAGCAGATGCCTTTGGTGATTGCACCCGCCGGGCCAAAGACTATATCCTGGAAGTGTATCTAAACACCATAAACCTGGGACGCACAAACCACGGCGTACAGGCGGCAGCCTTGTTTTATTACGGCGTAGACGTATGGGACTTAAGCCTCGCCCAAGCCGCAACAATAGCGGCAATTACCCAAAACCCCACCCGCTTCCCACCCGACACACGCCCGGAAAATAATTGGGAGCGTGCAAGGCTGGTGCTATACAAGATGCACGAGCTTGGCTTTATAACCGAAGAAGAATTTTATGAAGCGTATTGCATCAGTGTTTATGACACAATTGTAAGGGGCACCGGCGGTGAAGCGCGGGCTACTGTATCGCCCTTCGATTGTTTTACAGACGCGCTTCTAGCCCAGCTGCGTAGCGACTTAATTGAAACCCTTAACATAACAGAATTTGAAGCCGACAGGATAATCTTCACCCAGGGGCTAAGGATATACACCACCCAAAACACCGAAATGCAAGCAATTGTAGACGATGTTATCTTAGACGACTCTATGTTTCCAGGGGCGGGGTTTCAAATAGATGTACTGTATCTTGTAACCGTTCAAAATAATATAACCGGACATAAACGGGACTACAGCCAACAAACCACAGTCCGTAACATGGAAGAAGCGGAGGCCTTTATCACCCGTATGCAATACGAACTGCTTGGCTCAAATGACACAATTATTAGCGAACGTCGGATTTTTACCCCACAACCCCAAAGTGCCTTTGTGCTAATGGATCACCACAACGGGCATGTGCTTGCGGTAAGGGGCTTAAGGGGAGATAAAACCGAAAGCCGCGGCTTTTGCCGGGCTACAATGGCGACACGTTCCCCCGGTAGCCAGTTAAAGCCATTGGTCTTTGCCGCGGGCTTTGATTTAGGCCTGCTTACCCCGGCAAGCACTATCGACGACGTACCATGGGCAATAACGCCCAATGGTGGCCAGCGTTATCAACCGGGCAACTGGTGGGGCCGGCGTTACTATGGCCTTTCAACATCACGTAGGGCGATTCATACATCCATGAATATCGTATCTGTGCGTGCTTTAGTAGAGGATATCGGTATCGAAACCGGTTTTGCATACATGCTTAACTTTGGCCTAACAACCTTGGAAGGGGAAACATGGGCCGGACGCCCGTTTTCCGACAGGATTCCTGCCCTAGCCCTAGGTGGCCTTACCGAGGGCGTAATTCTTTTAGAATTAGCAGCGGCATATGCCACAATTGCCAACCAAGGCTATTACAACAGGCCAATCTTTTATACTCATGTCATAGACCATAGCGGTAACCTGCTAATAGAAAATACCCATATACCCCATCAAGTAATACACAGGGAAACGGCATACCTCTTAACCGACACAATGCGTGATACACTACGCGCACCGGGTGCAACCGGGCATCAGTCTAATTTCGCAGACCCACAAATGCGCAGGGATATCCCTATAGCCGGAAAAACAGGCACATCTCAACATACCCGCGACCTAGGCTTTACCGGCTATACCCCGTATTTTACGGCGGCAATCTGGATGGGATATGACGATAACCAGCATCTTCCGCCTGGTTCAAGCAATTATCATATGCGTATATGGCGCGCAATAATGGAACGTATCCATGAAGACTTGCCTCCAAGACAATTCCCCGACCGCCCAGCCGGTATTGCTGTACACACGGTTTGCCGTGATTCCGGCCACCCCGCTACGGAAGTATGCCGGATAGACCCACGGGGCAACCGTGTGCATTCGGAGATTTTTGCCTCGGGGACGGTACCCCTCACGCCGTGCCCGATTCACCAACAGTTTGAAATATGTACGATTCATGGATATTTAGCAGGCCCATACTGCCACTCATACTATATAGAAACGCGCGTAGGCATAGTGAGGCCAATACCGGTACCGGACTTTGCTATCGGGGCAAACATTGGTGACAGGCATTTAGACTTTTCGGCATCTGTACTTGAGGGGCATGTGTGCCTAAGCTGTTACGGTTATCATATAGATTACGACTATCTTACAGATTACGGCTATCGTACAGAAGAATCGGATTATGATGAATCGACCTGGGGTGATTGGTCTGCCGATGATGACTTGCGAAATAATAATGACGTGCCAAATAATGATGATTGGCCAAATAATGAAGACGGGACAAATAATGATGAAATATATATCGCATGGCCTTGGAATTGGCCGACGCAAACCCCTACGCCGAACTACGATACAGATGAATTACATTCACCACTCTCAACACCACCCCCAGAACCGTTAACGTACAATAACTCATCAAACACTTGATTCGGGAGAGCTATAGCGAACGACTTTCGAAATCGTGATTGCGCGTCGGGTAAAATCGGCCAAAAACGCCAAGTACGCGTTTTTAGCTACCCTCCTTCAATCACGTTTCTCAATGTCGTTCGCTATAGATCACTACCCAGCAAAGCCATATTCAATATTAATATCAAACTCAAACTCCGGCAGCAGTTTAGCCATATCCTCCGCAATTTCACCCCGCAGCGTAAGCGAGTTATCCCGCGATATCTCCAGGGGAAACTCCAAGTCAAACACAACAACCGGTTTGCCTTCATCATCCTCGTCATGAGGCCTCGCATCCGCAATCCGAAACTCATTTGGATGCAAGGCCGGATATCTTTCGGCAATATACCCCTTCGCAACACCGATAACATTTTGCAGCCGGCTATCGGCCATATTAATCGGCGTAAGCTGCACAACAAGGGGTATCCCAAGCTGAGTAAACACAGCATTGCCAAGCTTTTTCACCAGGCTATAAGAATCCTCATGTGGCATATCCATCGGTACCTCAACGTGCAAACTGGCCATATCCCGCCTGGGGCCGTAACTATGCACAACCAAATCATGCACCCCTATAACCCCATCATGCCCCTTAACAATATCCTTGATTTTAGCCGCAACAGACCCATCAGAAGGGTTGCCGATAATACGCCCAAGTGCCTCTTTTGCCACATTGTAACCAGAGCGGAAAAACACCAGCGCAAGCAAAGCCCCAACATACCCGTCAACACTTATCCCGGTCAAAATCGCGAAAATCAGTGAAAGTAGTGTCACGGCGTTAATCAAGACATCGTTGCGAGAGTCAATCCCAACCGCGATAAGGGTATCAGAGCCGATTGCCCGGCCAAGCTTCTTATTAAAAAACATCATCCAAAGTTTTACCACCATACTGGAAACCATAACAACAACTGCCCAAATAGAAAAATAAACAGCCTCGGGAGATATGATTTTAGCCACAGAACTACGCATAACCTCATAGCCCGTTACTAAAATAATACCCGCAACCGCAAGGCTAATAAGATACTCAATCCGGGCATGTCCAAAAGGATGCTCTCTATCGGCAGGCTTTGCCGACCACCTAAAGCCTAAAATCGTAAGCACAGACGTTAGGCAATCTGTTAGGTTATTAAACGCGTCAGCGGTTATTGCAACACTGTTTGTGATTGCGCCAACAATAAACTTCGCAACAGATAAAATCATATTCAAAAAAACACCGCTTATCCCCGAAAGATTGCCGTATTTTACACGCACTTTAGGGGATTCGGTGTTTTTATAGTCCGGTACAAAGAGTCTTAATAGCAGCAATGGGACTCACTCCTTAATTCATGTTAATTTATTGGCATTTGTTTCCAGTGCATGTTCATGGCAAGCGTTAAACGCCGGAATTTGGGGTTTTTCCATTTTTGACAAAGGTTATCCAGCAAGGAATAGAATTTATAGGCGAACTGCAAACAATGGAATCTTGGGGAATGAGATGCGTTTATCTTAGGGACCCCGAAGGCAATTTGCTTGAACTTAGCAGCGACATATAAACTACTCCATCGCATAAAAGAAGAAGTCGTCCACCGTACCCCATGCCCCGTTAGTATTTTCGATATTAAATGTAATGCCAACTGTAATAATGTCCCCGTCTTGTACGGGGATATTTGTTATTCCGGGATTGTTCCAGTTTTGCCAGCCGGGTAATGCCGAGTTTTCGCGGGCAAACAACTCGCCGTTTATCAGTACATAAGCATAGATTTCCCAGCCGGTACCGGCATCGCCGCCGGTGATAAAGGCTTCGAAGCCATAAAGCCCTGTGGTAAGCCCTAATATATCCTGTTCGATTGAAAAATGTATGGGCAAGTTAGCCCCTCGCCAAAAACGGAAGCCGAAATCTCCGCTGCGCGGGTTATCCATTCCGCGGTTTGCATAGCCCTCGCCGGTACCATGGAATATAACCCGCCACATGTCCATATTTGGGTCTTCGAAGCTGTGATTTTCGACGAGATTGCCTGGAGAAAGGGTTAATGTGTGGGTGAAGTAAAAGCTGTGCCCGTAATCAAGGTCTTGCCAGAGGCTGTACTCGTCTAAACTCGTCACAGTGCCCGTCGCACCATGTTCGGCCACTCCTGTGTTATCCGAGGTCGCTTCCATGTTATCCGAAGCGTCATCAGAAGTCTCGATTGCGTCATCTGAGGATATAGCAGCCCTAATCTCGTCAGCAGTTTTTGTCATAGCAAGCCCACGGATTTCAACAGTCGCAACCCCGCCTGTAGCCTGTGCAACTTCAAGCGCAACCTGCAAATCCGCCTCTTCCCAGATTACACGCGCAGGCACCCGCGCATTATTGGCAAAAACTGCAATAACGGTTTCCGGCAGCATGTTCTCAACTAAATATTCCATAGTAAGCCCAGGATTGCGCAGTGCCTCGGACTGAGAATGCAAAATCATATCAATACGATTGCCATGCCGCGATACCGCCCCCGTCCGCAAATAATTAAACAAATTTAACGTAGCAATGGGATAACCAAAGCGGTCAAAAAACGCTTGATTATCCCAAGAAGACCCACCCCAGTACGTGCCTGCATCGTAGGGATCATAAACTGCTGCGTAACTGGCTGCCCAACCGCTGCCAAACTCTTCCCAGATAGGCAAGTTGGCCTCGCGACCGCCATGCCCAACGGTTATCCAAGCCGGTTCCCATAAAAAAATCCCAACACCGCGCTCTACAGAGGCCACAGCGGCGGCAACATCACGAATCGCATGTGCCTGCCCCTGGGTGGTAATTGGGTAATTATACGTTGCCATATATCCAGACCAAGAATTGGTATGTCCGTCGGAATCTTCTGTTGTAAAGGGATAGGACGTCTCAAACACAGCAACATCCACATCGAATGTATTTGCAAGCAGATTCATAAGTTCTACCAGATTATCCAAACAACCATGCCAAAACGGATAATAAGAAATGCCAAAGACATCGTACACCACCTCAGCCGATTGAAGCGTCAAACCGGTTTGGGTAAATGTCCAAAAATTCTCCGGGTCGGTCTTATGGAAGGCTATGCGAATGTTTCGTTCGGTTTCAATAAAGTTCGCAGAAAGGCTCTCTCCCTGGGAAATGCGAAAATCTCGCTCTGCCGCAATCACAGCCTCGCTTCCTGCCGCAAACAGTTGTACTTTAAAAGGCCAGCCCGTTACCCCGGCGATGCCATTATTGGTTTCATTGCCAATTTGTACCATGCCGATATCAATGCCCGCTACAAGCATTTGCATGATTGTGTCATAGGTAAAATCATACAAAGCCACGGCCTTCTCCGCTACAGACATGCCCTCCCACGCCCGAGGTGCCATCTGCTTACCAGGGTCTGCCCAAAAGTCAGAATAGTGAAAATTTACCAATAGGCTCATGCCTGCATCAGTCGCACGTCTTCCTATTTCAATTGCGCGAGACACATCGTTATTGCCGCCGCCAAACCCCCTTCGAGTGCCATCGCCTGCCCCATGATTTCCATGATACCAGGGGTCATTCCAAATGCGCACCCGTACATAGTTAGCCCCGCCTGTAGCAAAAAGTTCAAATAAGTCGGCCTCATTGCCGTCAAAGTCGCGGAAAATAACACCGCTTTCCTCCAAGGACAATACACTGGAAATATCTACACCCAGCATAAAATCATCATCAAGCCCTTCAATACGCTGCACCCAAATATCAGTCTCAGGCACTCCGGCCTCCCTTGTGCCCCTGCCTATACTCCCAAACCCATCAAATCCACCAAAAAACGCAACCCCTATTGCAATAACACAAACCAATAGTATTACCACAGATGTTAATAATATTCCCATGTTTTTTTGACTAAAACTCATAAAAACCTCCCTAATTTGTAATACTACTGTAATAATGTAAGGCTAAACGCACAAAAAATCAACTTACTATTGCACTGCTCTCGTGCATAGTTTATAATGCGCCGCATAAGAAGTTGTAAAGCCTGTTAAACACGTAGCACGCAAACATGTAAACGGGCAACGCTTCAATAATTAATTTCCCGAATGGAGGAGCAACATGAAAAAAAGTTTGTTAATAGTTGGGTTGCTTGTATTGGCATTAGTATTTGCCGCATGTGGCAACGGCAACGACGACCCTGCCCCGGCAGTAGACGATCCACCAGCACAAGACGAGGCACCAGCGCAAGATGAAGCACCACCAGCGCAAGACGAAGCACCACCAGAAGACCTAGGCGACGATTATATCTATTTCTACGGCCTTCACCTGCCAGTAGACGCACCAGACCTTCTAGTATGGATGCCATACGAAGATTTTGCGATGGCACTAATCGAAAGCTTTAACGAGCAGTTCCCAATGGTTACAGTACACTGGGAAGACGTTGGCCATGGCGACTCTCGCGACAGAATGATTCTTGACGGCCCGGCAGGTCTTGGCGGCGATACATTCAACTTCCCACATGACCAGATTGCGTTTGCAATCCTAGACGGCCAAATCCAGCCAGTGCCACAAGCACTTGAAGACAAATGGCATCGCGAGCTTATCTCAACAGCTCTTGGTACAGTAACACATAACGGTGCTGTACACGCAGCTCCATTCCAAATCGAGAATATCGCAATGTTCTATAACCGCGACCTATGGGGTCCAGTTGGCCCAACAACATGGGAAGAAATCCTTGAGTTTGCTGAAGATTTCAATGACCCAGCCAACCACCAATGGACACTAACATGGGACGTAAACACAGGTTTCTTTAACGTATTCTGGCTGACAGCAGGCGGAATGCAACTCTTTGGCCCAAACAATGACGATTACACGCGCATCGGTTTTGACACACCGGAAGCAGCACGTGGTCTTGAATGGTTCCAACAAATGCGCGCACTGTTTGACATCCCATCTGCTGACGTAGAATTCGCAACATCAGAAGAGCGTTTCCGTACAGGCGCAAGCCCACTTACAATCACAGGCCCATGGGCAATCCATGACACCCTCGCAAACGGCGTAAACCTCGGTATTACCAGCATCCCAACAATCGAAGGCATCCAGCCATATGCATTCAGTGGCGTTATGGTATCCGCCGTATCAACCTGGAGCACAAACCCTTGGGCGTATGCTTGGATAGACCATATCGTAAGCGAATCCGGTGCAGCCGTGCTTTACGAACATCGTAACATGATGACAACAAGACAAGATATCAGCGCAATCCCAGGCCTTTCTGATGACCCATACCTTAGCGGTATTGCAAGGCAGTCACCGTTTACAGTGCCAATGCCTTCTATCGCAGAAGTACAATTTATGTGGGCACCACTTGACGAATTGTTCCGTTTTGCATGGGACGGCGAACTTTCAATCGAAGAAGTACAAGAAAACGCCATGAACACCTATCGCAACTCGCTGATAATGGCGGGTAGAAATGTAGATTTCTAATACTCCGTACCGCACTTAGATGTTTCAGCACTTTCGCTATGCGAAAGCCGCCCTTCGGGCGTCCAGCCTTCTTGCTGGTGCCAGTTGCCTTGCTGAAAATATGCAACGCTTCAAGCATTTTTCAGCAAGGCTTACAACATCTTATGAGGAACGGAGTGCAGCTCTATGACCCTAAACGTTAGGGTTTCTAGCCGGTGGGCTGTCTTTATCGTAAGACAGCCCCCCTTTTTACTGTTTTAAAGGAAATTATTCCCGTACATGAGGTGTAACTATGGCTAAGTTAGCTGCTATATTGTCTGCTGTCGTATGGGGCGGCGGGCAGCTCTTTAATAAACAGCCGCTGAAGGCTGCGTTCTTTTTCGTTTTTCAAGCAATACTTCTTTTTGTCGAGTTTTCCAGCGGAACATGGGCGGTTATTACCGGCCAGGTAGGGTTTCATTTTCGCGAAATGGGCTTCTTTACCCGTGGCATATGGGGCATAGTCACCTTGGGCGAGGTTGCAAGGGTAAACCCCCGTGTTGAGGTCTTTGACCATTCTACAATGCTGATGCTTGGGGGGCTTATTGCGATTCTTATATTGCTGGGCTTTGGTATCATCTATGCCTGGAATATACTTGATGCCTACCGTACCCGCAAAAAAATAGAAGCTGGGGAAACAGAATCAAGCGTTACTTATATGAAGTCTGTTGTCAGTAACTCTTTTGAGTATATTGCCATCACCCCCGGTGTGATTTTGATTTCATTTTTCTCTTTAATCCCAATAATGTATGCGTTCCTTACGGCATTCACCAACCACAATGTTATGAGCCTTCCGCCGGTTAACCCGCCGGTTAGCCTTGTAGACTGGGTTGGCTTTGCCACATTTAGGCAGGTTATAACCATGCCTGTATGGAACCGTACCCTTATTGGGGTTTTTATTTGGACGATTATTTGGGCGTTCGCCGCAACTTTTTCGGCCTTCATTGTTGGGTTTTTCCAGGCATTGCTTATTAACAGCAAGCTTGTAAAGTTCCCAAAAGTGTGGCGCGGGCTGTTTATTCTTCCATGGGCTATACCTGGATTTATCTCAATGCTACTGTTTAGAAACTTCTTTGTGGCGCATGGTATTGTTAACCAACTTCTTATACAGTTTGGGATAATTGATACCTGGATA